>OGHL01001678.1_pt1 | contig 12494 bp, 8 predicted proteins | sample 1571391 | NCBI WGS metagenome assembly OGHL01 (sample SAMEA2581948, study PRJEB24529) | metagenome | biome: Human gut stool | place: China | collected 2011 | reverse complement strand
GGCACTGCCGTACGCTTCTGCGCCCCTCGTCGAAATGAACGTCCGTTCAGCATTCGCGTCGGTCAACGCCACGCAAAATCCCGAATCGTGCACGGCATCCCGCTTGCCGATATGCTGAATTTCCTGATTTTCCAACGTTTGCAGAATCTGCGAAGCCCACGGCCCCGTACCAATCACACCAGCATGAGACGCCTTAACGCCCATGCGGCGCACGGCATACAGCGTGTTGAAGCTGGCACCAACCTGCGTTTGCACATTGCCGGCGAACACATCTTCACCCGCACGCGGCACCGCGTCCACATTCATGGTCAGATCGACAATAACCTGCCCAAGAGAAATAACTTTTCCAGTCATTGCGATGCCTTTCGCACTTCCGTCATAGTTTCGCTAACTACGGTTCCTGCAGATCAAACGATATTTACATCATTAAGCGCACTATCATCGCGTAACGCGCGTAGCGACGTAACAGTGCCGACCAAATCAAGGTGATTATCTTCAGCAAGTTGTGAAAGCACCTGATCAAGCATGGTTTTGTCGAAACCTTGCATACCATGCCACGCCCCCAGCATCGCGCCCGCAATAGCCGCAATGGTGTCAGTGTCGCCACCGATAGAAGCCGCGAAACACAAAGCATGCGTGGGATCGTCAAAAAAGCGCGCCGCAATGGCGAAAGCGGCGGCCACGGACTCGTTCGATTCCACGCTGGTACCGCAATTCCGTTGCAGCACAGCAGCGAATTCGTTGTCATTGAGCCTGCATCCATCAGTTTCGGCCCAATTCATGAAATATTGCACACGCGCAAGCACCGAAGCCTTTGCCGACCAATTGCCACGCTGTGGAAGCTTCCGTACGAATTCCACCGCGAGGTGCAAAAAGTCACGTTCTCCTTCAATGGCAAAGCTCACCGCCGCAGCCACCAAAGTGGTCGCTTCAATGCCCTGCACCGTGTTATGCGTCACCACACAGGATCGCCAGGCGGCGTCGGCGAGCGCTTGGCCTGGACGGAATGCGATGCCCACCGGCGTGGCACGCATTGCACCGCCGTTGGTGGTGCCGAATCGGCCGGTCTCTTCCAGACTTACGCCTTCGGTAAGTTTTTGCAGCGCTGCTTTGGTGGAAGGTCCCAGCAGGTCAAGCGATCCCTTGGCCTTCATCGCAGCTTCCCATTGCAGCAGATCGTGGGCGTATCGAGTGTTATCAATGCAGCCGTTATCGTCGATAAGTCGCCGTGCGAGTACGAAAGCCTGTTCTGTATCGTCGGTGACGGCACCAGCTTTCATATTCGGTGCGATCGGCTGCTGCGGCACGGCATTCATAAGTTTCGTGATCGGACCGTCGTAATACCGGCGAATCTGCTTGTCCGACATGCTTTGCGTAGGCATTCCCAACGCATCGCCCAACGCAAGCCCAGCCATAGCTCCCATCGCTCGTTCCTTCATTTGCATCCCATTCTCACGCATAGTCACAGCAGCCTTTCTCACAACTCAGCCTGATCGTACACCGAACAACATCACAATCCCTCCCCAATCCTTCCAGTCACTGGAAGAAAGTGGACATTTACAAGCCTCTCAACGACCCAAATCTTCCACCCACTGGAGAAAAACAGACGCCCACAAGCCCCCCAGCGGGAAAAATCCCCCAGTCACTGGAAGAATCACCCCGCCACAGACCATCCCAGCGACCCAAATCCTCCACCCACTGGAAGAATCTGGACGCTCACAGGGCTAACAGCGGGAAGATTGTTCCAGTGGATGGAAGAATACGGACTCTCACGCGCTCCCTAGCGGGAAGATTGTTCCAGTGGATGGAAGAATTGAGACTTGGACGGTGCTGAGCCGAACTTGGGTGGAGTTTACCCGGATTGCAGCAACAAAAAAGGCTTACCGGGCGCTTAGAGCGCTCTCAGTAAGCCTTATAGGCGGGTAAGGCGAGATTCGAACTCGCGGAGGCTTGCACCTCAACGGTTTTCAAGACCGTCTCTTTAGACCGCTCAGACACCTACCCATGTGCATCACGCACGAAACGCTAATATAGCACAACCCAAAGAACGAGGGGAAGAAAGCGAGCAAGGACAAAGGAAAGAACGCGGCGAAAACAAAAAAGAGGGGACCCGCTCACCGCGAGTCCCTTCCCATAAGCCAGAAAAGCCAGAAATCGGCAAATGCCAAATGCCAGGCATCCTCAGACTTCCATATTTCGTATTGCAGAAGTCCGTTTCAGCAGTTTAGTAGCTCAGCAACTCAGTGGAACCGATAAACAAACCCGAGTTACCAAACTCCACGAGCAACCCAAGCTATCAGACTCTGCCAAGCAAACCCAAATTCTATCAGGCTTCCCACTTGGTCGGCTCGATGACTTCCTTGCCACCCATGTAGGCACGCATGGCCTGCGGGATGACGATGGAGCCGTCCTTCTGCTGATGGTTCTCAAGAATGGCAACCAGCCAACGGGTGGTGGCCAGCGTACCGTTCAGCGTGGAAACGGCGCGGGTGCCACCATCTTCCATACGTTCGCGAATGTTCAGACGGCGAGCCTGATATTCGGTGCAGTTGGAGGTGGAGGTCAGCTCACGGTAGCGACCCTGGGTCGGCACCCAAGCCTCGCAGTCGAACTTGCGGGCTGCGGAAGAGCCCAGATCGCCGGCAGCGGTATCGATGATGCGGTACGGCACCTCGACCTTGCCGAGCATTTCCTGCTCCATGGCCAGCAGGTGCTCATGCTCCTTGTAGGAGTCCTCCTGCTTGGTGTAAACGAACATTTCCACCTTGTCGAACTGGTGCACGCGGATGATGCCGGAAGTATCCTTGCCAGCTGCGCCAGCCTCACGGCGGTAGCAGGAGCTCCAACCGCAGTAACGCAGCGGACCGTCAGACAGGTCGAGAATCTCGTTCTCGTGCATACCGGCGAGCGCCACTTCGGAAGTACCGACCAAGTACTGCTCGTCAGGTTCGCGCAGACGGTAGATTTCGTCGGCGTGGGAGTTGAGGAAGCCAGTGCCGCGCATCACTTCCGGACGCACCAGCGTCGGGGTGATGGCCAGCGTGAAGCCGTGCTCTTCGGCCTGGTCCACAGCCATGGTGAGCATGGCGATCTGCATACGTGCCACCTGGCCGCGCAGGAAGTAGAAGCGGGAACCGCCGACCTTCACGCCACGTTCCATATCGATGCCGGCAACGCCACGACCGAGGGTCAGGTGATCCTTCGGCTCGAAACCTTCGGCTGCGAAATCGCGGATCTGTCCAACCTTCTTGACCACCACGTAATCGTCTTCGCCACCTTCCGGAGCTTCCGGCTCAACCACGTTGGAGAGCTTCCACATGGCGGTGGTGTATTCTTCGGCTGCGGCGTCCGCTGCGGCCTTGTATTCGGAAACCTTCTGGGAGAGTTCCTTGGTTTCGGCAATCAGCTTGGCCTTTTCGTCGGCCGGAGCCGCGGCGACCTTCTTGCCGATTTCCTTCTGCTGCGCACGGGCAGCCTCGAATTCCTTCAGAGAGGAACGACGAACCTCGTCGGAGCGCAGCACCTCGTCGACCAGTTCGACCGATTCGCCACGCTTGCGCTGGGATTCCTTAACAACGTCAGCATGTTCACGAATGAATTGGATATCAAGCATGCCTCCTAGCCTAGTGCTGAAAGCCGACACCCGCCGCAGTCCTCTCATTTTTGTATACAACGTGCAGGAATCGTCGAATAAATCAGTCTTGATTCGCTTTTTTCGCATCTTCCGTGAACAATAGATGACATGCCTATGCCTGTTATCATTCTGATTGTCGTTCTTGCGGTCGCAGCGGTGTGCGCGGCCGCCTTTTTCGCAGTACGCGCGTATAAGCATCGCAAACTTGCGGAACAGCTCGACAAGCGCGACGATGATCAGGTGCATTACGCGTTTGTGATCAATCCTTCGAAACCGCAGGCGGAACAACGCAAGCAGCATATTCAGGAGTTCTGCGAGGCGAAGCATCTCACGCAGGTTGAATATATCGGAACGCAGCTTGATAAGGATGGTCGCGCCTGCGCGCTGGAAGCCTTGGAGCATGGCGCCGACGTGGTGGTCGCGGTCGGCGGCGACGGCACGGTGCGCACGGTGGCGAGCGCACTTTCGGGAACCGGCCACGCGCTGGGCATCATCCCTATTGGCACCGGCAATCTGTTTGCCCGCAATATGGGCATTCCTGTGGATGATATCGATGCGGCACTGACCGTCGCCACATCTCATGGTTCGCGTTTGGTGGATGTCGGCCGACTGACGCTGCTCGATGATGAAGCCGCCGATCACGGCCATGCGTTCCTTATTATCGCGGGCATCGGCTTTGATGCGGTGATGATCGACGACACCGATCCTGAGTTGAAGAAGAACATCAGCTGGCTCGCCTATTTCGTGTCGGGCGTGAAGAACCTGTTCGCCCCGAAGTACAAGGGTGATGTGACCATTACCAGCGCCGACGGCAGCACGCACACCACGCACGGATTGACCTTCCGCACGTTCATGGCCGGCAATTGCGGCCAGATTCCGGTATTTTCGCTCATGCCCGACGCCGTGTACGATGACGGCATTCTCGATTACGAGATCATTGACACATCCGGCGGTTTGATCGGTTGGGCGAATCTGTTCGGCGATGTGCTGCATCAGACGATCACCGGCAAGGCCCAGCAGAGTCCGCTGTCCACGAATTCCACGGTTGACCAGATTCAGGGCGTCAGCGCGGAAATCAAGTTGGAGAAGCCCGTGTTGGCTCAGGTGGATGGCGACATGCTTCCCGAAACGCAGCACATTCGTTTCAGTGTGGAGCGTAAGTCGTTGTGCGTGCGCGTGCCGGAAGCGCCCGAAGCCAATACTTCCAATGTAAATCAGTAACTATTATCGTAATTATTAAATTATTTATTACGATGATTATGTATTTTATGCAAATTATGCATTGGTATCGTCATTCTCATGCGATTCCGTCGCATGAGAAGTCACTCGTGCGACATGCAAGGTGAGATAGGCGATTTCCGCTTCCGAAAGACTCACGTTCAATCGCATTTTGACGATGATCGCAAGTTTGTTCGCACAATCCGATGCTTTCGGATATGAGGTTTTGATGGATTCCACGATTGGTTCAGGCTCGTCATCAAGCTGTTCATGTTGGTGGATGCGCACGAAAAGATAGCGCAGATGCGTGATGAAACGCGCCACATTGACGCTGTTCTGGTCGAGAGTGATGCCGTAATAGCCTTCGATGACCGTCAGCATTTGCTGGATGACGCCGGTCATGGTGTATGTGGCGGAAAGATCGCCGGTAGAGAAGCCCGCATTGACCAAGTGCAGGGCCAAAGCCACGGCTTCGCAATCCGGCAGCGCACCGCCCAGATACGTGTTCATGGCATCGACCAGAGCTTTGCCTTTGGCATATTCGCTCGCGTAGAGCGAACGCACTTCGGCTTCCAGCGGATATTCGATGGTCTGCTTGTTTTGCGATCGGCGGATCGCACCGCAAATATGGTCGGATAATGCCAGCACCAATGCAGGCTGTCTGTCGGCCTGTTCCTTCAGACCGGTGCGGTTCATGGCGTCCGTAACGAGACGAATGATTTCGGGCGGAATCCCGGCCACCTGTTGGGCCATATGGTCGGGATCCTTGCCATCTGCGGGAACGAACCGACGGACGATCTTCGCGTCGTCAACATGCTGGCCGGGCTTGGCTTGGAAACCTATACCTCGACCGGTGAGAATCACCTCACTGTTGCCGTCTTTTGCCAGTACGACATTATTGTTGAATACGCGAAGAACGTCCACGTCGGCCCCTTCCGACTATGCGATTGGTCAGCGCTGAATGTCGATCACCGACTCACCGGCCTTGACGTCGACGCCGGTCTTTGGCGTGACGGACGCGAAGGCCACTGTGTTCAGCACCGTCATCAATGTGGTGGTGCTGTATCCAGCTTCCTTAACCTTATCAAAGTCGACGACAACGAGGTTGTCCCCCGCGTTCACGTGTTCGTTGGCCTTGACCTTCACATCGAAGCCTTCGCCGTTCATCTTCACCGTGTCGATGCCGACGTGCACGAGCACTTCCACGCCATCATCGGTTTTGATGCCGAATGCGTGACCGGTTTCGGCGACGGTCTGCAGCACGCCGGATACCGGCGCGACGACGGTGCTGTCTGCCGGCTGGATGCCGACGCCTTCGCCTAGTGCGCGGGATGCGAACACCGGATCGCCGGTTTCATCCAGGGAAATCACATGGCCTGCGACTGGAGCGTTCACCACGGTGGTGGTGGTGGCAGCAGCAGTGGCAGTCGCAGTGGCAGCAGCCGGAGCGGCGCCCTTGGCTTCGACCGACGGGACAGCGGTCTTCTGATTGGCGGACGTGCGGGCCAGCACTTCGGCCTTCTGTTCCGGAGTGCGGTAGTCGAAGGTGATGATCAGCAGGAAGGAGGTGAGGAAGGACACGGCGATGGACACTGCATACACCCACATCTGATTGAAGACCGGAATGGTCAGCAACGAGGTGAATGCGAAAGCGGTGGTGGTCACGCCATGCACGGTCTGGCCGGCGGCGGTGACGGACGGGAAGAGCCAACCGAGGATGGCGATGACGACGCCACCGAGACCGCAGCCCACCAGCATGCGCTTGTAGATGAGCTTGTAACGCAGGTGAATGCCGTACAGAGACGGTTCGGAAACGCCACCGAGCAGGCCGGCCGCAAGTGCGCCCAAAGCGGTCTGGCGCATGTCCTTATCCTTGTCACGCACAGCAAGGAAGAGCACGCCAGCGGTAGCGCCGAAGCAGGCGAAGTTCCACACGCCCATCGGGCCTTGGATGAAGTCGTAGCCGAGAGTCTGGATGTTCATGAGCATCAGGGCGTTGAGCGGCCAGTGCAAACCGAGCGGCACGAGGAACGGGTACAGCATCGGAATGATGATGGCGAAGATGAACGGGGCATGGGTGTTCATCCAGGCCAAGCCGACGCCGAGGCCGTTGCCGACCCACACGCCGATCGGGCCGATGATGAAGGCGGTCAGCGCGCCAACGATGATCATGCAGAAGAACGGCACGAAGACCAGCTGGACGCTTTCCGGGATGATCCTCTTCAATCCGTGGTAGACGAGAGCAAGCACGGCGGCCATGAGCAGCGGCACGAACACGTTGCCGGAATAGTCGCTCAATGCCATCGGCAGACCGAATATGTTGGCCATGCAAGACTTGGTGCCCAGAGCGGCGTTCTCCACGCACGTGGTGGTCTTGGCGTCCATCAAGCCGGTGAACTGCGGGGTCATGAGCATGGCCATGATGGCACCACCCAGCCATGGGTCGACTTTGAGCTTCTTGGACGCGTTGTAGGCGACCATGATCGGCAGGAAGTAGAATACGCCCTTCCAGATGGCTTTCACGAATACCCAGCCTGCGGAAACCTCGTCATTCGGAATGACGTTCAGCGAAATAAGCAGGTTGACCAGCGCGATGATGATGGAAGCGCCGAGCAGCACGCCCAGAATCGGGCGGAAGGAATCGGAGAGATACTCGAAGAAGGAGTCCAGCCAAGCCACCTTGCCGCGGGCCTTGGAACGGGCTTCGGCCTTGACGTCGGCATTGCTCTTCTGACCATCGTCGGATGCGGAGGCACCGCCGACACCGGCCATTTCGGGCAGATGCATGATGTTTTCGTACACGGTGGCAACGCCACCGCCGATGACCACCTGGAAGCGGTCGCCGCTCTGCGGCACCGCGCCGAGCACGCCCTGCATGTGCTCGAGACTATTCTGATCGACCTTGGATGCGTCAACCAGTTCAAAGCGCAGTCGAGTGGCGCAATGCGTCAGACTGCGAACGTTTTCAGGACCACCGATTGCAGTGATGATCTGCGATGCGAGTGAGTCAGCCATCCTGATTTCCTTTCTTTCCCTTACAACCGATTCGATCCGAGCAACACCGCTTCGGGCAACAAAAAAAGACCTGAGATATGGCTATAGTTCAGCCACATCTCAGGTCTTGCGTCTTTATGTTGACTAGCAACCCTGCATCAGTCGAATAGCATAGAACTATACACCATCGTTTGACATTGCGCAACTCGGCTAAGCGCAGAATCCGCCATTTTCGAAAATTCATGTACACACATCCGAACATGCACTAAACAGACAACGTATTCATCGCGCATAATGGGACAATTACGCACATCTGACGCAAAAGCGTGGCAGAATAGTGACCATGGTTGCAAACAATGCGGGAATGCCCGCTACCCCAGCAGATCTGATCAATGTCGACGAGGTCATCGGCAAGTACTATGACGTCGTCCCCGACCCCAACGTTCCGGAACAGCGTGTCTCCTTCGGCACCTCCGGCCACCGCGGATCGTCTCTGAAGACCTCGTTCAACGAGGCCCATATCGTCGCCATCACCCAGGCCATCGCCGAATACCGCAAGAAGGCCGGCGTGACCGGCCCGCTGTACATCGGCCGCGACACTCATGCTCTGTCCGAGCCGGCTTGGAAGACCGCCATCGAAGTGCTCGTCGCCAACGGCGTGACCGTGCGCATCGATTCCCGCGACGACTTCACCCCGACCCCGGTTGTGTCCCAGGCCATCCTGACCCACAACCGCGCAGCGGATGGCACCCAGCGCTTCACCGGCGAAGGCCTGGCCGACGGCATCGTGGTGACCCCGTCGCACAACCCGCCGACCGATGGCGGCTTCAAGTATGACCCGGTCACCGGCGGCCCGGCTCCGTCCGACGTCACCAACGCCATCGCGGATCGTGCCAACGAGCTGCTCGGCGATTTCAAGAACATCAAGCGCGTTCCGTTCGAGCAGGCCGTCAAGTCCGACCTGGTCGAGCGCTTCGACTTCCGCGAGCACTATGTCGCCGATCTGGAGAACGTCATCGACTTCGATGTGATCCGTTCCTCCGGCGTGCGCCTGGGCATCGACCCGCTCGGCGGCGCTTCCGTCAACTACTGGCCGCTGATGAACGAGAAGTTCAACCTGACCATCGACGTGGTGCGCCCGCAGGTCGATCCGACCTGGAGCTTCATGACCATCGACCATGATGGCAAGATCCGCATGGATCCGAGCTCCCCGTACGCCATGAAGGGTCTTGTGGACTCCCTCAACAACGGCGCTTGGGACAAGTACGACCTGGTCGGCGGCACCGATCCGGACGCCGACCGTCACGGCATCGTATGCCCGAACTGGGGCGTGATGAACCCGAACCACTACATCGCCGTGTGCGTAGAGTACCTGTTCGGCGGCAACCGCCCGGGCTGGCCGGAAGGCGCCGGCATCGGCAAGACGCTGGTGTCCTCCTCCCTGATCGACCGCGTGGCCGCTTCCATCGACGCCAAGCTCGTTGAGGTTCCGGTCGGCTTCAAGTGGTTCGTTGACCCGCTGTTCAAGGGCGAAGTCGCCTTCGGCGGCGAAGAGAGCTCCGGCATGAGCTTCCTGCGCAAGGACGGCCGCGTGTGGACCACCGATAAGGATGGTCTGATCCCTGACCTGCTGGCTGCGGAAATCACCGCCAAGACCGGCAAGAACCCGGCCCAGCTGCATCAGGAGCAGGTCGATCGCTTTGGCGAAAGCTGGTACAAGCGAGTCGACACGCCGACCACCTTGGAGCAGAAGCAGAAGTTCGCCAAGCTTTCCGGCGACGACGTCGCGGCCACCCAGCTGGCCGGCGAGGACATCACCGCCAAGCTCACCGAAGCCCCGGGCAACCACGCCAAGATCGGCGGCCTGAAGGTCACCACCGAGAACAACTGGTTCGCGGCCCGTCCTTCCGGCACCGAGAACATCTACAAGGTGTACGCCGAGTCCTTCGAATCCCCCGAAGCCCTCGACAAGGTGCTCGCCGAAGCCACCGAAGTCGTGGACAAGGCCTTGGCCGAGTGATCATTGGCGAATCGGCGTAATCCAGCCATTCGCCAATCATTCGCAAACTCACTGAGAAGCCCGCTTTCCTGAAAAAGGCGGGCTTCTCGCATATCCGCCCGAATACGAATCGCAACGAACACGAATCGTGCGATATGGCACGAAACGCCGAATTCTGGCATGACACGCACGCTATCACCCTCCTGCCGGCCCCGCTTCGCATTACGCTTGAATGATAGCGACACAACACTCAGTCCAGCGGTCCCCGCCAATCTTCATGGGAGGTGAACGATGCGCATCGCCATCGTCGAAGACCACGCCGCCGAACGCCAACTGATGGCCGTCATGTGCGCGGAATATTTCAAACGCACCCGCGATATCGGCGTGGAATGCGTGACCTTCGCCGATGCGGAATCCTTCATCGAAAGCTGGAAAGACGCCCGATACGACCTGCTGCTGCTCGACTGCTATCTGTCGGACGACGAAACCGCCACGCATGCGGCGACCGGACTTGATATCGCACGGACGCTGCGCAGACAAAACGACGATTGCCCGATCGTGTTCATCACGTCAAGCACTGATTTCGCCGTGCTCGGCTACGAGGTGCAGGCAAGCGGATATCTGTTGAAGCCCCTGAATCACGACGCGTTCCATGCGACCATGGACCGCGTCGCAGCGCAGCTCGACACGAAAACACCGGTCACTCATCTGAAAAAACATCAATCGACGGGCAATGCACAAAGCAGCACGGACGCCGCATGGCAGGTGGCGTTCGGCAATCCCGCCATCACCATGGACCGTCGCCTTATCGCCTACGCGCTTTCCAGCGCGCATTATGTGGAATTCACCTTCGCCGACGGCACCTGCGCGAAAATCCGCACCAACTTCTCCGATGTGGAACATCGTCTCACCGTATTCAGCAACTTCTACCGCACCGCGCGAGGAGTGCTCGTCAACTTCGACTACGTGTCAGGCATCAGCAGCAATGAATTCGTGATGAAAGGCGGCAAGCACATTCCCATCACGAAAACCGCGGTGACCACCACCTGCAGAAAATACGCGGAATACACGTTCACCCGCATGAGAATGGAGGACTAGCCATGCTTGACGCACTCGCATCGATCGCGCCATCATGCATGTTCTTCGCCATCGGCGAGCAGCTAAACGCGCTAACGGGCCTGCTTCTCTGCCTGTACATGACCTGGCATCATATGGAGAATCCCAAGCGCGACGGCCTTATTCTCATGATTTCCGGCGTGATTGTCTTCTTCCTGTGCGGCATCGCATGTTGCCTCGCCCACGTCCCCTCGCTCTGGTCCGTGATTCCTTCGGCTCCGGTTGTGGTATTGGCTTTACGTAAGATGACGAATCTTCCTTGGGGGCAGCTTCTTTTCGTCGTTTCAACAGTCGCATATATCGTCGCGATCATTTATTACCTGTCTTTGGCCGTGGATTTAGCTGTTCTGAATGAGCAGTCCATGAATTTACGTGTCGGATGGCCGGGAATGATCAGTCTGCTGATTTTTGATTTGATTGCGGCGACTACACTTTTCCATCCGTTCCATCATTCATTTTCCGCAACATTCGATTCACCTTCCATCAGCAGGAATTTTTGGAGGGTCATCTGGCTTTTTCCGTTCATTTCCACAGCAATTGTGGTGTGGTGCATGCCCGCCGACAACGCATCGCTGCTCGACACCCGCGTGCTTAGCATCGCCTTCACCGTATCCATCGCATATTCCGGTTTCATGACCATGGCCTACTTCCTCATCTGGTATATGATCCAGCAGGCGGACCGACTGCGCGAAGCCAGCAAACGCGAACATTACGAAGCCATGCAGACCTTGCAGCTGCAGCATATGAACGAACGCATCAACGAAGCGAGGCAGATCAAGCACAATATCCGGCATCATATTCAGACGTTGCAGGCTCTCGCCGCGGCCGACGATATGCCCGGCATCACCTCGTATTTGGAGGAGATGGCCAATCATAGGCTGTTGCACCCCATCCCCATGCAGTATTGCGAACATGCTTCGTTGAACGCGGTGCTGGTCTACTACTGTGACTGGATCCGCCATATAGGGGCTGAAGTCGACGTCAAAGCGTCGGTGCCGCAATATCTCAACATCAATAATGCCGAATTATGTTCCATGGTCGGCAATCTACTGGAAAATGCGTCTGAGGCCATTATGAAACAACAGGATGGGGAGAAAAAACTCAGGGTGCGCATCAAATATCGCACTGGGCCGCCCGCATCACTGTTCATTGTGGTCGACAACACGCACGATTCCTCCATTATGCAGGTTGGCGACGCTTTCGCCTCAACCAAGCATGGGGGTGAAGGTTTGGGCACCGCCACCGTGCGCGAAACCGCGGAACGGCATCATGGCGCAACCTCGTTCGATTATGACGGCACGCTGTTCCGCGCTTCCGTCATGCTGTGTTTGGATGATTGAGATTCCCGTTCGACGTCGCCCGATCACAGTTCGCAGTTCACCACGTATGGCAGCGTCTCACGGCTTTCGTAGGGTAGAGATATGACGATTACGGTTTCTACAGACGGTTCCGCTTTAGGCAATCCGAATGGTCCGATGGGTTGGGGTTGGGCCGATCATGAGCTTGCCACAGGCGGCAAGCCGGGGCATCACC
>OGHL01001677.1_pt1 | contig 12495 bp, 9 predicted proteins | sample 1571391 | NCBI WGS metagenome assembly OGHL01 (sample SAMEA2581948, study PRJEB24529) | metagenome | biome: Human gut stool | place: China | collected 2011 | reverse complement strand
GGATTCGAACCCTCGACCTCTCGGATGCGAACCGAACGCTCTCCCAGCTGAGCTATGGGCCCGTGTATGAAGTTTTTGGTGATGTGAACTGTTTGCCCGCAACTGAGTTGGACTACCGGAAAAGAGGTGCTATAACCGAACCGCTTCTCCTCCCAACTGAGCTACAGGCCCAAATATTAACTTGGCTGAAAATATCGATCATCAAGTGGGCCCGCTTTATGTCGGGATTGCCCTCCCAACTGAGCTACAGGCCCATGAACTTTTCAGCCCGCATATCATACCACAGCTTTTCTCATTTGTGAAGTCCTTTTTTCACTTTTTTCAAAAAATTTTTGTTGCCTTTCCGAAAACCGTATCGTATAATATCTTTTGTTATCCGTCCTCCGCATACAGCTGCGGGATCGGTCTTGCGCAATGAATGCCCGCGAACCATGTCAGGCGGGGAACCGAGCAGCATTAAGCGGGACCAGTCATGTGCCGCAAGGGCGCCGGTCACGCAGCTGTATACGGAGGACCTTTTCTATCCTCACGAAAGGGGCAATGTGGTATGTATCAGGCGCTGTACCGCAAGTGGCGGCCCAAAACCTTCTCCGACGTGGTCGGGCAGGAGCACGTCACCGAAACGCTGCAGCGGCAGGTCGCGGAGGGGCGGCTCTCGCACGCCTACCTTTTCACCGGCACGCGCGGCACGGGCAAAACCACCTGCGCAAAGATCCTCGCCAAGGCAGTCAACTGCGAGCACCCCGAGAATGGTAACCCCTGCAACAAATGCCAGAGCTGCCTCGGCATCGAGTCCGGCGGCTTTCTCGATGTGATGGAGCTCGACGCCGCCTCGAACAACGGCGTGGACCACGTCCGTGCGCTGCGGGACGAGGCCATCTACTCCCCCGCGCAGGTGAAAAAGCGTGTGTACATCATCGACGAGGTGCACATGCTCTCCATCGCGGCGTTCAACGCGCTGCTGAAAATTCTGGAGGAGCCGCCGGAGCACCTGATGTTCATTCTGGCGACGACCGAGCTGCACAAGGTGCCCGCGACCATTCTCTCGCGCTGCCAGCGCTTTGCGTTCCGCCGCATTCTGCCGCGCGAGATCGTGGGACGGCTGAACTACATCGCGGAGCAGGAGGGCATCGACCTCCGGCCGGACGGTGCGGAGCTGCTCGCGCACATTGCCGACGGCGCGCTGCGCGACGCGCTGAGTCTTTTGGACCAGTGCGCGGCGGCGGGCGGTACCATCGACAGCGCGGCGGTGCTCGACGCGCTGGGACTGGCGGGCAACCTCCAGACCGCGCAGCTGATGGACTGCGTTCTGCGGCGCGACACGAAGGCCGCGCTGCTGCTGCTCCACCGGCTCTATGGCAGCGGCAAGGACGTGGGCGCGGTGCTCGGCGAGCTGTCCGCGCTCGCACGCGACCTGCTCATTTCCAAAACGGCTCCCGAGGGCGGCGCGGCGCTGCTTACGGGCGGCTACGACAGCCAGACGATGGACGGTCTTTTGCGGCAGGCCGACAGCGCGCGGCTTATCGCCATCTGCACCACGCTCCAGCGCACGGCGGCGGACATGAACGTGAGCGTCAACCGCCGCACGGATGCGGAGCTGTGTCTCCTGAAGCTCTGCGACGAAACGCTCTCCGGCGATTTGAGCGCCATCAACGCTCGCCTCGCGCGGCTCGAACAGCAGATGACCGCAGGCGTGCGTTATGCTGCCGCGGAAAGCACGGCGCAGGTGGTGCCCGCGCCGGCGGAGAAGCCCGCTCCCGCAAAGACTGCGGCGAAGCCGACAGCCGTGGAGGACGAGGCTCCTCCCCCGTGGGAGGACAGCGCGCCCGCGCCGGCGGACGGATCCTTTGACGACGCTCCCCCGCCCTACGGCGAGCCGGCAAAGCCGGAACGTCCGCAGAGCGCGATGACGGCTCCCGCGCCGCAGGCCGCAGAGCCGAAGGCGGAAGCGTCCAAGCTAACCGGCGACAGCGACATCTGGCTCGCGCTGATGGAGAGCTACAAAAACCGACTCACGCCCGACAAGCGCGCGTTCGTCGGTCAGGCGGACGGACGGCTCGCCAACGGCGTGCTGACGGTCTACTGTCCGACGGCGGTGACGAAGGCCATGCTCGATACTGAGGCGGTCACCGCGGTGCTGCGTGAGGTGACGGGCCAGAGTGTCGGTCAGGCGATTGCCGTGCGCTTTGTGGTCGGCGAGCCGGAGGACGGAAAAAAACGCGACAAATTCCAGGACCTGCTGCGTATGGGCAGCAAGTTCGATAACTTCAACATCAAGTAACATCAGGAGGAATACGGATATGGCAAAGGGTTACAGCGCGCGCCGCGGCTTCTCGAACGGCGCGGGACAGGCGGCGCAGCAGATGCAGATGCAGCAGAAGCTCATGCAGATGCAGCAGGAGATGGCGAAGGCTCAGCAGGAGGTCGAGGAGGCCACCTTCACCGCGAGCGTCGGAGGCGGTGCCGTCAGCGCTGCGGCAAACGGCAAGAAGGAGATCACCGCGCTCACCATCAAGCCCGAGGCGGTCGATCCCGAGGACGTCGAGATGCTGCAGGACCTCGTGATCTCCGCGGTCAACGAGGCGCTGCGGCAGGCGGACGACGCGATGAGCAGCCGCATGAACAGCTTCACCAGCGGTCTGAACATCCCCGGTCTGGGGCTGTAAGCGCAGAATACAGCAAGGAGACGCCACCCACCGGACGGCGTCTCCTGTTTTTTATTTTTGGCTCAGACGTTCGCCGGCCGCGCGCAGCGTCCTGCGCAGGAAGATGGCCGAGAGCGTCAGGCTCACGAGCTCGGCGATGGGGAACGACCACCACACCAGCTCCAGCCGTCCGGTCAGGGAGAGCAGATACGCCACCGGCAGCAGCACGCAGATCTGGCGGCAGACCGAGACGATCAGACTGTAAAACGGCGTGCCGAGCGCCTGAAAGACGCTGCCCGAGACAATGCAGAAGCCCGCGAGCGGGAACGTCAGGCCGATGATGCGCAGCGCGGTCCTGCCGATGGTCAGCATCTCCTCCGAGGGGGAGAAGAGACCGAGCAGCGTACCGGGGATGATCTCGAAGAGCGCAAGACCCACGCACATGATGGCGATGGCTGTGACAGCCGAAAGGCGGATCGTCCTGCGGAAGCGCTCCGGCTTGCCCGCACCGTAGTTGTACGAAATGATAGGCACCATCGCGTTATTCAGGCCGAAGATGGGCATGAAAATGAAGCTCTGGAGCTTGAAGTACGCGCCGAACACCGCCGTCGCCGCCTCGGTAAAGGAGATGAGGATCTTGTTCATGCCGAACACCATCACCGAGCCGATGGACTGCATGATGATGGACGGCACGCCGACCGCATAGATCTCCTTGATCGTCGCGGCGTGGGGACGGATCTCGCGGCGGCGCAGATGCACGTCGGGATTGCGCGTGAGGTTGAGATAGAAGCCGATGGACGTGCCGACGAGCTGACCGATAACGGTGGCGATCGCCGCACCGGCGACCTCCAGCCGCGGGAAGCCGAGCAGGCCGAAAATGAGGATGGGATCGAGAACGATGTTGGTGGCCGCGCCGGCGATCTGCGTGATCATGGAGAGGTTCGTGCGTCCCGTCGATTGCAGCAGGCGCTCATTATACATCTGGAAGAACAGGCCGATCGAGCAGCCGATGCAGACGGTCACATAGCCGCGTCCGTAAGTGATGATCTGCGGGTTGTCCGTCTGAAAGCGGAAGAACGGTCCCGCAAGCGTCCAGCCGATGAGGGCAAAGAGCGCAAAATTGCACAGCGTCAAAAACAGTCCCACATTCGCCGCGCGGTCCGCGCCCGCCTGATTCTTCTCGCCCAGCGAGCGGGAGAGCAGGGCGTTCATGCCCACGCCCGTGCCGCCGGAAAAGGCGATGCACAGCGTTTGGAGCGGGAACGCAAGTGATACGGCGTTCATTGCGTCCTGACTGAGCTTTGCCACAAAGATGCTGTCCACCACGTTGTAGAGCGCCTGAAACAGCATGGATACCATCATCGGCACCGCCATGCTGAAGAGCAGCCTGCCGACCGGCATGGTGCCCATTTTATTTTCCTGTAGGATCTCTTCTCTGATATTTTCGTCCATTTTCCGTATCTCCGTGCGTGAAAGGGTGCTCCGTCCGGCGGACAGAGCACCTTTTTCTTTATTTTTTCAGTTCGCCGTTCGCGGCCTTGGTGAGGTAGGCGTTGATGAAGCCGTCGAGGTCGCCGTCCATGACCGCCTGAATGTTGCCGGTCTCGTAGTCCGTGCGCGTATCCTTGACGAGCTGGTAGGGCATGAAGACATAGGAGCGGATCTGGCTGCCCCATTCGATCTTGAGCTGCACGCCCTTGAGGTCGCTGATCTTCTCCGCGTGCTGCTGGATCTTCAGCTCCATGAGCTTGGATTTGAGCATCTGCATGGCGTAGTCGCGGTTCTGGAACTGGCTGCGCTGCGTCTGGCAGGCGGTGACGATACCGGTGGGGATATGAATGAGACGCACCGCAGACGAGGTCTTATTGACGTGCTGGCCGCCCGCGCCGGAGGAGCGGTAGACCTGCATTTCAATGTCCTCGGGGCGAATGTCGACCTCGATGTCGTTGGGCAGCTCGGGCATGACCTCGAGCGCGGCGAAGCTCGTCTGGCGGCGGGCGTTCGCGTCAAAGGGGGAAACGCGCACCAGACGGTGGACGCCGTTCTCACTCTTGAGATAGCCGTAGGCGTTCTCGCCCTTGACCATGACCGTCGCGCTCTTGATGCCGGCCTCTTCGCCGTCGATATAGTCCATCATCTCGAACTCGAAGCCGTGCTTGTTCGCCCACTGCATATACATACGGTAGAGCATCTGCGTCCAGTCCTGCGCCTCGGTGCCGCCCGCGCCGGCGTGGAAGGTCAGAATGGCGTTGCAGTTATCGTACTCACCGGAGAGCAGCGTCGTGAGGCGGACCTCCTCGATCCGCTTCTCCAGATCGGCGAAGCCCTCCTCCAGCTCGGGCAGCAGGCTGGCGTCGTCCATCTCGTTGCCCATGTCGATGAGGGCGAGCAGGTCGTCGCGCGTGGAGACGAGCTTTTCAAAGCGGTGGACCTTATTTTGCAGCTGCTTGGTGCGCATCTGATTGGCCTGCGAGCGCTCGATGTCGTTCCAGAAGCCGTCCTCATGCGCCTCGGCCTCGAGCCGCGCGATCTCGTGCTTGGAGGATTCGATGTCAAGCGCCTTCTGAAGGTTTTCAAACGTGTCGCTCATGGCGAGCAGCTTCTGCTTATAGGAATCGTATTCGATAACAGCCATGGTGATCTCCTCTTCTCATACTGCATTAGCCGAAAAAGTATATCATACCGCCGCGCGAAAGGCAAGAAAAATCCGCCTCGGCGGCGGATTTTCCCAATTTTTTATCGTCAACGGTGCAAACTGCCCCATAAAAACAAAAAATCCACGCATCCCTGCGTGGTTCCGTTTTGGTCGCTCAGCGCTCGCTGACGATCTGCTCCGTCGTGCCGAAGATCATGTCATCGACGTCGAAGCCCTTGAAGTTTTCAAACATCATATTGGTTCTCACGCTCCTTTCTCTTTTCAATTTCAAGTGTAGGATACCACTTCTTCGTCAAGTGCGCAAGCGTGATTTTTAACATATTTCACAAAAATATTTTCGCCGTTTTGTGCTTTGCGCTAATTCGTTTTGCTTGTTTCCGCTCAAAGCCCTGTGGTAAAATAATATATCCAATTTTGTTCTTCGGGAGGCGAGAGGACGCCTATGTACGAATTTTTTGCCGGCGACTACGACGTTGCCGTCATCGGCGCGGGCCATGCCGGCATTGAAGCCGCGCTCGCAAGCGCGCGATTGGGACGGAAAACGGTCTGCTTCACCATCAACCTTGACGCGGTGGGCAATATGCCCTGCAACCCCGCCATCGGCGGCACGGGTAAGGGCCATCTTGTGCGCGAGCTGGACGCGCTCGGCGGCGAGATGGCAAAGGCCGCCGACCGCGCCTGCATCCAGTATCGCCTTTTGAACCGCGGCAAGGGCCCCGCCGTGTGGTCTCTGCGCGCGCAGGCGGACCGCCGCCGCTATCAGCAGATCATGAAGCATACGCTCGAGCAGCAGGAAAACCTGACGCTGCGGCAGGCGGAGATCGTGGAGCTGCGCGTGGAAAACGGCGCAGTCTCCGCCGTCGTCACCGCGACGGGCGCGGTGTTCGGCGCAAAGGCCGTCATCCTCTGCTCGGGAACCTACCTCGACGGGCGCACCATCGTGGGCGAATGCATTCAGTCAAGCGGCCCCGATGGGATGCACGCAAGCCTGCCGCTCGCGGAGCAGCTGCGCGCGCTCGGACTTCCTCTGCGCCGCTTCAAGACCGGCACGCCCCCGCGCGTCAACGCCCGCAGCGTCGATTTCTCCAAAATGGAGCGACAGGATGGCGACGCCGAGTCGCTGCCGTTCTCGTTCACGACCGAGCACGTTCCCTGCAATCAGGCGGTGTGCTACCTCACCTACACGAACGAGGAGACACACCGCATCATCCGCGAAAATCTCGACCGCAGCCCCATCTACTCCGGCGTGATCGAGGGCGTCGGGCCGCGCTACTGCCCGAGCATCGAGACGAAGATCGTCCGTTTCGCGGACAAGCCCCGCCACCAGCTCTTCATCGAGCCGATGGGGCTTGATACCGAGGAGCTGTACATTCAGGGCTTTTCCTCCTCGATGCCCGAGGACGTACAGGTGCGGATGGTCCATACCATTCCGGGGCTTGAGCACGCGGAGATCATGCGCCCCGCCTACGCCATTGAGTACGACTGCATCGACCCCACCGCGCTCAAGCCTACGCTGGAAACGAAAGCCATCGCGGGGCTGTACGGCGCGGGGCAGTTCAACGGCTCGTCCGGTTACGAGGAGGCCGCCGTACAGGGCTTTGTTGCCGGTGTGAACGCCGCGCGCAGGCTCGCGGGGCAGTCTCCCTTTGTCCTCTCCCGCTCGGAGAGCTACATCGGCACACTCATCGACGATCTTGTGACCAAGGGTACGAACGAGCCTTACCGCATCATGACGAGCCGCAGCGAGTACCGCCTACTCCTGCGGCAGGACAACGCCGACCGGCGGCTCACAAAGCTCGGGCACGACATCGGCCTCATCTCCGATGAGCGTCTTGCCGCCGTGGAGGAAAAGTACGCCGCCGTCGCGCGGGAGATCAAACGGCTCGAGCACACCGGCCTTCCCGCGAGCGATGCGCTCAACGCGCTGCTGCGAGAGCGCGGCACGGCGGAGATCACGGACGGCAGCCCGCTCATCGCGCTGCTGCGCCGCCCGCAGCTGCGCTACGACGATCTGCGGGCCTTCGACACCGGCTGCGCCGCCTGTCCGCAGGACATCGCCGAGCAGGTGGAGATCACCGTGAAGTACGAGGGCTACATCCGCCGCCAGATGGCTGAGGTCGAGGAGTTCGCGCGGCTCGAGAGCCGCCTGCTGCCCGAGGAGCTTGACTATTCCAGCATCGACGGCCTGCGGCTCGAGGCGCGGGAAAAGTTAGCCGCCATCCGTCCCCGCTCGCTCGGACAGGCGGGGCGCATTTCGGGCGTCTCTCCCGCCGACCTCGCCGCCCTGATGATTTTTTTGGAAAAGGAGAAGCGCCATGAAAATTCTTGACCTGACCCACCTCATTGAAGAGGCCATGCCCGTCTATCCCGAGACCGAGCCGCCGAAGCTCACGCCCTCGAACACCTTTGAGCAGCACGGCTTCCGCGAAACGCTGCTGACGATGGGCTCCCACACCGGCACGCACATGGACGCCCCTGCGCATATGCTGCGCGACGGCAAGACGCTCGATCAATTTCCGGCGGACAAGTACATCGGCACGGCCTATGTGCTCGACTGCTCCGACCTTGCGGGAAAGGAGATCCCCAAAGCGCGGCTCCAGCTTCATGCCTCGGAGATCGAGGCCGCAGACTTCCTGCTCTTCTACACCGGCTGGGAGAAATATTGGGGCAGCGAGCAGTACTTCTCCCCCTTCCCCGTGCTCTCGCTTGAGGCGGCGGAGTACCTTGCCGCTTTTCCGCTCAAGGGCGTCGGCACCGACGCCATCTCCATCGACCCGATGGACACGGCGGACTATCCTGTGCACAAGATCCTGCTCGGCGCAGGCTTTGTGAACACGGAGAATCTCTGCAATCTCGCCTCCCTTGTGGGGAAAACCTTTCCCTACGCGACGCTCCCCCTGCGCTTCAAGAACGCTGACGGCTCGCCCGTGCGCGCCGTCGCCATGCCGGAGGATTGAACGAAAAACCGCTCTGCCGTGGGCAGAGCGGTTTCCTTATATTATATAATGATGGAATGCGGCAAAGCCTCCGGTTTGCACCGGAGGCTTTGCCGTGAGTGAAGAAAAGATCGTCGCCCTTGAGCGAGTTGTTTCGATCAGACGTTGCCGATGGTGGCGACCATGACAGCCTTGATGGTGTGCATACGGTTCTCAGCCTCGTCGAACACCTTGGAGTTCGGGGAGAGGAACACCTCGTCGGTGACCTCGCGGATATCGTAGCCGAGCTCCATCTGGCTCTTGGCCATGGTGGTGTCGAAGTCGTGGAAGGAGGGCAGGCAGTGCAGGAAGATGCAGTCGCTGTTCTCGGTGGCCTTCATCACGTCGCCGGTGACCTTGTAGGGGGTGAGCTGCTTCACGCGCTCGGGGATCTTGTCCTCCTCGCCCATGGAAGCCCAGATATCGGTGTAGAGAGCGTCGGCGCCCTTGAGCAGAGCCTTGTCCTCGCCGTACTCGACGACGGCGCCGGTCTCCTTGGCGACCTCGCGGCAATACTCCACGACGTCAGCGGCGGGAGCAAGCTCCTTCGGGCCCCAGCCGACATAGTGCATGCCGAGCTTGGCGCAGATGTACATCAGGCAGTAGGCCACGTTGTTGCGGGTATCGCCGCAGAAAACGAGCTTGCACTTGTTGAGGGGCTTCTTGGTGTTCTCCATGAGGGTGAGGATGTCGGCGAGCGCCTGGGTGGGATGATCGACGTCGGTCAGACCGTTCCACACGGGAACGCCGGCGTTGGCGGCGAGACCCTCGACGACCTTCTGGTCGTAGCCGCGGTACTCGATGCCGTCGAAGAAGCGGCCGAGGACCTTCGCGGTGTCGACCATGGTCTCCTTCTTGCCCATCTGGGAAGACTTGGAATCGAGGAACGTGACGTGCGCGCCTTCGTCATAGGCGGCGACCTCAAACGCGCAGCGGGTGCGGGTGGAGGTCTTCTCGAAGAGCAGAACGATGTTCTTGCCGGCGAGCAGGTTGCCGCGGATGCCGGCGCGCTTCTTCGCCTTCAGATCGGCGGCGAGGTTGAGCATATAGCGGATCTCATCGGGGGTGAAATCCTTCAGCGTGAGAAAAGAACGGCCTTTGAGATTAACAGGCATGGGATAGTCCTCCTTCAAGATAGTTCGCCCCCAATGGGGGAAATTGACTCATGTTCTGTACATAGCATACCAATTTTTGAAAAACGCGCTGGACATTTTCAGCTATTTTTCTTGTATTTAACGGCAAATTTGCGTGGCGCGCCCTTTGCCGCTCCGCTTCCCTGCGAGCTTTCCGGCACTTGCCAAATGGGTCGCCTCTGCGGTATACTATACACCGAAACAACGCATAAGGCAACCCCGCGCCGTCCGGCGCGGGCCGAATGAGGTGACCGATATGAAAGACCTTGCCGCGATGCAGTCCTTTGAGCGCTCCCGTCTCGACCGGAGCAAGCTGTGCTCGTTCGACAACGAGACCATCGAGGCGCCGACCGCGCCGCTGATCCATCAGGAGGCCCGCTTCCTCTACATCTGCGAGGGGCACGGCGTCATCCGCATCCAAGGGCACGACGTGGAGCTGCGGCCGAATACGCTTCTCTCCATCCTGCCGTGGCAGATCACGGCGGTGACGGAGGTCGCCGAGCCGCTGCAATATCACCTCGTGATCTACAACCTCCACACGCTCAACCGCTACATCCGCGCCTTCTCCGACGAGCGCGGCGACGCGGTGGATTGGCTCGCGCATATTGAACGGCAGCCCGCGCTCTACTGCAACGAGGGACAGGCCCACCGGATGCAGCAATTTTTCCTCTCGCTGCGCGAGGAGGTGGGGCTGGAATCCATTCTCGGCGCGGCCCCGCCGAAGGTCCTCGGCTCGCTCGCCGTCGTCAACCGCCTCGTCGAGCTGGTGATCCTCATGGAGCGCTTCCGCGCCGAGCAACCCGAGCCCGCCGCGGCCGACCGCGCCTCCGCCGCGCCGGACAGGAGCGAGATCCTGCGCTATCTCTACTGCCACACCGGCGAAAAGCTGACGCTCAAGGGGCTCTCGCGCATCTTCTACGTCTCCGAGAGCAGCCTGAGCAGCTATATCAGCGGCATGACGGGGCTTTCGTTCTTTGACCTGCTCAACGAAATGCGCATCGGCAAGACCGCGAATTATCTGCTCTATACCGACCTCACGCTCGAGGAGATCGCCGCGGCGCTCGGCTATGTGGACGCCTCGCATATCTCCAAGGTTTTTTCCGCGCGCGTGGGAATGCGCATCAACGACTACCGCAAGACCTACCGGCGCGTGGAGAGCATCTGCCGCATCGAGACCGACCGGCGCGTCTACGCGCTGGTGGAGTATATCTGCCGCAGCTACAACGAGCCGCTCTCCGCACGCGCGGTCGCCGAAAAATTCGGCTGCACCGCCGCCGAAATGAACCGCGCACTGATGCTGCAGGTGGAGAAGAATTTCGAGGAATTTCTCAACTACGTCCGCATCAACCGCGCCGCCGAGCTGCTGCTCACCACCGACCAGACCGTGACCTACATCGCCATGGAGGTCGGCTACGCCAACGTCAAGACCTTCAACCGCAATTTCCTGCGCTTCAAGGTGATGACACCCGGCGATTTCCGCAAAAAGGTCGCGCTTCAGGAAAGTCGCCTATAATCTCTTTTCCCCTTGCCGCTTCGGCTGTTTTTCCGCAGCCGAAGCGTTTTTTTCGCCGCTTTTCGAGCTTTGATTCGGTCATTTTTGTTATTTTGCACAAAAATCATACACTTTGCAAGTATCTCATGATATGACTTGACAATAACTCGACGAGGTGTTATTTTGGACATAAGCCCTTTGCAATTCATTTGCCGCTCTCTTGCGTCATACACATCAAGTATGGACGGCATTGATGCAGGGGCCGGCTCCGCACGGCGGACATCCATCCCTGCAAGCCCTGACCGTTCCGGGAAAGGAAAACGGTCACAACAAATTGAAGGAGGATACAAACCATGCGCAAATCCATGAAGAAGCTCATTGCTCTCACCCTCGCCTGCCTGATGCTCGCGACACTGTTCGTTGGCTGCGGCAAGAAGGACGACGGAGGCAGCTCCGGCGGCGACACCATCAAGCTCGGCTGGATGGGCTCGCTCACCGGCGACCAGGCCGCCTACGGCACCTGCGAAAGCCAGACCCTCAAGATGCTGGTCGAGGACCTCAACGCCAACGGCGGACTGCTCGGCAAGAAGATCGATCTGATCTGCTACGACACCAAGGGCGACGCACAGGAGGCGGTCAACGTCGCCAAGCGTCTGTGCGCGCAGGATCAGGTCTGCGCGATCATCGGCCCGAACGCCTCGGGTCAGTGCATTGCCATCCAGTCCGTCCTCGACCAGTACAAGATCTCCGATATGTCCACCGTGGCGACCAACGAGAAGGTCACCATGCAGGACGGTCAGCTCAAGGAATACAACTTCCGCGTCTGCTTCCTCGATCCCCAGCAGGGCAAGATCGCCGGTTCGTTCGTGTATGATAACCTCGGCTTTGACAAGGCCGCCATCCTCTACGACGTCAACGACGACTACGCGCTGGGTCTGAAGGACAACTTCGTCAAGGTCTTTGAGTCCAAGGGCGGCACCATCGTCGCCGAGGAGGGCTACACCGCCGGCGACACCGACTTCACCGCGCAGCTGACCAAGATCAAGGAAGCGCAGCCCCAGATCATCTTTACCCCCATCTTCTATCAGGATTTCATCATGATCCACAAGCAGGCCCGCACCCTCGGCATTGAGGTGCCGATGCTCGGCGGCGACGGCTGCGCGTCCGAGGTCCTCTTCGACGCCGCCGACGCGGTGGACGGCTCCTACGTCATCAACCACGTTTCCCTCGTCGATCCCGCGGGCGACGCCTTCCGCAAGGAGTATGCCGAGAAGTACAACGGCGCGAAGATGGAGCTCAACGGCTACATGGCGCACGACGCGTTCCTGCTCTGGTGCGCGGCGGTCGAGAAGGCCGGCAGCGATGACCCGCAGGCCATCGCCGACGCGTACTCTCAGGTCGAGGTCGAGGGCATGGCCGGTAAGATCAAGATCTCTGCCGAGGACCACAACCCCGTCGGCAAGTCCGGCTGCGTGGAGCGCATCGACGGCAAGAACAAGACCTACGTCTTTGAGACCTACATCGCCGCGGACTAAGCACATTCCCAAAACAGAAAAAGCAAGCACCCTTTCGACACTCGACCTCCGCTGTCGAT
>OGHL01001676.1_pt1 | contig 12516 bp, 8 predicted proteins | sample 1571391 | NCBI WGS metagenome assembly OGHL01 (sample SAMEA2581948, study PRJEB24529) | metagenome | biome: Human gut stool | place: China | collected 2011 | reverse complement strand
GTTATAATCGTCAGCGTTATATGATGATGCAGTGCGAACCGAAACGTGGCGCCAATACAATGGCAGCTTTCAGCCAGTTGTGGCAGGAGATCCAGCAGGAGGTGCAGCCCGACACCATCAAAGTGACGGAGCACATCGCCGTGGTGGCGGCGGTAGGCCGGAAGATGGCGTACCGTCTGGGCGTGTCCGGTAAGATCTTCAGCAAGCTGGGCGAGCACGGCGTCAACATTCGTATGATAACGCAGGGCCCGGAGGAATTGAACATTATCGTGGGCGTAGAGGAAAGGGATTTTGAGCAGGCCATTCGTGTCCTGTATGACAGCTTTGTAAAGGAGGAAGTTGCAAAATGAAGCAGTTTAAGGTAGGTATTCTGGGCGCTACCGGCGCGGTAGGCCGCGAGATGATGAAGATTCTGGAGGAGCGCAAGTTCCCCGTGGCGGAGCTGCGGCCCATCGCCAGTGAGCGCAGCGCAGGCACGAAGCTGCCCTTTAACGGCGGCGAGGTAGAAGTGGTCGCCGCCGCCGACAGCGCCTTCGAGGGTCTGGATCTGGTGCTGGGCGCGGTGGAAAACGACATTGCCAAGCAGTACGCGCCCGCCATCGTCAAGGCCGGTGCGGTATTCGTGGACAACTCCAGCGCCTTCCGTCTGGACAAGGACGTGCCGCTGGTGATCCAGGAGATCAACCCCGAGGACGTGAAGTGGCACAAGGGCATCATCTCGAACCCCAACTGCACCACCATCGTGACCCTCGTGGCCATTAACGCCCTCGCCAAGGAAAGCCCCATCGAGACGATCATCGCCTCTTCCTACCAGGCCGTCAGCGGCGCGGGCAAGGGCGGCATCGACGAGCTCAACAATGAGGTCAAGGCCCTTTCCGAGGGCAAGCACCTTGAGCCCAAGGTCTTCCAGTATCAGATCGCGTACAACATCATCCCCCAGATCGGCGGCGAGGCCTTTGAGGGCTACACCAGCGAGGAGATGAAGATGCAGAACGAGGGCCGCAAGATCCTCCATCTGCCCGAGATGAAGGTCAGCTGCACCTGTGTGCGCGTGCCCGTGGTGCGCAGCCACTCCGTCTCCGTCGTGCTGCGCACAAAGGAAAAGATCAGCGTCGAGCGCGCGCGTGAGCTGATCGCCGCCGCGCCCGGCTGCAAGCTGACCGACGACCTTGCCAGCAAGGTCTACCCCATGCCGCTCGACACGAGCGATCAGGACCTCGTCTACGTCGGCCGCATCCGCGACGATCTGACCGACGAGCGCGGGCTGAACCTCTGGTGCTGCGGCGACCAGGTCCGCAAGGGCGCGGCGACCAACACCGTACAGATCGCGGAGCTGCTGCTCGAAAAATAAAGGCATTTTTGTGAAAGGGAGCCTCTGTCCGACGCCGGGCAGAGGCTCCCTTTGTTCATTGCGACATTTTTCTTGCTGTTTTTTTGGTAAGATGGACAGGGCAAAGTGCTTTGACTTTTTGGGAAGAGACTGCTACAATAAAAGAAAAGTGGAAACGTTACCGGTAAGGTTTCCGGAAACGGGCTTTGATTTTTTCATGCAGAGGGTGTCGCCATGACCATCAAGGACATTGCAAAGCTCAGCGGCGTGGGCGTGAGCACGGTCTCCCGTGTACTCAACGACCGCCCCGACGTGAGCGAGGAAAGCCGCCGCCGCGTGCTGGAGGTCATTGCCGAGCACAACTATCTGCCCAACAATTCCGCGCGCAGCCTTGTGCGCACGAAGTCCGACACCGTCGGCCTTGTGGTGCGCGGCGTGCAGAACCCCTTCTACACCGATATCATCCGCGCCATCGAGCATAAGCTCGACCTCGCGGGCTACACGATGGTCATGCGTCAGATCGCCTCCTGCGATGACGAGGTCAAGTGCGGCGCGGTGATGGAGCGCGAAAAGCGCCTGCAGGGCCTCATTTTTCTCGGCGGACGCTCGGATTACTCTCCCGCGGAGCTGGCGCTGCTCAACGTGCCCTTTGTCTGCTGCACCTACACCAACGCCTACGGCACGCTCGATCCGAGCAAGTATTCCTCCGTCTCCATCGCCGACGAGCTGGAGGCCTACCGCGCGGTCATGGAGCTGGCCAAAAAGGGCCACCGCCGCATCGCGGCGCTGACCGCCGACCCCGACGACAGCTCCATCTCCCAGCTGCGCTACTCCGGCTACGCCCGCGCGCTGCGCGAGCTGGGCATCCCGCCCGAGGAGGAGGACGTCATCTGCGCGGACGATTTCACCGTGGAAAGCGGCTGCCGCGCCATGCGCGAGCGGCTGAAGCGTCCGGCGGACTTCACCGCCGTCTTTGCCATCGCGGACGACATGGCGATCGGCGCGATGCGCGCCCTGCGCGAGAGCGGGCGCAGCATTCCCGAGGACTGCTCCATCATCGCCATCGACGGCATCAATGTCTCCGAGTACATCCATCCCATGCTCACCACCCTCTGCCAGCCGATGACGGCTATGGGCACGAAGAGCGTCGAGCTGCTGCTCGGCGTCATCCGCGGCGGCGCGCACGACCATCTGACGCTGCCGACCACCCTGCGCGCGGGTGAATCCGTGCGTGACCTGACGAAATGATTTTCCCGCGCCGAGCGCGTGAAAATAAACTTAAATAAGGAGATCAATGAAACATGAAGAAGTATCTTGCGCTTGTCCTGGCACTTGTTATGGCTCTCAGCCTCGTTGCCTGCGGCAACAAGACGGCCGAGGAGCCCTCCGGCGACGGTGACGCCACCGAGGCCGCCGGCCGTGTGTTCTGGCTGAACTTCAAGCCCGAGGCGGACGGCACCCTGCAGAAGGTCGCCGCCATGTACACCGAAAAGACCGGTGTGCCTGTCACCATCCAGACCGCCGCGTCCGGCACCTACAACGAGACCCTGACCGCCGCGATGGATAAGGAAGCGCCTCCCACGATGTTCGTCGTCGGCAACCAGGCCGCCGTGGACACCTGGGGCGACTACTGCTACGACCTGACCGGCACCCCCATCGCGGGTGAGCTGACCACCGACGCCTACAACCTCTACGACGCTGACGGCAAGCTCTGCTCCATCGGCTACTGCTATGAGTGCTACGGCATCATCGTCAACGAGGACCTGCTGGCGAAGGCCGGCTATCAGCCCAGCGACATCACCAACTTCGAGACCCTCAAGGCCGTTGCGGAGGACATCCACTCCCGCGCCGCCGAGCTGGGCTTCGACGCCTTCACCTCCTCCTCCATGAGCGGCGACTCCAGCTGGCGCTTCACCGGCCACCTCGCCAACCTCGAGTATTACTATGAGTCCGTGGACGATCCCGACGCCTGGAAGGTCTGCCCCCCGAGCATCAAGGGCACCTACATGCAGAACTTCAAGAACCTCTGGGATCTCTACATCAACAACAGCGCGGTCGCTCCCTCCACCCTCGCTGCCGGCGGCTATGACGCCCAGGCCGAGTTCGGCAAGGAGCAGGCTGTGTTCTATCAGAACGGCTCCTGGGAGTGGGCGGCTCTGACCGGCACCGGCGATGGTCAGTACGGTCTTGACAACCTCTCCATGATCCCCTTCTACTGCGGCGTTGCCGGTGAGGAGAAGGCCGGTCTGAACTGCGGCACCGAGAACTGCTGGGCCGTGAACGCCAAGGCCTCCGCCGAGGACATTCAGGCTACGCTCGACTTCATGTATTGGCTCGTCACCGACGCTGAGGTCTCCCGTATGCTCGTCGATGAATTCGCCGTCATGCCCTACAAGCAGGCTGCCGAGTCCACCTGCGGCTTCCTGGCCGACGCCAACGCCTATGCCGCCGAGGGCAACTACGTCATGCCTTGGGTCACCAACTTCCAGCCCAACGTCGATGCCTACCGTGAAGCCATCGTCGCCGCGATGAACCAGTATGACAACGATCCCACCGACGCCAACTGGGAGCAGGTCAAGACCGCGTTCGTGGACGGTTGGGCCGTGCAGTACGCTGCCGCCAACGGCTAAGCGTCTCCATACCGCAAAACCTACCATTCTTATGAAGAGGGCGGGCTTTCGCCCGTCCTCTTCTTCTACCACGGCAGAGGCCGCAAGAGGCCCGCGCCGTGCTCAGTCAATCTATCTCGATGGGAGTGATCGAATTGAAGCGTAAACACGACGCAGCAGCCGTCAACAGCTCGCTCGTCCGCCGCCCGATCCGGCGGTGGGCCCCGCTGTTCATGGGTCCCATGCTCTGCGCCTTCGCCATTGGCTTCGTCTATCCGTTCTGCAAGGGCGTGTACCTCTCGTTCTGCAAATTCAAGACGACCTCGGACGCGCAGTTCATCGGCTTCGGCAACTACATCAAGGCGCTGAACGACGCGAGCTTTGTCCATTCGTTCTGGTACACGGCGCTCTTTGCGCTCGTCTCGCTCGTGTTCATCAACGTGCTGGCCTTCGCCGTGGCCTATGCCCTCACACAGGGCATCAAGGGGAGCAATCTCTTCCGCACGGTGTTCTTCATGCCGAACCTCATCGGCGGCATCGTGCTGGGCTATGTGTGGTCGATGATCTTCGACGGCATCCTCTCGCGCTACGGCACGTCGATCCTGCTTGAGACGAAATACGGCTTCTGGGGCCTCATCATCCTCATGTGCTGGCAGCAGGTCGGCTATATGATGATCATTTACATTGCCGGCTTGCAGGCTGTGCCCGAGGATATGCTCGAGGCCGCGAAGATCGACGGCGCAAACCGCTGGCAGACACTCTGGAAGGTCACCATCCCGAACGTAATGCCCTCCATCACCATCTGCACCTTTCTCACGCTGACGAACAGTTTCAAGCTCTTCGACCAGAACCTCGCCCTCACAGGCGGTCAGCCCTACATCATCCAGTCCGACGGCTCAGCCATCAAGACGACTGAGATGCTGGCGCTGAACATCTACAACACGTTCTACGGGCAGAACGTCAACTCCCGCGGCACCGCGCAGGCCAAGGCCGTTTTGTTCTTCCTGCTCGTCGCCGCCATCGGTTTGATCCAGCTCCGCGCTACACGCAAAAAGGAGGTGCAGCAGTAATGAACGGTTCCCTTTCCGCCGAACGCCGCCGCAAGACCATTCTTTCGGTCGTGCTGGCCTTCATCTGCATCCTCTACATCCTGCCGGTGCTGGCTGTGGTAGTCAACTCCTTCAAGCTCAACACCTATGTCAAGACCGAGACCTTTGCCCTGCCCACCGCCGAGAGCTTTGCCGGCTGGGCAAACTACATCAAGGGCGTCACCTTCGGCAATTATCCCTTCTGGAAGTCCGCGTTCTACAGTCTTTTCATCACGCTTGTCTCCACGGCGCTGATCCTTCTGTGTACCTCGATGGCCGCGTGGTACATCGCCCGCGTGGACAGCAAGCTCTGCCGCGGTGTCTATTACCTCTGCGTCTTTTCCATGGTCGTGCCGTTCCAGATGGTCATGTTCACTCTCTCCAAGACCGCCGACCGCGTGAAGATCCCATACTTTAACTTTGCGAGCGGCAGCCTCGAAAAGGTCGCGCTCAACACGCCCTGGACCATTCCCATCATCTACCTCGGCTTCGGCGCGGGGCTTGCCATCTTCATGTTCGTGGGCTTCGTGAAGTCCATCCCGCTGGAGATCGAGGAGGCCGCCGCCATCGACGGCTGCGGTCCGCTGCGCACCTATTTCTCCGTCGTGTTCCCGATGCTGCGGCCCACGATGATCTCCGTCGGCATCCTCGAGATCATGTGGGTGTGGAACGACTATCTGCTCCCCTATCTCGTGCTCGACAGCACCAAGTACAAGACCATTCCCATCCATATCCAGTACCTCAAGGGCAGCTACGGCACGGTCGATCTCGGCGCGACGATGGCGCTCATCTTCCTGAGCATCGTCCCCGTCATCATCTTCTACCTCTGCTGCCAGAAATACATCATCAAGGGCGTCGCGGCCGGCGCCGTGAAAGGCTGATCTCACATGAATCGTTCCTCCGGCATTCTGATGCCGATCTCCTCGCTCCCCTCGCCCTACGGCATCGGCACGTTCGGCAAGGCGGCGTATGACTTTGCCGATTTTCTCCACGCGGCGGGACAGGGCTACTGGCAGCTTCTGCCGCTCGGCCCCACAAGCTACGGCGACTCGCCGTATCAGAGCTTTTCGACCTTTGCGGGCAACCCGTACTTCATCGACCTCGATCTGCTCATCAAGGATAAGCTGCTCACGCGCAAGGAGGTCACCTCCTGCGCGTGGGGCTCGGAGCCGCGCTACGTCGACTACGGCAAAATTTACGAGAGCCGCTTCGCGCTGCTCGAAAGGGCCAAGGCGCGCGGCTGGGAGCGCGACCGCGAGGCGGTCGCCGCCTTCGAATCGGAAAACAGCCGCTGGCTGCCGGACTACGCGCTCTTCATGGCGCTCAAGCGGCATTTCGGCATGAAGTCCTGGACCGAATGGCCCGACGAAGGCGCGCGGCTGCACAAGACCGACTCGCTCGAGCGCTACCGCGCGGAGCTGCGCGGGGACGTGGAGCTGTTCACCTACATTCAGTTTCTCTTCTTCCGGCAGTGGAGCGCGCTCAAGAGCTACATCAACGGTCTCGGCATCCGCATCATCGGCGACATCCCCATCTATGTGGCGATGGACTCCTCCGACGTGTGGAGCGAGCCGGAGAAATTCCAGCTCGACGAGCGAAACGTACCCGTCGAGGTCTCCGGCGTGCCGCCGGACTACTTCAGCGCCGACGGTCAGCTCTGGGGCAACCCGCTCTACGACTACGAGGCCATGCAGAAGGACGGCTTTGAGTGGTGGATCCGACGCATCGGCGGGGCGGCGAAGCTCTACGACGTCGTCCGCATCGACCACTTCCGCGGCTTCGAGAGCTACTGGGCCGTGCCCTATGGCGAGACGACCGCGAAAAACGGCCGCTGGGTCAAGGGCCCCGGCATGGCGCTCGTCGGCGTGCTGACCGGCTGGTTCCACGACATCGAGTTCATCGCCGAGGATCTCGGCTATCCCACGCCGGAGGTCACGCAGCTGCTTGCCGACTCGCGTCTGCCCGGCATGAAGGTGCTGGAATTCGCCTTCGACTCGCGCGACACGAGCAGCTATCTGCCGCACAGCTACGGGGAGAACTGCATCTGCTACACCGGCACGCACGACAACGCGCCCCTCGCCCTTTGGCGCACGGAGGCGGATAAGGCGGATATTGCCTTCGCCGTGCAGTACCTTGGGCTCAACGACCGAGAGGGCTTCAACCGCGGCATCATCCGCGGCGGCATGAGCTCGGTGGCAAAGCTCTTCGTCGCGCAGATGCAGGACTGGCTCGACCTCGGCGCGGGCCACCGCATGAACATCCCCGGCACGAGCCGCGGCAACTGGGAGTGGCGTATGCTCCCAGGTGAGGCGAGCAAAAAGCTCGCTGGGCAGATCCGCGAAATGACGCGCATCTACGGAAGATCATAAAAGCTGTGAGCGAAAGGGCTGCCGCCGGCAGCCCTTTTCCATTTGACGCGGGCGCAAAAGCATGGTATCGTAGAGAAAAACGGATGCGCCGCGCCGCGGCGCTTTTTCAGAGGACAGGCCATGAAAAAACTCACCATCGGGATACTCGCCCATGTCGACGCGGGCAAAACGACCCTCTCCGAGGGCCTTTTATATGCCGCGGGCGCGCTGCGCACGCTCGGCCGCGTCGATCACGGCGACGCCTTTCTGGACACCGAAGCGCTCGAACGCGAGCGCGGCATCACCATCTTTGCCAAGCAGGCGGTGCTCGACTGCGGCGGCACGCACATCACGCTGCTTGATACGCCGGGCCACGTCGATTTCTCCGCCGAAGCAGAGCGCACCCTGCAGGTGCTCGACTACGCGATCCTTGTCATCAGCGGCACGGACGGCGTGCAGGGCCACACCCGCACGCTCTGGCGGCTGCTGGAGCGCTACGGCGTGCCGACGTTCCTCTTTATCAACAAGATGGACCTTGCGGGCGCGGACCGCGCGGCGCTGCTGACGGATCTGCAAAAGAGCTTCGGCGCGTGCGTCGATCTCGGCGCGGAGCCGGACGAGCGCGACGAGCACGCCGCGCTGACCGACGAAGCGGCTCTCGAGGAGCTGCTGGAGCGCGGCACGCTTTCAGATGACACGCTCGCCGCTTTGATCTCCGCGCGGAAAATTTTCCCCTGCTGCTTCGGCTCCGCGCTCAAAAACGAGGGCGTGGCGGAGTTTTTGCAGCTGCTCACGCGCTTCACGCGCGAGCCGGCGCGCGGCGCGGACTTCGGCGCGCGCGTCTTTAAGATCTCCCGCGACGCACAGGGCACGCGGCTCACGCACCTGAAGGTCACCGGCGGGACACTGCGGGCAAAAATGCAGCTTCCCTGCGGCAAGGCCGACCAGCTCCGGCTTTACTCCGGCGCGAAGTTCCGCCCGCTCGACGCGGCAGGCGCGGGCGAGGTCGTAGCCGTCACGGGCCTTGCGGACACCTATCCAGGGCAGGGGCTCGGGGCGGAGGCGGACGGCGAAAAGCCAGTGCTGCAAAGCGTTCTGACCTACCGCATCCTCCTGCCCGACGGCACAGACGCGCACACCGTCCTCCCGAAGCTGCGCGAGCTGGAGGACGAGGACCCGATGCTCCGCATCGTGTGGGAGGAAGCGTCCGGCGAGCTGCACGCCGAGCTGATGGGCGAGGTGCAGCTGGAAATTCTGCAGCGGCTCATATCCGACCGCTTCGGCCTCTCCGTCACGTTCGGCGAGGGCGGCATCGTTTACAAGGAGACCATTGCCAACACCGTCGAGGGCGTCGGGCACTTCGAGCCGCTGCGCCACTACGCCGAGGTGCATCTGCTGCTCGAGCCCGCCCCGCGCGGGAGCGGTGTTCAGCTTGCCTCCGCCTGTCCGACGGACGAGCTGGACCTCAACTGGCAGCGTCTCATTCTCACGCACCTTGCCGAGCGCGCGCATCCCGGCGTGCTGACGGGCAGCGCGCTGACCGACGTAAAAATGACGCTCCTTGCGGGCCGCGCGCACCTCAAGCACACCGAGGGCGGCGATTTCCGGCAGGCGACCTACCGCGCCGTGCGGCAGGGTCTGATGCAGGCCGAGAGCGTGCTGCTCGAGCCGTTCTATGATTTCCGTCTCGAGCTGCCGCCGGAGTGCGTGGGCCGCGCGATGACCGACCTTGCCGCGATGGGCGGCTCGGCGGACGCACCGGAAACGGTCGGCGAGGAAACGGTGCTCACCGGCTTCGCGCCGGTCAAGGGACTGCGCAGCTACGCGCGTGAGGTCGCGGCCTACACCCGCGGACGCGGACGTCTGAGCTGCACCCTGCGCGGCTACGAGCCCTGCGCGGACGCGGAGAGCGTCATCGCCGCCATCGGCTACGATCCCGAGCGCGACGCGGAAAACCCCACCGGCTCGGTGTTCTGCGAGCACGGCGCGGGCGTCTACGTTCCGTGGAACGAGGTCAAGGCCCGCGCGCACGTCCCCTGCGTTCTGCAGGAGCGTCCTGTTGAGGCCGCCGAACCCATGCCGACACGCAGCCGCGCGTCCTCCGGCTCCGCCGCCGAGGACAAGGAGCTGCTCGCCATCTTCGAGAGCACCTACGGCAAGGTCGAGCGCCGCGCGTTCGAGCCAAAGCGCGCGCCCGCGCGCACCGCGCTCGACGAGACGCGCTATAACATCAAAAATCAGAAGACCGGTCCCGAGTATCTGCTCGTGGACGGCTACAACATCATCTTCGCGTGGGACGCGCTCAAAAAGCTTGCCGCGCAGGATGTCGCCGCCGCGCGCGAGGCGCTCGCGGGCATCCTTGCCAACTACCGCGGCTGGCGCAGGTGCGAGATCATTCTGGTCTTCGACGCCTACAAGGTCAAGGGCAATCCCGGCTCGATGGAAAAGAAAAACGGCATCTACATCGTCTACACCAAGGAGGCGCAGACCGCCGACAGCTACATCGAGCGCGCGACCTACGACCTCGGCAAAAACCACCGCGTCCGCGTCGCCACGTCGGACAACATGGAGCAGGTCATCATCCTCGGTCACGGCGCGCTGCGCATCTCCGCCCGCGCGTTCGAGGAGGAGGTCGCCGAGGCCGAGGGGCAGATCTGCGACCTCATCGAGCGCTGGAACGTGCGGGACTTCGATCTGCGCCGCGTGCGCGCCACCGCGACCATCATTGGCAAAAAAGAAGAGAAAGGGTCCTGAGACCTTTTCTCTTTTTTCCCTTGACAAATACCCCATAGGGGTATATAGTGCAGATACCCCCAAGGGGTATATCGCTATCAGGGAGGCACGGTATATGGACCGATCGGAATGCTGCCGCTGCTCGCAGCGCAAAAAGGAGCGCTCGCCGGAGGAGTACAAAAAGCTCATTCACCGGCTCAACCGCATTGAGGGGCAGATCCGCGGCATCCGCAGCATGGTGGAGTCCGGCGCGTACTGTCCCGACATTTTAGTGCAGGCCGCGGCGGTCAACGCGGCGGTCAACGCCTTCAACAAGGAGCTGCTTGCCGCGCACATCCGCACCTGCGTGGCGGAGGATATCCGCGCCGGCAGGGACGAGACGATCGACGAGCTGGTGACGACGCTTCAAAAGCTCATGAAATGAGTGAAAAGCGCACAACCTAACCGCAATTTTACAGAACCGAGGAACACGCAATGACACAATACAATGTGACCGGCATGAGCTGCGCCGCCTGCTCGGCCCGGGTCGAAAAGGCGGTGAGCAGGGTCCCGGGCGTCACGTCCTGCTCGGTGAGCCTGCTGACGAACTCGATGGGCGTGGAGGGCGCCGCCGCGCCGCAGGACATCATCGCCGCCGTGCAGGCGGCGGGCTACGGCGCGTCCTTAAAGGGCGCGGGCAAAGCCGCGCCGAGCGCTGCCGAGGCGGAGGCCGCGCTGGAGGATCACGAAACGCCGAAGCTGAAGCGCCGGCTGCTCTGGTCGCTCGGTTTCCTGCTCGTGCTGATGTATTTCTCAATGGGACACATGATGTGGGGCTGGCCGCTGCCCGCGTTCTACACGGACAACCATGTGGCGATGGGCCTGACCCAGCTGCTTTTAACGGTCGCCGTCATGGTCATCAACCAGAAATTCTTCATCAGCGGCTTCCAGAGCCTGTGGCGCCGCGCGCCGAACATGGATACGCTCGTCGCCCTCGGCGCGACGGCAGCCTTCGGCTACAGCACCTACGCCCTCTTCGCCATGACCGGCGCACAGGTGCGCGGCGACACGGAGGCCGTGATGGCCTACATGATGGACTTCTACTTCGAGTCCGCCGCCATGATCCTCACGCTCATCACCGTCGGCAAGATGCTCGAGGCCCGCTCCAAGGGCCGCACGACCGACGCGCTCAAAGGCCTGATGAAGCTCGCGCCGCAGACCGCGACGGTCGAACGCGACGGCCGGGAGCTTGAGGTCCCCATCGAGCAGGTGCAGAAGGACGACATCTTCGTGGTCCGCCCCGGTGAAAGCATCCCCGTGGACGGCGTGGTGCTTGACGGCGCAAGCGCCGTCAACGAGGCGGCGCTGACGGGCGAGAGCCTGCCGGTGGACAAGACCGCGGGCGACACGGTCTCCGCCGCAACGGTCAACCAGTCCGGCTTCCTGCGCTGCCGCGCCACGCGCGTCGGCGAGGACACCACGCTTTCGCAGATCATTCAGATGGTCAGCGACGCCGCCGCAACCAAGGCCCCCATCGCAAAGATCGCGGACAGGGTCTCCGGCGTATTCGTGCCGGCCGTCATTGCCATCGCGGCGGTGACGACCGTCGTGTGGCTGCTGCTCGGTCAGAGCGTCGGCTTCGCCCTCGCGCGCGGCATTTCCGTGCTCGTCATCAGCTGTCCCTGCGCGCTGGGGCTCGCCACGCCCGTCGCCATCATGGTCGGCAGCGGACTGGGCGCAAAGAACGGCATTCTGTTCAAAACCGCCGCGTCGCTGGAGGAGACGGGCCGCGTGGACATCGTCGCGCTGGACAAGACCGGCACCATCACTGCGGGCGAGCCGCAGGTCACCGAGCTTCTTCCCGCAGACGGTGTAAGCGAAGCGGAGCTGCTTCGCGCGGCGCTTGCGCTCGAGCAGAAGAGCGAGCATCCGCTCGCCCGCGCGATCCTCGCCAGGGCGCAAGCCGACAGCCTGACCGCGGATGAGGTCACGGACTTCCGTGCGCTCTCCGGCAGCGGCCTGACCGCCGTGCGGAACGGGCAGACGCTCTGCGGCGGCAGTCTCGCCTACGTTTCCGCCGCGGCGGAGGTCTCCCCCGCCATGCGCGAGCGCTGCGAGGCGCTTGCGGAGGACGGCAAAACGCCGCTGCTCTTCAGCGAAAACGGCAGACTCCTCGGCGTCATCGCCGTGGCGGACGTCATCAAACCCGACAGCCCGCAGGCCGTGCGCGAGCTGCGGAATATGGGCATCGAGGTCGTCATGCTCACGGGCGACAACGAACGCACGGCGCGCGCCATCGGCGCCGCCGCGGGCGTGGACCGCGTGATCGCCAGCGTACTGCCCGACGGCAAGGATGCGGAGATCCGCCGCCTGCGCGAGCGCGGCAAGGTCGCCATGGTCGGCGACGGCATCAACGACGCCCCCGCGCT
>OGHL01001617.1_pt1 | contig 12785 bp, 7 predicted proteins | sample 1571391 | NCBI WGS metagenome assembly OGHL01 (sample SAMEA2581948, study PRJEB24529) | metagenome | biome: Human gut stool | place: China | collected 2011 | reverse complement strand
TCTGGAAGAAGGTAAGAAAGCAGGGAGGTCTTTGTACCGGTATCACGCAGAATGTCATCGATCTGTTGCAGAATTACACAGCAACCACAATGCTTGCAAACTCAGAGTTTGTGGCACTTTTAAAGCAGGCTAATACGGATAGTTCCAAGATGGCAGAGGTTATCGGAGTATCAGAAGCACAGCTTAGATTCGTAACCAATACTGCATCGGGAATGGGACTTATCAAGTGTGGTTCAGTGGTGATTCCTTTTGATAATCAGATAAGTAAGGATACAGACCTTTACAGGCTGTATAACACCAATATTCACGAGAAGATTGCAGAACAGAAGAAACGTGAAATGCAGAATAATGTCGAATAAAGTTGATAGAGGTCGCAATTTGCGACCTCAAAGCATAGCCATCCGGGAAGCTGGATGGCTGTTTTGCATTTTGAGTGAAAGAAGGTGAGAACATTGAAGATAAAGAAAGTGGATGACAAGCCAATAGTCATTCACACCAAGGAGAAAGCCAAGATTCATGCCCACGAGCCAAAGAAAGCCAAGATTAAAGGCAGCAACATATATACAGTAGAGAGAGGTCCGAAAGTGCATGATGCTAAAGCCAATGAAATGGATAAAAAAGCATCTGCAAAATTAATGCTTCAGAAAAGTGCTGGTGGAAAGAGTACCATTCATCAGTCGGAGGCTAAGGATAAAGGTCTTTCTAAGTTTAAGCGTAACATTAGAGAGTCAGGAGCTTCCATCAAGACCAAGAACACGAATCTTCACATTGCAGGAAGAACTGGAGCACTTGTAGCCGGGGCAGTAACAGATCAGGTGGAAGGCGGTCAGGAGGTATCGCAGGCAGCATATCTTGCATATGAAGCAAGCCGCCCTGTTACCGGAACTGCTTCTAAGGGGGCTGCACTTTTCAGGAAAAAGGCGGCAGCCGAGGCAAAGAAGCGTATCAAGAAGGTAGAGGCAGGAAAGAAGCTGGCAAAAAAGACAGCAAAGAAAGCTGCCAAAGATACAGCCAAGACGGTAGCTAAAGAGACGGCAAAAGAAACAGCAAAGACTACTGCCAAGGTTGCAACGAAAACTGCTACAAAGGCAGCTGCTACGGCGGCAGGAACAGCGGTTGCACCGGGAGTAGGCACGGCAATCGGCATGGCAGCCGGATATGCGGCAGGTGTGTCCATAGAGGTCAAGGATGAAAAGATGACAAACCGGAGCAGGAAGATAAAGTTCTTTCTGGATAAGATGAAAGCACAGGAGAATCAGACAGACAGCGTGGCAAAGCTGGTAAAGGATCTGATTGTGCGAAAAGCGATTACCTGGGTAAAGGCAGCGGCACCGATTGTCGGACTGGTGCTTTTATTACTTGTTCTTGTAGTTGCCATGATTGCGGTTCCGGTTATTGCGGCGATAGCAATCCTTTACAATTCTCCATTTGCTTTATTTCTGCCACCACTTGAATCAGGAGATACCGTGCAGACAGTAACGAGTGCTTATGTGCAGGAATTTAACCGGGATGTGAATACGAAAGTGAATGAGCATACCGGATATGACCTTGGAGAGCTTGTATATGTGGACTATGAAGGTATGGAAGAAAACCCAAGCAATTACTATGACATCATGGCTGTCTATATGGTCAAGCATGGTGTCGGAGATACTGCAACAGTCATGAATGATACTTCAAAAGGCTGGCTGCAGGCAGTTGTAAATGATATGTGTTCATACACCACAAGCACAGGAACAAAAGATGTGGAAGAAACAGATGCAGACGGTAATGTAACTACTGTCACGAAGTCGGTTCTGTATGTGAATGTCACACTAAAATCGTACAGGGATATGATTTCGGTCTATGGATTTAATTCTGATCAGGTGGAAATGCTTGAGCAGATCATGAGTCCTGAGTTTATGGGACAGCTTGGATATGCCGGAAGCGGAAGTGGAGGTGGAGGCGGCAGTCCGGGAGTAAGCTCCATGACTGAGGATGAAATCAATGCCATCCTAAACGAAATTACAGACAGCAGGCAGAAAACAGTCTGCTCCTATGCACTACACAGAGTTGGTTTTCCTTATAGTCAGGATTTAAGAGACAGCGGTAACTATTATGACTGCAGTTCCTTAGCCTATTATTCATGGAAAGATGCAGGCGTGGATATTAGTTATGGCGGTGCAACCACAGCGGCAGCGGAGGCACAGGGACTTGATGAAGCCGGAAAGACTGTCTCCTTTGATGAGTTACAGCCGGGAGACCTTATCTTTTACAGTTTTACAAGCAATGGAAGATATAAGAACATCAGCCATGTGGCAGTATATGTCGGAAATGGCAAGGTGGTAGAGGCACTTAATGAAAGTCTTGGTGTGGTCTACAGGGATGTGGCAAGCACAGGAAAGATTGTTGTGATAGGAAGACCATAACAGGAAATTTGCAGAGAGGGCATAGTCCCTCTCTGAGACTGGAGGTAAGAATGGATTTAAAAGATATGATACTGGTAACAGAAAACGACAGGGGAACAGAGACAAATATGCTGATGACTCTGGATGATTATAAGAGTTTTATAGCAATTGATGATATGTCAGAGCTTGCAGAAAATTTGTTGCAGCTTGGAAGGACACTTGGTGAAGCAGATAACTTCACAGAGTATTACAGGGCAGCAAATGTAACTGTATCTGCGAGATTCTGTCTGGATGATATTCAGCTGGGACATTTTCTTCAGGGATTTTATAACGATTCCAAAGAATTTCGGTTTGATAAAGAAGCCAGTTCTTCTGAATGTGTTGCAAAGCTTAAGGAGATTGGAATGACCGATAAGGGCTGGGTGGATGATTTTAACCTGCATTATGAAATGGAGAACCGCTCATTTGAAAGGGGACAGACATTTCATAACTTCAATGACCATGATTACATGGTGCTTGAAGCATTATCACCAAGGAATCTTGTGGTGATGGATATGAAGTCAGGTTCCCTTACAATCGCCCTTGGTGCGACAGAGTATAAGCGTTATCCGAAGGATGAGAAGCCTACAAAGGACAATACCACAATCGGGGTATCGTGGGAGCATGGCATTTATCTAGGTTCCACACTTTCAACTACAAATTTCAAGGCATACAAGAGGGAGTATGGCACACCGGAAAAGATAGAGGATATCTATGATTACAGGGCAAAGCTAAAGCAGAAGTTCTATTTTTATCAGGATATGTCAAAGGATGATGATGTACCAAAGAAGCTGCAGAATGACTTCCTTCACCAGATGTATGAGGATTTTGGAACGATTGAAGAGGACTGTTTTTACGACAGGCTGGAAGATGGAAAGTACGATGAAGGCTTTAAGGAAAGACAGGTAAAGGAAGAAAAGAGCCGGTGATGAGATTTTTACAGGAGGCGATATCATATGGAACAGGAATTTGATGTTGAGATAAAAGAAGTGCTTTCACGAGTACAGAAAGTAAAGGCAGAGTCGCTTGACGATGCCATCAATAAGGCAATGGATATGTATTATGCAGAGCAGATAGTCCTTGGAGCAGAGGACATGAAGGGAGTTGATTTTGCACCTATCAGCGAAAGTCAGCTCCCTTCTTCATTAAAAGAAAACGGAGGAAGAGCAAGATGAAAAGTGATTCAACAACAGTAATTAAGAACATGGAGTTTTTAGTAAAGGAACTTCATAAGGAGTGGGACAGATCGGGTGCTTCTAAGGCATCCGTTATTATTTCCCTTGAGGAAGTAGATGGTATCAATGATAAGTTAAAAGAGATTATCTATCAGACACAGAAGTCAGTCGATGAGGATGAGCTGACCTTTAAACAGAGCATTGCAAAGTCCAAGGAGTGCTATGTGCTTCTTCGTGTGGTGCGTAAGATTGCAAAGGAAAAGGATAAATGCGAAAAACAGGCAATCGACAATGAATTTGCAATCGAGCTGGATAAGGATGAGTTAAAGCTCTTTAAGGGATTGTTTGCAGAGATGTTTAAGTAGAGGAGGACAAAGGTATGGGCGTTGATATGAAGGTCAAAGCGATATACGATTCTGAAATTGGTAACATCACCAGAACAGATAAGAACTGGAAAGATGTTTTAAAGGTTGCAGGTCAGTTGTACCGCTATGAATTTGACAATATCGTTATGGTAACAGCTCAGAGATCTCCGGAGAGAAGCACACTTATGGCAGATTATGATACCTGGAAAAAGGTGGGAAGATATGTAAAGCGTGGTGCGAAAGGCTGTGCCATTTTCCCGTCAAGGGCACTGAATCCCCGTATGAGATATATCTTTGATATCAGTGATACCGGAGGGAAGAATGTTAAGCTGACATGGGACCTTGAGGGAGAAAATCTTAAGGATTATGTGGATTTTCTTGTGTCAGAAGGTCAGATTGAGCAGTACGATAACAGCGACAGGGAGTCTCTAAAAAATATATTAAAACAGTTTACAGGAACAGATGTTTGGCTTATAATAAAAGAAGAGTTCGGAGACCGAATGACCGAACTTATGCAGCTATCAGGTAGTGTGATAAAGGAAGAAAGTAAGAAACGCAATGGCTTACAGCAGGAAATGGACATGGAGCAGCTTGTATATGCAAGTGTCATGTATGCTGTAGGGACGAGATGCGGATTTGACTTATCTGTGCAAGAACAGGATTTTAGTCAGATCGTAAATATCAAAGACGAAGAGATCATTTACCGTCTTGGTTCCATTGTATGCGATGTCTCCTGTAGTGTTCTTAGAGAATTTAGTCGTAACTTAAAGGCAATCGAGAGCGAAAGGAGAATTGGATATGTTAGAAGAAATGACTTACAAGGAAGTGGACGGACTGCTTTATCCGCAGATAGAGATGCCGGACGAGACGGAGGATCTCACGAAGCTGGGCAAATACGGAAGGATGGCGATGAACTATCTAAAGGAGAACGAGCCGGCAAGATACAAGACGCTGATGAGATTCGGGAAGATGTACGAGAAGATGTCAGCGGTAGAGGAGGAAGCGAACCAGCTGTACGACCAGCTGGAGATGCAGTATCTGGCGAAGCACAAGCCACAGAATCCGTCATCGACAATGGAGATGTGGAAGATAAGAGAGCAGGCGAAGATGCAGGCAGAGGAAGTGGTACTGAATCAGATAGTGATGCGATTCCACTAGAATCAGATGATACAGAACTGAATAGGGAACTTGATGAAATCAATTCATTGGGTGTTAGTAAGGAAGCCGAATATACACAGGCTTCCTTTTTTTTCGACCAGAATGGGCAGGCAAGCATTGGCACTATTCATACTGAGGACGAAAACAATAATCAGTTTATGCGTCAGTTCGAGCAGGACAGAAAAGCTGCATTAGCAGGTAAATACAATTACCTGAATCCCAAAAAGTCTGCAACAGTACCAAGTGAGTATATCAAACAGGTGCTTATGAGAGGTACAGGTTTTATCGGTGGCAAGGGCAGGGTATGCAAGATTTTTGAAACTGAGATTGATGCAGGAACCAGGGCAAAGCGTATCAAAGCAGAATATGGTCAGGGAGGTGCAGGCTGGCCGGTTGACGGACTGGGACTGCACGGATATGACACATTTCATGGGAATGGACTGCGTTTTCAGTGGCGAGATGAGGATGGAGAGGTTGAAGGATATGTTTCGTGGAAAGATATCGAAAAAGAGCTTGGTGTCCTTATTCTTACAGGGGAATACCAGCCTGAGACACCTCGTATTGATGAGCTTGCGATGGACGGACTCCGTGAGGATGATGAGGTCATTGATGCCGAATACCGGGAAGTGGAACCGGAGGAGGCAGAATCAGAGATTGATGATTATGCAATACCGGATGAGCCGGAGAGCTATGCTTCTAACAGAGATTATGTAAGTGCAAAAGGCATGACACCACAGGAAACTGCCGATGAAGACCGCATGGTAACACAGGCAGAATATGGTGCAGAGATAGAAGCTGAAACAACTGAAAAAGATCCATCAGAGCTTCAGTATATTACACCGATTGATTATGCCAAGCGTATTGCAGAGCTTGATGAAGACCTGCGTGATGCGGCGGAGATTCTTGTAACAGATTGCAGCTGCTACACTCCGTTTAGGGCATTCCTTATGGATGTGGTGCAGTCTGATTTTGCATTTATGCCCAATAAACTTGACCTTATCAGGGATATTGCATTAGGGACAGATAATGCAGAAAGAAAGGCATATTCCAACAATAAGTATGGTCTTGTGGAGTACTCAATCAGAAGCGGTTATGTGAAGATCAGCTATAAGAACAGGAATGGTGTGCGTAAGGAAGGTGCACTCGACTGGCGTGAGTTATACGAGATTTTATCCTATATGGTAAAACAGCCATTTTACTGCGGAGAAGACCAGAAGAAGTATTATCAGGAGACAAAACAGAAGGCTGACAGGGATAAGATGAATCCGGTCTATAAGAGATTCTTTGATATCGAGGATAGTGTAAAAGCCAATCGTCTTGAAACCAGGGAAAGAGCAATAGCGAATGGCTGGGAAACCAAGATTGATGAGAATGGACATGTGGTTTCAGATGATGCAGTACAGAAAAAACACAACTTCCACTACAACCTCTGGGAAATGGAAAAAGGCGGAGCTAAGACCAGATACCAGTGGAATATGGATGCAATCCGCACTCTAAAGCAGATTGAATCAGAAAACAGGCTTGCCACACCGGGGGAGCAGAAAGTTCTGTCGAAGTTTGTCGGATGGGGCGGACTGTCACAGGCATTTGATGAGGAAAACGCAGGCTGGAGCAAAGAGTATGCAGAGCTTAAAGAACTTTTATCTGATGAGGAATACAGTGCGGCAAGGGCAACAGTAAATAACGCCTTTTACACTTCACCGGAGATAGCCATGTGCATGAATTCGGCACTTGTCCAGTTTGGTTTCAGAGGCGGCAATGTATTAGAGCCATCCATGGGTATCGGTAACTTCTTTGGAAGTATGCCGGAAACAATGCATGAAGCAAAGCTGTATGGAGTGGAGCTGGACAGCATTTCAGGAAGAATTGCAAAGCAGCTTTATCAGAATGCCAATATCAGTATCACAGGATTTGAGAATACCACATATCCGGATAACTTCTTTGATGTAGTTGTCGGAAATGTGCCATTTGGTGATTATAAGGTTTTTGATCCGAAGTACAACAAGTATAACTTCCGTATCCACGATTATTTTCTGGCAAAAGCACTTGATCAGGTAAGACCGGGAGGCATGGTTGCGGTGATTACCACAAAGGGAACACTTGATAAGGCAAATCCTACTATCCGAAAGTATCTGGCTGAAAGAGCAGAGCTTGTGGGAGCGATAAGACTTCCGAATACTGCATTTAAAGATAATGCAGGAACCGAAGTGACAGCAGATATCCTGTTTTTGCAGAAAAGGGAGAGAAAGATTGATATTGAGCCGGACTGGGTACACCTTGGTGTAACTGAGAATGGCATTGCAGTCAACTCTTATTTTGCAGAGCATCCGGAAATGATGCTTGGATCTATGGAATATGACACAAGGATTTACGGACAGGACAGCAGATACACAGTCTGCGTGAATGATGATGAGAACTTCAATATTTATGAAGCATTAAACAAAGCTATCGGTAATATCAAAGCCCAGATGACAGATTTTGAGAGAGTGGCAGATGAGGCGGAGCAGACGGAGGAAGTTATCCCGGCTGATCCGGATGTGAGAAACTACACTTACACATTTTTTGAAGGAAAACTCTATTACAGGGAAAATTCCGAGATGGTAAGAAAAGAAGTATCACAGACTGCCGAGGAGCGAATCAGAAGCCTTGATGAAATCAGACAGATAACAAGAGATCTGATTGATATCCAGATGGATGGCTGCAGCGAGGAGGAGCTTTCTGATAAGCAGAGACTTCTTAATGTAAAATATGATGCCTTCGTAAAGCAGTATGGAGCCATTACTTCAAAAGCAAACAGAATAGCTTTCAGAGATGACAGCGATTACCCACTTCTTTGCAGTCTTGAAGAAGTAAATGAAGACGGGGAGGTGAAAAAAGCGGATATGTTTTATAAGCAGACGATTAAGGCAAAGACTGTCATAGACAGGGTTGAGACTGCTGTGGAAGCATTGAATGTATCCGTCAATGAATTTGGATATGTAAATCTTGCCTATATGCTCTCTATCTATGAGCCGGATATTACTAATGTAAAGGAAGAACTTGCAGAAAAGTCCGGGCAGACAGCTGATGAGATAACATTTAGTGATGATGCTTTGGCAGAGCTTAGAAGGGCAGTTCTTGTGGAAGAGCTGGATGGATTGATTTTCCTAAATCCCGACCGCTACAACGAGAACAATCCCGACATCGGCTGGGAGACGGCAGACGAGTATCTTTCCGGCAATGTGAGAGACAAGCTTCGTGTAGCAAAGGCTATGGCAGCGGATACAGGCAATCCGCAGGCAGAAAAATTTGCAGGCAATGTGGCAGCACTTGAAAAGGTACAGCCGGAGTGGATTGAAGCCTCGGATATTGATGTAAAGATTGGCACGACATGGATTGAGCCGCTTGATTATGAGCAGTTTATCTATGAGCTTCTCAATACACCAAGACGGGCAAGGGCAGTCAGAAGCCAGTTTTACAATACAGGCATTCAGGTACACTTAAATAAGATGAGCATGGAATGGTTCATCGAGAATAAAAGCATGGATAAGCATTCAGTGGCGGCTACTAAGACCTATGGTACAAGCCGCATGGATGCTTATTCTATTTTTGAGGATACGCTGAATCTAAAGACAGTAACAGTCAGGGACAGGATTGATGACGGTGATGGCAGGTATCATTACGAAGTCAATAAGAATGAGACAATGCTTGCAAGGGAAAAGCAGAACATGATCAAGGAGAAGTTCAAGGAGTGGCTGTTTGCAGAGCCGGAGCGAAGACAGAAATATGTGGAGTATTACAACGAGACATTTAATAACATCCGCCTGCGTGAGTATGACGGAAGTCACTTACAGTTTCCGGGAATGAATCCGGCGATTGAGTTAAAGCCACACCAGAAAAATGCGGTGGCAAGAATTCTTCTTGGGGGAAATACTCTGCTGGCACACTGTGTCGGTGCCGGAAAGTCATTTGAGATGATGGCTGCCTGCATGGAGCAGAAGAGACTTGGACTTGCCAATAAGACAATCATGGTTGTACCAAAGCCGCTTATCGGTCAGACGGCATCAGAGTTTTTAAGGCTTTATCCGTCAGCAAATATCTTAGTTGCCACGGAGCGTGATTTTGAAAAAAGCCGCAGAAAGCAGTTCGTATCAAGGATTGCAACTGGTGACTATGACTGTATCATCATGTCACACTCACAGTTTGAGAAAATCCCAATCTCCGCAGAGAGAAAGGAGCGAATGCTTAACGAGCAGATTGATGAAATCAGCTATGCGATTGATGAGATGAAGGAGCGTAACGGAGAGCGATGGACTGTAAAGCAGATGGAAAGCCAGAAGAAAAAACTGGAGGAACAGCTGAAATCCTTGTCAGATGAGAGCAGGAAGGATGACCTTATTACCTTTGAGGAACTGGGTGTAGATTCTATTATGGTAGACGAAGCACATAATTTTAAGAACCTTGCGATTTTTTCCAAGATGAATAATGTGTCAGGTATCAGCAGTAGCGGAGCTAAGAAGTCAACGGATATGCAGCTTAAATGCCAGTATTTGTCTGAGATAAATGATGGCAGAGGCATTGTGTTTGCGACAGGTACACCAATATCCAATACCATGTGTGAGATGTATGTCATGCAGCTTTACTTACAGAAAGCGGCACTTGAAGAGATGGGGATTTATCACTTTGATTCTTGGGCAGCAAACTTTGGTGAAGTGACAACAGCACTTGAGCTTACTGTAGAGGGAAGCGGATTTCGTTTTAAGAGCAGATTTAATAAGTTTACGAATCTGCCGGAGCTTATGAATATCTTCCGTGAGGTAGCAGATGTGCAGACCGCAGACATGCTTGACCTTGATGTGCCAGCTCTCCGTGGCGGCAAGCCTATTATAGTGGAGTCAGAGCCTGACTGGTATGTAAAACAGGTCATGGAAGACTTTGTTGTGAGGGCAGAGCGTATCAGAGGCGGTGGAGTTGATCCAAGCGTGGATAACTTTCTAAAGATTACCCATGAGGCAAGACTTCTTGGAACGGATGCCAGACTGATTGATAAGGATGCGCCGAACAATCCGGATGGAAAACTCAATAAGGTAGCGGAGAATGTATGGAAAGAATATGAGAAAGGAAATGCTGATGGTCATATAGGCTGCCAGCTTATTTTTTCGGACATCGGCACACCGGGACCAGATAAGGACTTTACCATCTACGATTATCTGAAAGAAACACTGATCCAGTATGGTATTCCGGCAGATGAGATAGCTTTTATTCATGATGCCAAGACGGATGCACAAAGGGACGCACTTTTTAAGGAGATGAGGACAGGTAAAAAGAAGGTTCTTATCGGTTCAACGGACAAGTGTGGAACAGGTGTCAATGTGCAGACACACCTTGTTGCAATGCATCATGTGGATTGCCCTTGGAAGCCTTCTTCTATTGAACAGAGGGAAGGACGAGGCATACGACAGGGTAATGAAAATGAAGAGGTGGCAATCTACAGATATGTCACCAAAGGGACATTTGATGCATACAACTGGTCGCTTGTTGAAAATAAGCAGCGATTCATCAGTCAGGTCATGACAAGCAAGGCTGTAAGCCGAAGCTGTGAGGATATCGACGAGGCAACACTTTCCTATGCAGAGATTAAAGCGGTTGCCACAGGCAATCCTTTAATCAAGGAAAAGATGGAGATTGACAATGATGTCCAGAGATTAAAGCTCTTAAAGGCATCCTATGACAATCAGAGATATGGCTTGCAGGATAACTTTATGATTAAGTATCCGAAGCTGATTAAGACAGCAACAGAAAAGCTTGCCAATGTAAGAGAGGATGTAAAGGCAAGGGATAAAGAGCTGATTGATAATCCGGAATTTGCCATTACCATAGGCAAAGTAACTTACACAGAGCGTGTGGATGGCGGAACGATGATGCTTGAAGCAATCAGTAAATGTAAGACCGGAGAGACAACTGTAATCGGTAAATTCCACGGATTTGAGCTGCTTGTGGAAAAGAACTTCCTTGGCATCAATTATATGGTGCTTCGTGGAAAGACAGAGTATAAAGCAGAGCTTTCCACAAGTCCTGTCGGCAGCATGGTGAAGCTGGAAAACCTGTTCAATGGACTCCATGAGAACATTGATTTCTTTGAAAAGAAGATTGAGCAGTACCAGAATGACCTTGAAGCATCAAAGGCAGAGTATGACAAGCCATTTGCGTACAGCAAGGAACTGGAAGAAAAGCTGGCTAGGCAGTGTAAACTGAATGCCCAGCTTGACCTTGAGAACGCAAAGGCTGTGGATGCAGACCTGAGCGGACCGGAGGAAGAAAGAGAAGCTGATGACAGAATGGAATCTGCAGCAATTGTAGCAGAGGATAAAGGTGCTTATCCAGCCGACAGAGAGGGCAGAACACGATAGGAGAGTGAATAATATGAGCATAAGAAAAGTGGTCGCAGGACTACTGATTGCAGCAGGGATTGCCATTATGGCAGTCCCTTTTTTCTGGCGGACAACCGGAGAAAAACAGACAGAACAGCTCATAAGTGAATTTGAGCAGACATTGGAGGATGATTACGATGAAGAAACAGATGTGGAGGAAGAGCAAACCTCCATTAGTAAAGAGGATGAAGCCATTCTTAAAGAAGGCGGTGTTATCGGCATCATTGAGATACCGGGCTTAGATATCAGGTATCCGGTAATGGAAGGAACCACAAGTAAAGTGCTTAATGCAGGGATTGGTCATATAGAAGAGACTGCAGGAATCGGAGAAAGTGGCAACTGTGTATTGTGCGGTCATAATGGCAGCAGATATGGCACATTTTTTACACCACTAAGTCAGATATCCATAGGTGATGAAGTAATGATAACCGACAAAAATGGGCTGAAGCATATCTATGAGGTAATAGAGACAGAGGTAGTAAATCCGTATGATAACAGCATCAAGACACAGGGTACAGAAAAAGAATTAACTCTTTTTACCTGTTCCCAGAAAGGAACCATGCGTTTTGTGGTCAGGTGCATTTATAAGGAGGCGGTGATGGATGAATAAGAGATACCGATTAGGTGAGATAGAAGAGGCAGTAGCAGAAATGGAAGAGCTAATTGACATCGAGGATGATATTGCAGAGATAGATGATGATATGCAGATAGTCATAAGCGGCTGGTCTGTGTATGTTGAGAGTCTTAACCTGACACTTAGACAGGGGATTGCCTGTGTATGGGATGAAGGGGAAAGACTTTTTATGCCGGACTTTGATGTGACTGTTGTGTATGAAGGAAACATCGAAACACAGGATTGGCTCTATTATGAGCAGGACGGAATGGTCGTTACACTTGGTAACTGGCTAAATGGCAGATTGTCTTGTGAACAGATAGAACAGCTTTGGTGTGAGCTTGTCATACCGGAAACTAATAATACAGATAATGAAAGCGAGGAATAGCGTATGAAGTATTCAATTAAGGTAAACGAAGTAAGAGCAAAAGAGGGCAGCAACATCAAAGGATTTGCAACAGTGGTATTCGGTGATTCATTTAAGATTACCAATATTGCAATCCTTGAGAATAAGGACAAGGGAGAGCTTTTTGTATCAATGCCTAGATACCGCTCCAATGAGCGTGATGAAAGCAATGGCGTGATCTATAAGGATGTGTGCAATCCTATCACAGCAGAGTTTCGAGAGGAACTCTATACCA
>OGHL01001613.1_pt1 | contig 12794 bp, 10 predicted proteins | sample 1571391 | NCBI WGS metagenome assembly OGHL01 (sample SAMEA2581948, study PRJEB24529) | metagenome | biome: Human gut stool | place: China | collected 2011 | reverse complement strand
TACATTGCGACCTACGTTGCCGTATGCGTGGATTCCCAATTTCTTTCCTTTCAATTCTGTTCCCGATGTTCCGTTATAGAAGTTGCGGACAGCCATTACCATCATTCCGAAAGCCAATTCGGCAACGGCATTGGAGTTCTGCCCCGGTGTATTCATCACACAAACATTATGAGCTGTCGCAGCAGCCAGGTCGACGTTATCGTAACCGGCTCCGGCACGAACCACTATCTTCAACTGCTTGGCGGCATCCAGCACTTCGGCATCGATCACGTCACTGCGGATAATGATTGCATCCACATCCTTGACTGCCTCCAGCAGTTTGGCCTTTTCACCGTATTTTTCCAACAGGATCAGTTCATCGCCTGCCCCTTCCACTACTTCGCGGATACCTTTCACAGCTATCGCTGCGAAAGGTTTATCTGTTGCTACTAATATCTTTGCCATAATCAATGCTGTTTTTCAAAATCCTTCATACATGCAACCAAAGCTTCAACGCTGCTCTTAGGCATTGCGTTGTACAGTGAGGCACGGAAACCACCGACAGAGCGGTGTCCCTTGATACCGACCATACCGGCAGCCGCAGCAAATTTGCTGAATTCGTCTTCCAGTTCCTTATATTCGTCATTCATCACGAAACATACATTCATGATAGAACGGTCTTCGGCTGCAACAGTCCCTCTGAACAACTTGTTACGATCGATTTCATCATACAGGATAGCGGCATTTTCCATGTCCTTCTTTTCCATAGCGGCAACACCGCCTTGTTCCTTATACCATTTCAATGTCTGCAACGCAGCATAGATCGGCAGCACGGGAGGAGTGTTAAACATGGAATCCTTGTCCACATGAGTCTTATAGTTCAACATTGTCGGGATCGGGCGTTCCACATGTCCCAAAGCATCCACACGAACAATAGCCAGCGTCACACCGGCAGGAGCCAGATTCTTCTGTGCCCCGGCATAGATAATGTCATATTTGGATACATCGATCGGACGGGAGAAAATATCGGACGACATATCGGCGACCAAACGTTGTTTCACATCCGGATCTTTGCGAGTTTCCGTTCCGTAAATCGTATTATTGGTCGTAATATGGAAATAATCCGCATCGTCGGCAATCGTATAATCTTTCGGAATATATGTATAGTTTTTATCTTTAGAAGATGCCACAACCTCGACTTCCCCGAAGAGCTTAGCTTCCTTGATGGCTTTGGACGACCATGTACCGGTATCTAAATAAGAAGCTTTCTTATTCAACAGGTTGTAAGGAACCATACAGAACTGCATGCTTGCACCTCCACCCAGGAACAATACCGAGTATCCTTCCGGAATGTTCAGCAATTCCTTGAACAAGGCTACTGCTTCATCTACCACCGGCTGGAAGTCTTTAGCGCGGTGACTGATTTCCATCAACGAAAGTCCTGAACCATTATAATCAAGAATAGCCTGAGCTGTCTTTTCTATCACTTCGCGAGGCAAAATAGACGGTCCCGCATTAAAATTATGTTTCTTCATTGGAAGTTTGTTTTGGTTAAACAATCATTTTAGCTAACACTTGCGAATTTAGTGATTATTTTTAGACTTCCAAAAGTTTTCGTGATAATTTTACAGCCTTATTGAATTTTATCTTTCAAATTACATACACAAACGCCATTTTAGTGACATATTGACACGAGAATAGTTAGCTATGGCATGGGGATGCTCACGAGTCATAGCAAAATGCGAGACAGCCTTCACCGCCGGAAGGCTGTCATGACACAAAGTTATTATTTTGCCATTTCTATCAAAGTTTTTATCCCCTTTATCTTTTCATTTTGTATGAGTTTTAACGTTTGTTTTGCCTTTTTCCGAGAAATTGCCGCAAACGCATAGTGGTCTTTCACGTCCACACGTCCCACATCGTCCCGGCCCAGTCCGCCTTTCTTCGACAAAAAACCCACGATGTCAATCTTGTTGATCTTGTCTTTCTTGCCCTTCCCTATATATAAGGTAACAAACTCCGGCAAGGCAGGCTGCGGCGTCGGCTCCGGCAGTTCAAACTCTTCCAGCGGACGGGGCACATAGTCGGGGATACGTTCCTCGTCGTGCAGAATCAGAAACGCATTACCCTCGGCCTCCCAGCGCGCCGTACGTCCGTTGCGGTGAATGAACCCGTCCTCGGCCACCGGCAAGTGATAATGCACCACGTGGCGGATGTCCGGAATATCCAGTCCGCGGGCTGCCAGTTCGGTCGAGATAAAGATGTGGCAGCTTCCGTTACGGAACTTATACAGCGCCCGTTCACGGTCATCCTGCTCCATTCCGCCGTGGAACGTCTCGCAATACACCTTCATGGAGTGCAGGTACTTCCCTACCCGGTCCACACTCTCGCGATGGTTGCAGAACACCAGCGTCGACTCATTACCTAGCGTACACAGCAGCTTGTAGAGCGTTTCCAACTTGTCCTTCACCGGCGAAGTGACCCGATATACCGACAAGCGCTGTGACACCGTTTCTTCCGGATTCAGGAAATCCAGTTTCAGCGTGCGGTTCATGCCCGTAAAGCGCGGAATCTCCTCCGCATCGGTAGCCGACAACAGGAAGCGGCGACGCAATGCCGGCAATTTCCCGATGACCTCGGCCATCTCATCCTGAAAGCCGAACTCCAGACACTTGTCGAACTCATCGATGACCAGCGTACGCACGGTGCCCGCCTCAAAATTCTGCTTGTTCAGGTGGTCGTTCATACGTCCCGGCGTACCGATAATCACCGCCGGTGAAATGCCCCTCATAGTGCGGTGTTCCTCCATGGCCGGACGTCCACCGTAACAGCTCATCACCGGAAAGCCGGTCGCCATGGCCTTGAACACCTGCTCAATCTGCAAAGCCAGCTCGCGCGAAGGTACCAGTACCACAGCCTGCACGCCTTCCACTCCCTTTTTCAGTGAGCTCACCAGCGGCAGCAGGTAGGCCAGCGTCTTTCCGGAACCCGTGGGCGAAAGCAGTATCAAATCGCTGCCCTCCTTCCACGCATCGATGGAAGCCTCCTGCATGGCGTTCAACTGGTCAATCTTCAGGTTTAATAGTATCGTTTGTATGTCCATAATTCTTGGTTTTTTGTGGGTTAGTTAGCAAAGGTAACGAAAATAAATCACAAGCACAACACCAGATCGGGCAGCAACACCGCCGTTTCCGCTTCCTCTTTCGGCGCATCCTTCGGTTTCCACGCCACCACGAAGCGCACGGAAGCCGACTTCACCTCATAGCCACGCTCCCTCCACTCGGCCAACTTCTTCTGCATATTCTGCGACAAGCGGGCCACCGGCTTTTGCGCCTGATTATACAATGTGTAGTCTTTATAGAACAACGTATCACCCCCTTTCAACGATAGCACCTCCCGTTTGAGTTCCTTGAAGAATCCCAAGAACACATCCTTGTGCGAAAGCTGCAACACAATCTCACCGGGCATTGCATACTCCCGCGAATCTACCAGATACTGGTCTGCTTTCAGATTCGCAAAGCAATCTCCGTTTGTATGCACAAACAACCGTTTCTTAGCACGGGTAATGCCCACATAATATCGGCGCATCTGATGCACATCTTTTGGGAACCCGTCCGAAACAAGCATATACACGTCGTCAAACTCACGGCCCTTTGCCTTGTGAATGGTCGACACCACCACATCAGCCCCCGACACGTCACAAAAATCTTCCATCGAAGACTCAAACACAAACTCCTTGAAATCCGTGAAATACTTCATCCGGTTGATTTCCTCAAACAACTCCACGCAACGCCTCACGTAAGGCAAGCCCAAACTCCCTTCATAAGCCGCAAACGTAGCACCCTTCGCCTTCTCCCAGAGTTCATCCGGAATCAAAGGCGTACTCACCTGCTTGCCTATATACTTCAGGAAATACCTCATCTCGGCCATATTCCAGAACAGCAAGCCCTCCATCGACTGAATCAGCTTGCTGCGCACACCACGCTTCCGCAACAGCGCCACCAGAATTACCGCCTCTTCATTGGTCTGGGTAAGCACACATGCGGTACCCTCTCCTCTATTCCGTAGCAGTTCCTCCACCAGCGGCTGATACATGCAGGCAGACTGATGGCGAGTCACCCCTACCCATCCGTCTTCCTTGCGCATCGATACAATCGGCATGCTTTTCAGCCTTCCGCCAATACCTTTCACAAAATCATTGGCCGCTGCCACCACATGACGTGCACTCCGGTAATTCTCCGTCATCTCCACAAAGCGGCTTCCAGCCTCCTGTGTCAGTTGCCACATGTAACCGGAATCCGAGCCACGGAACTCATAAATATTCTGGTCATCGTCGCCCACAGCTATCACCCGCATCTCCTCATTGTGGTGCATCAACGCCCTTACCAGCGCATGCTCTTCCACGCCCATGTCCTGCGCCTCATCAATCACCAGCACCGTCTTGCCAATCCGGTTGGGCTCCACTTCCCCCTGTTCAATCATCTCCGCAGCCTTCCCCACCACGTTCTTTACTTCCTCCAGGTTACCAATCAAGCCCAACAAGTCAAAACAATAGGCATGAAAAGTCTTGATTTCCACGTAGTGCGCCGCATTGCCAATCAGTTCCATCAGCCGCTGCTTGAATTCCGTGGCAGCCGCCCGGGAGAAAGTCAGCATCAGCAACTGCTCGTGCTTCACATCCTCCAGCAACAGCAGTGAGGCCAGCTTGTGTACCAGCACACGGGTTTTTCCGCTGCCCGGACCAGCCGCCACCACAATGCAGCGCGACTCCTTGTCCGAAATAATCTCCATCTGCCGATGAGACAACTGCCCGAACAACTGCTTGTACTTTTCCGGCGTGAGGTTACGCTGAATCTCGTTCACCCGCTCACCCTTGAAGTATTTGGCAATAAATTTCCTGTAATCCATCTGGAAATAATCCTGCACATACTGCAAAGCCTCCTGATAATCCTTCACCATCAGGTTGGCATATTCTCCCACGATGTGCACCTGCTGAATCTTCTGCTTGTAGAACTCGTTCAGCATCCGGTAATCCTCCTGTTTGTAGCGCGACTTATTATCCTTTATCCGCTTGATGTCCATCGCATTGTAAAGCACCAGGAAACCACCTTCCAGCTTGAGAGCCCCAATCTTCGACAGATACAGAAGTGCTTCTTCCACATCTTCCAGCTGCAAATCTTCCATTCTGCCAAAAAGAGACTGAGGACTCGCTTTCAACTGATTCAAGAGTTCCACCACCGAGAACTGCACGGCCGCCTTTTCCGTTGCGGTTTCCTTACCCTCTCGCTCCTCCACCAGCTTATACAGCCACTCCACGGCAAAACGACTGATCTCCAGCCGTTTCTCAAACCGTTTGATAGTAGTCTCCAGGTCTGCCCGGCGAGTAAGCTCCATGTTACGTGCAGCGTCCTCCTTCTTGTGCGTATACCCTTTTATGGTAAGAAAATACAACAACGTGCGGATGTCCTTTTCCTTCGACGTGACAACTCCGTCGTGCACCGCATTGTCGTTCAGCTGCTTGCATGAAATCCGCAGCGACTCATCCGGGATATGGTTGAGAATATACTGTTCCAGTTTCGCAAAACGCTCCAGCAGCATCCGCGACTTCCGTTCCGAGTCGCCCGCATCCTGCAAATAGGCCGAAATATCCCTGCTGTCGGCCAATATACCCTCCTGCCGCATCCGCTCTACCACCGACACCACTTCCTTCTTGGTCAGTCCCAGAATATCGGCTAGGTAATCAATCCGCGATTCTGCCCCCGAGTCCTGTGCCTTGGCAATGTACTTCTGCGAAATCAAGGACGTAATGATTCTCACCGCCTTCTCTATCTCGTCAATACCAAACAACACCGATGCCGTGATACGCTTCCGTGCCTCGTCCATGTTCTTTACCGTGATACCGGTGGCATACACATGCGGCACATTGTTTCCTCGCTCCAGATAACCGCTCTGCTCCAATGCCGCCAGAGCCGTCCGCACACGTGTCTCAATATCCGCCACCGAGTCATCCCATCCCGCATTCCGGGCAATCTCCAGTGCCGAACAGCACACCCTCATGCGTTTCCTCGTCATATCCTTCACCGCCTTCCACACCTGCTGGATTTCACTGATACTCAACTTCGTCTGATTCAACAGAATAAAATGCTTATCCAGGTCATTGTCACTGTAAAGCACGTAACAGCGTGCGTTAAGATGCGGGTCACGCCCGGCCCTGCCGGCTTCCTGCACATAGTTCTCCAGCGAATCGGAAATATCGTAATGCACCACCAGTCCCACATCCTTCTTGTCCACTCCCATTCCGAAAGCCGACGTCGCCACGATGATGCGCACCTGGTCGCTCATGAACGCATCCTGGTTGGCAATCTTCTCGTCGGCATCCATCTTTCCGTTGAAAGGCAACGCCTTATAGCCGTCGCGCGTCAATTTTGCAGCCAGTTCCTTGGTACGCCGTGTACGCGACACGTACACAATGGTCGGACAGCTGGACTCTGCCACCAGCTCCCTCAACTTGGTATACTTATCCTCGTCCGTCTCGGCATGCACCACCGAATAGTGCAGATTCGTTCGCGAAGCCGTAGAGGCAAACAACTCCAAATCCAGGTTCAACGTCCGCTTGAAATAATCACAAATATCCTGTACCACCTTCTGTTTGGCCGTCGCCGTGAAACAGGATACCGGTATCGAGTTACGGCATCCCTTCTTCTGCTGGTACTCCTGAATAAACTTGCCGATATACAGATAATCCACCCGGAAGTCCTGCCCCCAGGAAGACAAACAATGCGCCTCATCGATAACGAATCGCACCACGTGGCGCACCATCAGAATCCGCTCGATGGTTTTCGAGCGCAACATCTCCGGGGCGATATACAACAGGGAAGCATCTCCCTCCTGCACCCTCTGAATGGAAAGCGCCCTCGTAATAGGATCCAGCAGTCCGTTGATGGTCACGGCATCCGTAATTCCCTTGTCAGCCAGATTGTCCACCTGGTCTTTCATGAGTGACTGCAACGGCGAAATAACCACCGTAAGTCCATGCACCGCCCGTGCCTCCATAAGTGCCGGAAGCTGGAAAGTCAGCGACTTTCCTCCTCCTGTAGGAAAGATAGCCAGCAAAGACTTTCCCTCTACCGCCGCCCGGGCTGCCCGTTCCTGAAGCGGTTCACCCCCGTAGGTACGGAACTGGTCATAGCCAAAGAAAGCTTTCAGGTTACGCAATACATCCAGCTGGCTATTGCAATAGGCACAGCCTTCCGCGCAACGTGTACGCCGCAACAGTTTCATCACATATTCCACTTCAGGATAATTGCGAAGCACCCATCCGGGCGTCACGGAACGATGGTCAGTCGTATCAACCAATGCCAGCGCATAAGCCAGCTCACACGGATAACGCTCAATCAGCATCTCCACATCGGCATGAGCACATATCTTTCCCTCATAAAACCGGCGTATCAGACCGGGTAATCCCCAGCTCACCCGTTCGGCTTTCACCAGGCTGAGAAACCCGTCGAACTCTTCCTTCCCCTTCAGCAACGAAGCAAACACCTTTCGTTGCTCATCGGGCAATGAATTCCACCGGGTAATCTCATCCAGCAACAAATCGCGCGCCTTCTCACAATCGTTCACCGGATTGTTCATCTGGTCTGCAGCCAGTTTGTCGTCTTTCACCAGTCGGTGATAAGGACGTTCCGGAAACAGCAACGGTGATACGTACAGCGTATCCACCAGCGTCCAGCGACAATCCTTGTCGGGGAACAGGTATTTCGCATCGTGGTGAATGATATTATGTCCGCAAAAGTAATCCGTATCGTGCAGGAATTCGAACAGCTCTTCCTTCGATGCCTTATGAAAGGTGGCACCGTCCTGCCGAAAAGCCCCTATATCATGAATTTTATGGTCCTTCAAGCCTACCTCTACGTCTACAATGGCATAACGCGAGGTTTTATTTCTTGTGAATATATCCCAGATTGCCATAGATTGTGTTTCTCAAAATAATCACAAAAATAATGAAATCCGGCAAGAATGGGAGGAAATGGAGAAGAATATTCAGGGGATGGCTGGAAATCTATAAAAAGAACAGTGAAAAGAAAAACTAAAATCTTATCCATCTTCTCCAGCGGAAGATTCTAAAGAAGCGAGGAAACCAGCTTATCACCGGTCGAGGGCAATCCCAGTTCCGGCTTTGTACGTCTGCCACATGGCTCGCCACAACAATGGCCGGATTCTCCCCATTACGCACAGCTTCACGAAGTACACGGGCCACCTCCTTTTTATCAGTATATTCCGCCTCACCGAATCCTTTGATAGTTTTCAATACCCGCATGATATTGTTGGCATAGCCCACAAACGTACCAAACTGCCAGCCGCTATAGTCCTTTACTTCTATCACCCCCAGTCCCTGCAGAGTAGCCCCCACAAGGTCTATTTGAGAGTAGCTTCCGCAGTTGTAGCAGGCAAGATTAAAAAAATCTTAGTCTTATATTCTATTTTGTTGTCCAGATAAGCTGTTATTCGTATTTTTGTAAAATATTACGGGAGACAAATTTTGCCGTAATATTTTGAAGCATATGAAAAAATTATATACATATCCGGCAAAACCATTTGTTAAGTGGGTTGGAGGTAAAACACAACTCCTTGACGATATAAAAAAGTTTTTACCTAGTGATTTATCACAAAGGAATGATGTGACTTATATTGAACCATTTGTAGGTGGAGGAGCTGTTTTATTCTGGATTCTGCAAGAATATCCTAACATAACGAAAGCTATAATCAATGACATAAACGAAGAGCTAATTTGTACATATCGTGTAATAAAATCAGATGTTGAAAATTTAATTCTTGAATTAACACGAATTCAGACAGAGTATCTTGCACTTGATAATGTGGAAAGAAAGAATTATTTTTTATTTCAACGTAATCGTTTTAATGAGAAAAACAATTCGGATGTTAAAACAGCCGCATTATTGATTTTCCTCAATCGTACTTGTTTTAATGGACTATATCGTGTAAATTCTAAAGGAAAGTTTAATGTTCCATACGGGAAATACACAAATCCTAAAATTTGTGATGAAGAAACATTAAGAGCGGATTCAGCTATTTTACAACGAGTTGAAGTTCTTTGTGGTGATTTTGCACAAACAGGCAAATATGCAGGCGATAATGTTTTGTATTATTTTGATCCTCCATATCGTCCTTTAACAGAGACTTCCGCATTTACCTCGTATGCAAAAAACGGTTTTGATGATGCTGAACAGATGCGATTGTGCAATTTTTGTGAACAGATAGCTAAACATAAATCCTTGTTTGTGGCAAGTAATTCAGATCCACAAAATGTAGATAATGAAGATTATTTCTTTGATCATCTTTACAAGAGGTTTTCAATTAAACGGGTCTCTGCTGCGAGAATGATAAATTCAAAGGGTAGTGGTAGAGGTACTATTTCCGAGATAATGATTTCAAATGTTGCCAATGTTTACTAGTATGAGAGATTTCGACAGTTGGCTTGCTAGTTTTAGACCTTCAATAGCCGATTACAAATATTATACTGATTTCAATAAGGTATTTAATAATGTAGATGCCATCAAAATTCCGCTCAATATTCTAAACTCTCTTATTGGTTCGAAGAATATTGAAGAAGATTTTAAAAAGATTTTGACACAATACCCAGAAACATTAAATTGCATTCCTATTCTTTTGGCCAAGCGCGAATTTGATATTATGGCAATGGATGAAGAAGGTCAGATTGATTTTCATTTTGATAAGCCTAATTGTACAAACGAGGAATATGTCAAATTTATGCGTAAAACAGGTCTTTTTGATTTAATGGAAAATCATATAGTCAACAATCTTGTTGATTATGTAACAGGCATCGAAACAGGTCTGGATTCCAATGGTCGTAAGAATCGAGGAGGTCATTTGATGGAAAATCTTGTAGAAGGTTTTCTTTGCAAAGCAGGGCTTGCGAAAGGTAAATCGTATTTTAAGGAGATGTATATCCATGAAATAGAAAGCAAATGGAATATAGATTTATCTTCTATCTCAAATAATGGTGGGTCCGAAAAGAGATTTGATTTTGTTGTAAAAGGTAAAGACATAGTTTATGGAATAGAAACAAACTTTTATACCAGCAGTGGTTCCAAGCTAAACGAAACGGCCCGTAGTTATAAAACGATTACGCTAGAAACAAAAGATTTAGACTATTTTAAATTTGTTTGGTTCACAGATGGGTGTGGCTGGCGCAGTGCAAAAAATAATCTGAAAGAAACATTTGATGTTTTGGAGCATTTATACAACATTGCAGATCTTGAAAGTGGAATAATATCAAAAGTACTTATTTAAATGCCTGTTGCTTATTATAAGTCTGAAAATAGAGATTTTACTCTTCTTAAGGGAGATTGTATTGAGCTTCTGAATTCGTTTGATTTCAAGTTCGATATGATTTTTGCAGATCCACCATATCATTTGTCAAATGGAGGAATAAGTGTTCAAAATGGGAAAATGGTATCTGTCAACAAAGGAGATTGGGATAAGTCCAACGGATATGAAGAAGATTATCTATTTGATAAGTCTTGGATAGCAACTTGTCGGAATAAGCTGAAAAGCAATGGAACAATCTGGATAAGTGGTACATATCATAATATTTTTTCCGTGGCACGATGCTTGACTGAATTGGGATTCAAAATATTAAACTGCATTACTTGGGAGAAAACAAATCCACCGCCAAATCTGTCTTGCAAATATTTCACTTATGCTGCCGAATATATTCTTTGGGCTCGTAAAGAGCCCAAAGTACCCCACTATTTTAACTATGAGCTCATGAAAAAAATCAATGGGGGTACTCAGATGCGTGATGTTTGGCGATTACCGGCAATTGCACGATGGGAAAAATCTTGCGGTAAACATCCTACTCAAAAACCGTTGTGCGTTCTGTCACGAATTATTCAGGCCTCAACCCTTCCTGGCGCATGGATTTTAGATCCATTCACAGGCAGTAGTACAACCGGTATTGCCGCAAATCTATTGGGACGCCGATTCCTTGGAATAGATCAAAACGAAGAATTTCTGGAACTAAGTAAAGCTCGTCGTAACGAACTGAATAGCATTAACAGGAGGAATGAAATTCTGATAAAACTGGAAAAACAGGCCAATCTATTCCGTAATAAAGATGCCAATGTTTTTTGTGAACCTGAAGAATATTATGGTCTGGATCTTCCGTTCTAATACTCACGATGACGGATTACTATATTCAAGAGGTTCCTTAGATCCCTTGTTCCTTCAATGCATTCCTTTGTCCATAAAAGCGTAAGGCAAAATTGATGAGCATCGGGGTTTTGTTTTTCACACAAGCAGAACAATTCTAGTATCAAAGCAATTCCCCCGATGGACATCGTTCCATCTACCTTCACATTGCTGTATAGTTCTTCAATGTGCCTTATAGTGGTAGGTGCATATGCAGCTCTCTCTTCAACTGAATTAAAGGGATGACAATTCTCATAAAAATGGAGATAAAAATTAAGAAGACCTATAATTTCTCCTTTATAGTGTTGAGCCTTGATTAGTAAATCCACAACCCATTCATCATGCGGAAGTAAATATGGCACTGATTCAGGATTTGGCAATAGTATTTTTACTTTAAAATCCAAATCAGGGCGAACACCTCTTGAACCCTGAAACATGCCAATGGCAGTCCCATCGGCCGTAAAGAATGTATGTATTGCCGGCCCTTTTGGACCGCGATACTGCCACATTTGGCCATTAACGATATATTTAGGATTATACATAAGCTGTATTAAACATTTTTTATTCCATTGTATAGCATATTTCGACCACTCCAATTCCAGTAGGTTATATCTTGTTCTATAAAGAGCCATTTGATACATTTACAAATCATGTCAACCGGATAACCGCTCCGGAAAGAAAACTTACAATATATCTGAGGGTCAATCTCGACACAGTTAAAAATAGCATCTATCACAGTAAGTAGCAATGTAAACTGAGACGAGTCTTCCGCTTTTTTCTCAGCTAAATCATCAATGATGTTATCGTGAGAAGGTCTATTACTATATGAGATACGTCCATTTTTATTTATATGCTTAAATCTCATATTTGAAACACGTACTTCAAAGTCAAACCCTTTGTTAAGGTTTGTAGGCCTTTTGCCTGCTCTACATCACTTGGATTTGCTGTTCCCGGTGTCACCGGAACTCCTTTTTCAATACAGTATTTTACAACCTTTGGATTTAATCCTGGACTTACGATGAATTTTGCTCCTGCTGCAACTGCACGGTCTACCTGCTCTGTTGTCAGAACAGTACCTGCCCCTACCAGCATCTGTGGGAACTGCTCTGCCATAATGCGGATAGACTCTTCTGCTGCTTCTGTACGGAATGTCACTTCTGCACATGGAAGTCCGCCGTCACAGAGTGCCTTTGCCAAAGGTGCTGCGTCTTTCGCATCATTTAATACAACAACCGGAACAATCCCGATTTTCTGAATCTTTTCTAATACTTCGTTCATGGTCATTCTCCTTATCACTGAATCACGTTGTTTGTTTCACATTATGGAACTATGTTTCGTAATATGAACTCTTTAATTTTGATTATACTCACTTTCTATGGATTGTCAAGCCATTCTTTGCATTTTTTTACTTTACTATTTTTTTATTTACTCTTCTTCCCAAACTGTGCTACAATAACCACTGAATGATACTCGGCGCTCTTTTGAGCACCGGACTTTACAGGAGTGATCTTATGGAAGAAAAAAACCCAATACAGGTATCGGAACGTATTTTCCATACCATAGAATGCCTTGCCCGTACC
>OGHL01001605.1_pt1 | contig 12834 bp, 13 predicted proteins | sample 1571391 | NCBI WGS metagenome assembly OGHL01 (sample SAMEA2581948, study PRJEB24529) | metagenome | biome: Human gut stool | place: China | collected 2011 | reverse complement strand
CGTACAGCCACCTGTACCCCAACAAGCAGGTGGAGGTAGCCAGACAGCTTGACGGCATCATGCCGTGAGCCTCTGGCTACAAAAAACGCTGCAAATGTAGCCAATTTGTAGCCGCTAAAAAAGGAAAATCCTGAAAAACGCTGTATTACCAACGCTTTTCAGGATTCAGAAAACACTAATTATTTATTCCCACTCAATCGTTGCCGGGGGTTTGCTGGTGATGTCGTAGCAGATGCGGTTGATGCCGCGGACTTCGTTGACGATGCGGACGGAGATGCGGTCGAGGACGTCGTAGGGGATGCGCGACCAGTCGGCGGTCATGAAATCGCTGGTGTTGACAGCACGCAGAGCAAGTGTGTAATCATACGTCCGACCGTCGCCCATGACGCCGACGGAGCGCATGGAGGTCAGAACGGCGAAATACTGGCTGAGGCTGCGGTCAAGACCAGCCTTGGCGATCTCGTCACGGAAGATGAAATCCGCGTCGCGCAGCGTATCGAGCTTTTCCTTGGTGATATCGCCGATCACGCGGATGGCGAGGCCGGGGCCGGGGAAGGGCTGCCGCATGACCAGATATTCCGGCAATCCCAACTCGCGGCCAAGCTGACGCACCTCATCCTTGAAGAGCATACGCAGCGGCTCGATGATCTCCTTGAAGTCGACATAATCCGGCAATCCGCCAACATTGTGGTGGCTCTTGATGACAGCGGACTTGCCGAGGCCGGATTCGATCACGTCCGGGTAGATCGTACCCTGCACAAGATAGTCGACCGCGCCGATCTTCTTGGCTTCTGTCTCAAAAACACGGATGAATTCTTCACCGATGATCTTGCGCTTCGTCTCCGGGTCGGAAACGCCCGCAAGCTTCGAAAGGAAGCGGTCTTCCGCGTTGACGCGGACAAAATGGATATCCCACTTGCTGAACGCAGCTTCTACTTCGTCGCCCTCTTTTTTGCGCATCAGGCCGTGGTCAACAAACACACAGGTGAGCTGGCTGCCGATAGCCTCCGCCATAAGCGCTGCAGCGACAGAGGAATCTACGCCGCCGGACAGCGCCAGCAGCGCGCGGCCAGAACCGACCTTTTCCCGAATAGAGCGGATCGCGGTCTGCCGGTAGTCTGCCATCGTCCAATCGCCGGACGCGCCGCAGACGGTATAGAGGAACCGGCGGAGCATTTCGCTGCCCTCTACGGTGTGCTGCACTTCCGGGTGGAACTGCACGCCATAGAGCTTTTTCTCCGGGCAGGCCATTGCTGCAGTCGGGCAGACGGCGGTTTTTGCCGTGACGGCAAAGCCGTCCGGCACCTGGGAAATATAGTCGCCATGGCTCATCCACGTCACGCTGGATGCGGGAAGGCCCTGGAAAATCGAACAGTCTGTATCGAACTCGGTCAGCGTCTTGCCATATTCGCGGGCGGTCGCTTCCGTCGCTGCTGCAACGGTGCCGCCCAGCGAATATGCCATGAGCTGGCATCCATAGCAGATGCCAAGAACGGGGATGCCGAGCGCAAAAAGCGCCGGGTCCACGTGCGGGGAAACAGATTCATAAACGCTCTGCGGGCCGCCGGAGAGAATGATGCCGATGGGGGCGATTTTTTCGATCTCGGCAGGGGAGATGGAGCAGGGCTTGACCTCGCAGTACACGTTCTGCTCGCGCACACGGCGGGCGATCAATTGGCTGTACTGCGCGCCAAAGTCCAGAATCAGAACAGTTTCCATTATGCTTCCTCCCGGAATACGATGTTGCCCGGCTCCGCGCTTTCGATGATGGCAAGAGAGTGCAGGTTCACGCCCGCTGCGCGCAGCTTGTCGCCGCCGCCCTGGAAGCCCTTTTCAACGGCGCAGCCGATACCGACCAGTTCAGCCCCCGCAGCCTGCACGATCTCGCACAGACCGCGCAGCGCTTCGCCGCGCGCCAGAAAATCGTCGATCACGAGCACGCGGTCGCCGGGATGGATCCACTCCTTGGAGACGAGCAGCGTGACCTTTTTCTTGTAAGTATAGGAAAAAATCTCACTCTGATACAGGCCGCCTTCGATGTTGTCGCTCTTGGCCTTTTTCGCATAAACCATGGGCTTGCCGTACCGGTACGCGCAAATCGCGGAAAGGGCAATGCCGCTGGCCTCTGCGGTCAGAATGAGATCTACGTTGTCGAGATCAAAATATTTTTTGAATTCATCTGCGATGCGTCCCATAAACGCACAGTCGACGCGGTGATTGAGAAACCCGTCGACCTTTACAATGTTTCCGGGCAGAATCTTGCCCTCCTTGACGATGCGATCCTTCAGCTCCTGCATAGCTTCCTCCAAAAACATAATAAAAATAGACAGCGGGGATAAAACCTGCTGCCAATGATAAAAAGCCGCGCGCAGGACTGCAAAGCCCTGCGTGAGCGAACTTCCAATAGTCGCAGCTTTGGCGCTGCGGTAGAGACATCCGGGCCGTACATCCGGAACTATATTGGCAACGATATAAACTTCGTGCTGGACAATTTCATTTTTGGCTATTATAATCGGAATCAGGCAATAAGTAAAATAGATGTTTTTAATCATTGCTATTAGCACTATAAATATAAGTAATGACAGGAGGCAACCATGGCTGTTAAATTAGAGCTTTACCGCGTCTTTCAGGAGGTCGCCCGCATGGGCAATATCTCCGCTGCGGCGCAGAACCTGTTTATATCCCAGTCGGCAGTCAGCCAGTCCATCAAGCAGCTGGAAGAGCAGCTGCAGGTCCGGCTGTTTTCGCGCAGCACGCGCGGCGTCGTCCTGACCAGCGAGGGAAAGCTTTTGCTGGACTATGTCTCGCACGGATTGGGGCTTATCCAGTGCGGCGAGGAAAAGCTTGCGCAGTCGCGCCAGCTGCTCACAGGTGAGCTGATCATCGGTGCAAGCGATACGGTCACAAAGACCTATCTGGTTTCGCGCCTTGAGGCATTCCACCAGAACTATCCCGCCATCCAGATCCGGATCCTGAACGGTACGAGCCAGATGGTGCTCGACTATCTGCACGCCGGTCAGGTCGACATCGCGTTTGCCAGCGAGCCGAAGGACAAGGACGCGTATTCCGTCCGGCACTGCTTCGACACACACCAGCTCTTTGTCGCCGCGCCGAATTATGACTGCGATTTTGACCACGTACATTCCATGGAAGAAATCGCGGCATTCCCGCTGATCCTGCTGGAGCGCAAGGCAAGCTCCCGCATCTATGTCGAGCAGTTTTTTCAGCAGCATGGCGTGAGCATCAAGCCGGAGATCGAATTGGGCTCGCACAATCTGCTCATTTCGCTGGCCCGCATCGGCCTTGGCGTGGCCTGCGTGACGGAGGAGTTTTCGCAGTCCGGCCTTGGACGGGGCGTCATCCTGCCGCTGCGCACCGACTTTGAGATCCCGCCGCGCTCGGTCTGTATGTGTACGCTGCGCGATGTCGCGCCGACCTCTGCCGCGAACCGCTTTATGGACTTTATCTCCGAAAGCGACAAAATGGCCTACGACCTGGGGCATTCCTATCATTTTACGAATGTTTGAATAGAAAACATGGGCCGTTTCGGAGGCTGGCCCTGCCTCCGGCGGCCCTGTCTTTTCCGCCTTGCCGGAAAAGACAGGGGAGAAAAGGGGCGCTTGGTTACGGTTTGGTGCGTACTGCGGGTGCTATTCAGGCGGGCACCAATTTTTAGTCGTTACAATCACACATAGTCACCTTACGAGCGCTATGGTACGCGCCGCCTGTTACGGGACAACTAAATTTGCAGATAGTTGCGTTTGAATAACTGCGGTAAATCAGCTTTGCGGTCGGAATTTGCGAGTTGTACGGATTCGCCGAGACTTTGTAGGGGCCGATGCCCACATCGGCCCCTACAACTGGCGCATTGGAGCCCTACCGCCCGTCCTCGCCGTTCATATCTGTCAGGTGATACTTTCTGTGAGGCCTGCTTCGGGCGGCGTTCATGTCCTGCAGGGAGGAACAGTGTTCCTCCTGCCCGTTCAGGCAGTTCATATCGTCCAGCGCACAGGTGCGCGCATCGTCGTGGGACAGACCGTTCATGTTTTTCAGACTGAACGGCTCTTTTTTCTGCTTCTTGTTCATGGAAAAGCCTCCTTTTTGCATAGCTTTCCGTGAACAGGAGACAGATATGCAAGCCCCGCCTGCACGCTTGCGCATGCAGGCGGGGAGGCGGGACGTCAATCCTTGCGGCAGTTCATGTTTGTGATGCTGCAGGCCATGTCCGGCTGCTCGTTCGCCGCGTTCATATCCTGCAAAGAAGCAGTTTGCTCCGGCTGACCGGCGCGGCAGTTCATGTCATTCAGGGCGCAGGTGCGCTTGTCGTCTGCGGACAGACCGTTCATGTTGTGCAGACCGAGTGTGTTAGAATTGTTTTTCATTGGATATCCTCCTAAAATAGAAATAATAATCATTACTAATATTATTATACACAAAGAGTTGTATTTGTCAAGCCCCAAAATAAAAAACCTCTGCCCAAATTGGGCAGAGGGAGATAAATATTGATTACGCTGCGTCGTTTTGCCAGCTGAGCGTGATCGTATCCGGCTGGATCAAGTCTTCGTATCGCATGGCTCTTCCATTTACATAATTGCAGCCTTCCAGACTGCTGACATATCCACCGCTGTAGGCCAGTCCTGTTTCATCAAAAACTGTGAGAATAAACCCGCAGTTGTCAACATAGGTGCCGTCCGGCGTGATGAGCGCCTCGGTGCTTCCGGCAAGATAGGCTGCAGCACTGGGCCCGTCGTTAGACAAAACTGTCTCGTCGTTGTTGACTATGGCAAGCCGGGTTCCGTCAAAGGCCATCGCGCGGACAGTCGCGTATACCGGCGAATACAGATCATCGGGCAAATAATCGGAACGCAGCGCAATCTGGTACAGTCCGTCCGCATCCTGCGTCAGGACGCAGATGCGCCCCTGGGTCTGCTGGATGCAGACGAAATCCTCCGTTTCGGTTATATTTACATAATCATCTTCCGGCTCAAAATCCGATACCGCCAGCTTTTGCAGAGTGTCACCTGTTTTGCAGTCGATTAAGGTTACATAATATGTGTTATTTTCAACCGTATGAAGCAAAAGCCGCGTTTTGTCCGGCGTCAGGCCAAGGTGCTCGATGCGCGTCTCCGGGTCGACCGGAAAAAAGCAGGTCAGCTGATCGGTATAGACCTCGTTTTCGTTCCCGCCATAAAATGCGCTGGCTTCGGCATCCGGGGCAAGCGGCCCGTAGGGGAGCATATAGACGCCATAGCCGCCCGGAATGCGGCTTGTGTCGACCAGCCGGTCTTTGGCCGTCCGGTTGCCGAACCAGAAGAAGCAGGTGTCGTCCGTTATAACGCTTTCTACGTTCATCCAGAACCGGTCGCCCTCTCTGACACTGGAGATGCTCCGGGCAGAGCCGCTGCCGTCCATATTCTTGTCGATACCAAGCTCGATATGTTCATCCTGCAGAACTGGGATGCGGAAAAAGCAGCCCAGCGCGACCTGTGCACGTTCACCAAGCCATTCGCTGTCCGCTGAGGCGTCCTGCCAGTTGACAAGGGGGTCATAATTAACGCCCGGAAGATCGATGGAAAACTCAAACGGATATTCGTCGTAATAGTCTGCAAACCGGATCGTCATGGAACCGCTTTCGCCGGGTGAAAGTGTGTCCAGCAGGGACTGATACGCCGTTGAGAAGCCGAAGACATCGTCGCTGCCGGTCGTGGCCGCGTCGTGGTAAAAATTGATCTCAACGCCGCGGTAGCTCATCTCCGGCTGCTCCGCCTGTCCGGCGGGCAGAAAGCGGAAGCTCGTCTCCGCGCGATAATCCTGCGCGGAAAACTGCACAGTGCTCTCCCAGTTCAGCTTGTACCGCATACCGGTTTTGAGCTGCACGGTCAGCCCATCGGCCGCAGCCGGGTCGCCGGAGAATATGTGTTCCTGAAACGCAATGTCCTCGCGCGGTGCGCTGACGGCCTGCGCCGCAAACGCCGCGCCGCAGCCGCACACCAGAACAAGCGCCAGAAAGATCATCAGCGTTTTACGCATCCTCGTCCTCCTTGCCGGTCAGTTCGGTCAGCGCTCTGGAAACGCGGTCAGATTGATAGCTGTACGTCTCCTTCACATAGTCCATCAGTGTTTTGCCCTGTTCGTCCAGCTCTGTTGTCTGCACGTCGCCCGCGATTTGGCCCTTGTGCAGCAGAACGGCCCGTCCGATAAAGCCCGTCACTTCCTCAATCAGATGTGTGGACAGGATCACCGTTTCGTGCGGCTCGAGAATGCCGAGCAGAACCTTATAAAAATCCTCGCGGTTGAAAACATCGTTTCCCGCAAACGGCTCGTCCATCAGAATATAATCCGCGCCCTGCGACAGGGCCATGATGACCTCAAACTGGTTTTTCTGCCCGGTCGAGAAGCTGCGGATGGGCTTGTCCATCGGAAGCTGAAAGAAGTCCATCAGGCCCTCAAAACGCCTGCCGAGGAACGTCTCAAAGTGCTCCTCATAAAATTCCCGGTGGGCTTTGGCGGTCAGGGCAGGGAAGAAACTGTGCTCACAGGTGGCAAAGGAAAACCGGCCGATGTTCTGCCGCGTGATCAGTTTGCCGTCCAGCGTAATACCACCAGCGTCATATAAGATCAGCTGCAGAATGCACTTCATCAGCGTCGTCTTGCCTGCACCGTTTTCTCCGAACAGCCCGACGATCTCGCCCGGCCCGACAGAAAGCTGCACATTGTCCAGCGCCTGCGTCTGGCCGTAGCGCTTGCAGAGATTTTTGATTTCCAGCATCAGAAAAACGCCCCCCAGATATTTAAAGTTTCCTCCGGCGGCATACAGCGTGCCGGAACACCGGTTCGGTAAATCAGAACGAACACCAGTAACAGCAGCAAAAACAGAACCAGCGCCGCGCCGCAGGCCGCCGCAGGGATCGCAAGACAGCGTCTGGACAGCTCATTTTTGTCCTTCAGCCGCTTCATGAGATAAATGCTCTTTGTCTCCGTGAAAAACGACCAGTAGTTGGCAAATGCACGCAGCGCGCAGAAAACCGCGTAGGCCCAGAAGACAGTGAATTTGTGCCGGATAAGCGTATTCAGAGACGGCATGACAGCGCCCTGCCGCAGAATCTGTGTCCCGTAGCGAAAAATATAGAGTTCGCGCAGCGCGTTCTGATACTCCCGCAGAAACGTATACAGTACGATCAAAACCATCGCCAGAAACAGCAGACCGAAATACGAAGCGTCCCAATTCAGCCCCATTCCGGGCAGCGTGTACCGTGAAAGACGTTTACTCCACTTCATCTGCCAGCCCGTCCTTTCCGTTATGTGTCTGCGTCAGCCCGAACCCCAGAAAGCCGAGCCCGACAAGCAGCGCCGTAATCGCATGGAAAATGCCCGTGCTTCTGCCCGCCGTATATTGGACTGACAGGTTCAGCACCAGAAGGAACGTCAGCCCCATGCAGACCAGCCAGCTGCGGCTGCCCTTTCTGCGCAGCCCAAGCTGTATGCACGCGGTCACGCAGCCCAGCGCCAGCACGAACAGTGCGTTGCGCGCCCATACATACCCGTCTGCCAGCGGCAGAAGCCCATGCAGAAAGCCGCTGCGGTAGAAATCCACAAACACGCCCTGCGGGCCAGCCGAATACACGGCGCTTTTTGCGTTCCAGAATGCCGCGCCCACAGCTGCCATGATCTGCACACACCACAAGACCGCAAAGCAGAGCGTATTGCAAACGCAGCTCCAGAGGAATACGCAGCGCTCCGATACCCGCAGCCGCTGCAGCGTATAGCTGTACCGGCTGTTTGAACCGAGGCTGGATGCCAGCAGCACCTGAAGCGCGATAATCCCGGCCCGGAACGAATGCTGCAGCGCAGTTTCCAGTCTGCTGCCGGACAGCGTAAGCGCTGTTCCGCGCGCGATACACACCCCGGCAAGAATCAACTCGACCGCCAGCAACCCCAGCGCTGCCAGCAGCAGCCGGTTCAGCGCCGCACGCGTATGCAATCCGAATACGGATACCTGTTTTTTCATTGCGCTTCCTCCTCCCACGCCTGCTCGATGAGACGCAGCGCTTCTTCTTTGGAAATTCCCAGCTGCCGCAGTGTGCGGGCCATGGTGCACAGCTCGTCTGATAAGACCTCCCGCCGCAGCGCATCCAGTATATCCGGCGGCAGCGTCATGCAGCTTTTTGCGCCTGTACGCGATTCCATCAGATGTTCTTCCTCCAGCATGTGAAACGCTTTCTGCACCGTATTCGGGTTGATGCCGAGCAGCGCCGACAGAACCCGGCGCGACGGCAGCTCGTCTCCGTCCCTGATCGTCCCTGCGATCGCGCCACGCTTGATAAAGTTGATAATTTGCAGATACACCGGCGTCCCATCCACTGCGCGGAACGCCTCAAACGACACCATATCCGTCACCACCGTATTACTCAAGTCATACACTTTCTGACTGTATTATACACATAGTACACTTGCCTGTCAAGCCGCTGTCTTGACATTTCAGCAAAAAGCGGGTAATCTGAAGAAAAGCGCCCGAACGCTGTTCGAGACAGGAGGCACCTATGTCCGATCTGACCAAACGCGCGCTGGAGCAGTCGCTTAAAAATCTGCTCCTGCAAAAGCCGCTCCATAAAATCACCATCAGCGATATCGCCGATGACTGCGGTATCAATCGCATGACGTTCTATTACCATTTCAAAGACATCTACGATCTGGTCGAATGGTCGTGTCAGGAGGACGCGGCGAAGGCGCTGGCAGGAAAGAAGACCTATGAAACATGGCAGCAGGGCTTTGAGCAGATCTTCGAGGCCGTTCTGGCGAACAAGCCCTTCATTATGAACGTCTACCACTCCGTCAGCCGGGAGCAGGTTGAAACTTATCTCTATAAGCTGACCTACGATCTGCTTGAGGGCGTGGTCGAGGAGCAGGCCGCCGGTATGTCTGTCCGCCCGGAAGACAAAGCGTTCATTGCCAACGTCTACAAATACGCCTTTGTCGGCCTCATGCTCGACTGGATCAAGCATGACATGAAGGGCGACCCGAGGGAGATCATCGACCGCCTTGACCGCGTGATCCACGGCAGCGTCGCCGCCGCGCTTGACCGCTTCCGCGTGGACAAACCTGCATCAAATCCCGGCGTTTGATAAAAAACTGAACAGAACAATGCCCTGTGATAAGAACTTTATCACAGGGCGTTTTCTGCTTATGGCGCATTTTTGGAATCTGTAGTATGCTCATACCATCGAAAGGGAAACATAAAGCATTGTTTCCAGACTTTTTATGGAGGTATGAATCATGTATTATTCGAGCGGTAACTATGAAGCATTTGCAAGGCCCAAAAAGCCGGAGGGCGTCGATCAGAAATCGGCCTATATCGTCGGCAGCGGCCTCGCGGCGCTGACGGCAGCCTGCTATCTTGTCCGTGACGGCCAGATGAAGGGCGAACACGTGCATATTCTGGAAAAGGATTCGATTCCCGGCGGCGCGTGCGACGGCTATAAATTTGAAAACGTCGGCTATGTCATGCGCGGCGGCCGGGAGATGGACAACCATTTTGAAGTCATGTGGGATCTGTTCCACTCCATCCCGTCCATCGAGACGGAGGGCGTAAGCGTTCTCGACGAGTATTACTGGCTGAACAAGGAAGACCCGAACTATTCCCTCTGCCGCGCTACCGTCAACCGTGGTCAGGACGCGCATACCGACGGCAAGTTCGACATTTCCGACAAGGGTGCGATGGAGATCATGAAGCTGTTCTTCACCCCGAATGAAGACCTGCAGGACAAGCGCATCACAGACTTCTTTGACGACGAAGTCTTCAACTCCAACTTCTGGCTCTACTGGCGCACGATGTTTGCCTTTGAAAACTGGCACAGCGCCCTGGAAATGAAGCTCTATATCCAGCGCTATATCCACCACATCGGCGGTCTGCCCGACTTCAAGGCGCTGCGCTTCACGAAATATAATCAGTATGAGTCCATGATCCTGCCGATGATCGAGTATCTCAAGGGCTTCGGCGTACAGTTCCACTATGGCGTTCAGGTCGTGAACGTGGAATTCGACTGCACCCCGGCCCGCAAGCTTGCCAAGCGTATCGATATCATCCGCGAGGGGAAAGAGGACGCCATCGATTTGACAGAAAACGATCTTGTTTTTATTACCAATGGCGGCTGTGTCGAAAATTCCTCCCGCGGCAGCCAGAACGAGCCTGCCCCCTATAACACCGAGATCAAGCCCGGCGGCGGCTGGGATATGTGGCGCAAGATCGCCGCGCAGGATTCGTCCTTCGGCCATCCTGATAAGTTCTGCTATGACCCCGAGCAGACGAACTGGATGAGTGCAACCGTCGAAACGCTCGATCAGAAGATCATTCCCTATATCAAAAATATCTGCAAGCGCGACCCGTTCACCGGTCATGTTGTGACCGGCGGTATTGTCACCGTCAAGGATTCCAGCTGGCTCATGAGCTGGACGATCAACCGCCAGCCACAGTTCCGCGCACAGCCCAAGAATCACTGCCTTGTCTGGGTCTATTCGCTGTTTACCGATAAGCCCGGCGATTATGTGAAGAAGCCCATGCGCGAGTGCACCGGCAAGGAGATCTGCATGGAGTGGCTGTACCACATCGGCGTGCCCGAGAATCAGATCGAAGATCTGGCCTCGAACAGCGCCAACACCGTCCCCGTTATGATGCCGTATATCGACGCGTTCTTCATGCCGCGTGCCTATGGCGACCGCCCGAAGGTCGTGCCCGACGGCGCTGTGAACTTCGCCTTCCTCGGCCAGTTCGCCGAGACCCCGCGCGACACCATCTTCACGACCGAATATTCCATGCGCACCGGCATGGAGGCTGTCTATACGCTCCTGAACGTCGACCGCGGCGTCCCGGAGGTCTGGGGCAGCGTATATGATGTGCGCGACCTGCTGAACGCGACTGTCCAGCTCCGCGACGGCAAAAAGCCCACCGACATGAAGCTCTCCCTCGTCCAGAAGGTAGCCCTCGAAAAAGCCCTCAGCAAGATCAAGGGCACCGACATTGAGAAGCTGCTGAAGGAATACAACATCATCTGATTTCCGGTTTTTGATCTTATCAAACAGGCCGCGTCAGTTTGACGCGGCCTGTTTGACTTCTTCCTCCCGGCGGCGGAAGATTTTTGGGAAGCTGGTAAAAATGATGATTGCTGTCACGATTCCTGCGACTAGATCGGCGATGCCCTCCGACAGGTATACGCCCTTGAAGCCGAGGAAATGCGTCAGCACAAAGCAGAGCGGAATCAGAATGACGACCTTCCGGTTCACCGCCAGCAGCAGCGCCTCCTTGGCCTGCCCAAGCCCGACGTTGACGTTTTGCAGCGTCATCTGCACGAAAAACATGATGGAACCCATCAGGAACATCGGCGTATAGCGCATGACGATCTGCGTGACGGCCTCGCTTGCGGAAAACAGCCTTGCGTATACTACCGGGAACGCCATCGAGACGGACCAGATGCAGACCGCATAGATAAACGCGATGATCGTCACATATTTGATCCCCTGTTTCAGGCGTGCGGAGTCTGCCTTTCCGTAATTATAGCTCACGAACGGCTGCATACCGTTTCCAAGACCGTTCAGGGGCAGGGAAATAAGCTGCAGCGCGCTCAGCATGACGGTCAACGCGGCGGTATAGTCCTTGTTGCCGCCGGTCGCGCGGTTCAGATTGATGTTGAAGACGATCTGGATGGCGCATTCCGTCAGCGTCATGATGAACGGCGTAAAGCCCAGCGAAAGAATGCTGAAAATGCGCCCCGGCGACAGGCCCAGCAGGCTTGCCTGAAAGCGGAACAGGCTCTTCCGGGAGAAGAAAAAGCAGACGATCCAAATGCACGAGCAAAGCTGAGAGAGGATCGTCGCGAGGCTTGACCCCTGGACACCCATTTTGAAGGTGAAGATGAACAGCGGGTCGAGCGTGATGTTGATAAGCGCGCCCAGCAGCACCGAGCTCATTGCAAGCCACGAATAGCCCTGCGTCAGAATAAACGGGTTGAGTCCCTGCGCCAGCATGACGAAAATCGTGCCGCAGGCATAGATTTTAAGATAGGAAACGGCGAACTCCACCGCACTTTCCGGGCATCCAAACAGCAGTACGATCTGCCGCGCAAAGCAGAACGCCGCTGCGCCGATCACAACGCCAAGCAGGACCAGCAGGCAGAACGCAGTGTGAAAGATCCGGTTCGCCTCATCCGCCTTTCCCTCGCCGAGCTTGATGCCCGCCCGCGGCGCGCCGCCAAGCCCGACCAGATTCGCAAATGCCTGCATGATCAGCGTGATGGGAAGTACGATCCCAAGCGCGGCCAGCGCGTCCATGCCGGAGCCTTCGATCCGCGCGACGTACATTCTGTCGACGATATTATATAAAAATGTAATGAGCTGCGCAATGACAGCCGGAATGGTGAGTTTGAATACGAGCGGCAGGATTTTTCCCTCTGCCAGCTCGGCGGTCATATCCTGTTTTTCTCTGTTTGCCATGCCTGTTCCTGTCCTGTTTTGTTTTCAATCAGTTACACTATAGCAGACGAGCGCCCAAAAAACACCGTCCACCGTCAAGGTGAACGAGACCGCCGCCAAGGTGGAGGTCGTCACGGCCCAGAGCAGCGCCACACCGGAGTCCACGACCTCCGCTGCAGCCGAGACCCCGGCCACCGGGGATTTTCCCGTGATGTATCTCATCGGCGTGGTCGGGCTTATCCTGATTTGCTCCGCCGGTCTTTTGATGCTGCGCAAAATTTGAGTTCTGAACGCCCTGCGGGGCGTTTTTTGTTTTTAGGCAACACCGCACAATTCCCGCCTGACGGCTTAAGCACCGCTCCGGCGGCTGCG
>OGHL01001598.1_pt1 | contig 12872 bp, 16 predicted proteins | sample 1571391 | NCBI WGS metagenome assembly OGHL01 (sample SAMEA2581948, study PRJEB24529) | metagenome | biome: Human gut stool | place: China | collected 2011 | reverse complement strand
GCATAATGGGATCTTTAACACTTGCATACCCGTCGATCGCGGGGAAGACGACGCAGGAGCAGCTGGAGAGCATGCGCAGGTATCTGTGCAGCGTGACCGAGCAGCTGAACCTCGCCGACTGGTCGGCGAAGGCAACGCTGACGGAGATCTCGCAGGCCATCGACGCGGACAGCCTCTCCGAGGCGGAGAAGAAAACGACGCTATCCGGCTACGGAGCGCTGAAAGCGCTCATCATCAAGACGGCGGACTTCGCCGCGGCGAACTCGGAGACGTGGTCGACGAAGCTGTCCGGCAGCTATGTGGCGATCTCGGATTTCGGGAAGTACCTTGAAAAGACGCAGCTGACGATCGAGGGCAATTCCGTCGGGATCAAACAGCTGTATGATTACACGGCGGGCGTGAACAACGCGTTTTCCGTGAATGCGCAGCAGTATATCAAGACGGGGCTGCTGTATTACAACGACGTGACGCCGGTGTACGGTGTGGGCGTGGGCAATATCGAGACGACTGTAACAGACGGCGGCGGAAGGATCGTCGACCGGACGAAAAACGAACTGCTGACCGTGACGCCGAAACGCATTTCCTTCTGGCAGGAGGGGCTGGAGGTCGCGTACCTGTCGGGCAAGAAGCTGCATTTCCCGTCCGGAACACTGGAGGCGTACAACGCGAAGCTGACCGGGACGATCACGGCGGCGGCAGGCTCGGCCTTTGGGCCGTGGACGATCTCGGACGGGAGCATCTACCGCGTGGAAAACGTGTTCGGCAGCAGTGCGGGTATGTATTTCGGGACGGGCGGCCTCTCCGTATCAGACCGGTTTCAGGTGGATGCGAACGGATATCTGACGTGCTCCGGCGCGACGATCTCCGGCGCGATCAGGGCGACGAGCCTGAATGTGACGGGCGCAAGCATCACGGGGCTTACGGTCGATGCGGCGAGTGTGACGGGCAATCTGTCCGCGTCGCGCATCAACGGCGGCATTCTGGATTTCAACAACTTTTCGGTCAATCACCTGTCGGCAAACGACATTACGACGGGGCTTTTATCGGCGGATTATATCAAGCTGGGCGGCGATATGGCGGTATACGATGCGCTGAACAGCGGTACTGTCGGCGGATGGCTCGGCTATACGACGGGCGCTTACGGCGGTGCGGGGATCCATATGCAGAGTGGGCTTGGCGAGGTCGTGGCGACGGCAAGCGGCGCGAAGCTCTGCTACGGCGGCAATACGCTCTCCGTCACGGAGGGCGGCGCGCAGACGAACTGCCGAATGGCGGTGGGCGGCGATCTGGTCGTGAGCGGCAGCACGGCGCCGTCTGTTGACGGCGCGGGTTCGCTCGGGTTTTCCGATTTCCGGTGGTCGGTCGTGTACGCGCAGACGGGCACGATCACTACATCTGATCGGGAGAAGAAGACGGACATTTCGTATGCGCTGGAGCGCTATGACGCGCTGTTTGAGAAGCTGCGCCCGGCAAGCTACCGGCTGAAGGGCGGCGCGTCCGGCAGGACGCACACGGGGCTTGTCGCGCAGGATGTGGAGCAGGCGCTGCGGGAGTGCGGATTGACGGGAAAGGACTTCGCGGCCTTTGTGAAAACGCCGAGGGAAGATGGCGGCGCGGACTACGGCCTGCGCTATGAGGAACTGATCGCCCTGTGTATCCGGCAGGTCCAGATGCTGCGGGAAAGAGTGAGGAAATTGGAGGAAACGGCATGAGTAAGCTTTCGAATGCGATCGGCGCGCTGCGTATGGGGCTGGTGGAGGCGATCAACGCCTCCGGGCTCCCGCCGTGCGTCGTCGGAATGGTGCTCGATCAGGTGCGCACGCAGGTGCGGCTGCTCGAGGCGCGGGAGGACGCGGAGACAGAGGAGAAAAAGGAGGAGGACAATGGCGCTTTACAGAGTGCAGGGTAACGGAAAGGCTCCGGCAGGGCTGCAGGCGGGCGACGAGGTCGTGACGGGCGGCGGCACGTACCGGATTCTCGGCGTAAACGCCGACGGCAGCTACCGCAGCTCGCTCAGCAACAAATATCAGACGATCTATAACTATCGCGGCAGCTACGGGACGCCTTCTGCCGGTCAGACAGACGCGGCGCAGGTCAGAACGCCCGGCTATACGCCGTCCGGCGCGGCAAGCGAGGCAAAGGCGGCGCTGGACCGGGTGCTGTCGGAAAAGCCCGGCAGCTATACGTCCCGGTGGGACAGCGAGCTGGACGCGCTTTATGACCAGATCGCGAACCGGAAGGCGTTTTCCTACGATCTGGGGGCAGACCCGATGTACCGGCAGTACCGGGAGCAGTACCAGAGCGCGGGACGGCTGGCGATGGAAAACACGATGGGCGCGGCGGCGTCTCTCACGGGCGGCTACGGCTCAAGCTACAGCCAGCAGGCGGGGCAGCAGGCGTACAACGTGTATCTGCAGAAGCTCAACGAGGTCGTGCCGGAGCTTTATGCGCAGGCGCGCAGTCAGTATGACCGCGCGGGGACGGCGCTTTCCGAGCGCTATGCGCTCATCAGCAGCCGTGAAAAGAGCGACTATGACCGCTACCGCGACCAGGTGTCGGATTATTACGCGGCACTGTCCGACGCGCGCAGCGCGTATCAGAGCGAGGCGCAGCGCAGCGAGAATCTGGCGCTGCAGTATGCGAAGCTGGCGAACGACAATTACTGGAATGAGCTGAACTATCGCTCCGACCGGGAGGACGCGGCGAACGCGCAGTACTGGAAGCAGCTCGCCTACGCGGACAAGCAGGCTGCGGCGGCAGAAAAGGCGGCGCAGGCCCGGCAGAAGGCGGCGCAGGCGGGCACGACGAAGGACAAGCAGACAAAGCGCTCGTCTTCCCTTGCCAGAGGCAGAGGCGAAAAGCGCGGCAGAACGGCGCCCGGCACGGCGCGCCGCGATGAGATCAACTGAAAAGGCCGGAAGGAGGAGAACAGATGACAAAGCTTCCGGGCGCAAAGCCAAGCCCGCGCATTGCGGGCGGTGTGCTGCGCTGGTATGCGGGCGATACGTTTTCTGTGACGCTGGCGCTGGAGCTGCGCGATCAGGACGGCGATCCGGTCACGGTCGGCGCGTCCGACAGTCTGACGGTCAGCTTTTTTGACGCGTCGCACGCGCCGGTGCATACGTTTCAGTTTGACCGCGTGACAGGCGGGCAGGCAACGCTGACGTTTGACGATACGGTCAGCGCAAAATTTCCGAAGGGTGCGTATTTCTATGACATTTTGTATACGCACGGCGACAAAACAACGCTTGCGCGGGACAACCGCGCGGCGGCAGAGTGAGGTGCGGATATGCGGGTAGAGATTCCAAATACGATCACAGCAACCATTGGCGGACTGATCTCCAGAGGCGTGAAGGCGGTTGAGGTCACGGACGGGGGACGGCTCGTCTTCACGCTGACGGACGGCAGCACCGTCGATGTTGGAAGCGTCGTGGGGCCGCAGGGCGAGAAGGGCAGCACCGGCGCGCAGGGCCCAAAGGGCGATACCGGCGCGCAAGGCCCAAAAGGCGAGACGGGTGCACAGGGGCCAAAAGGCGAAACAGGCGCGCAAGGGCCAAAGGGTGAAACAGGCGCGCAGGGTGAGAAGGGCGACACCGGCGCACAGGGTCCGAAGGGCGGCAGCGGCGCACAGGGCCCCAAGGGCGACCCCGGCGAACGCGGCCCGAAGGGGGAAACCGGCGCACAGGGTCCGAAGGGCGAGACGGGCGCAGGCTTTCTGGTCAGGGGGTATTACGCATCAGCCTCCGCGCTGGAAGCGTCCGTACAGGAACCAATGGCAGGCGATGCCTATGGCGTCGGTGTGTCGGAGCCGTATGACATTTATATTTTCGACGGCGTAACAGAGAGCTGGATCAACAATGGGCCGCTTCAGGGCGCAAGGGGCGAAAAGGGAGACAAGGGCGACCCCGGCGCGGACGGTGCGCCCGGAAAGGTCGGCGCACAGGGCCCGGCGGGCGCGGACGGTACGCCGGGGCAGGATGGCACAACGTTCACGCCGTCTGTTTCTGCAGCCGGTGTTCTCAGCTGGACGAACGACGGCGGGAAGCAGAACCCGGCCAGCGTCAGCATTAGAGGCCCGGCGGGGACACCCGGGCAGGATGGGTCTGCCGGGCCGGCAGGTGCGGACGGTGCGCCGGGACAGGACGGCACGACCTTTACGCCCCATGTTTCCGCAGCCGGTGTTCTCAGCTGGACGAACGACGGCGGAAAACAGAACCCGGCCAGCGTCAGCATCAAAGGCCCGGCGGGCGCAGCAGGCAAAGACCCGGAGCCGTTTTATGTGACCTGCACGCTGTCGGGGCAGGATGTGTACGACGAGGGTGCTACACATGATAAGTCATTCGCTGAGATCCTTGCCGCCCATCAGGCAGGGCGGCCATGCCGTGCAATTTTGACGCTGGCCGGGAGCACTGGTGATGATACCGTGCTGCTTCCGCTGGCGGAGCTGAACGCGAACGCCACTGACGGGTATGTGAAATTTGCGCTGACAGAAATGACGCAGGGCGATACGCCGGAGGAACTGAGGGTCCGCTACGTATTGATCAATTCGGCGGATGCCGCAGAGGGCTTCTGGGGAACCAGATATACGCTGTCCGGCGATGAAAAATTCCTGCCGGATGTGACGGCCTCCGACAACGGAAAGTTCCTGCGGGTGTCCAATGGCGCATGGACAGCAGTGACGATCACGAACGCGAATGGAGGCAGCTTCTGATGGCGGAATTTTTGACATTTGACACCGACCTCACGGCGGTCGCGAACGCGATCAGAGTCAAGGGAGGCACATCCGCGCAGCTGATCTATCCGTCTGGCTTCGTGTCGGCAATTCAAGCGATCCAGACCGGTATTACGCCGAAGTTGGTCGTCACAACGACACCAGGGGCTGCGATCACAGCGACGCCTGCAGAAGGTTTCAAGGTGGTAAAGGGAACCGCCGGTGCTGACGGAATGTGTACGCTGGAGTTGCCAAAGGCGGGCACATGGCACGTGACGGCAATGGCAAACAGTGTAAGTAACAGCCAGCACATCGTAATTGGAACACAGAATATGCTTCTGCCGCTATATCACGATACCTTTGCCAACAATACATGGGAAGAGATTATTACAGTGTGCAGGACCGGGATCGCCCCGGACAGCTGGGCCGTGGGCGACAGCAAGACCATGAACATCGGCGGGACGGCCTATCAGGTCGATATTATCGGCAAGAATCATGACGAGTATGCGGACGGCTCCGGCACGGCTCCGCTGACATTCCAGCTGCATGATTGTTACAGCGAAGCAAAGCAGATGTACAGCACCAACCTGAGCGGTCTCGGCTGGAAGAACACCGATATGCGCCTGACCTATCTGCCTGCGATTCTGGCGCTGATGCCGGCGGAGGTGCAGAACGGCATTCGCGCGGTAAACAAGAAGACATCTGAGGGGGGCAACAGCACGACGATTGAGACAGTATCGGACACGCTGTTCCTGCTCAGCGAGGTGGAGATTTTCGGGACTGCAAGTTCTTCCGTAGCCGGGGAAGGAAGCCAGTACGACTATTACAAGGCAGGCAACCCGAAGATCAAGAAGAGAGAAGGCGTTGACGAGTTCTGGTGGGAACGGTCGTCAGCCAGCGGCGGTATGTTTTGCAGAGTCAGAGCAAACGGCCAGGCGGGCGCGTCCAATGCCTCAAGCAGCCTCGGCGTAAGCTTTGCGTTCTGCTTCTGAAGGGAGGAAGCGTATGGAATATCTGAAGGTAAACGGAACGGAGTACCCTGCGCACTTCTGCGGAAAGCAGATCGACCGCGAATGGGATGGCCGCGCGTCGAAAACCGTCACGCTTGCCATGCCGTATGCACAGGCTGTGCAGCTGTTTGTGGATGGGCTGCGCTGGGGCATCGTCCGGCGTGAGGCCGGCGCGGATGACGCGGCGCAGGAACAGGACTGCTCCGGCTACTGCGTCGCAGGCCCGATCACAGACAACCGGGACGGGACGCTCAGTATTAAAATGGGCAGCTATACGCAGCTGGAGCAGGCGCTGCGGGAGCTGGAGGAGGCGCTGGCATGACGAGACTGGAACGGGAAACGCTTGCACGGATCAGGGAGCGTCTGGCGATCTTCGACCCCGGCGCGGCGGAGAAGCTGGCGGCCCTGCTGCCGGTGCTCAGGCGCTTCGCACAGAGCTATGCGGCGCTCGGGCCGGCAGCGAAAAAGACCATCGAGGCGCTGCTGCCGGAGCTGGCGGCGCTGCTGGAGGCGGCGGAAGGAGCGATGCAATGAGTGCGGAGCAGACGGGCGCATTCTTCGCGCTTGTAAGCGTGTGCAGCGGGCTTGGTTCCGTGCTGAGTCTGCTGCTGCTTCTGGCAAAGCCGGTGCGCGAGCGGCTGTTCGGCCTCAGCGCGATCCGGGAAGGGCAGCGCTGTATGCTGCGCGCGGATATGCTGGCGGCATATTATAAGCATAGGGAAGAAAAAACCATCCGGCAGTATGAATATGAGAATTTTCTCTATGAATACAAGGCGTATAAGGCGCTGCACGGCAATTCGTTCATCGAGCGCATTGCCCGCGAGGTCGCCGAATGGGAGATCGTGACATAGGCACAGGTACAGGAAAGGAGCTTTGGAGGTATGGAACAGTTTTTGAAGCGCATCGAAAATCTGCTGACGGTCAAGTCGATCGTGACGCTGGCGCTGACGGCGGTGTTCGCCTGTCAGGCGGTCAGGGGCGAGGTCAGCCAGGACTTTATGATGATCTATACGACGGTCATCGCGTTTTATTTCGGGACGCAGGCGCAGAAGCTGCAGAGCGGCGCGGAGACACGGCATGACGACGGCGCATCCGAGTAATTACACGAAGGGCCGCAGCGCACCCATCGAGTTTCTTGTGCTGCACTACACGGCCGGGCGCAACGACTCCGCCGCGGCGGGACTCAAATATTTTGAGTCCCCGCGCGGGGCCTCGGCCCACTATTTTGTCGACCGGAACGGCTGGCTGCAGTCGGTCAGCGACGAGGATACGGCATGGTCGGTCGGCACGGCGGGCGTTTATACGCAGAAGCACCCGCGCTGCCGCAATGGCAACTCGATCTCCATCGAGATGTGCTGCCGGTATGACGCGGGGCGCTACTGGCTGGAGGACGCGGTCGTGGCGAACGCGGCGCTGCTGACAAGAAGGCTGATGCGCAAGTACGGCATTCCGATCGAAAACGTGCTGCGGCATTATGACGTGGTCAGCAAGCGGTGCCCTGCAATGTGGGTGGACGACGAGAACGCGTGGTTCGCGTTCAAACGGCAGGTCATGGAGGTGATGGAGATGACGAAGGAGGAGCTGCTTTCTCTGAAGGGAACGGGCGACCATCCGTCCGACTGGGCGCTGCAGGCGGCGCAGTGGGCCAAGGAGAACGGCATTTTTACCGGCGACAGCGCGGGCAACTTCGGCTGGCAGCAGCCGGTCACGCGCGAGGCCGTGGCGAAGCTGCTGTACGAATACGATCAGGCACGTAACGTTGACAGCGGCGCGGCGGACATGGTAAAATAAGCGGGAAGAAGGAACACGCGGAAAGGGGGGGGAGGCGGATGCTGGAGATTCTGCTGATCAGTGCGGGCGCGGTATTGGAGACGCTGTTCATCATGCGCTCTTATAAGCGGCGCGATGCGTCGTCTGTCGTGCTCAAGACCATGGCGTCGGTGGTGTTCGTGCTGCTGGGGCTGCTGGAGCTGCGGCGGATGGGGCCGAGTTTGTACGGATGGTATGTCGTGGCGGGACTGACGCTCGGGATGCTGGGCGATCTGCTTCTGGCGCTGCGGTTTTTGTCGGAAAAGCTGCACCGGCTGTTCTTCGCTGCTGGCTCCGTGTCGTTTTTTCTGGGCCATATCGTGTATATTCTCGCGATCCTGGCGCTCTGCCCGGCGGCGTGGCTGTACGCGATCCCCATCGCGGTGGTGGCGCTGGGCGCGGCCTGCTTCTACGCATACGCCAAGGAGGTGCGCGCGGGCAAAATTACGCCGCTCGGCGTGCTTTATATCGGCGGTGTTTTGTTCATGACGGCATGCGCGGCGACAGGCGCGTTTATCGAGTCCAACCGGGCGCTGTTCCTGTTCTTTGTCGGCGGCATCTGCTTCTCGACGAGCGATAATATGCTGGTCGTGCTCTCCTTCGGCAAAAACGACAGCCCCTACCGCAACGCGGTTCTGCACGTGCTGTACTATATGGCGCAGATCTTTATCGCGCTGACGATCAAGTTTGTGTAAAGCAGCGCATTCGAAGCAAGAAACGGGGCTGTTTCGCGGCAGCCCCGTTGACAGTCCGCCAGTCCTGCACGGCAATGAGCCGTTCCGCCGTTACCTCGAATCCGGCTTCCTCCCGCACTTCCTTTTCCGTGTTCGACGCGATGGACTGGTCGACATCGCACCAGCCGCCGGGCAGAGCCCAGGTCCCGTTGTTTTCGTGAACGAGAAGAATTCTGCCGTCTGCAAACACAGCCGCCCGCGTGTCGACCTTCGGCGTCTGGTAGCCTGTCTCATTGCAGAACAGGTCATGGATCTTTTCGGTTGGAAGACCGGTTCGCGCGGAGAGCATTTCGGCGGCGATCTGCCGCAGCTCCGCGTAACGCTCCCGGTCATATTGGTCCTTCCCATATTGCAGCCCGGCCTGCGCGATATCGTCCGTGTGGGAAAAGGCGGTGATGAGCGGCTGCATAACGCCGAAGGACAGCACAATGACCGACAGGAACGTCTCAGCAGACAGCGTGCCGCGCATGGAGAGCAGGCACCCGACCGGCAGAATGCCGAGCAGCGTCGACGGCAGGATCGCCATGCCCGCGCCGGTGCGTGATGTCAGGGACTATTGTGAATCTATGGGCGAGGATCTGGATGATTTCGAGTCCGATGTGGGCGCGAATTACAAGCTGCGCTATGAGGTGCAGGAAATCGATACGGCTTCCGAGCGCAAAATGAGCACCCTGACTCTGCTGCAGAGCGGCTGCTTTTTGACAGACTGACAAAAAATCGATGCAGAAAGGCGGATTTTTGGGGCGAATCTGCCATTGACATTTTCTGAACCGCCATATATAATGACCCCAGAAATCAGGAAAGGAGCCGACACGCGATGAAAAAGCTGTTTACGACTGCTATGATGATGCCCATGTGCATGCGCTGCATGTGCATGTTTTCGCGTACTCAAAAATCGGCTCGCTTTGTTTCATAAATTTCCATATTGGCAGTCAAACCGCCAATGCCGGAGCTGAGAAACGATGTGAGTTTCCCGGCTCTTTTTATTTGTCTCAGAAAACCTATTAAAACACTGTGGAAGGGGATTTCCCATGATCGAGCTGAAACACCTCGGCAAAATCTATTCCTCGGCCTCCGGCAGCGTGGAAGCGCTGAAGGATGTGAACCTGACCATCGCGGACGGCGAGATCTTCGGTATCATCGGCCTGTCCGGCGCGGGCAAATCGACGCTGGTGCGCTGCATCAACCTGCTCGAACGTCCGACCTCCGGCGAGGTCTGGGTCGACGGGCAGAACCTGACGGCGCTCAGCGAGAAGGCGCTTTTGCAGGTACGCCGGCAGATCGGCATGATCTTCCAGAGCTTCAACCTGCTTGAGCAGCGGTCGGTCCTGCGCAACGTCTGCTTCCCGCTTGAAATTTCCGGCACGCCGAAGGCGGAGGCAAAGAAGCGCGCGGAGGAGCTGCTGAAGGTCGTGGGCCTTGCCGACAAGGCCGCAAGCTTCCCCTCGCAGCTGTCCGGCGGACAGAAGCAGCGCGTGGCAATCGCCCGTGCGCTGGCGACCAATCCCCGGTACCTGCTGTGCGACGAGGCGACCAGCGCACTCGACCCCAACACGACGCGCTCCATTCTGGAGCTGCTGCGCGAGATCAACAAGACGCTCGGCGTGACGATCATTGTCATCACGCACGAGATGAAGGTCATCGACCAGATCTGCGACCGCGTGGCCGTCATCGATAAAAGCTGCATCGCCGAGGAGGGCCGCGTGGCGGACGTGTTCACGAACCCGAAGTCCGATATTGCGCGCGAGCTTGTGCTCCCACAGGAACGGCCGGTGCTCGATCCCACGACCGGCGGGCGGAAGCTCCGCCTGATCTTCAACGGCGAGGATACGCAGAAGCCCGTCATTTCCGAAATGATCCTGGCCTGCCGCGTGCCGGTGAACGTGCTGTTCGCCGATACGAAATCCGTCGAGGGCGCGGCCTACGGCCATATGATCCTCGAGCTGCCGAACGACGAGCACGACGCGGAAAAGGTCGTCAGCTGGCTGAAAAACAGCGGACTGACGTGGAAGGAGGAGCGGTAAATGGCTACCGAATATTTCGCAAAGCTCTGGGATAACAACATTATCCAGCTGGGCATCTGGCAGACGGTCTACATGACCGCGCTCACCACGATCTTCGCGTATCTCATCGGCCTGCCGCTGGGCGTCATTCTCTGGGCGACGGACAAGGACGGCCTGCACCCCAACAAGGGCGTCAACACTGTGCTCGGCTTCATCGTGAACTTCTTCCGCTCCATCCCGGCAGTCATTCTCATGGTTGCCATGATCCCGGCGGCGAAGCTGCTGCTCGGCACCTCGACCGGCAACGGCGCGGTCATCGTCACATTGATCATCGCCGCCGCGCCGTATGTGGCGCGCATGGTCGAGTCCTCTTTGAAGGAGGTTCCCGCGGGCGTGATCGAGGCTGCACAGGCCATGGGCTGCACGAATTTTCAGATCATCTGGCACGTGCTGCTGCCGGAGGCAAAGCCGTCGCTCATCTCCGGATGCGTCATTTCGACTGTCACCATTCTCAGCTACACGGCGCTGGCCGCGACGCTGGGCGGCACGGGTCTTGGACAGATCGCCATCATCCACGGCCACCAGAGAAGCCAGAAGCTCGTCGTCTGGGTCTGCGTGCTGCTGATCGTCGTGATCGTCCAGCTCATCCAGATCGTGGGCACCACTGTCGTTCGGAAGACCGATAAGCGCGCCCGCTGAAAGGAGCGTCCCATGAGACTGATTTTTGAGCGGCTGCTCCGCATCAACTGGCGATGCGGCCGAATGTGACCGAAGCCGTCCGCACGTCAGAAACAAACCGATTTTAAATTTTATAAAGGAGATTTTATCATGAAAAAGGTACTTGCAATCGTTCTTTCCGCTCTGCTGCTCGTCGCCGCGCTTGTCGGCTGCGCTTCCAAGAGCGAACCCGCTTCCAACGACAACAATGCTTCCGCCGATACCGCCGCTTCCACCGACGGCAAGCTCGAAACGCTGAAGGTCGGCGCTTCCTCCACCCCGCACGCTGAAATTCTCGAGCAGGTCAAGGACGCGCTGGCTGCCGAGGGCTATGACCTCCAGATCGTGATCTATGACGACTATGTGCTGCCGAACCAGTCTCTGGCTGACGGCTCGCTCGACGCAAACTACTTCCAGCATACCCCGTATCTGAACAGCTTCAACGCCTCCAACGGTACCGATCTCGTCTCCGCAGCCAAGATCCACTATGAGCCGTTCGGCCTGTACGGCAACGGTGTTGCCTCTGTTGCGGACATTGCCGCCGACGCAACCATCCTGATCCCCGCCGACGACTCCAACGAGACGCGTGCTCTGCTCCTGCTGGCGCAGGAAGGCCTCATTGAGCTGCCCGCTGATGCTTCCGCCGAAAAGGGCGTGACCACGCTGGATATCGTCGACGCGAAGGGCCATGACGTGCAGCCGCTGCAGGCCGATACCGTCCCAGCACAGCTGGCGAACTCCAACCCCGGCACCGTGGCCGTCATCAACGGCAACTATGCGCTGCAGGCAGGCCTCCACGCCGCTGACGCGCTCGCGATCGAAGATGCCTCCGGCGACGCGGCCCAGACCTACGCCAACATCATTGCCTGCCGCGCAGGCGAAGAAAACAGCGCCAAGATCCAGGCACTTGTCAAGGCGCTCCAGTCCGACGCTGTGAAGGAATACATCGAAAAGACCTACAACGGCGCTGTTGTTGCGATCTTCTGATCCTAACGCATTTCCGCCCGGCTCCGATTTGGAGCCGGGCGGTTTCTCGTTTTGGGGCAGCGGTATCAACGGCCCTTGGAACAGGCGCGGCAAAGGCTGGCTCTATTCCAGCGCCTCGTACAGCGGGCGCAGCTCTTCGAGCTTGGTGAGACTGCAGGAGGCGTTCCATGCCATGAAGCCGCCGGTCAGGCCCTCTTCCCGCAGCGCGCGGATCTGGTCGCCGATCTCCTGCACGCCGTATTCGTTATAGGGCGGCTGGATGGCGTTATAGGCCTGGATCCAGGTGCGGTCGACTGCGGGCGTAGGCGTTTCGGACTGCCGCTTGGCGGCGGATTCGGCCCAGTCGAGCAGCGTCTCATACGGATGCTCCCACGGGCGGTAGGTCCCGTTGCGGGCAAAATGGTCGGGGTACGGCATACCGGAGATCACGTCGACGACATTGCTGATGGCTGGCCAGTACTGGCCGTAGGCCGTGACGTAGTTGCGGCTCGTCTCGCCGAAGACGTCCGCGCCGACGTAGACACCGTATTCGTGCAGAATATCCGTGGCATACATCAAAAAGCGCTGGATGGCCTGCGCCTTTGTCTCGCCGTACTCGTTGCGGAAGTCGATATCGCCCGAGGCTTCGTATTGGTCCGTATTGTCCGGGAAGCGGACATAGTCGAACTGGATCTCGTTAAAACCCATGGTCTGCACTGCGTCGATAGCCAGCGCGACCTTATACTCCCAGACATAGCGGCAGAAGGCACTCGGCCAGTAGCTGGCTGCGACATACAGCGACTCGCCGGAGCCGTCGGCAATGGCGTACTCGGGATGATCCTGGCAGAAGAAGGAGTCGTTGAAGGTTGTCAGACGGCCGATCACATAGAATCCTGCGTCCTTGATTTTCTGAATGACTGCC
>OGHL01001594.1_pt1 | contig 12887 bp, 11 predicted proteins | sample 1571391 | NCBI WGS metagenome assembly OGHL01 (sample SAMEA2581948, study PRJEB24529) | metagenome | biome: Human gut stool | place: China | collected 2011 | reverse complement strand
CCAGAATGTCGCCCATGGGCGCGGCCTTCGCCTGCTGCGCAAGGGCGCGGTACGCATCCATCGGGTGGCCGGTGAGATAGAGACCGGTGGTCTCGCGCTCCATGGCCATGAGCTCGGCGCGGGTAAACTCCTCCACGTCCGGCAGCACGAGCTGTGTCGTGTCGGCGGGCTCTCCCCCGTCATCCGGCGTGCTGAAGAGGTTCATCTGGCCGGTGAGGTTCATGCGGCTCTCGCTCGCGGCACCGCCCAGCACGCGGTCGACCGACTGCATGAGCGCCTTGCGCTTATAGCCCATGCGGTCAAAGCAGCCGGCGCGGATGAGGCTCTCGGCGGCGCGGCGGTTGAGATCGTGTCCGTTCATGCGGCGGCAGAATTCGTCAAACGCCGTGAACGGCCCGCCGATCTCCCGCTCGCGCATGAGCGCCTGAATGAGTCCGCGCCCCACGCCCTTGATGGCCACGAGGCCAAAGCGCAGGTCGCCGTTTTCCACGGTGAAGTCGGCGTCGGACGCGTTGATGTCCGGCGGCAGCAGGCGGATGCCCAGCTCGCGGCACTCGGCGATGTACTCCGTGACCTTCGGCGTGTTGTCGAGCACGGAGGTCAAAAGCGCTGCCATGTATTCGTGCGGGTAGTTGCGCTTCATGTACGCCGTGCGGTAGGACACGATGGCATAGGACACCGCGTGCGCCTTGTTGAAGGCATAGCTCGCGAAGGCAAGGATCTCGTCATAGATCGCGTTGGCGGTCTGCTCGGGCACGACGTTGGCCACCGCGCCGGGAATGCTCCGCGCCGGGTCGCCGTGCACGAAGGCAGCGCGCTCGGCCGTGATGACGGCCTCTTTTTTCTTCGACATGGCGCGGCGGATCATGTCCGCCTGACCGAGCGAGAACCCGGCCAGCTGCCGGAAGATCTCGATGACCTGCTCCTGATAGACGATGCAGCCGTAGGTCACGGCGAGGATCGGCTCGAGCAGGGGGTGCTGATAGGTGATGCGCTCCGGATGCGCCGAGCAGGCGAGAAAGCGCGGGATGCTCTCCATCGGACCCGGACGGTAGAGCGCGATGACGGCGGTGATGTCCTCGATGCTGCGCGGACGCAGACCCATGCACACGGAGGTAATGCCCGCGCTCTCGAGCTGGAACACGCCGACGGTGCGCCCGGCGGCGAGCATATCAAACGTCTTCTTATCGTCGAGCGGGATGCGCTCGACCTGAAAATCCGGCACGCGGCGGCGCACGCGGCGCGCCGCGTCCTCGAGCACGGTGAGGTTGCGCAGACCGAGAAAGTCCATCTTCAGCAGCCCCAGCTCCTCGAGCGTCGTCATCTGATACTGGCACACGAGTGCGCCGTCATTGCTCGCCAACGGCACATAGGCGTACACCGGCTGCTCAGTGATGACCACGCCAGCCGCGTGCGTTGACGCGTGGCGCGGCATGCCCTCAATGGCGCGGGCGGTGTCGATGAGCCGGTGCAGCCGCTCGTCGCCGTCATACATCGCGCGCAGTGGCTTCGACTGCTGCAGCGCCTCGTCGAGCGTGGTGTTGATGCCGCCGGGGATGGCCTTGGCCACAGCGTCCACCTCGGCGTAGGTCATGTTCATGACCCGGCCGACATCGCGCACTGCCGCGCGCGCGGCCATCGTGCCGAACGTGACGATCTGCGCCACATGGTCGTCGCCGTATTTCCGCCGCACATAGTCCACGACCTCGCCGCGCCGCGTGTCGCCGAAGTCCATATCAATATCGGGCATCGTCACGCGCTCCGGATTCAAAAACCGTTCGAAGAACAGCCCGTACTTCATCGGATCGATCTCCGTGATGTAGAGCGTATACGTGACCATCGATCCCGCGGCGCTCCCGCGCCCGGGGCCGACGGGGATGCCCGCCTGCTTTGCAAAGTTGACAAAGTCCGCCACGATCAGGAAGTAGTCGGTAAAGCCCATCTTCTCGATCATGTCAATCTCATAGTCCAGTTGCTGCCGGTATTCCGGATGCGCTTCGCCATAGCGCTCGGCAAAGCCCTTGGCGCAAAGCTCTTTCAGGTATGTCAGCGAGTCATATCCCGCCGGGAGCTTGAATTCCGGAAGGTGATATTTTCCAAACGTGAATTCCACATTGCAGCGTTCGGCAATTTTCACGGTATTTTCAAACGCCTCGTCCGCCTGCGGGAACCGCTCGCGCAGCTCCTCCTCGGATTTGAGATAGAATTCTTCCGTCTCAAATTTCAGGCGGTTCGGATCGTCGACGGTCTTGCCCATCTGGATGCACATCAGGATATCCTGCGTCCGCGCATCCTCGCGCCGGAGGTAGTGCGCGTCGTTCGTCACGACGAGCGGCAATCCGGTCTCCTGTGAAAGGCGCAGAATGCCCTGATTGACGCGCGGCTGCTCCTCGAGGCCGTGATCCTGCAATTCGAGATAGAAATGCTCCGGCCCGAAGATCTCCGCGTATTCCAGCGCGGCCTTTTTGGCCTCCTCATACTGGTCGTGCAGCAGTGCCTGCGGCACGCGCCCGGCAAGGCACGCCGAGAGCGCAATGATGCCCTCGTGGTGCTCCCGCAGCAGCTCCATATCGACGCGCGGCCGGTTATAGAAGCCGTCGAGATACCCGCGTGAAACCATGTAGCTGAGGTTGCGGTAGCCCGTCTCGTTCTCGCAGAGCAGCACGAGGTGATACGCCTCGCGGTCGAACGCGTGCTCCTTATCAAAGCGCGTGCGCGGCGCGACATAGACCTCGCAGCCGATGATAGGCTTCACGCCCGCGGCTTTCGCCGCGCGGTAGAAGTCGATCACGCCGTACATGTTGCCGTGGTCGGTGATGGCGACGGCCTCCTGCCCGACCTCCTTCACGCGCGCCATGATGTCGCGGATGCGGCACGCACCGTCGAGCAGGCTGTATTCGGTATGCACATGCAGATGCACGAAGCCCATAGTGTTCTCCTTACAGTGTCTTTGAAAGTTCCATCAATTTTCGCATTCGGTGATTGATCGCCGACTTGCTCACCGGCGGATCCGGCATTTCGGCCAGCTCCGAGAGCGTCGCCTCCGGGTTCTCCCGGCGGAGCCGCGCCGTCTCCTGTAATTTCTGCGGCAGCGTCTCGAGCACGCCCGCCTCTTCTAGCCGCCGGATCGCCGCCAGCTGCTCAAACGAGGCGTCAACGGCTTTACTGAGGTTTGCCGTCTCGCAGTTGACGCGGCGGTTGACGCCGTTGCGCAGGTCTTTTTCGACCTTCGCCTCCATGACGCCCATCGCCGAGACCTGTGCGCCGATGGCCGTCAGAAAGTCCTCGATCGTGTCGCTCTGCTTGAAATATAAAATGCTGTTGCCCGCACGGCTCGTCTCCTTGGCCGAAAAGCCGATCTCCCGCAGCAGGACTGACGCCTCGGCGCTGACCTTGAGGTGCGGCGTAGCAAGCTCCAGATGATAGCGCTTCGCCGGGTCTGTGACCGACCCGCCCGCGAGGAACGCACCCCGGAAAAAGGCCAGTTGCTCCGGCTCCTCTTCGAGCAAGCCAAAGTTCACGTGCAGCGCGACTTCGCCGTCCGCCCGCATATCGAGCGCCGTGAGCAACCGCTCCAGCTTGTCCTTCTGCTCGATGGCAAGCAGGAGCTTCCCTGGCTCATCGGGATTCGGCGTTTCGTCGAAGCCGACACCGAACGCTTTTTTGAACAGGCGCGGCAGACGCTCTGCAAAGTCACGGCTCTCGGTCACGACGCGGACGGCGGAGCCGGTAAACGTGTTGCAGTAGAGCAGCACGCCGTAGGCTTCGGCCAGTGCCTCCGTCCGCCGCGAAATCGGCGGACGGCACAGCTCCGCCTTGACATTGGAGGAAAATGACATTCTATTTTCTCCTTCAGTGAATTCGAAATTCTTTCCACACATCGAGCACGGCCTTCGCCAGCTCGTCGGGGTTGTGCCGGATGTAGCGCCCGCTCGAGCAGAGCGGGAATTCCCGCACGGCCACGCCCAGCGCCATGATCTCCTCGCGGTCGAGCCGGAGCGGCTCCGCGCCCTCAGCCAGATACGGCGCGAGGCTCTCCTCCGGCACGGGGCGGGAGTTCGCGACGCACACGTCCACGACGTTCGGCCCTGCATGGTGCAAAATTGCTTTCACATGGTCGCTCGCGGTGTAGCCCTCTGTCTCGCCGTCCTGCGTCATCACATTCAGTACCAGTGCCTTCACGGCGCGGCTGCGCCGGATCGCATCCGCGATACCGTCCACAAGGAAATTTGGGATGATGCTCGTATAGAGGCTCCCCGGCCCGAGGATGATGAGATCGGCCCGGGCAATGGCCTCCAGACTGTCCGGCAGCGCCTGCGGGTGCTCCGGCACAAGGCGCACCTGCCGGATGCGGCAGTCGTTCTCTTTTTTCGCGTAGTAAATTTTGCTCTCGCCGAGACAGCGGGAGCCATCTTCAAATTCGGCCTCAAGATGCACGTCCTGATTCGTCACTGGCAGCACGCGGCCCGTGATGGCCAGCACGTCGCCCATCCGGTGGACAGCCTCGTCAAACGAGCCTGAGATGCCGTTCATCGCCGCGAGAAACAGGTTTCCAAAGCTCTGCCCCGCGAGGCTCCCCTCGGTGAAGCGGTAGTTCAGAAGCTCGCGCATCGTCTTTTCCGTGTTGGCCAGCGACAGAATGCAGCTCCGGATGTCGCCGGGCGGCAGCATGCCGAGATCCTCGCGCAGCGCGCCGGAGCCGCCGCCGTCGTCCGCAACGGTGACGATCGCCGTGATGTCGCGCGTATAGCGCTTCAGTCCGCGCAGCATCGCGGATAGGCCATGCCCGCCGCCGATGGCGACGAGGCGCGGCGGCCGGTGACCCGGCTCATAGAGGCGGATATTTTCCGTGTATGTTCCCATCGGCTCACCTTCTGGAGATGTCGCGGTGTCCCAGCGTGACGGCATAGCCGCGCCGCGTGATAAAGTCCGCAAATTCCTTTGCGAGGCAGACCGACCGGTGCTTGCCGCCAGTGCAGCCGACGGCGATCACCAGCTCCGACTTTCCCTCGTCCACAAAATTCGGCAGCAGGAAATCCAGCAGATCCTCGGTCTTTTCCACAAAGTCCTTCGTCTGCTGATACTGGAACACGAAATTGCGCACCGGCTCATCCAACCCGTTCTGGTGCTTCAGCTCCGGGATGTAATAGGGGTTCGGCAGAAAGCGCACGTCAAAGACCATGTCCGCGTCGAGCGGCAGGCCGTATTTGAAGCCGAACGAGCGCACATCGACGTGCATCGCCCGCTCATGGATGCCGCCCGCGACCAGGTCGATCAGCATGCCGCGCAGCTTGCCTGTGGAGAGATTGGACGTATCGATGATGGCGCTGGCCCGGTTGCGGATGGGCTGGAGCAGCTCTCGCTCGCGGGCGATCGCGTCCGAAATGGGCGTGCCGTCCTTCGTGAGCGGATGGCTCCGCCGCGTCTCCTTGTAGCGCTTGATGATGGTCTCCGTTCCCGCCTCGATGAAGAGGATGGAATAGTTCAGGTGCATCTCGTCCAGCCGGTCGAGACTGCGGAACAGTGTGTCAAACGTCAGGCTCCCGCGCACATCGGTCACGAGCGCCACCTTCTCATATCGCCCCTTCGTCGCCAGGCAGAGGCTTGCAAACTGCGGGATCATCTCCGCTGGCATATTATCCACACAATAGAAGCCGAAATCCTCCAGATCAGACGCGGCCTTGCTCTTCCCGGCCCCGGAAAGGCCAGATACAATTACAAATTGCATACCATTCTCCTACCAGATCCGCACCTCCGGCTCCAGCCGGACGCCAGAGGTTTCATATACCGTTTTCTGCACGAGTGCGATTGTCGCGCGGACATCTGCCGCCGTCGCGTGGTCAAAATTCACCACAAAGCCTGCGTGCTTTTCCGACACCTTCGCGCCGCCGACGCCCCGGCCCTTCAGCCCCGCGTCCTGAATGAGCGGCCCGGCAAAATGCCCCGCCGGCCGCTTGAACGTGCTGCCCGCCGAGGGCAGCTCCAGCGGCTGCGACGCGCGGCGCTTTTCCATCAACTCCCGCATTTTCGCTTCAATGGTCGCCGCTTCACCCGGCTGCAAGGCCAATCTTGCCGAGACGATCACGCCCGGCATGTTCTCAAACACACTCGTGCGGTAGCCGAACGCGCAATCTCCATTTTCAAACGTTTCCAGGCGGCCATCCGCATGCAGGAATGTCACCTGCCGCACGACCTGCCGCAGCTCTCCGCCATAGGCCCCCGCATTCATATACACGCCGCCCCCGAGCGTCCCCGGTATGCCATGTGCAAATTACAGCCCGGTCAGGCCATTTTTTCTGGCAAACACTGCAACAGACGCAAGCGTTTCTCCAGCCATCGCCTCGATGCAGTTCCCTTCCGGAAGCCGCACACCGCGCAGCGCGTCCTTCAGACAGAGCACCAGCGCGTCCACGCCCCCATCGGGCGCGAGCACATTCGTCCCTGCGCCGAGCAGGCGCACCGGGATGTCCGCTTCCCGTGCAAGGCGCAGCAGCGTCCGCACCTCCTCCACAGTCTTTGGGAACGCCATCCAACGCGCCGGGCCGCCGATGCGGAACGACGTATGCGCCGCAAGCGGTTCATTTTCCCGCAGTTCGATCCCAGCCTCCCGTGCATTGCACACGGCTTCGTCCTTGAAGTTCATGGCCACCTCCGAAACAAACTTACTCAAGATATAGTATAGCACAGCATGGCGCAAATTGGAACAAAAAAAGTCGAGCGTAAAACGCTCGACTTTTCGTTTTATTGATTCTTGTTTTCAAAGAAGCGGCTCATCTGCTCCGTGAACTCGACCGCCGCGTTGTAGCCCATGCGCTTCTGGCGGTTGTTCATCGCGGCGACCTCGAGGATGACGGCAAGGTTCCGGCCCGGCGTGATCGGGATGGTCACGCTCGGCACCTTGACGCCGAGGATCTCCGTGTACTGCGTCTCCATGCCGAGGCGGTCATACGCCTCGCCGTCGCGCCACGGCACCATGTTGACGATCAGATCGACGCTCGTCGCGTCCTTGACCGCGCCCATGCCGAACAGCTTCGCCACGTTGATGACGCCGATGCCGCGGATCTCAATATAGTGCCGCAGGACCTCCGGCGCCGCGCCCATCAGCTCGCGCGAGGAGACCTTCTTGATCTCGACCGCATCGTCTGCGATCAGCCGGTGGCCGCGCTTGACGAGCTCGATGGCCGTCTCGCTCTTGCCGATGCCGCTGTCACCGTTGATGAGCACGCCCTCGCCGTAGATCTCGACCAGCACGCCGTGCCGCGTCACGCGCGGGGCCAGTGCATTTTTCAGATAGACAATCAGTGCTGACATCAGATACGACGTCGCGCTCTTTGACCTAAGCACCGTCACATCGTATTTTTTCGCAATCTCCAGACATTCCGGCGACGGCTCATAGCCGCGCGCAAAGATCAGCGCCGGGCACATATAGGACAGGAAATGGTCGAAAATGATGCTGCGCTCCTCGCTTGACAGCTTTTGCAGGTATGCCACCTCGACCGTGCCGCAGACGTAGATCCGCATCGGCTCGAAATGATCGAAGAAGCCCGCCAGATGCAATCCCGGACGGCTGACCTCGTCGACCGTCACGTGGATCTTGTCAAAGTCCGACGATTTATAGAAAAAATCCAGATTAAACTCCGAAACGATGTCCGAGAGCGGAATGGAATAGATATTTGCCATCTCTTCACCCCAGTTTTTGTGGTGTTATTACCATATCACGTTTTGCCGGTTTTCGCAAGTGCCAGTTACCAAGGTCACACAGCCAGAAAAAAGAAAAAGACAAGCCTTTCAGCTTGTCTTTTTATGTGTCATCGAATCAGATGGCGCGCTCAACCTTGTTCGAACGCAAGCATCTTGTACAGACATACACATGGCGCGGAGTACCGTCAACGATCGCCTTGACGCGCTTGACGTTGGGCTTCCAAGCTCTGTTGGAACGTCTGTGGGAATGGGAGACCTTAATGCCGAACGTAACGCCCTTGCCGCAAATATCGCACTTTGCCATCACTGCACCTCCTTGCCATTGAAAGTCGTGCGGCGTCTGAAAACGCCGACCATTATAATAGCAGAACTCCCCGAAAAATGCAAGCACTTTTTTCCGGTTTCCGCGAATTTTTTCCGGTCTGCCGGAATGGCCGCGCCGCAATGCTCGGCACGCGCGTTTGCCTCACCAGCAAACGCTTATTTTTCTGCGTCGTCGCCCTTCTGCCGTATCGTGATCTGCACTGTACTTGATTTTACGGCAGCGTCAGCGAGGAGATGATTTTCGAGATACCGCTGATATGAGAAGTGGAACAGCCGCGCGTCGTTGCAAAAGATGACGAAATGCGGCGGCTTCACGCCGACCTGCGTCATATAGTAGATCTTCAGGCGGCGGCCCTTGTCCGTGGGCGGCTGGACGCGCGCGGTCGCATCTTCCAGAATATTATTGAGCATACCGGTCGTGATACGCATGGAGTTCTGGTTCGAGACAGCGTTGATCATCTCAAACAGCTTGTCCACACGCTGGCCGGTCAGCGCCGAGATGAATACCACCGGCGCGTAGGTCATATAGCTGAGGTCGCGGCGAATGTTGTTCGTCATCTCGTTCATCGTGTTCGTGTCCTTTTCAACCGCGTCCCACTTGTTGACAACGACGATGCTCGCCTTGCCCGCCTCGTGGGCCAGGCCCGCGACCTTCGTGTCCTGCTCGGTGACGCCCTCGTTGGCGTCGATGAGGATGAGGCAGACATCCGCGCGCTCGATGGCCGAGACGGTGCGCAGATTGGAATAGCGCTCGACCGCGTCGTCGACCTTTGACTTGCGGCGCATACCCGCCGTGTCGATGAACAGATATTTGCCGAACTCGTTTTCAAAATAGCTGTCGATCGCGTCGCGCGTCGTGCCCGCGATGTTCGAGACGATCACGCGCTCCTCGCCGAGAATGCGGTTGAGCAGGCTCGACTTGCCGACGTTCGGCTTGCCGATGATGGCGACCTTGATAACATCCTCATCGTATTCCTCGCCGTCGTCCTCCGGGAACTGCTCGACGCACGCGTCCAGCAGATCGCCCGTGCCGTGGCCATGCACGGCCGAGACCTCGATCGGGTCGCCGAGGCCGAGTGAATAGAACTCATAGCTCTCCGGGTTCACGCCGCCGGTCTGGTCGCACTTGTTCACCGCCAGCACCACCGGCTTCTTCGACCGCTTGAGCATCGACGCGACCTCCGCGTCCGCCGCGGTCAGGCCGACCGTCACGTCGACGACCATCACGATGACCGTCGCCGTCTCAATGGCGATCTCCGCCTGCCGGCGCATGAATTTCAGCATTTCGCTGCCCGTACCCGGCTCGATGCCGCCGGTGTCGACGAGCAGGAAACTCCGCCCGTTCCACTCGCAGTCGCCATAGATGCGGTCGCGCGTGACGCCCGGCGTATCCTCCACAATGGCCATCCGCCGCCCGGTCAATTTGTTGAACAGCAGCGATTTGCCCACATTCGGCCGCCCCACAATGGCGACAATGGGTTTTGCCATATCATTACCTCCTTTTTACGCAGAAGCCAATATTCCGCTGATCCTCGCAATTTTGCACCGCACCTTGTAGGGGCGGACGACTCTGTCCGCCCGCCCCCGCCGCAGCGGATGCCTTCCCCCATGGGAAGGCTTTCGGGCGACCAATGGTCGCCCCTACGTTCATCGCCGGAACTGCGAAAGCATTCGTAGGGACGGGCATTACCCGCCCGCAGGGCCGACGAGGGCATCGGCCCCTACAAGTGCATCAAAAATTGATAGATGCGGGCGGACAGGGTCGTCCGCCCCTACGAATTCTATCCTAAGTTTCCGAGGGGCTGAAAAGAAAAGAGAGAGACTTTACAGCCTCCCTCTCATTCTCGTATCGAGCGAAATTACTTTGCTTCAACAGAAATGACTTCGCGACCGTTGTAGTAGCCGCAAGCCTTGCAGGCTCTGTGAGGCAGGCGCGGCTCGCCGCACTTCGGGCAAGCGACGACGCCGGGGATCGCCAGTTTCCAGTGGGAGCTGCGTCTCTTATCTCTTCTCGCGCGGGATACTTTTCTCTTGGGTACTGCCATGCTGTACACCTCCTTGGCCTAAATGCCTCACGGCATATTGTCTACATTTTATCCAGAAGCTGCTGCAGGGCAGCGAATCTGGGATCCGGTTCGGGCTTGCAGTTACAAGGCCCGAGATTGAGATTGGCGCCGCAGCGGAAGCACAGGCCCTTGCAGTCTGGCTTGCACAGCAGCTGGCTCGGCATATTCAGCACGAGTGCCGTCGTCACGATGTCGTCCAGATCGGCACAGCCGTCCTCCAGCTCGAACACCCACGGGTTTTCATAGCTGTCGGTCACTTCGCCAGAGACCAGCACGGCCTCGACCGGATATCGGACCTCGCGGACAAATTCCGCCGCGCAGCGGTCACACACCGCATGCAGCGTGGTCATTACCTCGCCTTTCAGCTCCAGCACACCGGCGGTGTTCCGAACCTGGCCAGATGCCAGGACTGGCTCCGTCAGCGGGCAGCAGCCGCCAAACGCCATATCGTGCAGATCCAGGCTTGTCTCAAACGGAACGGATGCGCCGGGCTCCGTCAGGATCTTTCGAAGTTCCAGCAGCATAAGCTCCTCCAATCCACAATCATGCGGATGCTATTATATCGAAAACCGGCGAAGAAGTCAAATACTTTTTCCAAAAAAATTTCAAATTTTTTTGTGTTTTGTTGTCTGCTTTACAATTCCCGCTCCCGCGTGGTAAAATAGCCAAAAACCAACTCAGAAAGCGCAGGGTGTCCGCCATGAAAGAATTCCAGATCACAAAGAACGACGCGGGCCAGCGGCTCGACCGCTTCCTCGCCAAGACCATTCCCCTGCTGCCCGCCTCGCTGGCGCAGAAATACATCCGCCTCAAGCGCGTGAAGCTCAACGGCAAGCGCGCCGAACGTGACATGCGCCTTGCCGAGGGCGATCTGCTGCAATTATACATCAACGACGAGTTTTTTGAACCCCCCAAACAGGAAAACGCCTACCTGACCGTCGCCGCGCCGAAGCTAAATATTGTATACGAAGATGAGAACATCCTCCTCGTCGACAAAAAGCCCGGCCAGGCCGTCCACCCGCACGACGGCGCGGAATACGGCAAAACGCTCATCGACCACATTCAGGCCTACCTCTACGCCAAGCGTGAATGGCGTCCCCGCGAAGAACATTCCTTCACGCCCGCGCTCTGCAACCGCATCGACCGCAACACCGGCGGCATCGTCATCGCCGCCAAGAACGCCGAGACGCTGCGGATCATCAACGAGAAGATCCGCGACCGGGAGATGGACAAGCGGTATCTCTGCGTCACGGTGGGTGCGCCGCAGCCGCCGAAAGGGCGGGTGGAGGTCTTTCTGGTGAAGGACGAGAAGAAGAAAGAGGTATCCGTCCACACCAGGCCTGTCCCCGGCGGCAAGACCGCCGTCACCACCTACGAGACGCTGGAGCGCCGTGGCGAGCTGGCGCTGGTGGAGGTAGGGCTGGAGACCGGCCGCACCCACCAGATCCGCGCTACCTTCGCCCACATGGGCTGTCCCCTGCTGGGGGACGGCAAGTATGGCCGGGGCGACGTGAACCGCCGCTACGGCGAGACCCGGCAGGCGCTGTACTCCTACAAACTGACGTTTGACTTCCCCACCGACGCGGGGATCTTGAACTACCTCCGCAGCCGGACGTTTCAGGTGGAGCGGGTGCCCTTCCGGGAGAAGTACTTCGGGTAAATCTCAATGATGGCCTTACAAAATGAAATTATCACGATAGCCGATCATTATTCACCTGATCCTTCAAATTTTATTGACAGGATGCAGCGCTTGTGATGCGATTGTTCGTGCAGGGGTATTACATAACAAAGCGGGGCGGTTTGGCTTGAAACCTCCGAAAGGAGGTGATCTCATGCCTGTTACCATTACATTCCATCTGTTTGGACTTACGTTCACACTGCGGATAAAATGGGAAAACCGCCACTCCGGCAAGTGACGGTTTTCTGCGAATAAGCAAAACTTAAACTTGTAGGGTCAAACCGCTCTGCGGTAATACCCTTGCTTTTATTATACCTGATTTCCGCTATTTGTCAAGAAGCGACGCGGATAACAGGCGTCAGTGAGGGCATTTTTCTCAAGCAATAATGTCAAGGCGGGGGATTCCCGCCTTTTATTTTCTTTTGAAACGTTTCTCTCTCCCGGCGTGTTATACTGATGAAAAGCTTTTCAAGGAGATCATTCCTATGACAGATCAAGAATTTGCCCTGGCGGCGGAGCGGTATATGGACACCATCTTCCGGGTGGCGTACAGCTATCTACGCAGCAAGTCGGACGCCGACGATGTGACCCAGGACGTACTGATACAGCTCTATAAGACCGACACCCCCTTCCGCGACGGCGAGCATCTCAAGCGCTGGCTGATCCGGGTGACGGTGAACCGGTGCAAGAACATCTTTCGCTCCCCGTGGCACAGGATGGAGGACATCGCCGACTATGAAAGCGCCCTGTCCTTCGAGGCCCCGGAGTGCCGCGAGCTGTTCGACGCGGTGATGGCGCTGGACAAGCGCTATCGTGTGCCGGTGCTGCTGTATGACTACGAGGGGTGCTCACAGAAGGAGATCGCCGAGATGCTGGCGGTGCCGGAGGAGACCGTCCGTGCACGCCTGTTCCGGGCCAGAGGAAAACTCAAAACTAGCCTGACGGAGGTTCTGCAATATGATTGACCGTAAACTGTTCCAAAAGACCTTTTCCACATTGCATGCCTCCCCTGACACGCTTTCGGAGGTATACAAAGTGGTACACAAAGAACAAAAACATCGTCATCCGTTTTCCAAGGGTATGCTGGTGGCCGCTGCGCTGGCCATGTGCATCACCGT
>OGHL01001589.1_pt1 | contig 12911 bp, 7 predicted proteins | sample 1571391 | NCBI WGS metagenome assembly OGHL01 (sample SAMEA2581948, study PRJEB24529) | metagenome | biome: Human gut stool | place: China | collected 2011 | reverse complement strand
GTCATGTTGTGCCGACTTCCTACGGCGGTGATACATCCGGCTATCAGATTCCGTTCACAGTTAATTACGTTGGAGAGCGCGTCAAAGGTAAATTTGACATTACTTCCGGCTCATTTACAGCTGACAGCGAATAATCTTTAGGAGGGCGTAGAAAATGGCAAAGACAATTAACACAAATATTGATGATGGAATTCTTAATTTCACATTCACGAATAACGAAGACGAAGTTTTTTCTTCTTTCAAGCTTAATCCAACCGATATCAATGTCGTAGCACGTGCGGAAGAAGTAATAGAATACTTTAAACAGTTCGAAGATTCTATTCAGAAAGCCACATCAGGTAAAGAAATGGCGGAGCTGAACAAACAGATCGAAGACAAAATCAACTATCTACTCGGATATGAAGCGTCCAGAGACCTGTTCAAAGAGCCAATCACAGCAACTACTGTATTTGGAAATGGTCAGATTTTCGCTTACATTGTTCTGGATAAGATTGCAGAAACAATTGCACCGGTAATTGAAAAGAGAAAGAAGAAAATGCAGGCAGCAGCTAATAAGTACACGGAGAAGTATATAAAATGACCGCCTATGAGTTACCCACCTCACTAAAAATCGGTGAGGTGGATTTTTCTATCAGAACAGATTTTCGCGCGATTATTGACATTCTAATTGCCATGAACGACCCGGAATTAGACGAGCAGGCAAAAGCAGTTGTTATGTTGCAGATTCTGTTCGAGGATTGGCAGAGTATACCGCCGGAACACTTATCTGAAGCTTGTCAGAAAGCTTGTGAGTTTATTGATTGTGGTCAAGTTGACGATAGTCCGAATAAGCCTAAACCACGTTTGATGGACTGGGAACAGGATGGAGACATGATTGTTCCAGCAGTAAACAAGGTTGCTGGTAAAGAAATCAGAGCAGTGCCATACATGCACTGGTGGACGTTTTTCGGATACTTTATGGAATCCGGTGAATGCTTATTTAATACGGTCGTTGGAATCCGTTCAAAAAAAGCAAAGGGTGAAAAGCTCGATAAATGGGAAAAGAAATTCTATCAGGAAAACAAGAATATTATTGATATAAAAACACGTCTCAGCGACGAGGAGCAAGCTTATAAAGATAAGCTGAATGAGATGTTGAACCTCAAATAGTTAGGAGGTGGACACATGGCTGCTGATGGCTCAGTCATTATTGATACCAGAATGGACACATCAGGCGTGCAAAACGGCGTATCAGCAATCAGACAGTCTTTTAACGGACTTGGCAGCGTAGTAAAAAAAATAGGCGTATTGATTGGCGGAGCATTTGCAATTGGGAAACTGGCCCAGTTTGGGAAAGAGTGCGTAGAACTTGGTTCTAATCTGTCAGAAGTGCAGAACGTGGTCGATGTCACATTTACCACCATGTCGGATAAGGTTAATGAATTCGCAAAGAACGCTATGACCTCAGCCGGGCTGTCAGAGACGATGGCAAAACAATATGTTGGTACGTTCGGAGCAATGTCTAAGTCGTTCGGATTCTCAGAGCAGCAGGCTTACGATATGTCAACGGCTCTGACACAGCTAACTGGTGATGTGGCATCATTTTATAACATCAGTCAAGACTTGGCTTATATTAAGCTGAAATCAGTGTTTACGGGAGAAACGGAAACACTCAAGGACCTCGGCGTGGTAATGACTCAGTCAGCCCTCGATCAGTACGCACTGGCTAATGGCTATGGCAAAACTACATCCGAAATGACCGAACAGGAAAAAGTAGCTCTCCGTTTAGCTTTTGTGCAGAAACAGTTGTCCGCGGCATCTGGAGACTTTATTCGTACTTCTGACAGCTGGGCGAACCAGGTACGAGTGATGCAGCTACAGTTGCAGTCTCTCAAGGCAACAGTCGGACAAGGGCTGATTAATATTTTTACACCTGTTCTGAAAGTAATCAATATTCTTCTCGGCAAACTGGCGACTCTGGCAAACGCATTTAAGTCATTCACGGAGCTTATTACTGGCAAGAAATCATCAGGTCAGACAGGTGGAAGCGGCGCAGGGCTTGCCGGAACAGATACAGTTGCAGATACGGCAGATCAGTATGGACAGGCAGCCGATAATGCAGAGAAACTGGCAGATGCCACGAACGACAATGCAAAAGCAACAAAAAAAGCGAATAAGGAAACAAAAAATTATCTTTCTTCATTAGACGAAATACACAAAGCTGCTTCTACAGATAGTAGCTCTTCCATACCATCTTCATCTGGTGGGAGTGGTGGAGCGTCTGGAGGATTATCTGGTGCAGTAAGCAATGTGGATTACGGAAAACTTGCAGAAGGCGAAACGACTATTGAAAAAATGTCCAAGCCGCTTGACGCCATAATAAAGAAGTTTAAAAAATTAGCCAAATTGCTATCAAAAGGATTCTGGGATGGACTAGGCGATTACAAACCGATTTTTGATGATATTAAGGAAAATATTAACTCTATCGGGAAATCCTTGCAGAATATATTTACTGATCCAGAAGTAATTGGAGCGGCAAGTGATTTTTTAGATACATTTGCCTATTCCATTGGAAGAGTATCTGGATCTTTTTTGAGGATTGGAATAACAATTGCTCAAAATCTTATTGGAGGAATAGAAAAATTTCTAAAGCAAAACACCAGTAGAATAAAAACATATTTAATTGATATGTTTGATATTGGATCTGAGGTTGCTCAAATTGAAGGAAATTTTTCATCCGCTCTAGCAGAGGTGTTTTCTGCATTTGGTGGAGAAATTGCGCAGCAGATAACAGCCAATATCATAGGGATATTCTCAAATATCTCAATGACTGCTATGGGATTATGTGCAAGACTTGGAAGAGATATGCTGAATATGATCGCACAGCCGTTCATTGATAATAAGGATATATTAAAAAGCGCAGTCGAAGGAACACTTGGGGTTATCGAAACAATAACCGATGGATTATCGACAGTTATTCAAAATCTTTCTGATTTGGTGACCACATTATACGATGAGCATTTAAAACCTTTTTTCGATTCAATAGCTAATGGACTTTCAACCATTTTTGGAACTTTAATAGATGGATATAACACATATATTCTACCGGTTCTGCAAGGTTTGGCTTCTAAAATAAAAGAGCTTATGGATGGGGAATTGGGAGAAATGTTTGTAAAGGTCCAAACGTTTCTTGGCAAATTAATAGATATCTTAAAAGAGCTTTGGGAAAATATTTTAGTCCCAATAATTAGCTGGATTATATCGAATGCAATTCCAGTAATAGCAGACGTGGCAAATGTAATTGGTAGCACTGTTATAGAAGCAATAAAATCCGTTATTAAAATTATTGGAGATGTATTAGATGTTCTGAGCGGAGTTATTGATTTTCTGAAAGGAGTTTTTACAGGAGATTGGGAACTGGCATGGAACGGAATCAAAGAAATTGCAAGAGGTGTATGGAACCTTATAAAAGATATTATATCTGGAGCCTGGGAAGCTATTAAGGGAATAGTGGAAACCGCATTAACAATAATAAAAAGTATCATTTCTCTTTCTTGGAACGCAATAAAAACAGTTACTGTTACAATATGGAATGCTATAAAAACATGGCTGTCTAATACGTGGGAAGCAATAAAAACTACAGTCTCGACAGTATTTGATGGAATAAAGTCTAAAATTACAAGAATTTGGGATTCTGTATCAGAAAAAACGTCATCTATATGGGAAAGTATAATAACATTTGTTGACAGAAAAGTAAATGCTATTCATGATGCAGTCGTTGATAAATTTACAAGTGCCAGAGATACAGTCGTAAGAGTTTTCGAAGGTATACGCGATACTATCAAAGATATATTAAACAAGGTGATTGGAATTGCAAACAGCGCTATTGGAACTGTAAACAGCGCAATCGGCGGCATTGAATCAGCATTTACATTTGGACCGTGGAAGGTTCCAACTCCTTTTGGTTCGAGGACAATTGGATTTACAGCTAATTTCCCAAGAATTCCTACAATTCCATATCTTGCAAAAGGTGCCGTTATCCCGCCAAGATCAGAGTTCCTTGCAGTGCTTGGAGATCAGAAGAATGGGCGCAACCTGGAAGCACCAGAAGACCTGTTAAGACAGATCGTGAGAGAGGAAACCGGCGGAAATCAGGGTGGTGGCGGAAATTACAGATTTACAGCGCAGTTGAACCGCAGAACAATATTTGATGAGATGATTGACGAAGCAAAGTTAAGGCGTGATGCAAGCGGCACAAATCCGTTTGAATTGGCATAGGGGGGTGAGAATGTGGCATTTTCAATAAGTAAATCAATAACTGATAGATACAAGATAAATGGGCTTCTCATTCCTCAGCCAGATAAGGATATGCAGTGTAACTTTGAAACCACCTATTCGGAGGGAAGTAACCGAACTCAAAAAGGAGTTGCATTGATAACTCCACTTTTCACAGTGATTCAATACAGTTATAAGGCAACTAATGTGCCAGTTGACGAGAAATCAACTAATCTGGTAAATGCAATCATAAAAGGAAAACCGTTCATTTTACATCACTGGTTAGCACACAAAAATGAATGGCGTTCAGAAAAGTTTTACGTGGGAAAAATGAATTACAACATAAAACAAGTTGGGGAATACTATTCCGAAATATCATTTAATATGCAGGGGGTGAATCCACTTGATTAATGTATCAAACACTTTTAAAGAAAAATTGCAGGACGGTGAGCAAGTAATTGAAATCGTGGAGATCACCTTTGCTGACGGAACGACAAAGACACTTGAAAACGAGATTATGATCGGAAACAATGACTTTTCCGACTGCGCGGAGAGTAGCAGTTTTCCAGTCGGCGCTACAGTATGCAAAACGATGAAGCTTGAATTGGATAATACAGAGGATCAGTGGAAAGATTATAATTTCTACCAGGCAAAGGTTCATACCTATTTGAAGCTCCAGACTTCCGTAGCGGAACCAGCCAGTGAATCAATTTGGATGAATGATTTTTATGAGCCAATTCTCGATACTGATGGAAACAGCATAGTCCTTTCCAGAGCCGCCTCAGAAGACCGATACGAGACGATTGACAAGGGCATCTATACAATTACCACGCCAGAGCAATACGGCGAAATATTGAGCTTTACGGCACTGGATGACATGTATGAAACCAATGCTAAATATTATAGTGCTCTGACGCTTCCACAGCCGATTATGGCGCTGGTAAGAGACGCTTGCGAGAGTTTGAATATCCCTATGGGGTTTTCCTCTATGGCACATGGAAATGTAATTGTCACAGCGCTCCCAGATAATATGACATTCCGACAATTGATCGGATGGGCGGCAATGCTAGAGACAGCAAACGCCAGAATTGACAACAGAGGTTATTTACAGTTTGTAAAATGGAATTTTGGAGCTGTCGAAAACGGATCCTTGGTTCCATTTAAATTAGAGGATTACGTGAGTAGTCCTACACTTTCCAGTGATGATATTGTAATTACTGGTATCAGAGTAAAAAACAAAGAATCTGAATCCCTGTTTGGAACTGCTGGATATGTGTTGGAGTTAGAAAACAATCTTCTGTCTGACAGTGACCTCGGAACTGTGGCTGCATGGATTGGCGGTAATTTGGTTGGAGCTAAATTTCGAAATCTGCAAGGGGATTTGCTTTATAATCCTCTGTTAGAATTTGGTGATATGGCACGCAGTTTTGATCGAAACGGCAATGGATATCTTACACCAATCACTGATGTATCATCTCCGTTAAATGGCATTACCACTGTAAAAACGCAGGCAGATGATCCCATCCGAAATAGCAGCACATATATGTCGGAAGCTACAAAAGCACTGGTAGAAGCTAGACAACTTGTTAAGGATGAACGCACAGAGCGCGAAAAAGCCGTTGAAAGGCTTAATAATACGCTTAAAACTTCTGGTGGTTTATACATGACTGTAAAGCCACAGGATGATGGTAGCAATATCTATTATGCGCACAATAAGCCTACACTGGAAGAATCTGATATTGTATGGAAGTTTACGGCAGAAGCAATCGGCATTTCCATGGATGGAGGAAAGACATATCCTTATGGATTAAATATTAATGGAGAGCTTATTGCAAGGCTTCTGTATGCAGAGGGAATCAATGCAAGTTATATTAATGCCGGCGCGTTAGTCGTTCGTGACACAAACGGAAAGATTATTTTCTCAGCCGATATTGATAATAACCAGATTGTAATTGACGGCGCATCCGTGCGAATCGGTGCATCACCTTTGGACGGACTGTTAAACAGTATGCAAGGTCAGATTGACGGAAATATCAATACCTGGACCGGGTCTCCTGCACCTACACTTAGCAATTACCCGGCAAACGAGTGGCTAACTGATACAGAAATGAGTAAGCATGTAGGTGATCTGTATTATGATGGAGACAGCCATGCTTACAGATTCCGCAATGATGGAAAAGGGTATTACTGGGAAAGATTAAAAGATACGGACGTAACAAAAGCATTACAAGATTCCGAGGATGCTTTAGCGGCAGCTAAATCCGCGCAGGAAGCGGCAGCTCTTGCAAAGAATATGACATTGCAGTTGAGCAACGAATACCAGGGCATTTCTGTTGATTCTGACGGAAATTACGGAACATTTCCCGGCAATGTGAGTACGCAGGCAGTCGTGATGTACGGAACGCAGGATATTACATCTGATTGTAAATTTACAATTATCAAATCAGATAGCGTAACAGGATCCTGGAATAATGCGACCAAGACATACACAGTAACAGCATTATCCACTGACGATGGATGGGTAGACATCAAAGCAACATATATCAGTGTTTTATCAGTAGTTAAAAGATTTTCTCTGGCTAAAATTTATGCTGGGAAAAATGGTACAAATGGTGTTGACGGTCTCCAGGGACCAAAAGGAGACCAAGGTATACCGGGACCACAAGGAGAACAAGGTATTCAAGGCCCACAAGGACCGAGAGGAGAACAAGGAATTCCTGGAACTCCCGGGGCGGATGGTAAAACGCCGTATTTGCATATTAAATATGCTCCGGTAGAAAATCCAACATCTGGACAGATGACAGAGACTCCAGATGTGTATATTGGTACATATACGGATTTTGAAATAAATGATAGTACGGATCCCAAAAAGTACACATGGGCGCAGTTTAAAGGAGATCAAGGTGTGCAGGGTCCGAAAGGAGATACCGGCGAACGAGGATTACAGGGACTTCAAGGAGAAAAAGGGGAACAGGGCATTCCAGGGGCTAAGGGCGCGGATGGAAAGACTTCACATTTCCATATCAAATACAGTGCAGTCGCAAATCCGACTACAGCTAACCAGATGACAGAAACGCCGTCAACTTACATTGGTACCTACGTTGACTTTATAGAAGAAGACAGCTCAGACCCAAAAAAATATCAGTGGGCTAGATTCGAGGGAATACAGGGTCCAAAGGGTGAACAGGGTGTTCCAGGAATTGGAACTGACGGAAAAACAAGCTATCTGCATATAGCCTACGCAAATTCGCCTGATGGAAAGACAGGCTTCTCTGTATCAGATTCCACCAATAAAAAATATATTGGACAATACACAGATTTTCTGCAAGACGACAGTACGGATTATACAAAATACTCATGGACTCTTATCAAGGGGGCTGACGGTGAAGACGGAAAGCCATCCTATACATGGATAAAATACGCTTCCATGCCAAACGGCGAAGATATGTCGGATAGCCCCGATACCGTTCCATGGATTGATACAGATGGGAATACAATATGTGATACTGTGGGAAATCCAATTTATCTGGAGCCGGAATATGTTGCGTATATCGGAATTGCAAATAATAAAGATACGCCAACGGAAAGTGACAATCCAAAAGATTATACATGGACCCGATACAAAGGCGCTGATGGGGAAAACGGATCCGATGGCAAAGACGGTATGGACGGAAAAGACGGAAAAACAAGTTATACGCACATTGCTTACGCAAACAGTGCTGATGGAAAAACAGATTTTTCTGTTTCGGACAGCAATCGAAAATATATCGGCATGTATGTGGATTTTGCTGAACAGGATAGCACGAACTCAGATGATTACGCATGGTCGCTGATTAAAGGCGCCGATGGGGCGCAAGGTATTCCAGGAAAAGCAGGCGTAGATGGAAAGACGCCATATTTCCACATTGCTTACGCAAACAGTGCTGATGGAAAAAACGGCTTTGATGTAGTTGTCAGCGCCGGAAAGCAGTATATTGGCCAATATACTGATTACGACACGCCGGATGATTCCATTGACCCGACAAAATATAGCTGGACGAAGATAAAAGGTGAACAGGGCGATAAAGGAGAGCAGGGTGTACCTGGCAGGACATATTTTATCGAGCTTTCATCTAATATCCTAAAACGAGGTCAGAATGACAAGGTTGTACCAAGTACAATTACGGCAAAAGCTTATTATCGAGATGGTGACAGTGCTACAAGAACGGCATATTCCGGTAGATGGTATGTGCAGACTTCCATGGATGGCTCTACATTTACAAACGTATTGGTTTCAACTGTAAATGAGCCGAGTAAAAGTTATACTGTTAGCTCACTGGATAGAAGCATTGTGTCTGTTAGATTTATCCTGTATGCAGCAGATGGAACTACAAATCAGCTGGATATGCAATCTGTCCCTGTGGTGATAGATGTGGACGCACTTACCCATGAAGAGATATTTAATCTTCTTACAAATAATGGTTCCGTGAAAGGAGTTTATAAAGAGGGCAACCAGTTATATTTTTCGTTCACCTATGCAAAAGGCGGAACATTGAAGCTTGGCGGTCCGAATAATGGATATGGCACCTTTGAGGTGTATGACGCGAATGGAAATATAATAACTCAAATAGATAACTCGGTTGGGTTTAAAAACTTCAAGGGAAAAGAGTGGTTCCAGATAAATGAGTCTGTAGCTACAGCTGGTTACGATTCCTCCCTTGTTCATGGGCTTCTCGATTTGTCCGCGCAATACTCTGATGGATATTGGACTGTTTTGGAGAGCAAACAAGCTGGTCTTCTTTTAAAAACAGTATCTAGGATGAAAGTTGAGACAACCGGAAGCAGTTCTCTGACTCTCAATGTGCCAGAAATGCCTAAGCTTATAACCGGTAGTAACTTGGGGAAAAATAATAATGGAGATGTCGGAACAATTGCATCATCCTCTATGCATTATAAAGTACTCGGGAAAACAGTAAAAGAAGACGAACTGGAAGACCTATATAGAGTCAAGGTAATCTGGGCGAAATACAAAGATGGATATCTTATGGAGCAAGACGAACGGTGTGGAAAAGAAATGCCAATGTTCATTGCAGAGGATATTGACCGCAGGTTCCCGATTGCCGTTGACCATGACGAAAAAGGACGTGCTGAGAACTGGAACTACCGTATTATGATTCCCTGTATGTTCGCCATGTTGAAGAACGAGCATGAGAAAGTCAAAGATATACAATCTGAGCTTGATTCCGTGAAAGCGGAGCTAGAAGAATTGAAACAACTTATCAAACAACATATTTCAATGGAGGTATAAGACTATGGCTAATAATACTTGGAAAAATTACACACAGAAAAGTACAGCTTTATCGGATAATGATGAAGTTATGCTGTTGGATTCCACTGACGAAAAGAACAAACGCGGACTGATGAGCAAATTTTGGGATTATGTCGTGGATAAAATGGCAACGGCGGTTATCAGTAAATTGGAAACCGAAAACAAGACTATTATCGGGGCGCTTAATAAATTAAATAGTAAGGCAGTTGGAGCTTTTAAAGCAGTTGGTTTTGCTGACAGAAGTACTATAACTATTAAAACTAATGATGAACATTATAGTTACGGCATGTTAATAGTTGCAATAAATCAAAATGGCAGTAACAGTCTATTGAATTTTAATATAACTCCTTCCATAAATCAAACTATAGGCAAGGTTTCTGTTATAGCAAAAGACAGCACAACTTTTATAGTTACATTCCCAAATGCATACACTCACGGGGTCATCATTGCTGGTGGATCAATTTCAAAAGCGACCTTTACTGTTAGCTGAATAATAACCGAATTCCTCTTCCCATTTAGTTCATTAAAAATTTCATAAAAAGCTACCAATAGAGTGTGCTAAGTGTTATAATACGAGCAAAACATTATAACACAAAAAAGGAGCCGAACTCCCGACTACCAATCAAAAAGTTCGACTCCAACAGCACCACAAAGGGTACAGGTATATTATATCACAGTGCCTTCCCTTTGTGGCAACAACAGCCATGATTCTGTGAAATTTAATCATGGTAGGTATATTGTATAAAATGTGGGGCTGAAATTCACAATTACTCGTTGTATCATGTACTTATCAATATGAAAGGAATGATATAATGAGCAAATTACAGGAATTTTTAAACCTTGGTGATTATTACGCATCAAACGGCGGATATCTTGAAAAGAAAAGTAATGCCTATCTGGATGATTTTAAGAAAAATGCAGGATATAACAATTACACTAAATTTGCAAGAGATGTGAATAGATGGGGGCAGCCAGGATGCCAGGGGCAGCCGTGGTGCGCGGAGTACCAGTTTTGGAAACTGGTGAATGTTTTGGGAATTACAAAAGCCTTGCAGATTATGGGCGGCGGATTTTATAACTGTGTGTCTATCACTAATCATGCTAAAGCAAACGGAACTTGGCGCAGCACGCCAAAAGTCGGCGCACTAGTAATCTTCCGCAATGGCTCCCATATTGGAAGTGTGAAGAGTTTTGACAGCTCGAGAATCTATACAAACGAAGGAAATACTTCTAGTGTAGCTGGCGTGGTGGCAAATGGCGGAGCGGTTCGCAATAAGTCCTATTCCATCAACGATCCAGCAATCGACGGTTATGTATGGATTGATTGGGAATCCTACGAAAATACAGCCACATGGAAAAAGACAGGAACCAGAGTGGCGACTGTGAATGATTTATACGTCCGCGAGACACCGAATGGATATGTAATGGGTTCAATCAATAAAGGAACCGTTGTTGAAATTGACGGAAAGACAAGCGGAAAGTGGGCGCATGTCAAGGTTGATGGAATCGGAATTGGCTGGATCTGGACTGGATATCTGGCAAAGGAGGGTGGCCCCGCATCCGCTACCATTACAGGAAAACAGGACAAGACACAGGTGCTTTTCAAGGGGAATGTAACCGCCACTGTGCTTAATGTGCGTACCTGGTCTGGAACTGAGTACCCGAACATCAAAAAATACCCAAAGCTCAACCAGGGGAATGAAGTAGAGGTAATGAATTTTACCCAGAAAGATAAAAACGGTAGTAAGTGGTATTATATCCGTATTGCAGGAAAGTATTATGGCTTTGTATCTGCAAAATATATTAAGAAGCAGTAAAAATATCCCGGGGAATTAGCCCCGGGAATTTCTTTTTTTAATTACTGATAACATCAATGAGCCAGTTCGTCAGCACATATAAGATATCATTAATTATTCTTCTGGATTTTTGGGAAAATGTCGAGCTGAAAACCAATCTCGTTGCCCTTCCCATAAGCATTTTTATTATCTTTTGAGTAGACAACCTTTTCAATCAAACTCTTAAGCATTTTATTCTTCGATTCCGTGTCAAGGCTCCAATAATTATCAAGCAACTCTTCACAACGCGGGATAAAATCTGATTGTTGCTTTATAATATTCTGATCGTGTTTAATTTCTTCTTTTAATTTTTCTATAGTATCGGAGCATGACTGGATAGATGCGGCTATAGTTTTGGCACGTTCGAGGAAGACTTCTGTGGTGTAGATGCCCTGTTCGAGCAGATCATATTGTTTTGCTTTCTGAGAGTTCAAGCTTTCCAGCTCGTTTTCTTTTTCATGTATGAGATTCCGCTTAGAAGTTATTCCGCAATCAATAGCCTTTGAAGATGTATTAATATCATTGTTTAACTTATATTCCTCCACAATCTCCCTAATTCCATCAAGCACAGATTTTTCAACCAGAGATAACTTGCTGCTCACTGTGGGGCAAGACGTATAAGGACACAACAGAGAGTCCTCCTGTCCGCGTTTTTGATAAGGGCGGCGAACCATGGCGCGACCACATTTGCTGCAATAGACAATTCCGGCAAGTGGATTACGGATTGAGCTTGCTATGCTAACTGGGCGAGGTGGGTTCTTTTTTCGAATTTCCTGGACAGAATCATACAGATCCTCCGGTATAATAGCTGGATGCAATCCATTACAAATAAGAGTATCTTTTGATCGAGGACGTGTTTTAATTACCTGGCCATTTTGTATAGTCTTTACTGTTTTTCTGCCATTCCACCGGATTTTTCCGATGTATACTGGATTCGTTAGGATTCCCTGTATAGTGGCAGGAGTCCAATCATCACCCAATGCAGATTCAATTCCCATTTCGTTTAATTTCCGTACAATCTTTGCAACTCCGATTTGTTCGCACCCATCACCTGCATACCAGGCGTAAATCATTTTTACAATCTCAGCCTGGTCCGGAACCGGTCGGAGAGTAAACCCCTTTTCTTTTTCGAGCTTTACTCTCTCGTATCCGTAAGGTGGTCTGTTGCCGCAATACTTTCCCTCTTTTACTGATGAGATTCTTCCGGCGTTCAGTCGGCGCTTGATGGTTTTATATTCTCTTCGGCTCATAAATAGTCCAAACTCAAAATATTCTTCATCAAATTCATTGTTTGGATCATATATTTTTGTGGGGGTAATAATTTTCGTGTCAGAATACTGGAAAGCCCTTGACACAACGCCTTGGTCGATGGTGTCACCTCTGGCAAGACGCTCTACTTCGACAACCAAAACACCATCCCACATGCCGGATTCTACTTCGCGGAGGAGTTGCTGCATAACTGGACGATCAGCAATAGTTTCTCCAGATACCACTTCGCGATAAATAGCGCCTAT
>OGHL01001587.1_pt1 | contig 12914 bp, 11 predicted proteins | sample 1571391 | NCBI WGS metagenome assembly OGHL01 (sample SAMEA2581948, study PRJEB24529) | metagenome | biome: Human gut stool | place: China | collected 2011 | reverse complement strand
TAAATAGCGAAGAGATGATAGAAAAGTTGTCTCATTACTTGAAACGTATCAAAGGGCAGCTCATGGAAAAGGAGAATCCTGCTCCTTGTCAATATGCCGTAGATGAGCTAAAGAATATTCTCGCCCAACGGCAACAAGAAAGCCATTATTATACTCAGGAGGAAGCCAGAGAAAGATTGTTATTATAAAATCATATATTATACAGACGATACGAATCATGTAGTGCATATAATGGCTATATGGGATTGTCGCCGGGATATTGCATCTATGAAAGACCTGTTGAGCCGATGAAAACCTATACCCCACAGGGCAAAACCCTATACCTTTTTTCCGTGGAAGCTATGGCTTTTGGGGGGAAAAGGTATAGGGTTTTTCTCTTTCTGAAATCGGCTGCGGAGGGAAAAGGACAATTTGACCGCGATATTTTCCCTACACTTTTTGGGGGGTGACGGGCTTGTTTTTCTGATACTCACCGTGGCTTATTCTCTTGATGAACAGAGGGTTCAGCTTATAAATGAGGCGTCTGACCAGCCTTTTGTCCATCCCTTCCGCCTCACCGATGGTGTAAGCTTCAGCCAGGGTGAAGCGCTCCGGCAATTTCTCCAGCAGGATGCGTCCCTTGCGGGGGCAGGACAGTTCGGGAGCGCTTTCGTTGTGGCGCAGCTGTGTCAGGAGCAGGCGGCTGTGTTCGAGGCAAGTCTCGACGATGGCGAGCGCAGCCTTGAAATGCTCTTCGGTGCAATACTGCGAGTCCATCCCGTAGCCCTCCTTGCCGCATCGGGTGGCGGTGAAGATCATGCAGAGGCGGAAGGCGATCAGCCCGTGGCGTTTGATGACGCTGAGAAACTCCTCGTCGCCGAACAGGTCCGCTTCATGCAGCCATTTCTTGAAACACTGGTTCAGCCGGGCCCACTGCGACAGCGTCAGGCATACCTGCAACGGGCGCCGGCGAAGCGTCTTGGCGATGTTCATCAGTTGTTCGGAGAGTTCCGACAGCTTCTTCGGCATATCCATCTTGTCGCCTTCGGGCGAGACATCCTGCCAGACCGCCTCGCTGCGGCACGTATAGAGCAGCAGGCGGCTCAGGAGTCCGCTCTCGCTGTCGGGGATCAGGCGGGAGAACTGTCCCGGTGTCCCGGAGAGCAGCAGGGCGAGCCGTGGAGAGTCGATGCGGATCATCTCGTTGTCCGTCTTGCGCGACGAAGAGACCGGTTCGTGATGGAACGCCTTGCGGAGCAAGTCGTCAAACATCCCGTAGTCCTGTTTGCTGGCCGATAGGATCGTGTCGATTTCGCTGTCAGCCATCAGCCCGCCGATGTTGCCGTTGTCGCGCAGGTGGACAAGCATCTTGGCTTTGGTGACCTGCGTCGGGATGTTGAGGTAGGCCTTGGCGGCAGGTTTCGGAGCATCCTTTACCACGACGGAGCGGTGCTTCTGGTGTGCCTCCGCCTTCTTCTGCTCCCATTCTTCCAGGGCTTGCAGATATTCGGCTTCGGCCTGTCCTGTTTCCGTCTTGATCAGTTCTTCGTACAAGTCGGCCAGATGGCGCATGTCGTTGATGCACCCCTTGCCGTTGGCCGCGGGAGCCACCTCGACGGTGAAAATGTGGGGGAACACCCGTTTGCGGTGATATTTGCCGGACACTTCGGGGAGGCAGGCGCTTGCCACCGTGCATGCTCCGAGGAGCGCCATGTCGCGCTCGCGGTGCTGGGGATAGAAGGCGACCGCCTCGCGGAACAGATCGGGAAGCCATCCGTACACCTCGTCGGGAATGAGCGGGGTCCGCTCGCGCAGGACTTCGCCGCTTGTCTCGATTTCTTCCGTCTCTAAGGGATGTCGGGTTTTGAAAACTGTAGGGGAAATTTCGCGGTCAATTTGTCCTTTTGCTCCGCCATAGGTCGCATGCTCGTTCATATTTCCTTGATAAGCAGAATGTAACGCCTGTTCGATCTCTGTCGCCGTGAAGTCTGCCGCTTGCAGGCGCAGCGTGCAGCATGCGGCTGTTTCGGTGTACGAAAAGCCCCTCCGGTTCGCCTCGCAGCCGAGGCGGTAGACCGTCTGGTTACGCGCTCCTGCCAGCGGCGGGATGCGGTCGAGGAAACGTGCGACAAACGCGTCGACACCCTTTTCGGCCGACTGCTTTTCGGGGATGTGGAAGACTTCCGCGTCCGGATTGTAGTACGCCTCCCCGTCGTCGCCCACGTAGCAGCAACGGCTGATGTCCTTGCACTTGGCATCGCTTGCCACACCGCCTGCCTTCTCGAAGAAGGCGGCGACAAGGGGATAGGCTTCGCCGTGGCGTTCCGCCGGGCAGTCTACGCGTACGAAGACCTTCAGCCCTTCTCCGCCGGGACTGACGAACATCGCCAGCGTGGAGCTCAGCGCCCGGAAGGCGAGGATCAGTGCCGGCAGGTCTTTCACATGGTCGAAATCCAGTCCGACGACCTGGCTGTATGTTTCGATCGCACTCGCCTTATGTCCACCCTTGAATACCCCCGAAGGGGTGAACCCCGGCAATCCGCCCTTCAGCTTCTGGGCTTCTTCGGCACGCCCTTCCGCTAGTGCGGTGCGGTAGGCGAGGATCTCATTTTTCCAGCGGCGGCGCCGGATCAGGATGATGATTTCTTCAAGAGTTAAGACTTTGCACTCTGTCCGGAACAGGCTGGCGTAAAAAGATACATGTACTTGTTTTTCCATGATATTATTAATTTAAGGCAAAATGGATTGCCGGTTTGTTTATGCGACAAAGGTAAGCTTATCCCAGTGTGCAGGCAACTATGCCAAAAGCGGATTTTTGAAATATATAATACTGGTTGTTAGGTGTATATGAATTTTGTTTTTGACGGAGCATATTGCTTTTTAACATTTTTATTTAGAATAAATTAACTGTTTGTCCGTTCTCTCTTCTCTTTTGAATAATAATAGGTGGCCAACGTCTTGACCACGACGCTGAAGTTGAAGATGACCTGCATGGCCTTGAATAGCCCGGCTGCCTTTTCCGTGTTTTTCTCAAATTCAGGGAGGTAGCGTATTCCGCTGAAATACTCGGCAAGTGTGCGTGCGTCGTCTACCTTTATCTGTATTTCTTCGATCCCTCCGACCTTTTGGAGCAGTTTGCGTATGCGTCCTTGGCAGGCGCGGATGGTGTCGGTCGTGTAACGTGTCGTTTTGACTCCCTCTATCTGTTTAGACTTGAGGATTTCCAGGCGGGTGTACAATTCTGCTATTTCTTGTGCTTCTTTTGAAAGCTTCTGTTTTTTTTCATGATGAATTTTTTTTATAAGACGAATAATATAAATGATGATTATCATCTGTTTTTAATAAATAACGAAGCCCCGGCAGTTTTCGTACTGCCGGGGCTTGTTTTTTTGTATGCCTTCGTCCTTCGCAGGGGAAAGGCAACTTGAACTTTAATTTCAATATACTTTAGTATTATTAATATTAAATCCGGTTGCTTGTTCGCCTCTCGCAGGTTAGTTGCCGTTTTACGGTACGCAACCGAAGAATTATTTGATTATAAAATGTCATTTGTATAAGGGTGGTCTAATAACCACCCTTACGATAGTATTGTTCAGTCTCGATTACTTGATGATAGCTTTAACAGCTTCTTCACCTTCAACAGCTACAACTACTACACCTGCCGGAGCAGCGATTGTTGCATTGTCAGAAGTGATAACCGTGTTAGCTACAACCTGGCCTAAGATGTTGCTTACAACAACTTTCTTACCGGCAGCACCAGCGATCGTTACGTTGCCTTCGCCAGCGATAACTGTTACTTCAGATGTGGCGATCTCTTCGTTGTCGGTAGCCATATCGTCAGCAGAACCCTTTTCGATGTTGAAGATAAGAGCGTTGTCACCGCCTGTCTTTGCTTCTTCGAATTCAGATTCTTCAGGATCAGATAATACCAAGCAGTTGTTCTGGTTCTTCAACCATGCTGCATTTGTCGGAGCGATAGATTCACCTTTGTTACCTTTCGGCTCAACATTAGATTCGATCAAGAATGCACGATCTTCTTCAACTTCGTTAGCAGCCTTGGCCGGATCGATGTAACGGAATGACCAAGTATAGTTGTGGTGAGTGTCTTCCGTAACAGCAACCTTCAGATTGATGCCTTTGACAACTTTCTTAATGTCTTCCATGCTCAAGTCTTTAGTTGCAACGTTTTCGAAATGTTCACCCAAGATATACAGAACGCTATCCTGTTCAACGGCATCAACAAAACCTACGCGATGGTATTTACCGAAGTGATACAGTTCTTCACCCTTGACAACATCCTTGGCTTCTGCAGAGTCAGCGAAGCTTACCAACAGTTTGTAACGGTTGAAACCAGGAACGGCAGGAGTTGCATGGATACAATCTTCCGGACCGCAAGGTTCACCATTGGCATTCATATGCTTGTGGTTGGTTGCGTCACAAGGTTTTCCTTCAGTTCCTTTGTTTTCTGTTTCACTTACATATACCAAATACTGCGGCTTAATCTGATACTGAGCAGATTTTCCGATATTGAACGGACGGACATTGAATGACAGACCTGCTTTGGCAATATTCTTTGCTCCAATGCCTAAATAGTCCATATCTTCACGCATGAAGTTCTTGTTGGTTTCATCCATCAGATAATCGCCGACATAAGCTTCTTTGAACTTCAACAGTTTAGTAGCATCTTCGTTACCTTCTACGGCTCCATCCAATTCAACGTGGTTGAAACGACGATACAGAGGTTGGTCAGCCAAACCGATTCTGAAAGCAGAAGTTCTTACTTCTTCAATAACCTGTTCCTGAAGTAACGCTTTCAAGCTCTGGTCTGCAACACCTAATTTGTTGTTGAAAGAAAGAACATTTCCTTTGTTGTCCTTATTTACATCGTCTGCATCGATAAATGCATAGTAGCAACCCTTTTCTGTTTCGTTGTTTTCTTTGAAATAGAATGTAGCCGGAGCTAAGTTCTCTGTCAAGACATAGCGGTTTTCTTTGCCGACAGCGATCATGTTCTTACCAGCTTTGATCTGATAAGTAGCTCTTTCAAGCTGAGCCAGACCTTCGATTCTTGCCTGTACTGTTGCATCTACTGTGTAACCGTAAGCTACAGTCTTGTTGTTATTTTGCTTAACCAGTTCAAAGAAAGTAGCTTCTTCCTGCAATGCGTTCAAAGTTGTGTCTCCTTCAACCTGTGCGATGTATTTGTCCATTGTGTACGGGTTGAAGTAGTTGAATGCATAGTTTGTGATCATCAATTCATCATCAGTCAAATTAAAATCAAAAACATCCAAATCAGCCATTTGATTTTTCTTATGTCTAGCTCCAACTATAGGTATCCTGCCATTTTGTATATGCCAACGAATTACAATCTGAACAATTGTTTTCTTATATTTTTCTGCCATTCTTTTCATCAAGGGTAGTCTTGTCATACGAGTATCAGCCCTAGCTATGGGTGTATAAGCCTCTATTTGGATGCCATGCTCATTACAATAATCAACGAGTTCTTTCTGAGTAAATAACGGATGGCATTCAAATTGATTCAAAGATGGCATGACACCTGTTTCATTATACAATGTTTCTAAATGGTGAATATTACAGTTAGCGACTCCAATTGTTTTAACATAACCTTCTTGCTGTAGCTTAATAATTTCTTTCCATGTTTCTACGTATATATCTGTTACAGGCCAATGGAATTGAAGCAAATCGACATAATTGGTATCAAAAGCTTTTAATGTCGAAAAAAATTCGTCTCTTACTCTATGCTCTCGTTGAGCTGTATTACTAACCCTAGTCGTAAGAAATAATTCTTCTCTCCTACGGTTTGATTTTAATATAGCCATTCTTACTAACTGACTGGAACCATAAGCAGCAGAATTGTCAATAAGTTCGAATCCTAAATTTATGCCTCTTGCAACATTATTAATAAAGACAAGAGATTCCTTTTCATATATTAACTTATTCACAACCTTTTGTCCAATTTTAACTATTGGATTGGAAGATAAATGAGCGTAAGGTAATACTTCCTTTCGAACTACAGCTCCTGGTCCCAAGGCTATAACAGGCAGCTTATTTCCATCTCTTAGTTTGAAATATTCCATACATAACTAATATAAACAAGTAAGAATACAACTATTTTTGATCATGTAAAATGGCTGTTTCCTACTCTAAATTATTATTCTGTCACACCATTTTTTTTCAGTAAAGCTTCGATACTTTCAATGGTACTGAAATTTTCAGGCAAGATATCAATGCCATCTATAACTATATTAAATTCGGTATCAAGGGCATCAACAAGACACACCACATCAAATGAATCAAGCATGCCTTCCTCAATGAAGTTGAGACTTTCGTCGGTAAAATCGAATTCTGGACGAAGATCACTTAAAATCGCAATAATCTTTTCTTTCATTTTTATTTTAGTTTTAATACGTAATCAAATAATTTTTCTGGTTTGAAACCATAATGAACATAACGTTTGATAGCATTTATATTATGAGTTATTACCCATAACAACTGACGTTTGGTATTTCGTCCTTCATACATAAATGAATTGAATAACTTAGATCCTATATTCATTTCCCTAAACTGAGGCAATACAAACCAGTAACGCAAATACAATGTTAAGCCCGTAAGTTCAAATATGATAAAACCTACAATCTTGTGTTCCAGTTTATAAACTAAAACCCATTTGTTTTGTATATAATGTGCAATTTCTTCAATATCTGGAATCTGTTCGGATAAAGGGTCAAAATTAGAATATAAAAGCTGAAGAATAACAACCGAATCTTCCGGTTCTGCAAATGTAACTCCCAATCCCGGCTGAATCGAATCAGGCAAGCCAATTCGGCTCATCCGATTAAGTTCCTCATATAAAAGAAAGTCATTGTCAAAAAACACTTGTTTGATAGATTCTATTTTGGAGTCTTCCAAAATATCTACCATTACAGTTTTCTTGATTTGAGGAGTTATTTCTTGCAATCCTTTTCTTAATTGGAATTCGTCTGTTGTAATATAAAACAGATAACTTGCCATTGAATTATTTCTAAAAATAAAATATCCTTCAGTAGTAGCTTGATAAAACAATTCTTTCTTTTCAATCCACAAATTGTGTTTTTCGAAATGCAGAAATAAATTTGAAATGAATCCTTTACGTAAAGAACGTATTTCAGAAATAAAAGAATTAAGCTGATGATATGATTGTACTAATTCCATTTTTATAATATTGAAGGAGGAATTAAGGATAGTTTCTTATCCATTAAGTAAAGCTGTATAATATTTTCTATCTATCTTGCCGTTAGCATTGATTTCCATTGATTCCACACGATTGTTAACCGTGGGCATCATATAACGGGGGATAAACTTCAAGATTGACTTACGGAATTCACCTAAGTTCAAATCTTCATGAGACTGATAAAAGAGAACGATTTGCTTGTTTTTAAAATCATATACAACACAACAACTATCCACCATATGCGTACCTAATACAGCATTCTCGATTTCACCCAACTCAATACGGTAACCGCTATGTTTAATCTGAAAATCTTTACGGCCTACATACATAATCTCTCCCTGCTCATTCTTATATACTATATCTCCTGTACAATAAATAATTTCAGGATAAGCTGAGTTTAGAGGATTCTGTATAAATGCAGAAGCTGTACGTTCAGAATTGTTATAATATCCCAATGCTAACGATGAACCACGCACACATAGTTCGCCTTCTTCATTGATTGCACATTCCTTCTTTTCATCATTAAGAATGAGTACATCTGAGTTACGACAAGGGAAACCAATAGGTAATGGATCACTATCTGCGAATTCACGTTCTACAATATAATAGGTACAGTCTACGGTAATTTCCGTAGGTCCATAGAGATTAACATATCGGCAACTAGGCAAATGTTTACGCCAATAATTGAGGTGCTTGTTAGGCATCACTTCTCCAGCGAAAAACACATCTTTAAGATATTCTGGTTTCTTTGATTCAAAAATATTGAAATTGGCCACATTGACAAGCACAAAAGGAACCCAAAAAACAAAAGTAACATGATGTTCATTAAGGTAATCAACCAATTTTGCTGGGAACATAAAGTTCGACTCTGGAATGATATTCAATGTAGCACCTGTAGCCATCATCAAATAAATATCCAAAGTAGAGTTATCAAAATAGAACGGTGCTTGATTACCAATCTTAGCATCAGCTGTAAAATGGAAAGTATCTACCGCCCAATCAATATAATCAATCACACCACGATGTGAAATCACTACCCCTTTAGGAATACCCGTAGAACCAGATGTAAAAATTGAATATACAGGATCTGTATCTATCTGTCTGCTCCTTGCTGATTCCACTACAGATAAATCTGCCTCTTTACGCGAACAAAGGCATCCAACAGTCACAGTGGGAAGGCCAAAATTTTCTACCTGATCTTTGTGTTCTTCGTCAGTGATAATCAATCCAGGGTTAAGCGTAGCCAATATATTCCGTATACGAGTGTCTGGCGATTTAATATCCAATGGGACATAGAAATTTCCACTATAGTTAGTACCAACAAAGCTCGTTACCATCTCTTTTGACTTAGGCAAGTAAACACAAACCGGCTGCTTGAATATATTCTGTTCTACACAAAATTCAGCTATTTTCAAAGCATTGCGTTTCATTTCACCAAATGTGATACAACCATTTGCATCTTCCACTGCTATCTTCTCAGAATATAAACCTTCAGTGATATCCAAGTATTCAGTTACATTTTTTCTCATACTATTTTTTATTAACAGGAGCATAAAAATGAGTTTTACTAAAATTAGTAGCTATGCTACCGCAAGTCAATCCTACACCAAACGCACAAAGTATGGCACGAGAGGGTTGGGACATCTGTTTGTCACCATATAAATCACACAACAACAAAGGAATTGACGAACATCCCGTATTGCCATATTCCTTCATATTAGTAGGAAATTTTTCAGGCGTTGATTTCAAAGACATCCGTACATTTTTAATAATCATCTGATTGGACTGATGCATAGCAACAAGCTCAACATCCTTTTCTTCCCAACTTTCCTTTTCCATTACATTCAAAATACTAATCTTAGCATTGACAATACCATATGTGAATACAGTCATACCATCTTGATAGAGATATCCGTTATAAGGTATCATAATCCTATCTGCTTTAGAACCGTTTGAAGAAAGATGAATGGTCATATGACTATCACCCTGCGCTACCAATGTGGCAGTAGCAACTTCGCTGGTTTCTATGCTACCAACAGCATGAGAGTCTAGGTATGGAGTCAGCACTTCGCTACACAAGACAAGTATATTTCTGCACATACCACAATTAATCCATGCTGAAGCTTGCAACAAACCATAAATATAACCCGTACAACCATAATTAATATCCTGACAAACCGTTTCAGTGGACAATCCTAACCGGTGCTGCAATGATACTGCCGTATCAGGAATAATCCATTCACGGGTAGAAGAAACAAAAACGAGTCCGTCTATGGAGCTACGATCTATATTATCCCTCTCTATCAGATGTTCTGCTGCATTAAAACATAAATCAGAGGCTTTTTGTCCTTCTTCTGCACGATACACATATTCAGCACCGGAGGACCTGATCACATCCCTCACTTGCTTTTCAGGAAAAGATCCGCAAAATGAAAGTAATGATATCTTATTTGCAGGTAACCATGCTGCTACGCTTTTAATCTCTACATTCCGTATAGTTGTCTTCATGCCTGACGTTCATTGACCAGATTAAACAAATCTTCTATAGTATCTGCCTTGCGCACATCCTGGCTGTCAAGTTCCACGCCGTATTCTTGTATGATCATAGCTACCACACTCAGGCCTGTAAGTGATGACCATGAATCCAACTCATGATAATCGGTATCAGCTGTAAAAACAGAAGGGTCTTCATCTTCAAATTGGGAAGCAAACTTGCTAATAAATTCTTGTAAATTCATTATATCTAATTAATTATGATTTCCAATAAACTTTTGTTTCAATTACTTTAGCGGGGTCTCCACTCACAATACTAAAACTGGGGACATGACCTTGTACTACTGAACGGGCACTAATAATAGCTCCCGCTTCTATAGTGGTCCCTGGCATGATAGTACAATTTTCTGTAAGCCACACATGTTCTTTAATCACAATGGGAATAGAGGTCTTGTAACCTCTGATCGAAATGTGATGTTCTCCATTGTTATCGCGTATAGTCACATTTCGTCCGCCACCTGTCCATCTTCCGATAGAGATATGGTTGGCACAAATAAGATTCAGACCAACATTTACAGAAGCGTCACCTCCTATCTCAAGATGAGCACCTTTGAAAACCTGTATATCTGCTCCATAATAAACCGTATAGCTACCGTACTTGATTTCCATCCTTCCATTCTCCTCTATCAACAAACGGCTTTCCAACTTTGATCCTTTTATTCGTTTATAGCCCATAATGAAAGGAGCATTTAAAACAAGTTTAGCTTTGGGGCGTAAATCAAGCGTACAATATTTATTGATAATAATAAATTTTCTTTCTAATATGTCTGTTTCTATCTGACGGCAGAAGAGATTGTATCTCATATTCTTTATCCAAGTTCCTATATTCCATCCTGCCGCCCCCGTCACACCTTTTATAAAACAAGCCACATTCTTAATTTTTTCTTTGAGTGACTTCTGAGTTTGGCCAAAGTCAGGCATATATTTATCAATACAGGCCTGAAAAGAAATGTTCAAGGTCTTAAAAAAATCTTCTCTGTTATGCTCTGAGTGCTTTAAAGAATACATCAAATGATAATTTCCTTTGGTCGCCTCTTCAAAAGAGAAATCACTCCAAATGATCTTTTTCTTGCATTTGTTTAGCATATCAGCTCCTTTTTCGTTATTAGCAAAGACAACAGATGTGCCTATGTCAGAGTCCAGTTCTTTAGGTATGCTACCGGGACTAGACCATAAATCACCTATCGTCAAATCCGATGTTCGTGGAAATCCTTTGAAAGGACAGTCAAAACAACTGGGACGACAGACTTCCGGTATTTTATATTGCATGGATAACCATGGGTTTTCTTTCCCAAGAATATAATCGACATCCTTGTTTGCAAACTCCACACGAGTGGAAAGTGTTCTCCAACCTAATTCCTTGCTTTTCGCTTTGTAATAAACCACCGTTGAATGATGCTTCTGCTCCAAATAGTTGATAAACTGCTTAAAATAGAGAGGAGAAGCAATGCCACGGCAAATATAGTCTACCACCATCAGATTTTCATAAGGCTTACGAAGAAAACGTTTCATGGCTGCCATTTGACAGGGACTTCCACAAACAAGTACGGGTTTGCCAGTCTTCAGAGCTTCACGAACAGCGATATAAAAACCATCAAGATGACTTTGCAAATATTTACTGGAACGCAAACGAGACAAATCTTCCCTGCTTGAAGACAAGAACTGAGATACAGACCAATCTTCATTATAAATGGCTCCACCTACGTAACCACTTTTTTTATAAATCTCATCAGCCAAAGCCGAGAAAGCACCTCCGGAAGTACTATCAAATCGCACTTCTATATTCTTATTAATCAAGGCATAACAATGAGGCTTTTCAAATCCTCCACTTTCATGCCAGTCTTCTTTATTGATTATCGGACACACCTTCTCGCACAGTCCGCAATCGGTGCATTTGTCTTTATCAACTTACGGATACCAAAATCCTTCAACATCAATATGAAATTTGATGGCTTGGTGGATACACACATCCCCACAAGCATTGCATCCACAACATTTGGATTTATCGGTTATATTTACCATTTGCAAGTATATAAGATTTATATTATTTAGGACTGTTTATTTAAAGCATATATCTTTAGCGGAATGCTTTTGCTAAGGGAGTATTCTACTACAAATAAGCACACGAATTAATAAGTTAACACTTGACAGAAAGCCAAGCAGATAAAATGTAGAGAATATATCCCATAAACTTGTCACAAGGTCATACCCAAGCCTATGAGAGTAGTTCCACCGATGATATATGAAAACAGTTCACTAAAAGACATATTTTATATTAGCTGACGAATTTTGATGTATCTCATATAAAAGCCGATGACCATCGGCTATAAATCCTTATAACCGATATGGTCGTTCTGCCTGATAAACTGATAGAAATGTTTCCTTTATAAATTACCATCACTCTATCTTCTCAAACGGAAATGCATGAAGATAGCTCACTGCCACCGTCATATTTCCGAAAGCGAACACCAGCCGGGTATTCCGGTGTAAACGCATGATGCACCCTTCCTTTCCCCGAAAGACGCCACCGGTAATACGAATTTTTTGCTTCTTCTGAAGATAGTCCTCCAAAGGACGGTTCATCAGTTCGATATTGTAAGGCATGGATTCGTACAGATAGATAAATTCCTCCATCTGGCTTTGAGGGATGACAGCCGCACGATGCGTGTTATAGTCCGTCACCAGATACTGGCGGGGAAGCATGGCAGACAGAATACGCTCCAACTGATCCAAGGGAGCACAGACAAACAGCCAGCCATTACCTGCAATTTCCTTCTCGTCCGTCAAAGTATTCAATTTTTGGGTGGAACCGGTAGCAAAAGCCTCTTTCACCACCCGGGCTGAGTCACGGCGGGCAGTATATTCCTCCTTGGTATAAGCACATTGCTCAAAACGTTTCCTATGATCGGCAGCTGTATAGGAAAACACTTTGAAACAGAAAAATTCCTCCTCTACACTCCCCGATAGAGTACGGAACCGGACAGCTTTCCTACCGCTGAATACACTGATATAGCGTTTCAGCTCTTTATTAGACAGATACAGATAGTACCAACTGAGTTCTGGGTATTCCTTTCCTATTCCCGCCAATGGCGTGACTCCTTCATTTGACCCCAGGTCTGAGCCGGAAGCGATTGAACTGCAGAGCAGTAAC
>OGHL01001580.1_pt1 | contig 12981 bp, 6 predicted proteins | sample 1571391 | NCBI WGS metagenome assembly OGHL01 (sample SAMEA2581948, study PRJEB24529) | metagenome | biome: Human gut stool | place: China | collected 2011 | reverse complement strand
GTTAAAGGGCCGGTGGATGGATTTAACGTCCTTGGAAACATGAGCCTGCGGGGTAATACAGACGTTTCCTATATCTTGACCGACTCGCCGTTGACGGTACAGGATCGTTTGGGAAGTCTGGTAACCTTTACTTCGTTTAGCGACACCACTACGGTTGTCCAACAAGAAGTGCCGACTGTTTCTTTAGGCGGGTTGGACATGGTGATGATGGTACATATCGATCCATCCGTCCGTTTGAAAGTCGATTTGGATGCAAGCAATGACAATCGTGTCGAACTGGAAGGGGGAGGTGACCTCTCTATGAAATATACTCCGCAAGGTGATCTGACATTGACCGGACGCTATACGTTGAGCGGCGGTTTGATGAAATATGCTTTGCCTGTCATCGCTGCCAAAGAATTTGCTATCGACAACGGCAGCTATGTGGAATGGACGGGAAATCCTATGGACCCGATGCTGAACTTCAAAGCAACCGACCGTATCCGCGCTTCTGTCTCCGAAGGAGAGAATGGCGGAACACGTATGGTTAATTTCGATGTGTCCATCGTCGTCAAGAACCGACTGGATAATCTTTCTTTCGCCTTTGACGTATCTGCCCCCGAAGACGCAACCATACAAAATGAATTGACGGCTATGGGAGCGGAAGAGAGAGGTAAACAAGCCCTCTATATTATGGTTATGAAAACCTATCTTGGCACCGGACCGATTGGTGGCGGAGGTGGTGGATTGGGTAAACTGAATATGGGTTCCGCACTGAACTCCGTATTAAGCAGCCAAATCAACTCATTGATGGGAAATTTGAAAAATGCCAGTGTTTCTGTCGGTATCGAAGATCACGATTTGTCGGATACGGGTGGTAAGCGTACGGATTACAGTTTCCGTTATTCACAACGTCTCTTTAACAACCGTTTCCAGATTGTAATCGGAGGTAAGGTTTCTACAGGTGAGAATGCGACGAATGATGCGGAATCCTTTATCGATAACATCTCTCTGGAATATCGTTTGGATAGAACCGGAACCCGTTATGTCCGTCTGTTCTACGATAAAAACTACGAGAGTGTACTCGAAGGCGAGATTACGGAAACCGGAGTCGGTCTGGTACTTCGCAAGAAGCTGGATAAACTTAGCGAACTGTTCATCTTTAAGAAAAAGAAGTAAGCATGAAAGGGATATATAATAACATATTAGCAAGTTGTCTGATTGGTATCATTTTGTTTTCGGGCTGTTCGGTGACAAAACACCTGCCTGAAGGGGAGGTACTTTATACAGGAGGAAAAACGGTGGTAGAGAATAAGTCGGCAACACCGGTAGGAGAGACGGCTTTAACAGAGATTGATGCGGCTCTTGACAAAACTCCCAGTACAAAGATGTTAGGAGGCCTTCTGCCTATTCCTTTTAAAATGTGGATGTATAACGACTTTGTGAAATATAAAAAAGGATTTGGAAAGTGGATGTTCAACCGTCTGGCTGCTAACCCTCCGGTATTTATTTCCACTGTCAACCCGGAAGTGCGTATCAAGGTGGCTACTAACTTGCTCCGTGATTATGGCTATTTTAATGGGAAAGTGACTTATGAAACATTGGTCGATAAGAAAGACAGCCTGAAAGCAAGTATTCTGTATACGGTAGACATGAAGAATCCTTATTTTATAGATACGGTTTATTATCAGCGTTTCACTCCTCAAACGTTGCGCATTATGGAACGGGGACGTCGAATGTCTTATATAAGTCCCGGCGAGCAGTTCAACGTGGTCGATCTGGATGAAGAGCGTACCCGTATCAGTACGCTGTTGCGTAACCGGGGATATTTTTACTTCCGTCCCGATTATATGACTTATCAGGCAGATACGACATTGGTTCCCGGTGGACATATCAGCCTTCGTCTGATTCCCGTTCCGGGATTACCCGCTGCGGCACAACGTCCTTACTATGTAGGAGATGCCTCTGTTTACCTGTTTGGCAAGAATGGTGAGGCGCCCAATGACAGCATGATGTATAAGAATCTGAATATACATTATTATAAGAAATTGCAGGTACGTCCGAATATGCTTTATCGTTGGTTGAACTATCAACAGTTTGTGCGGAATGCACAGATGCGGGCTTCCAATCGCACTCGTCTTTACAGTCAGTATCGACAGGAGCAGGTGCAGGAGAAACTTAGCCAGTTGGGAATCTTCAGTTATCTGGATTTACAATATGCTCCGAAAGATACGACAGCCGTTTGTGATACGCTGAACGTAACCATGCAGGCCACGTTTGCTAAGCCGCTGGACGCCGAACTGGAATTGAATGTCGTAACCAAAAGTAACGACCAAACCGGTCCCGGGGCATCATTCGGCGTCACCCGGAACAATGTATTCGGAGGTGGCGAAAGCTGGAACGTGAAGCTGAAAGGCTCTTATGAATGGCAAACCGGCGGAGGAGAAAAAAGCTCTTTAATGAACAGCTGGGAGATGGGAGTTTCTACTTCTCTGACTTTCCCGCGCGTGGTTTTCCCGCATTGGGGGAAAAGGGAGTTTGACTTCCCAGCTACCACTACATTCCGTTTATACATCGACCAGTTGAACCGTGCCAGGTATTATAAACTGTTGTCATTCGGCGGAAATGCTACCTACGATTTCCAACCGACACGTACAAGCCGGCATAGTATCACCCCTTTCAAACTGACATTCAACGTCCTGCAACACCAATCGGAAGAGTTCAGGGAAATTGCCGATGCTAATCCTGCATTATATATCAGTTTGAAAGACCAGTTTATTCCTGCTATGGAATATACCTATACCTATGATAATGCTTCCGCACGCGGTATTAAAAATCCGATTTGGTGGCAATCGACTGTAACCTCTGCCGGTAACCTGACCTCGGTGATTTACCGTGCTTTCGGTCAGTCTTTCAGCAAAGAGGACAAACGTTTGCTGAACGTCCCTTTCGCGCAGTTTGTGAAACTGAATACGGAATTTCGCCATTTGTGGAATATGGACAAGAATAATAAGATTGCTTCCCGTGTAGCTTTGGGCGCTCTCTTCGCCTACGGTAATGCAACGATAGCCCCTTACAGCGAACAATTCTATGTGGGTGGTGCCAACAGCATCCGCGCTTTTACGGTACGTAGCATCGGCCCGGGCGGATACCATCCGGCAGAAAGCCGCTACTCTTACCTCGACCAGACGGGTACTTTCCGTTTTGAGGCAAATGTAGAATACCGTTTCCGTATCTTTAAAAGTTTTTGGGGAGCCACTTTCCTGGATGCGGGAAACGTTTGGCTGATGCGCAAGGATGAGGCCCGTCCCAATTCACAACTCGAACTGAAAACGTTCCCGAAACAGATCGCTTTGGGCACCGGTGTCGGTATTCGTTATGATATGGATATTCTTGTGTTCCGTCTTGATTTCGGTATTCCTTTGCATCTGCCTTACGATACAGAACGAAGCGGATATTACAATGTCACAGGATCCTTTATGAAGAATCTGGGAATACATTTTGCTATCGGTTATCCCTTCTAACGTTCTTTCTTTGTCTTGAAACAAAGAAAGAACCAAAGAAAATTCAAGGCTGCGTTTTTCCGGCTACTCCGGTGTTCTCTCCGGCTAAAGGGCAGAAACTCGCTTCGCTCAAACAGTCTGCCCTTTTTAACGCTGGAGAAAACGCCTGCGCTTAACGCCGGAAAAACGAGGCCGATCCCCTTTCGGCGTGTTTGCTGCATAGGTTAATGAATTACCGGATTTCTAGATTTGTCATTGATGTACTTTTGATTCTGCATAGGTTTACATGCCGAAAGGTTTTCCGACCTACTTTTTTCTCCGTTAAGCGAACACCCGTAACGAAGCGTTAAAAAGGGCAGATTGTTTGAGCGAAGCGAGTTTCTGCCCTTTAGCGTAGTGAAGGGTGTGAGTAGGAGAAAAAAGTCAGTCTTGAATTTTTCTTTGTTTCTTTCTTTTGTTTCAAGACAAAAGAAAGAAAGTTTTTGTAAATTTGCAACGAAATCTGATGCCGTTGACATCACTAACCTTTTAATATTACACAATTTATGAAACCAACTTTATTCTTATTGGCAGCCGGTATGGGTAGCCGTTATGGAGGCTTGAAGCAATTAGACGGACTGGGTCCTAATGGCGAAACTATTATGGATTACTCAATCTATGATGCTATCAATGCCGGATTTGGCAAACTTGTATTTGTAATCCGCAAAGATTTTGAACAAGATTTCCGTGATAAAATTATTTCCAAATACGAAGGTCACATTCCTTGCGAACTGGTATTTCAATCAATCGACGATCTTCCGGAAGGCTTTACTTGCCCGGCAGACCGTACCAAACCTTGGGGTACTAACCATGCAGTAATGATGGGTGCTGATGTGATTAAAGAACCGTTTGCAGTGATCAACTGCGATGACTTCTATGGTCGTGATTCTTTCCAGGTAATGGGCAAATTCCTTTCTGCTCTTCCTGAAAATTCAAAGAACGTTTATTCAATGGTAGGTTTCCGTGTAGGAAATACATTGAGCGAAAGCGGTACGGTATCTCGTGGTATCTGTAGTACAGATGCTAAAGGATTGTTGACATCTGTAGTAGAACGTACGAAGATTCAACGTCTGGACGGTGAAGTGAAATATATCGGTGATGATGGCGAATGGACGGCTACTCCCGACACGACTCCGGTAAGTATGAACTTCTGGGGCTTCACTCCTGATTACTTCGCTTACAGCCAGGAATTCTTCAAGACTTTCCTGAGCGATCCGAAGAACATGGAAAACCTGAAGAGCGAATTCTTCATTCCGCTGATGGTTGATAAATTGATCAATGACAAGACGGCTACGGTCGAAGTACTGGATACCGCCAGCAAATGGTTCGGTGTCACCTATCCGGAAGACCGTCAGGAAGTGGTAGATAAGATCCAGGCATTGATCGACGCAGGCGAATATCCTGCTAAATTGTTCTAAGCGAACAAGATCAGATCCAATAAATAAGAATCCCCACAGTGCTCTCTGTTTCACTGTGGGGATTTTATTGTTCACTATGATAATAACTGTTACTTTTGGCTTGACCCAAAAGTAACCAAAAAGTCAAGGCTTAACCGTCCGGTCTACTCCGGGCAAAGGTTCCGCTGTCGCCTGCGAAACTCGCTTCGCTCAGACAGCGCAGGCTCCGGACGCTTCACCTTTACCCTCCGCTTGACGCCCGTCCGCTTAGGCCTTTCTTAGAAAGCTACGCTTTCTCTTGGGATTGCCGATGCCGACACCTATATAACAGGCGGAATCGGCAATCCTTAAAGAGCCATTAGGCTCTATTTCGGCCTAAGCTGGTGAGCGTTAGGCGCAGAGACCGAAGTGAGTGCCCGGAGCGTCTGCTGTCTGAGCGAAGCGAGTTTCAGACGCGACAACGAACCGGAGGGAACGGAGTAGCGAGACAGGTTAAGCCGTGAACTTTTGGTTACTTTTCTTTCAAGAGAAAAGTAACAGATAAATCATCATTCATATAAACACCATATACCATGAAAACATTATTTATTCTTATATCTCTATTCTTTGCCGTATCATTGTCCGCCCGGCAGCGCGATAGTCGTGTACGCGAATATCTACCTCCCGCACGCATCGTCTGGCAACAGGAAAGCCAGTTGATACAGGGTGCAAACCATTTGCTTCTTTCTGGAAACGGACAATCCAATCTTGTGAATCATAACATCTGTAAGCTTTCGAGCACCGACCGGCAGCATCCTGCCATCCTTCTTGATTTTGGAAAAGAACTGCAAGGCGGCTTGCAAATAGTAACCGGCATGCCGGCTTCGCACGAACCAGTCGCCGTCCGGATCCGTTTGGGTGAGTCGGTAAGTGAAGCCATGTGCGATATAGATGGGGTGAACGGTGCTTCCAACGATCATGCCATGCGCGATTTTACTATTCGCCTACCCTGGTTGGGGGTTATGGAAGTGGGTAATTCCGGGTTTCGGTTTGCTCGGATTGATCTTTTGGACGATTCCGTCGAATTGCATATTAAAGAAATACGTGCCATTTCCGTTTTTCGGGACATCCCATATAAAGGCTCATTTCGTTGCAACGACGAACGGCTGAACCGGATTTGGCAGACTGGTGCTTATACGGTACATTTGAATATGCAGGAGTATATTTGGGACGGCATCAAACGTGACCGTTTGGTCTGGATTGGTGATTTGCATCCGGAAGTGATGACGGTCAACACTGTTTTCGGATATAACGAGGTGATACCGAAAAGCCTTGATTTTATCCGCGATGCAACGCCGTTGCCTGGCTGGATGAACGGGATGTGCAGTTACTCCATCTGGTGGTTGCTGATCCAGCGCGACTGGTATTACTATCAGGGGGACTTGGCTTACTTGAAGGAACAGAAAGACTATTTGACCGGTTTGCTCCGTCTTTTGATCTCCAAAGTCGGTGACGACGGCGTCGAGAAGCTCGACGGAGGAGGACGTTTCCTCGATTGGCCGTCCAGTGAAAATCCGGTTGCCATCGATGCCGGCTTGCAAGCCTTGATGCTACAGGCGATGAAAGCCGGAAACGAACTTTGTAAGGTGTTGGGCGAAGATGCGTTGGCGGCAGAATGCGAGGCTGTAGGAAACAGGATGACCAAGGCCGCTTCGAAGGTGATAAAACCTTTCCTGAAGTCAGGTGTTGCTCCGGATGCTCCTGGATCGAAACAGGCAGCTTCCCTGTTGGCGTTGGCCGGACTGATGAAGCCGGAAGAGGCTGATCGGAAATATCTCGCAGTTAATGGAGGGCATGGATTTTCTACTTTTTATGGCTATTATATGCTTCGTGCGATGGCAGCCGCCGGCAATTATCAAGGGGCGATCGACGTGATACGCCAATTCTGGGGTGCGATGCTCGATTTGGGTGCAACTACTTTTTGGGAAGATTTCAACTTAGACTGGTTGCCCGGCGCTTCTCGCATCGATGAATTGGTTCCGGTAGGCAAGAAAGATATTCATGGCGATTACGGGGCTTATTGCTATAAAGGTTTCCGCCATAGTCTCTGTCATGGCTGGGCTTCCGGTCCTACCTCTTGGTTGAGCGAATATGTATTGGGTGTCCAGGTGGTGGAACCGGGCTGCCGCGTTGTCCGGATCACACCGCATTTAGGTGACTTGGAGTGGGTGGAAGGAACGTTCCCGACTCCTTACGGTGTGATCACTATCCGTCACGAAAAAGGCGCTGACGGGGAAGTACGGAGTCGGATCGATGCTCCATCCGAAGTAAAAGTTGTACGATAATCAAATCAGATAAAGATATGGTAAAAAAAAACACGCTGTTGATCTGCTCACTTGCCTTCTTCTCGCTGATGGGTTGCAAAGGTAAAAACGAGCTTACGGTTCCGGTGAACCTACGAACAGAATACCTGCGCGAACCGATCGGTTTGGATACGAAAAGTCCCCGTTTCACTTGGGAATACAAAGGAAGTGAGAAGAACTTTTTGGCTTCCCGTTCGGAAATCCGTATCGGGACCTCGCCGGATAACCTGCAACCGTATACCGATAATATGACATTGGAACCGCATACCCGTTACTATTGGAATGTGACGGTATGGGATCAGGATGGAGACATTTGCGAGACTTCGGAAACGGCTACTTTCGAGACTGCCAAATTCAAGTCGTCCGACTGGTCGGGAAAATGGATAACCGACAGCCATGATAAGGAATTCGAGCCGGCACCCATGTTCCGAAAAACCTTCACCTTGGGAAAAGAGATCGAAGAAGCCCGCGTGTATGTGGCTGCCGCTGGTTATTACGATTTGTTTATCAACGGTAAGCGGGTAGGAGAGAACTACCTCGATCCGGGCTATACGCATTTCGACAAACGCATCCTGTATGTGACGCACGATGTGACTCCTTTGTTGAAGAAAGGTGAAAATGCAGTCGCTTCGGTGTTGGGCAACGGCTGGCACAACATACAGTCCAAGGCTGTCTGGAATTTCGAGACTGCCCGTTGGCGTAACCGTCCCCGGATGCTCTGTGAATTGCGCCTACGCTATACCGATGGTACGACTGAAGTCATCGCCACCGATGAAAGTTGGCATACCGCGACCGGTCCCTATACCTATAACAACATCTACAGCGGTGACAAATACGATGCCACGTTGGAAGAAAATGGTTGGAACGCGGAAGGGTTCGATGACAGCAAGTGGGATCCGGTACAAGTTACGGAAGCTCCGGCTCCCTTATTGGCCGCCCAGCAGATGCCGGGTATCCGGATTACGGAAGAATTGCAGCCTGTCTCGATGAAGAAGTTCAGCGATAAACTTTATGTATTTTCATTCGAAAAGAATTTTGCCGGTCTGTCCCGATTAAAGGTGAAAGGTGCTCCCGGTACGCGGATCACTTTGAAGCATGGAGAGTTGCTGAAAACAGACGGTCGTCTGGAACAGGGAAATATAGATGTCTATTATCATCCTGTGAAACCGGGAGAGGTTTTCCAGATGGATGTGTTCACACTGAAAGGAACAGGTGAAGAGGAAATCTTTATGCCTTCATTCGCCTATCATGGTTTCCAGCATGTGGAAGTTGAAAGTTCGGCTCCCGTAGTCCTGACAAAAGAGAGTCTGACCGGACTGTTCATGCACACAGCGGTAGAGCCCGTAGGCTCCTTCTCCTGCTCCGATCCGTTGTTGAACAAGATATGGAAGGCGACAATGGAAGCCTATCGTAGCAACCTGCACAGTATTCCGACCGATTGCCCGCAGCGTGAAAAGAACGGCTGGACGGCCGATGCACATGTAGCAATCGACCTCGGCCTGTTAGGTTTCGACGCCATCACCTTGTATGAGAAATGGATGAACGACTTCATTGATAACCAGCGCGAAGCCGGTGAGATCTCCGGTATTATCCCCTCCAGCGGCTGGGGATATGGTGAATGGCCCGGCCCGGTATGGGATGCTGCCATGTTTATCATCCCGAATGCTTTGTATAATTATTATGGTGAGACACGCAGTATCGAGAACCTGTATCCTACGATGTTGCGCTATTTGGATTATTTGAAAGCAAAAGAGAAGGACGGTGGTTACCTGACCTTCGGTTTAGGAGATTGGGTGTACTGGAAGTCTACGACCAATAACACTTATACCTCTACTGCTTATTATTATTTGGATTACACCTTGATGGCCCGTTTCGCCGGACTGTTGGGTAAAGATGCCGCCCCTTATCGGCAGAAAGCCGACGAGTTGAAGGCCTTGGTCAACCGTAAGTTCTTCAATCCCGAAACGGGGGTCTATGCTGAAGGAACCCAGACGGCACAGGCGATTGCCCTCTATTTAGGAATCGTACCGGAAGGTAAGGAGCAGTTGGTCGCCGATAAACTTTGCGAGGTCGTGCGTGCCAACAACCATTTCCTCGATTTCGGCCTGCTCGGAAGCAAGTCTGTTCCGGCCATGCTGACCCGCTACGGCTATGTCGAGGATGCTATGAAGATGATTACGAAGACGGAAGCTCCCTCTTGGGGCTATTGGGTGGAAACGATGGGATATACGACGTTGCCTGAAACCTGGACGTTAAGTCCTGAGTTCCGCGACGCCTCCCTGAATCATGTCTTTATGGGAGATGTCTCTGCTTGGATGATGAATCAGCTTGCTGGTATCAACTACGATGCTGTTGAACCAGGTTTCCGCCATATTCTGATTACGCCTCATTTCGTGGAAAGAGTGAATTGGGCGAAAGGTGAGTATCATTCTGTACGGGGCTTGATTTCGAGCGAATGGAAACGGGAGGGAGGCAAAGTTACTCTTACCGTGACGATCCCGTCCGGCTGTACGGCGGATATCCGTGTCGGCGATAAGACGGAAACAGTCGGGTCTGGTACACATGTGAAAACTTATTAAACGAGAATACCATGAAACATTATTTTCTGTTGTTACTGTTAATCGGATGTATCGCTTCCGGCCATGCTGAATCTGGCTGGAAAGCCCATTGGATCAATACGGAACGTTGTCAGAGCGAGACGAACACCTGGTTGGCTTTCCGTAAAACCGTCCATATAGACAAGGTTCCGCAAACTCTTACCGCTCGCATCGCTGCCGATAGCAAATATTGGTTGTGGATAAACGGTCGCCTGGTCGTCTTTGAAGGCGGGCTTAAACGGGGACCTTCTCCGTATGACACCTACTACGATCCGGTAGAGATAGCTCCTTATTTGCAAAATGGCGAGAATACGATTGCTGTGCTGGTCTGGCATTTCGGTAAAAGCGGATTCAGCCATGTGAACAGTGGTCTGGCTGCCTTGCTGTTTGAAGCTGTCGCTCCTGGTGTCGAGATCGTTTCCGACAAGAGCTGGCAATGCACCGTATATGATGCCTATCAGGATACTGAGGCGCCCTATCCGAATTATCGTTTGCCGGAAAGCAATATCCGTTTCGATGCCAGGATGGAAATGTCCGGCTGGAATCAGCCCGGCTACACAGGCAAGATGCCGAATGCCGAAATTATTTCGTCTGTCGGGGTCGCCCCTTTAGGTAAATTGGTCGAGCGTCCGGTACCCCTATGGAAAGACTATGGCTTGAAACCGTATGTCAGTGTCCGCCGGTCGTCTGCCGGCGATACGCTTTATTGTCGTCTGCCTTATAACAGCCAAGTGACTCCTTATCTGAAAGTGGAAGCTCCTGCCGGCAAGGTGATCCATATCCGGACGGACAACTATGAGGGCGGTTCTCAATACAACGTCCGCGCTGAATATGTCACGCGCGACGGCGTGCAGGAATATGAGAGTTTAGGCTGGATGAACGGTCACGAGATGCAATATATCCTGCCGGAAGGCGTGAAGGTGCTGGATGTGAAATTCCGGGAGACCGGTTACGATACCGAATTTACAGGTTCTTTCAGTTGCAATGATCCGTTCATGAACGAACTTTGGAAACGTTCGGCCCGCACCTTATATATAACGATGCGCGATAGTTATATGGACTGTCCGGACCGCGAACGGGCGCAATGGTGGGGTGACGAGGTGAACGAATTGGGCGAGGCTTTCTATGCCCTTTCTCCCTCTAGCCATAAACTGGCGCTGAAAGGCATCTACGAACTGATGAACTGGCAACGCGAAGACGGTGTGATTTTCGCTCCGGCCCCGGCTGGTAACTGGCGGAAAGAGTTGCCATTGCAAATGTTGGCTTCGGTAGGTTGGTACGGTTTCTATACCCAGTATTATTATAGTGGCGACAGTAGCTTTGTCGCCGGTATTTATGACCGAATGCACCACTATCTGCACGAAGTATGGCAAGTAGATAAGAGCGGCCTGGTTATCGAGCGTGACGGCGATTGGAGCTGGGGTGACTGGGGAGAAAACATCGATATGGGCGTGTTGGTAAATTGCTGGTATTATTTGGCCTTGAAAGCAGAGAAAGCTTTTGCCATCCAACTTGGAAAAACAGCCGATGCCGATGAGATCGGCCGTATGATGTACAGTATAGGGAAATGCTTCGACACAAAGTTTTGGACAGGATCAGCATATCGCTCTCCCGGCTATAAGGGAGAAACGGACGACCGTGCACAGGCGATGGCTGTCGTTTCCGGTTTAGCTTCCGCTGATAAATATCCTGCTCTGGTACAAGTCTTGAAGAAGGAATGCCATGCCAGTCCCTATATGGAAAAGTATGTGCTCGAAGCCTTGTTCCAAATGAATGAACCGGCCTTTGCTTTAGAGAGGATGAAGCAACGCTATGCGAAAATGATGGATTATCCTGAATATACGACCTTGTTCGAAGGATGGGGAATCGGTCCGGACGGTTTCGGAGGCGGTACGATCAACCATGCATGGAGTGGTGGCCCTCTTACGTTGCTGAGTCAGAAAGTGTGCGGTATAGAACCTACCTCTCCAGGTTTTCGTTCCTTCAAGGTTTGTCCCCAAATGGGCACTTTGACCGAAGCCTCTGCTACAGTAGATACGCATTTCGGCAAGATAGAGGTGTCGCTGAAACGCAAAGGTAAAAAGATACAGGCCACCCTTTCCGTTCCCGAAGGAACGACTGCCGAAGTCATCTGGCCCGATGGCTCCCGCAAGAATTTCGATCCGGGGCGTCATCAGGCGAAACATGTAGGCCTTAAAGGAAAAAAATAGTACTTTTGTATTATTCTTTCTATTACTCCTCTGCGGGTAAGCCGTGGTAATTTATAAAAACATCTCCCTCTTCGAGAGGAGCGTGGGGCATGTGATCTTCGTTTATCGCCTGGCAGCATTTTTGAAGATTGCATGCCTTTTTTTGTGTCCTGCTCAAAAAGGGAAATACTGTCAGGCTACTGCAATCGGTAAGTTAACGGGACGGTATATTGTACGCGGACGACTTTTCCGTCTTTCATCTTTCCCGGAGTCCATTTGGGCATCGACTTGACAATCCGTAAGGATTCTTCATCCAATGAGGGATAATCCATAGTAATCTTCATCAGGAAGCGGTCGAGCTGCGCTTCGGGAAGTTTGTAAGTCCCTTCCTGTTCCACCGGATTCTGGGTAGCCAAAATCGTATAGAGTTCTCCCATTCGGTGTGTCGTCCCGTCAATACTTATCTGACGTTCTTCCATTACTTCAAACAAGGCCGACTGCGTTTTGGCAGGAGCACGGTTTATCTCATCCACCAATACAATATCCGCAAATATCGGCCCCTTATGAAAATCAAACTCATTCGTCTTCATGTTGAATACGGTCGTTCCCAACACATCGCTCGGCATTAAATCCGGGGTAAACTGGATGCGGCTGAAGTCTGCATCAATCAACCGGGCCGTGAGACGGGCCAGCAACGTTTTCGCTACTCCCGGCACACCTTCTATCAGCACATGACCGTTTGCCAGAATAGCCGTCAGCACCAAGTCCACCGTTTGTTCCTGACCGACTATGACGGAGGCAATCCGTTCTTTCAGTCCTTGTATCTTCTCGGAAAAGAGAGTTAAATCTATCCGTTGTTCAGTGTTCTCTTCCATAAGTTTCTTCTTTATATATGATTGATTATTTCACTCATTTTATCTATATACAGTTTCATC
>OGHL01001575.1_pt1 | contig 13011 bp, 14 predicted proteins | sample 1571391 | NCBI WGS metagenome assembly OGHL01 (sample SAMEA2581948, study PRJEB24529) | metagenome | biome: Human gut stool | place: China | collected 2011 | reverse complement strand
CCGTTATATTTTTATATACGCAATCCGTCCTTTTTCGTATTCATCAAGATATAGATTCTCTTTTTTGTTTTGTGATAGTATTTTTTCTTTATCCATTATATAACGCTCCCTTCAAATAATACCAAGTACACTTGTCATTTATATTATAGCATTCGGTCATTACAAGTCAATATTTTTGCACAGTTTTCTTGTCGTTTTGTAAAAGCGTGCAAATCTGATAGGAAATGCACGCTATATCATTTATCCTACAATCTTCCAGTTACTATCCTTATGTAGCACAAGCTCATACTGCGATACCTGCGTCGCTTTTGTCTGATTATCAATGAATTTTACCGCAACCTTGACTTTCACATTGTCGCCGTCCTTTATAAAGATAGGGTTTACCAGTTCAGAATAAAGGTAGTCCCTGCCGATAGGTTCAATCACATTTCCCAATACATAGTAAGCAAACTCTTTTTCCGTAGCTGTTGGGTACAGCTTAAAGAATGTTTCCAGAAAAGCGGTAGCGTCATTTACCGTATCAGCGTCCACGCTTGCGTCTGCTTCTGGTGTCTTAGGCTCATAGTCTGATTTTTCGATTGCTGGTGCAAGGGTAGGGTTCTGAACGATTACCATATCCCCGTCAGCGTCCACATGGACTTTTACGGTATAGGTTGCTTTCACATTGCTTGTCTGTTCTCCCTCTTTTATCTGCTGATCTACTTCGTAGGTAGCAGAAAAAGTGTCCGCTCCCGATTGCTCGATATGCCATACAATCACATCTGTAACCGTGGAGCTGGTCGGTATATCGGTTCTAATGGTATCCACATTCAAGTCCTGCAATTCCTTTGTCAGATAACCGCTGATTGCCTGCGTCCTTGCTTCAATCGCTTCTTTGCTGTTATTCCATGTGTAATAGGACTTCGCAAAGTTTTTCACGAAATTTTCTATCCCGTTGGTGTCCTGCAAGCAAAGTTCAATGATTTCTTTTTCATGGGTGGTGTGCTGGTCGATAGCCGTAAAATTCTTATACACCCCAAAGCTCACGCTTGCGACAAGCACCACCCACAACGCAATCACGGTTTTCTTATGTGTGCCTACCTTGACAGTACGCACCTTTTTTTCTTTTGGTTCTTTGATAGTTTCTGTCTGTTTCTTATTCTTCTTAAACATATTTTTCAAGTCCTTTCTATTGTTTTACTCGTCCTGCACCGATTAAGTGCTGTTGCCAGTAACTACTACTTAGGTCTGCATATCCTATCGGGTCGCCTGCGTGGTACATCTGTGTCGGCGAAACAAGAATACCGACGTGTGTTACATACGAACCAGCGTTATAGGTGGAATGGAAAAACACCAAATCGCCTGCTTTTGCCTGCGAGAGTGGCAGATGTTGGGTTGCGTCATACTGTGCTTGTGCTGTTCTCGGTAAGGAGATACCAGCTTTTCCATAGCACCATTGCGTCAATCCCGAACAATCAAAGGAAGTATTCGGGTTACTGCCACCATACACATACTTCCAGCCTTGATATTTCAACGCTTCATTCATTACCTTTTGTGCCAGTTCTCCCGATACCTGCGGAACTGCTAAATACTGATTGACTACTTCCACATAGAACATATTTCCATAGCCATACCGCCAGCCCCCATTCTTAGCAACGGCTATCGGGTTGGTGTAGGTTACTTTCTTTCCACCCGATTTCTCACGGGCGAAGCTCTCTGCAAGATTAAAAGTGTGTTTTTTTCCTTTTCCTGCCACATATCCCACATAGCCACCGCCATAGTTATAAGACTGTATCGCTACATTCAAGTCGTCGATACCTTGATTTTTGCAGGAAGAAAGCAGGGACGCAAAATACTTACACCCCTGCTTGATTGAGCTTTCCGTATCTAAGGAATTAGGCGGTAAACCAAGACTTTCCGAACTCTGCATAACATCTTCTGCCGTACCGCCACTTTCTACTTGAATGATAGCAAGTAACACATTGACATACTCGGAGATACCGTTTTCTCTGGCGTATTTTTCTACCATAGGCTGATGTTTCAAGACTTCTGCGGATAGGTTCATACCCGTAATGCCAGAAGAAAAATTGCTGTTCTCGTCGTCGCTGTCCGCACTAATGAGGACGCCAAAGAAAAGCACCAGAGAAAAGAGGATAGGAAACAGACTGCCAATGATAGCGATATGTTTCAGTTTCATTTTTTCTTCTGTCCTTTCTTCGTTACAAGGTTACGGGTTTTCTCTATGGTCTGCTGGTTCTTCTGGACGCTCTGGGTCTGCTGAACCTTTATCCTGCGGTCTTTGGTGTCATTCTGGCGTGTTTCCTGCGATACCACTTTTTCTACATTCTGCCTATGTACTGTCTGTGTAGGCTGGGGTGCTTTCTTATCAGAAGCACCAGAAGATAACGGACGCTCTTTGATAACATTTGTCTTGACTGGCTCACTTGCTTTTGAAGTGGTCGCTGTGGCAGGACGTTTCACTTCCTGCATTTTTTCCGCACTCGGCTTTGGAATGGTTGAAGCTGTGGCTGGTCGCTCATGGGGACGGGTAGCTCCCGTTGTCGCTGATCCGTCCGTCTTTCTTTGTCTTGCTTCTTGTGCCTTTTGAAGCTCCATACGTTTGTCAGCGATATTCTGTCTATGCTGTTCCTGCTTTTCCAAGCGTCCCGTCTGTCTGGACTGCTGTTCCTGCACCATGCCACGCTTGAAGTCGGACACGCTGGACTTTGCCTTTTCCTTTGCGGAATACACCGCATAAGCGGTCTGTGTCGGCATATCCTTGATATTCTCTTTGACAGCGTTAGCCTTGTCTTTCACTTTATTTTTCGTATCTAAGACAGCACCCACCTTTGAGCCTGCACGCTGTCCCATGCTGGAAGTGGTATTGCCCCGATTTTCTTTAGAAGCCGTATTTTTTCTTTCGGCTCTCTTGCCAGCAACGGCACTTCCAGCCACCGCACCAGCTACACCGCCCGAAATACCGCCAGCACTTACCGCCCTTGCAATACGGTGTTCCATACGCCTAGCCCGATGTCGCATAAACAGATACGGTCTGCGGAATATGCGTCGTCCCATGCTTTGACTGTCGCCAGCATTAAGTGAGAACATACTCATTAAGTCGCCCAGCTTCATGTAGATACCAGCGAAACATACTATCTGCAAGAACGCCACCATAAAGAATGGGTAGTCTGTGGAAATGTTGTAAAACATACTGGAAATACTAAATGCCACCGTTACAATGAGCGTTATTCCTGCCCGTGTCATTATGGTATTAAATACCCTCACGATTGCCTGCTTTGCCATGCTTTCATAGCTCGGTATCATGGAAAGTAAAAAACTGATAGGTAAAAACATTGCAAAGATAATAAAAAGTATCTGGCTGAACAACATCATGCCCGTAAGCAAGAATACAAATATCGTTATCCCTAAATTGAAGAACAGTAGGAAGAACACCATACCTAAACGGTTTACGACCTGCGGTATCGTCAGATTGTTGTTGTCGTTGTCCTCGATTTCTGTTTTCACGACTTCCTCTCTGGTTTTCCCGTCCTCGTCCTCTGGACTTGCCGATACGAGAGCTTCTACACGGTCTGTCCCGATTTCCTCTGCGTTGCTGTTACCAAATTGAAGCAAGAGCCACGGCTGTTCCACTTGAATGGAAAACAAGCTGTCCCGTATCAAGTCCACGCTGTCCTTGCCCTCGCTGTCAGAGTTGGGGAGCATGATTTTTGTTCCCAAGTCCAAAGAAGCGGTACTGATGTCTGATGAAAATTCATTTATCTTCTTGATGTAGTCGGGAGCGTAGGCAATAAACGAAGCGGACAGCACGAACACCACCACAAAGTTGATAACAGCGTGAAGTGCTTTGCTGGTTTCCCGTTTTATCAGTCCCGTATAAGCAACGTACATTCCCACCACTAAGATAATGAGAAGCAGGAAACCAACATAGAAGCCCGTAGAAGAAAAGCCGTTCTCGGTAACGCCTGCAAGGGTCTGTATGCTCTTTCCGATACTGTCTGCCATATCATTGATGAAGTCCAGCTTATAGGCTTCCTGCACCACATAGCCCGTTGCATTACTCAAATACAAACTGATAGTCCAGACAAAGTTGGTAATGCAGTACAGCCCGTATTGTACCGATTTTCCGATACCGTCGAGCCAGTTCCACGGAAGCCACGACCAGCTATTATCGACGAAAAAATCAAGCTGGTAGTTGGAAAGGGGATATTTTGAATAAAGATTTTCTGCGTTTATGGTATCGTCTACAAGCCCCGTCGCATGAGCCACCGTCCCCAAAAGTGAAAGCAGGATAAGGGAGAGTGCCACCACGAACAGAGCCATTTTGAGAAAGTGGAAAATCTTCTTTTTTGTGAACACACCTTTTATCCTTTCTTTCATCACTCCACCTCATTTCTCTGTACGGGCGGTCTGGTATCAAAGGCGTGTAGCAGTTCTTCAAAGACTGGGTGTATCTGCACCACACCGACACGCCCGTATAAGTCCTGCAATAAGCATTGTCCGTTCTCCAAATCACGCAAGCGTTTCTGGTTGTTCTCATCGTCCTTGTCGATACCGAAAAACTCTAAGGTCTGCTTTATCTCGTTTATATCCGTGCTTCTAAATGCAAACTTTAAGCCGATATTGTTTTTCAGACTTTCCTTTGACACGTCATAGGCAGACTGGGTAACGAAATAAACGCCTGCCTGCATAGCTCGCCCAGCACGAACCAGCTTATTTGATAAGGTTTCTCCTTGTGCCACATTTAAGAACGCCCACGCTTCGTCTAAATCGACAATCTTAAAAATGCTTCTGTCCGAATGGATAAAATCAAGGGCAAAGGTACTAATCACAATCAGCATAGACACCGACAATAATTCAATGGTCGTGTATTCCTCAAAGGTCGTGTCCTTATCTGGCAATACAAGGTCGGCTACTTGAATGATGTTAAGCTGGTTATCCAGACTGATTGCATTTTCTACCGTTCCGTCTGAAAACAGCAGGTGTGCAAAATCATAGTCCGTGAAGCTGTCGATATGGTCTGCGATATTTCTTGATACTGGCGTATCTTCACGGCGTAGCTCGTCTATCACATGAAGCAAGCCCCGACTGTCACTCTGGGTAACAGAACGCACCGCCTTACGAAGTACGGGGAATTTTTCTCCGTCCCTTGAAGAAATACCCGTAAGGAATGTTAAGATGTCGATTGCCAGACTTTCAGCGTCTTTTACATTCTTCATAATCACAAACGGGTCAAGAAGTCCTGCATTGTCCTTGTCGCTGGTAAGATTTACGATATTGATTTCATGGGCGATTTCTGGGAGCGTTTCTTTCCAGTTGCCACGCTCGGATTTTGGGTCTAAGATAACCGCTTGTCCCCCAAAGAGAACCGAATAATACACCAGAAGATTGTTACAGAACGATTTCCCACCGCCAAGCGAACCGACAAAAGCAGACGCTAAAGCGTTGGTAACTGTACCTTTTACACCTTGACTGGCAAGGGACGGTTGCAGGTACACATTTCTTCCCGTATCAACGGAATAGCCCATATAGATACCCGTAGTTTCTCCTAACTGCTGTGTCGCACCAAAGCCAAGCCCAGCTAAAAAATCTGATTTTACATACTGCACATAGTCATTGATATATCGCTTGCTGGCTGGTAAAAATTCAGAATGAAGCCCCAGCATATCCCCAGCAGGACGCACCAGCTTTACATTGAGGTCGTCGTAAAAGTCCTTGACTTCATCACAACGGCGTTTCAGCTCGTCAAGATCGGGTGCAGACACCCGTATGACGTAGCTTAACTTATACATACTTTCTTTTGTCTGGTCTAAATCAGTTTCCAGCTCGTCCACGCTGTCTAAAGCGTCCACCACATTTGAGCTGGTTTCACTTCCTGCTTGATAAGCGTGATTGTCAAGGTCTTTCAATTCCTTTTTCTTGTTGCGGACGGTTGTTAATGCTTTACGGTTCTCCACGATTTCTACATTCATAGAAGTATCAACGGGGAATGTGAATTGCTGTTGCTGGAAATAGAAGATTTCAGACGACGGAAAATCAAGCTCTCCAACAATCGCATTGACGGTAAAATAGGACACATAGCTTTCCTTGTCCTCATGTTCCAATCGTAAATACCGCTGGCTTTCCTCAATCACACACCTTGTCGGACGGATAAGGTCGTAGTATTTTATCAGCGTTTCTTTCTGCAAGTTCTTCTTTGGTAGCTGGTACTCATAATCTTCATAGGCGATACCGTCCCTGCCGTAAAGATGTTCCATGAGATACCCAAAATCATTGATTTCCAAGCGACGCACCTTAAAGCGACGGGAGATTTTATTTTCCAGTAACTTTTCCATTTTCATGTAACGGTTGATTTCATCATTCGGCATGGAAACAAAATCATTCATCAGCGTGTGGTTCACTTCATGGAGAAATTCCGTGAACGTCAGCCACGCCGATTTTTTGATGTTCTTCAGATTGAGCTGTTCTTCCGTAACCATGAGCTTAAAGCCAAGAAAAAAGCGGTAGTCCACTTGATTGTCCCCAATCATAGATACTAACGCTTCGGTCTGTTCGTCTATCTTCTGGCAGGCAACTTCCTTTAATTTTCCAGTTACCAGTTTCTTTGACTGCTCCTGCATACTTCGTATGGAGCTTTCTGTGGCAATCTGCAACGCATGAATTTTACCCTCACGGGACTGTGCGATAAGCTGTCGGAAACTGTCATGCACGATAAATTTCTGCTCTGCGGATAGAAAAGAATAGTTGTATGGTATCAGCTCATAGTAGGCGAACACCTCATTGTCCTTGTTCCAGACAAGGTTATTGTCAATATATTTTATCGGGAACATAGTTCACACTCCTTACTGCCGTGATTGTTTCATTCAATATCTGCTTATGCAGTTTTACGGCTTTTCCTGCATAAGTGATTTTTGGTCGCAGGGCATAGGTTATCTGTGATTTCAAAAAGCTGTACGGCTTCTTTCCGTCAAAGGTTTTCTGCGACATGAACCAAGTGAGAGCAACGGGAATACCAAAGTATTTGAGAAATGCTCCCTCAATCATGGAAAGTGGGGGAATATCCCCAAACAGAATGATGATAAATTCCGTAATCACAAACCATGTAATCTGTGTAAAAGTAACGGGAAAGGGTAAGTTAAAGTCATTGATTGCATACAAGACTTTTTCCACGTTCCAGATACCCGTGTAGCTTTTAATCTTTTTCAAGTTCTTTCAGCTCCTTTCGTAAGTTTCTAAATAGAAAAGGACAGCCATTTTCAGACTGTCCCTTAAAGAGAAATACGCTGTCAGTAGCAACAATGCTTGTCGCTGATCTTCCAGCGTTAATATGGTATCTCGCACATACCTCGGCTTGTTTCAATAAAGCAACCGCCCATATCCAAATCTCGCCCGTAGGCTTCATAGTCAATGTAGTTCTGTAAGCTGGGTGGAATATCCCCAAGTGCCTGCAATTCGTCTATGTAGTAGTAGGCAACATCTGTCATGGTTTCACAGTCGGGATAATAGTAAATATCGTCCTTATGTTCCACGACTTCTTCCAGCGTCCCGTAGTGGCTGATAAATTCGTCCAGACACTCTACGATATAGTCGGGAAGTTCCTCTATCATTTCATACATCTCATTGAGTTCTTCAATGGAAACATACTCGCCAATCGCAATGGGGAAGTTGTCGGTATCATGGATTGCGTATTCCTCATACTGTTCATTCAAGCCGATTTTTTCTTTCACATCTTCCTCGTCAATGGGGAACGTGAACCAAGCACCGACTAAATAGCCCTCATTGTATTTGCCAAGATTAGCAATGTAAACCGCCATATCATCAATCATAAGCACCACCTCATTTCCTACTCTGGCAGTTCAAAGATACCGTGTTCTGTTACTAAAAATTTCCCGTGTTCCTGCAAGTGAGAAGCGTAGGCTTCAAAGTCAAAGTAATATTCTTGACAGTCCTCGGATAAATGTTTGAACGTCGGGTCATTCATCAGCTTTTGCCTTGCAACATCTATCATGCTTTTGCAGTCGGGATAAACCATAATCACGTTCCTGCAAATATAAAGTGCTTCTAAATTTTCAAACACCGTAAGTAGTGATACATATTCTTCCTGCATATCACTTGAAAGCTGGCGGTACATAAAATCTAATTCGTTGAGCTGGTACACGCTTGTATGTTCGTGGACTTCATCAGCAAAGGGCAGTACCTTTTCGATAATGCGGTAATCCCCACTTTCTGCACCGACACCTAACTTTTCTTCAAACTCTGCAACATCTATCGGCAGGTCAAACCAGTATGATGTTGTTTCTTCGCCAGTTGTTCCTTTCGTTTCCACCAGCACCCTTGTTTCCTGCATTGTTCCTCACGTCCTTTCTGTTGTTTCATCACATCTTTTATGGTCTGGTACGACATACCAAACACATATTTAGAAAAATCTTCTAACTGTCTTTCTTCATAATCGGCAGGGTTCAGTCGTTTCATTTCCTGCCACACCTTACGCTTGTAAGAGGGCAGGTCGGAAATATAATCACAGCCGACTTTCGTCTGCATATCCTTAAAAATATCGCTCATTTCATCACTCCAATCTAAAATTTAGGTAAGAAAAAAGCAGTCAATCCTAAGACTAACTGCTTTGTGTGTATGGATATGAAATTGTCAAACTGGGATTTATCAATATAAACTACCATGGAAAAATATAATAAAATACCAAAGTACTTAATACAATTCCGACAATATACATTTTTCTATAGTTTACTTTTTTGAAAAATATTATGGTAAACACAACAGCTCCTATAATATCCATTAACAACTGAAATAGGAATGTTTGATGTTCCAAAAAATAAATAAAAACTGCTATTGTTTCAGCAAATAATGCTCCTACTGGTAAAGAATATAATACTGAACTAAAAATATGTTCCCTATTCCAATAGTACAGAATAAATGCTGCTATTGCACAAGCGATTGACCAAACAGTAAACAATATGAATAGCCCAAAGCGGAATCCGCCGGAAAACATAGGTATAAACATTCCTAATATTGCTTGTAAAGCATAAAAACTTAATGTCATTCCAAACATATACAAAAACGAACTAATTCCTGCACAAATATTTGAGGTGCTTAACATAACGATGATAGTATTGGTAATAATCCAAAAACCAAACAATGTTTGAGGTGATGAAAAACTCCATAGTGTATCTGCGGGAAAATAATCTAACAGTCTACATATACCCCCTACTAATATACCAATTACAAATATCGCTGTATAAGACTTATATGTATTTCTTAGTTTTATATTTGACACAATAGTTTTCCTCCTAAGTTCAAATTCATATTTGTCGTTTTCTTCATATCCATATTATATCACTCACATATTAGCACTACAATAAAATTTTATGCACCGATAATCTTATTGAACAGCTCTAACAGTACATCTTTCACACCGCCAGCATTGAATACCAAGCCGACAGCAATCAAGGCAACTACCAAGAAACCGATAAGTTTTGAAAACTCACGCTTGAACCCTAAGTAGATACCGATAACCACAATCGCCATAAGCACTAAGCTCTGTGCGTTTCTTAAAAACCAAGTGTAAAGATTTTGTCCGAAATTCATTTAATTGTCCTCGCTTTCTTTTAATTGTTTCATTTCATAGTCAGCTTCTTTGCCGACATTCAAAATACACATCAAGACTACGCCGATACCCATTCCCATAGATACCAGCAGGAAGTCTTTTAATAATACCCACATTTTTTATCACTCCTAACTTTCTACTAAATCTTTTGCAGGGGTCGTCTGCTGTTTGATTATCATTTCATGCTTTTCTGTGAGCTTTGCCTGCTGTTCGATTGTTTCCATGTAGTCTGTACCGTTTCCCTTATCAATCTTTTTCAGCATTTTCAAGGTCGGTGCTACCTGCCTTTGTACCCAACGCAATGTACGGTCTAAGGTGTAAGGCTCTGGCTTTGTCGTCAGCTTCAAGCTCTGTCTGTTATCGCCGATAAACCACGCCCAGCGGTCATTGAGTTTCCAGTCATTTTTTCGCTTGTCTGCTTCTTCATCAACAAACCGCACATACTGGTTGATGATAGAAAAGGCAGTCTGCTCTGCGTCATAATAGGTCAGCAAATCTCGTACTGCATAATAGGCACGTTCATTTCTAAGCCGTATCTCAAAACGGTTGATAATGTCGGCTTCTTCCAGCGGTGTCCCTAACTTGACGTACTGCTCATAGTCCTTTTCATAGATACAGAAATACACATCTGATTTTAGCGAACCAAGATAAAGGGTGCGTCCCATATATTCTCTGTCGTCCTCTCTATGCTTGATAAGCTCGCCCGACTGATAAAACTTATAACTTCTGGACTTTCCGATATATTCCCGTTTCCTGCATTTTTCCGCAAGCTCTGGAATATCCAAAATGCCCGTATGGTCGTTGATAGCAAGGTCGATACGCTTCATCACGCCACCGTCTATAAGTGCGTCCATAAGAAAGTCATACCAGCTTCTTTGCTGTGCCAGCAGGTAACTTTCAAACTGCCTGCAACCACGCCCCTTTAACTCTAAAAGGACACCTTTTTCTTCGTCAGCCGACGTATAGATAAAGATGTCCCCTAAAGAATAATGCTCCGTATAACTGTAATGTCCGTAATCTTCATGGAGCATATAATTGATATTCAGTTTTAATATATCTTTGATGATGTGCTGTATATCCAGCGTGGGAAAACGAATTTTCACATAATCAAACAGCATGGTAAGCGGTGCTTCTGGATTGAACCTTGCCAGTTCTTTATGCAAAGTTTCCAGAAGTTCCTTTGACGGCTTCATTTTTCCGCTTTCTATCTTGTTGAGATATTCCCTTGTGATACCAGAAGCCACCGCCAGCCTGCCTTGTGAGATACCGTAAGCAATCCGTTTCTCCCGTAATTCTTTTATCCGTTGTTCTTCATTCAGAACCATACCCCCAATCTGTAAAGTGTGAAGTTTTTTAAGGCGACTTCACAGCCGATTTTTGCTAGAAAACCATGCCAGAAGCCTTATGTTTCCTATGTTTTTTGTCTATTGTCTATTTGCAAACGTACCCCTCTGTTAGATACCGAGGGGTTTTACCTGCTGGCGTGGCTTACGCCACACCAGCAACGGCTAGTCCGTGCCGTCGCCTTTCGCTTCGCACGTCGCCGTCCCGTCCTGCCTTGCTTGTGCAAGAGAGCCGATAGTCTGCAAAAAATCATGTCCTTTCGGGACTAAAGGCGTGTAAAACTCACTGATAACGCTTGTTCCCACATCACAATAGCCACGCCCCTTGATACGCTTCTGGAAAAACTGCTTTTTCACATCTGAACCAAACAGCATACCGTAACCTAATTCGCTGATACGCCCAAGTCCCACACGGAAATTGAAGTTATCTCTGATACCGTCCGAGAAATACTTTGCGTCTGGACGCTGGCAGGCAACGATAAGGAAATAACCTGCTTGTCGCCCTAACATAACGATTTTCTTTAACTGGCTAAGTAAGCTCACGCTTTCTTTTGTCCCCAACATTTCAAAAAACGCTACATATTCATCAAAGATAAGAAAGCAGGGTGGAAGTCCCAGATAGGCGTAGTTTTCGCCCGTCTTATAGTTCGGGTGTTGCTTCATTTCCTCGCTTCGCTGTACCATGCCCTCATAAAAGGCATTGACGCAATCTATCATTTCTTCTTTAGTATGGTAGACGTTTGGCATGACTGTTCCCAAGTCCGCAAGGTCGCTGTTCTTTGGGTCTAAAATGTAAAGGACAGCGTTTGTATGCAGTAAGGCTTCAATGAGCGTCAGCAGAAAATAGGTTTTACCGCCACCAGTTCCACCAGCAATCAGAGCGTGAGGGAGTGCGTCATATTCCCAGACAAGATTTTTCATCAGCCTAAGACAGCCGTTTTCTGCCCGTACTTCATCAATGGTAATGCGGTTCGCTATCATATCATAAAGCAGGGTATATTCGATATAGCCGTCATGCAGGGTCTTGTCGGTCAGCTCACAATACAAGCCACTTTCCAATTTATCCTCTAACCGTAAAAGCTGGTCTTGATATTTTCCTAACGTGATTTCACAGCGGATATGGAGCAATCCCTTTTCCATTTGATAATAAATCTTTGGAAACCAGACGATTTTTTCCCTTGATCTGCTTTGCAGGTCAGTAAAAAAACCGCTGTCTTGTACGGTATCGGCTTCATACCACTTATTTTCCAGTATCATTCTTGCCAGCTTTTGACGGTGCAGGAGCTTCTTGAAACTGTCGTAACAGAAGCGGTAATACAGAAAAGCGACCAATGCACAAACACCAGTCGCTATCAGTATGGTTATGAAGTTGTAAGGGGAGAGCGTCAAGCCGTTCTCTAACAAGCTGAAATGCTCCCAATCGGTACGCATGAGCTGTTTCGTATTCAGTAGCAAAAGAACCGCTACGAATACAAACAGAAGCGGCGCTTTGACCCGGATACATACACGTCTTTTAGAGCGGTATATCCGCGAGGTTCCTGAATTATGGCTTTGGTCGCATAAACGGTGGAAACATACACGGAATACGGATGGAAGTGAAAAATAAAGAAATGGCTCGGGTTGCGGTGATCATATTGAATTGGAACGGGGAAAAATTACTCCGTGAGTTTTTGCCTTCGGTGGTTAAATACACCGATCCCGGTTTGGGCCGGATTGTCGTGGCCGATAATGCTTCCGAAGACGATTCGGTCCGGATACTGGAACAAGAGTTTCCGGAAGTGGAATTGATCCGGTTTTCGCAAAATCATGGATTTGCAGGTGGATACAACCGGGCTGTCGGTTTGGTAACGGAGGAGATCGTTGTATTGCTGAATAGTGATGTGGAGGTCGCTCCCGGATGGCTGGAACCTTTGGTCGCTCTCCTGGACGAAGAACCGGGGATTGCAGCAGTGCAACCTAAAATTTTGGCTTATACGAACCGGAATCATTTCGAGTATGCGGGGGCTTGCGGAGGGTTTATCGATTCCCTGGGTTTTCCGTTTTGCAGGG
>OGHL01001574.1_pt1 | contig 13015 bp, 9 predicted proteins | sample 1571391 | NCBI WGS metagenome assembly OGHL01 (sample SAMEA2581948, study PRJEB24529) | metagenome | biome: Human gut stool | place: China | collected 2011 | reverse complement strand
TGATGGTCTGCTTTCCCTTTTGTGGTGCCGTCTTTTGCGCACGCATCCGATGATGCCGGACGGCAACACCGCCGTCTCACAGGATCCAGATCTTCTGATCCAGCGCGATATGGTTTCCTATATTTACAGCCACTACAGTGAATCCATCAATCTGGAAGAGATCGCCGCCGCCGGAAAAGTCTGCCGCAATAAATGCTGTCAGATTTTCCGCCGCTATCTTTGCCAGAGCCCGATTGATTTTCTGAATCATTACCGTCTGGAAGTGAGCTGTCATCTGCTAAACACAACCAAAATGTCCATCGCGGAAATCTGTACCGCATGCGGTTTCAATCATCAGAGTTATTATTCCAAAATTTTTCTGCGTACTTACCATTGTACGCCGAGAGATTTCCGGAAACGCGCAGAAGCGCATGGACGCCTTCGCCTATTTCGGCCGGGGGCCCGAAGAGAATTACTGGGACCGCAAGGCAGGCACCTTCGTCGGCCGTTACGAGACTTCGGCGCGGCGGGAGTGCTTCCCCTACGTGCGGCCGCAGGAGACGGGACACCACTGCGACACCGAATGGATCGACTTCGGCGAACTGCTGATCGTGGCCGACTCGACCATGGAGTTCAACGCCCTGCGCTGCACGGTCGAGGATCTCGACGGCGAACAGGCCGTCGGCCGCGACTACCAGTGGCACAACTGGACGAAAAGCGACTCCAACGAGGCGGACAAGGCGCGTAATGCGATGCGCCGCCAGACCCACGTGAACGACATCCCGGTACGCGATTTCGTGGAGGTATGCCTCGATTACCGCCAGATGGGGCTCGGCGGCTACGACAGCTGGGGCAAGCGCCCCGAGGAGTCCGTGACGCTGCGCACCGGAAAGCTCCGCGACTGGGGCTTCACCCTCGTCCCGAAGCGTGCGAGAAAATGAAGCGCCGAGAATCAGGATTCACGGGCCGGCCATAAAGGCCGGCGCCCTTCAAAAACGGACGGTGCGACTTCGCGAAGTCGCACCGTCCGTTCGTGTCGTGACGAAAGATTCCTCCCCCGCTATCCGTTCGTCCGGAAAGCCTTCTGCACGCCCTTGATGCGCAGGATGGCGTGGACGAGCGTGTCGACGACGCTCGTGGCAGGCACCTCCACGTCGACCGTACCCGTGAGCAGACCGCCCCGCGAAGCGAGGTTCATCGAACGGATGTTGAGTTTCAGGTCGCGGATCACCGTTTCGGTGATATGGTTGGCCATGCCCGTCGTATCGGCCGCCACGATGCGGATCGTCACGCGGAACGCCCCTTCGGCCGTCTGCCGCCAGCGGGCGTCGATGACGCGGTAGGGATAATTCTCGCGCATACGCCGTGCATTGGGACAGTCGGTGCGGTGGATCGTAATGCCCGAGCTGATCGTCACGAAGCCGAAAATATCGTCGCCCTTGATCGGGTTGCAGCACTTGGCGAGCTTGTACTCGATCTGGTTGATGTTGTCGTCGATCACGAGCGCGTCGGTCGAATGCGCGGGCAGCGCGGCGGCGTTCTGCAACTTGGCCTGCTCGGCTGCGGCGGCCGCTGCGCGCCGCTCCTCGTCGGCCTCGCCCGACTGCCAGCGGGTGAGAATCTCCTTGACCGTCGACAGATCGATCTTTTCGGTGGCGATCAGCCCGTAGAGTTCGGTTCCCGCTTTGAGCTTGTAATATTTGCACAGATACCCCACCGCCTCGTCGATCGTGAGGCCGAATTTCCAGTTTTTGAGCTTGCGTTCCAGCTCCTCGCGTCCCAGCCGCGCGCTCTTGGCCTGCTCCTCGCGGATGAAGGCCTTGATCTTGCTGCGCGCCTTGGCGGTCTTGACTGCCGAGAGCCAGTCGGCCTTGGGCGTCTGGTTCTTCTGCGTGAGAATCTCGACGATGTCGCCGTTATGGAGCGTCTCCTTGATCGGCACGGCGCGGCCGTTGATCTTGCCGCCCGAACAGCTGCATCCCAGATTGGAGTGGATGTCGAAGGCGAAGTCGAGTACCGTAGCCCCTTCGGGGAGCTTGCGCAGGTCGCCGTTGGGCGTGAAGACGAAGATTTCGCCCGACGACGGCCGCGAATCGAACCGCTGCGCCAGCGCATGGGGCGTATTCTCCATCAACTCGCGCAGGCGGCCGAGCCACATCTCGCTCGTGAGCGCCCCCTGGTTGACCCCCTTGTAACGCCAGTGCGCCGCGATGCCGCGTTCGGCCACGGCATCCATCCGCTCGGTGCGGATCTGAATCTCCACCCAGCGGCCGCCGCCGGCCGAAACGGTGGTGTGGAGCGACTCGTAGCCGTTGGACTTGGGGATCGAAATCCAGTCGCGCAGCCGTTCGGTATTGGGGATGTAGTAGTCGGTGACGATCGAGTAGACGGCCCAGCACTGGGTCTTCTCCTCCTCGGGCGGACAGTCGAGGATGATGCGCAGCGCGAAGATGTCGTAGACCCCTTCGAACGGCACGTGCTGTTTGTGCATCTTCGTCCAGATCGAGAAGATCGACTTCGTGCGGCTCTTGACGTGGTAGTTGAATCCCTGCCGGTCGAGCCGCTCGACGATCGGCGCCAGAAAACGGTCGATGAAGGTCTGGCGTTCGCGCTCGGTCTCCTCCAACTTGCGGTGGATATGCTCGTACTCGGCCGGTTCGAGATAGCTCAGGGCGATGTCCTCCAACTCGCTCTTGATCGAATAGAGGCCCAGTTTGTGCGCGATCTGGGCGTAGAGGTTCATGCTCTCCCAGCTCTTCTTGCGCCACTTCTCGCGCGGGAACATCCGCAGGTTGCGCATCACTTCGAGGCGGTCGGCCAGTTTGATGAGGATCACGCGCGGGTCTTCGGAGTAGCTCACGATCAGGTCGCGGAAGTTGGCCGCCTGCTCCTTCGAGACTTTCAGCCGGATCTTCGAGATGTTGCTCAGCCCCACGGTAATGCCCAGCACCTCGTCGCCGAAGCGGCGGCGGATTTCGGACGTCACGCCCATCAGGTCGCCCGGCTCGCCGCAGGCGGCGAGCCGCACCACGTCGTGCAGGATGGCCGCCAGCGTGGAGTTGCGCCCCAGTCCGATTTCGGAGATGACGATGCGTGCGACGCCTGCGGCGTGATCCAGCAGCGGAGATCCGTCGTAGCGCACCTGTTTTTCAAGGCATTCGGCGGCATATGCCAGCGCCTCGTCAACGAGCCGCTGCGTGGTCTCGGAAAAATTTGCGGCGACGAGCGTCCGCAGCTCGTCGTAACGTGTCGTCTCCATAGCTCTGCACGATTTTAGCGGGATGCCCCGTTAACCTAACGCAACAAAGTTACAAAAATTTCACAAACCCCGTGCTTCGTCGCACCGTCGACACCTCTTTTCGTACGGGTTCCGTGCGGAAGGCCGGCGGAGCACGGCGAACGGCCGGCAGCACAGGCCGTGCCGAGACCCTGCCGGAGTCGGACGGAGGGGTGAAACCGCGGGCATTCCCCGAAATACCGTCCCGCAACGAAAGAACGGTGCAATCTTTGTTTCGACAGCGAAAAACTTAATTTTCCGCCAAGCCGGGCGCAGAGCCGAACTCGCACAGGCTACGCCGAGGCGGGAAAACGAAGAAGAAAATCTCGAAGACGATGATCCATACTACCGATTTTATCGCTACATTTGGCGTGAAAACCAAATGGAAGCACCTCATGGCCGAACAGAAAGTCTACGTCCCGACCGTCGGGGAAGAGGTCGCCAACGCCGTATCGCACGGCGTGATGCTGTGTCTGACGCTCGCCGCTCTTCCCTTCGCCGCCGTGCGCGCCTACGTCCACGACGGAACGCTGGCCGCCGTGGCCGCCAGCGTCTTCGTCATCTCGCTGCTGCTGATGTTCCTCGGATCGACCCTCTACCACTCGATGCACCCCGCGTCACGCCACAAGGAGGTGTTCCACATCCTCGACCACATCTTCATCTACGTCGCCATCGCCGGAACCTACACCCCGATCGCACTGTCGGTCATCGGGGGCTGGCAGGGTACCTTCATTACGGTACTGCAATGGGCGATGGTACTCTTCGGCATCATCTACAAGTCGCTCGCCCGCCGTTCGATTCCGGCGATCAGCCTGACGATCTACCTGGTGATGGGATGGACGATCGTCTTCTTCATGCCGCTTTTCGTGCGTCACGCCTCGATGCCGCTGCTCGTGCTGATCGCCGCGGGAGGCGTGCTCTACACCGCCGGCGCATGGGTCTACGCCCGCAAAGGGTTCCGCTATCACCACATGGTATGGCACCTGCTCATCAATCTGGCGGCGATCTGCCACTTCACGGCCATCGTCTTCTACCTCTACTGAGATACTTATCCGCGCAATACTCCGCGATGTTTCGCGTCGGACTGCCGGAAAGAACGGGGAGAAGACGAAGGTTAAATTTGCGTTAAGGAATCCTTACCTTTGCGTTAATTCTGCGCGCATTACGCGAGAGAACCGACTTTTCGGTCTAAATTTGTCCTGCCTAACGAACGTTTTCGGAATGTGCGGCGCACGCCGGGCGGCGGAAACGAATTAAAACGGATTTATGGACCCGATTTACACAGTGATTATCGCCATTCTGGCAGTACTGGCCGTCTCAGGCCTCTTCGTCGGCGTCACCAACGACGCCGTAAATTTCCTCAACTCGGCCATCGGATCGAAGGCGGCCCCCCGCCGCGTGATCCTGATCGTGGCATCGATCGGAATCCTGGTCGGCACGCTCACGTCGAGCGGCATGATGGAGGTGGCGCGCAACGGAATGTTCGATCCGGGGATGTTCTCCTTCCACGAGGTGATCCTGCTCTATCTGAGCGTGATGTTCGCCAACATCATTCTGCTGGACCTCTACAATTCGTGGGGGCTTCCCACCTCGACCACCGTGTCGCTCATCTTCTGCCTGCTGGGCGCCGCGATCGCCGTTTCGACCTTCAAGATCGCCGGCAGCGACGCACTTTCGATGGGAGACCTGGGCGAGTTCATCCACGCGGGCCGTGCATTCGGCATCGTCGCGGCGATCCTGCTCTCGGTGGTCATCGCGCTGACGGTGGGTACGGCCGTGATGTACGTCTCCCGCCTGATCTTCTCGTTCCGTTACACGCGGGCCCTGAGCCGCTACGGCGCGCTGTGGTGCGGCGCATCGCTCACGGCGATCATCTACTTCGCACTCTTCAAGGGACTCAAAGGGCCGCTGTCGCAGACGGCCTTCATCCATACGATCGAAAACCATATCCTTCTCTCGCTGCTGGTCTGCTGGCTGACATGCAGCCTCATCCTCTTCTTCGTCCAGCGTTTCAAGATCAACATCCTGCGCATCACGATCCTGGGCGGCACCTTCGCCCTCGCGCTCGCCTTCGCCGGAAACGATCTGGTGAACTTCATCGGCGTACCGATCGCCGGCTGGGACGCCTTCCAGATCGCCCGCCACGCCGGCGACTCCGCGATGACGATGGATGCGCTCAACGAGAACGTTCCGGCCAACTTCGCCTTCCTCGTCGGTGCGGGCGTGGTGATGATCCTCACGCTCTGGACGTCGCGCAAGGCGATGCACGTCACCGAAACCGAACTCTCGCTGGCCAGCCAGAACGACGAGCAGGAGCAGCGCGAATACGGTTCGTCGGCCTTCGCCCGCGCCATCGTCCGCGCGACGCTCAACACCAACCATGCCATCGAGCGGGTCGTTCCCCAACGGCTCCGCGAGGCGATCTCCCGCCGCTTCGAAGTGACGGACATCGAGCACACCGGCGCACCGTTCGACATGATCCGCGCCACGGTCAACCTCACCACTTCGGCACTGCTGATCGCCATGGCCACATCGCTCAAACTGCCGCTGTCGACCACCTACGTCAGCTTCATGGTGGCGATGGGTTCGTCGCTGGCCGACCGCGCCTGGGGACGCGAAACGGCCGTTTACCGTATTTCGGGCGTGATGACCGTCGTGGCGGGATGGTTCGTGACGGCACTGGGCGGCTTCATCATCGCCTACGTCGTCGGACTGGCACTCGTCTACGGAGGCACCGTCATGCTGATCCTGCTGACGGTGCTGGCGGGCTACATGCTCGTCCACAGCAACTTCATCAAAAAGACGAAGAGCGCCGAAACGACGACCGCCGTCACGAACGAAAACGTCGTCGAAGAGATCGCCACGGTGGTCAGCTCGACGATCAACACCGCCACCCGCATCTACGACCGCACGCTGCTGGCCGTCTTCAAGGAGAACCGCAAGGTGTTGCGCGACCTCAACCGCGAATCGTCGGAACTCTACGAGCGGATGCACGAACGCAAATACCGCATGATGTCGACGCTGCGGATGCTGCGCGAGAGCGATCTCGACACGGCGCAGTACTACGTGCAGGTGGTCGACTACCTCAACGAACTGACCAAGGCGCTCACCCACATCGTGCGCCCCGCATACGGCCATATCGACAACAACCACGAAGGGCTGACCCGCGAACAGACGACCGACCTGATCCGCGTGGGCGACGAAGTGGAGGCGATCTACCGCCGCATCAACGCCATGCTCACGACCAACGACTTCGGCGACATCGACCTGGTGCTCTCGATGCGCGACCGTCTTTTCGAGACCATTTCGGACGCGATCAAGAGCGAGCTGCGGCGGTTCAACACCTCCGGCAAGGGGAGTACGAAAGCCAGTATGCTCTACTTGACGATCCTCAACGAGACGCGCACGATGGTGCTCCAGCTGCGCAACCTGTTGAAGGCGCAGCGCCACTTCCTCGAAACGAAGGGCGTCATCAAGAGCTGGCTCTATTACGCCAAATAAGCGGAATCATTTCGTATCTTCGGCTGACGCCTCAGATACTCCCGTTCGGCAATGTTCAAATAAATTTGACATTGCTCTCACTTATCCGTATCTTTGTCGGGCGCGTCCCGAAACCGGACCGTTCACCGCAAACGGTCCGGTTTTTTCATACAGTGCGAAGCCCGCCGCACATGCTGCGGCAGGCGAAACGAAACGCATCGCACGCTGAGCAACGAAACAAAGACGACATCATGGATATAGCCAAGACCAAACGGCGCGAAAACATCGCCGAATACATCCTCTACCTCTGGCAGCTGGAAGACCTGCTGCGGGCGCTGCAATTCAGCCCCGAAGCCGTTCACTCCCAGCTCATCGCCCCCCGCAACCTCTCCCAGCCGGAGCAGCGGCTCTATCTGGAATGGTATATGGACATCGCCGACCTGCTGCGGCAGGAGGGCAAGGAGCGGCAGGGGCACCTCGACCATACGCTGCACCTGATCGCCGACCTGCACAACCTCCACCTGCAACTGATGAAGCTGCCCGCCGGGGCCCGCTACCGCGAACTCTACGCCCGCCTCGAACCCGAACTGCCCCGCCTGCGCGCGGTGCTGGGACGCAACGAGACGAGCGACACCGAACTCTGTTTCCGGGCGCTCTACGCGGCGATGCTCTACCGTATCCGCGGCGAAGGAGGCCAGCAGGCCGTCGCCGACACGGTGGAGTATATTTCGCCCGCGATCGCCGAACTCGCTTCGATGTACGGCAAGGTGGAGCGGGGCGAGATCGATCTCTTCGAACGGGAAAAATAGCCGCAGACTGCGGCGAAGCGAAAACTGCCCTGTCGCATGGAAGAAGGGGTTGTCGCAGCCAGCGACAACCCCTTCTTCGGATTACGGACTCTTAAAAACGGCGCAGACGCAACCCCGCGGTGTCGGACGGCTCGCCGCGCAACCTCTGCGACGGCAATTCGCGCAGGTCGGCCACCGAGGAGAACCGCGCGAGGGTGCTACGCGGAGAACCGGCGTCGACCGACAACCGTTTCTCTATGCTCCGGCGTTCCGGACGGAAGGCGCCGAGCGAACCGTGACGGCGGCTGCGCACGGTTTTCGCTACCGTACCCGAAGCCGCTGCGGAGGTGGTGAAAGGTTCCGACTCGAAAATCTTCGTCGTCCGTCCCCCGTTGTAACCGAACGCCACGGCGACATAGGTCGTCGACGGTTCGAGCATATCCGTGAAATCTACGGTACGATTGCCCGAATAGAGCGAATAATCGAATAATCCGTACGCTTTGAGAATATCCATATAGACCTCGGCATAAGCCTCCTTGCCCTCGTCGTAGGCCGTATACTCATCGTAGACGAAGACGTCGGCGAAATAGACCTCGTCGGTATTCGACGGCGTTACGTCGAATTTGGCGCCCGAAGCCGTAACGTCGCGGACGTTCAGGCCAATCGTCATCGTCGAAGGAACAAGTTCGGAGGTTCGCTGCACCGCGCTGGCGACCTCCGTCGTGCGCACGCCCTCGGTACTGACGCCGAAGACGACGGCCACGTAATCGGTTCCCGCGTCGAGGTCGCCCATCGCCAGATCGGCGTCGGTGTCGACCGTCACGTCGCCCGTCCAGATGTATTCGTTGCCGGCCCAGTCGATCTCGTAGCCGTTCTCCATCTCGATGAAGGCGTCCGCAATGGACGAAGGCGTATTTTTGTCGAACAGCTCCTTGCTGCACACGCCGATATAGTAGCGCGTAGCCGCATTGGACGGCCGGACGGAGATGTCGAATGCCGTCACGGAGACATTCCGGAAGGAGATGTCGAACGTGCAGTCGTCCGTCGGCACGAACGCTTCGGTACGCACCGTCTCGCGCGTCACGCCCGTCAGCGGCCTGCCCTCTTCGGTCAGGGCGAACGCGTAGACCACGTACTCCGTATCGGGCGAGAGTTTCGTGAATTCGTAGCCGTCGGGGCCGATCGAAAGAAAGTCGGTCCAGTCGAGATCATAACCGTTGGCCTGGTAATAGGCCGCCGTCTCTTTCAGGTCGGCGACCACCGAAGCGACGATTTCGGCGTCGGTACCCCATGTGTCGAAATCGGCCTTCGCCGCCAGATCGAAATAGTAGAAGCAACCCGTATTGGAGGGCGTCACCTCCACGTCGCAGGTCGATTCGGTCTCTTCGTGCGCAATGGCGAACTCGCAGGAGAAGGGCCCGGTGCGGAACTCGGTCTTCGAGATCGCCGACGTGGCGACCCCTTCGGCTGTCATACCGTAGGCATAGGCGTAATAGTCGGTGTCGGAAGCGAGTCCGGAGATCGTCTGTTCGCCGGTGGGGCCTGTCGTAAGGAACATGTCCAGCATCTCGGCGAACGTCTTTCCAGCCAGGTCGGCCTGCTCCTGTATGTACTCGATGTCGCTGCGGATATAATCGGCCTCGGTCGCATAGCTGTCGAAAAGCGACTTCTCGACCACCATCGGAACATAGCTCGCGGTATCGTCCGACGGCGTCCACGCCACTACGGCGCTGCTTCCGTCGATACCCGACACCCGAATGTCGAAGGTGAGTTCCGGCGTTTCGGGCGCCGGCTGCAAGAGGGTCACCACTTTCTTCTCAGCACCCTTATAGGTCAGCGCGACGTTGGCGATGCGTACCTCGCCCTCGCTCGGATCGAACGCAAAGCCGATCCGGCCGGAAACGGAGTAATCGAACGAATGCACCCACGCATCGGTCGTCGAAGCGGCGATAGCCTCGCCCTCGACCGGATTTTCGACCTCGTATTCGAACCACGACGTTCCGCCTTCGGGCGAAACCGAAAGGGGCGACGCTGCGACCGCCTCCGGAAGTTTGATAACGGGCGCCGGCGCCTCGGGCGATGCGGGATCGTCGGTGTCGCTGTCGCTGCAACCGCCGGCAAGAAGCGCCGAAGCGGCGAACAGAAAAGTCAAAAAACGTTTCATAGGCAAAATGGATTTTGTGTGGCGGTAAAACGGGGCTTTCCGAAACGCCCGTCGCCCTGTCACGGTTAAAAACGATCGATCCGCCGTCCGGCCTGCGGTTTCGCTCCGGAACGGCTTGCGGCCGGATTCGGGATCGGGCACACAGGCAAATATAGCGTAAAATAATTTATATCCAAACATCGTAACCCATTGCATTTCCAGCAGTTGAATTACACTTCCGAGCCGAAAGCAGCAGTTTTCGCACGAATCGGAAGGAAGAATCGGGATTGTCGGGGCGGATCGGTCGCGGACGGAGCGATCGGGTTACGGATCGTAACCTTTCGTTTTTTCGATCTTTTCCGGAATCATCCCCCCCCTCCGTTCCGTGCCCGAATTCCCTTTTACTGCGGGATACCCCTTTCCGCCGGAGCATCAGTCCGTTGACGGCGGCTGTTCATAAAATGTTGATAGGTTTTCCCTGCGAACGGCTGCGGCGCTTGCAAAAGCACTATATTTGCATACAAAGGATGACGGTTCCTTGCCGCCGCGTCATGCGGCGGAGGGATGAAAAGGGAACGCCTGTGCAATTCAGGGACTATCCCCGTAGCTGTAACTTCCACGACAAAGGCCGCACAATCTCCGCCACTGCCGCCAGCGGGCGACGGGAAGGCGTGCCGGCCGGAACGAGTCAGAAGACCTGCCGTCCTCCCTTCGTTCGGAGCTTTCGGGTCGAAGAGCCAGACGATGCGATCTGCCCTGCGGGGATTATCTGCCCGTACCGGCGCGGTCGCTGTCGTATCGCATTCATTCCCGCAACACCGCAGCCGAAATCGCCCTTTCCGATCGTGACCGGTCACGGAGCATCCGTGCGAAGCGCCGGAAGCGCCGCAGAGGACGATTCGACAGGGATTGTCGCCATGAAGGGCGGAGAGGAGACTCTCCGTAACGCAAGTCCGACGGGATTTCATGCCGACGCCCGACCTAAGATAAGTCACCCCCTTCCGTCGGACGCATGTCAACTATGAGCAGTTCCGAAATTTTCATCACCAAGCGCGACGGCAAACGCGAGCGTTTCTCGATCGACAAGATCCGTGCGGCCATCGCCAAAGCCTTCCTCTCGGTCGGGAGTTTCGCCACCGACGAGATGCTCACCCAGATTCTGGGACGCATCCGCGTCGCGGACGGCACGACCGTCGAACAGATTCAGAACCAGGTCGAGACGGCGCTGATGGCCGAACGCTACTACAAGGTGGCCAAAGCCTACATCATCTACCGGCAGGAACATACCGAAGACCGCGAAGTGCGCGACAAGCTGCAATTCCTGATGAACTACTGCGAGGCCAAGAACCCCGCCACCGGCTCGAAATACGACGCCAACGCCAACGTCGAGAACAAGAACATCGCCACGCTCATCGGCGAGCTGCCCAAGCAGAACTTCATCCGTCTCAACCGCCGCCTGCTGACCGACCGGTTGAAGGAGATGTACGGCAAAGAAGTCTCCGACCGTTACCTCGAACTGCTCGACCGCCATTTCATCTACAAGAACGACGAGACGTCGCTGGCCAACTACTGCGCCTCGATCACGATGTATCCGTGGCTGCTGAGCGGCACGACCTCGATCGGCGGCAACTCGACGCGGCCGACCAATCTCAAATCCTTCTGCGGCGGCTTCGTCAACATGGTCTTCATCGTCTCGTCGATGCTCTCGGGCGCCTGCGCCACCCCCGAATTCCTGATGTACATGAACTACTTCATCGCGCAGGAGTTCGGCGAGGACTACTACCGGCGCGCCGACGAGGTGGTCGACCTCTCGCGCCACCGCCGCACGATCGACAAGGTCATCACCGACTGCTTCGAACAGGTGGTCTACTCGATCAACCAGCCCACCGGCGCACGCAACTTCCAGGCCGTCTTCTGGAATATCGCCTACTACGACCGCTACTACTTCGAATCGCTCTTCGGCGAGTTCCGTTTCCCCGACGGGTCGCGCCCCGACTGGGAGGGGCTGTCGTGGTTGCAGAAACGCTTCATGAAGTGGTTCAACGCCGAACGGCTCAAAACCGTGCTCACCTTCCCCGTCGAGACGATGGCGCTGCTGACCCGCGACGGCGACGTGATGGACGCCGAGTGGGGCGACTTCACGGCCCAGATGTACGCCGAAGGACATTCGTTCTTCACCTACATGAGCGACAACGCCGACTCGCTGTCGTCGTGCTGCCGCCTGCGCAACGAGATCCAGGACAACGGATTCAGCTACACGCTGGGAGCGGGCGGCGTCTCGACCGGTTCGAAGAGCGTGCTGACGATCAACCTCAACCGCTGTATCCAGTACGCCGAGCGGCAGGGCATTCCCTACCTGTCGTTCCTCGAAGAGGTGGTCGACCTTACGCACAAGGTGCAGCTGGCCTACAACGAGAACCTCAAAGAGCTGCAACGCAAGGGAATGCTTCCGCTCTTCGACGCGGGCTACATCAACCTGTCGCGCCAGTACCTCACCATCGGCATCAACGGCCTGGTCGAAGCGGCCGAATACAAGGGGATCGCCATCGTCGACAACCCCGACTACGTGCGCTTCACCGAGGAGATTCTGGGGTTGATCGAGCGCTACAACCACAAGTACCGCTCGAAGGAGGTGATGTTCAACTGCGAGATGATCCCCGCCGAAAACGTGGGCGTGAAGCATGCCAAATGGGATCGCGAGGACGGCTATAAGGTGCCGCGCGACTGCTACAACAGCTATTTCTACGTCGTCGAGGACACGACGCTCAACATCGCCGACAAGTTCCGCCTGCACGGCGCGCAGTACATCGCCCACCTCACGGGCGGCTCGGCGCTGCACATGAATCTCGAAGAGCACCTTTCGCAGCCGCAGTACCGCCACCTGTTGCGCGTGGCGGCGCAGGAGGGATGCAACTACTTCACGTTCAACATCCCCAACACGGTCTGCAACGACTGCGGACACATCGACAAACGCTATTTGAAGGAGTGCCCCCGCTGCCACTCGACGAACCTCGACTACCTGACGCGCGTGATCGGCTACATGAAGCGCATCAGCAACTTCTCGCAGGCGCGGCAGCAGGAGGCTGCGCGGCGGTATTACAACCGTCCGGAACGGATCGAGGGCGGCGTCGAAGAGCGCAGCGTGGCGGCACCGCGACGCGACGAATAGCCGACGGCCATGCTTCGTTACACCGACTACGACATCGTGTTCCGCGAGATCCCCGACGAGACGACGCTCGCCGTCAACCTCGCGGGATGCCCCAACCGCTGCCCGTGGTGCGTGGTGCCGCGCAAGGAGGGCGGCATCCGGCCCCATGCCGACATCGAAGAGTTCCTCGCCGGGCGCAG
>OGHL01001555.1_pt1 | contig 13160 bp, 10 predicted proteins | sample 1571391 | NCBI WGS metagenome assembly OGHL01 (sample SAMEA2581948, study PRJEB24529) | metagenome | biome: Human gut stool | place: China | collected 2011 | reverse complement strand
GGGGATGGGATTGGACTCCTGAGGCTCCGGCTGCGGGGCCTGGGCGCTTAAAAAGGCAGGGGTGGGATTGGCCTCCTCCGGCTCGGGAGCGGGCTCCGGCTGAGGGGCGGGAGCGGCGCTCTGGGGCTCCGGGGGCACGGCCGCCCCTCCGGTGAGAATCTGGTCCGGGGTGGGCACCCTGGGCCTGCGGTCGAAGAAGTGCTTCTTCTTCTCCGGGGGCGGAGGGGGCTCCTTGCCCACCAGGGGGCCGTCGTCCACCGGAATGTCAATGTCCGGCGCCTCCGCCCGCCGTCCGGAGGTCCGGGGCGCGGGCTGGGGCACCCGGACCACCGGGCGCTCCGGCGGGTCCTGGGGCTCGTACTCATACCGGGGGGGGCTGAAAAACCAGTCGGCCACGTCCACAATGGTGCGGTTGAAGGCCCCCAGGCCCAGCATCAGCAGGGCCAGCACAAAGACCACCGCCGCTCCCACCCGGCTGAACACCTGGACAAAGGCCTGTCCCAGCACGCCGGAGAGCACACCGCCGCTGGACAGGGCCTCTCCGCTCTGCCACAGGGTCTGAGCCAAGGAGGCGTCCCAGGGCAGGCTCTCGGCGATCACGCTGTGGACCACGCAGGAGAACATCAGCGGGAGCATCAGGGCACAGAACACCCGCAGGCGCACCGGGCGGCCCCGGTGAAAGGCCAGGATGAAGCTGGCGAGCAGCAGAGCCGGCGGCATCAGCCAGAAGCCGTAGCCGATCAGGCCCTTGATGAGCCCGCACAGGGCGTCGATGAACAGGGCCTGGATGCGAAAGCAGCCGAAGATGGTGAAGATGGCCAGCAGCAGGCAGATACCCGCCCCCACCTCCCGGCGGAAGGGCCGGTGGGCGGGCGCGGGGGGCTGCTTGCGGCTGCGGGAGGAGCCGCTCTTGGATTTGGATGAGGAGGAGGCCGTCCGCCGCCCTCCCGACGAGGACGAGGCGGAGCGACTCCCTCCGGTCTTCTTTTGTGACGTTGCCATAGCGTTTGAGATCCTTTCTCAGGAGATCGCGGTCACGCCGCGGGGACCAGGGTGACGTTCAGGAGGCTGAGTATCAGGAACACCCCGCCCGCAATCCAGCAGTAGTAGGCGAAGGCCCCGAATTTGCCCTTGGAGGCCAGCAGGTTCACAAGGCCGATGGAGAAATAGCCCACCACGCCGGCGATGACCATGCCCAGCAGATACTTGGGCAGCAGAGCGGTATCAATGTCTCCCGCCTGGACCACATCCACCACTTCTAAAATGGTGGCCCCCAGCACGGCGGGCAGGGACATGAGGAAGGAGAAGCGGACGGCAAACTTCCGGTCCAGCCCCAGGGCCATTCCGGCGGCGATGGTGCTGCCGGAGCGGGACAGGCCGGGCAGAGTGGCAAAGCCCTGGGCCACGCCCATGAGCAGGGCGTCCAGCAGCGTGGTGTTCCGGGCGTTCTTGCGGCCTTTGGCCATGCGGTCCGAGGTGAAGAGCACAACGCCGGTGAGCAGCAGGATGCAGCTTACCGCCGCCGGGTAGTTGCCCACGGCCTCCACCTTGTCCTTGATGGGCAGCACCAGGAACAGGGGCAGGGTGGCCACGATCAGCAGCAGAATCTGCCGCCGGGCGGTGGGGGGCTCTCCCCGGCTGGGGGTGCGGGAGAACAGATCCCCAAAGAAGCGGAAGAACTCCAGGATCATCTCCCAGATGTCACGCCAGTAGTAGACGCACACCGCAATCAGGGTTGCAAAGTGGAGCAGGATGTTGAACAGGTTGTCCGGCTCGTTCATTCCAAAAAAATGCTGAAACAGGGTCAGGTGCCCGGAGCTGGAGATGGGCAGAAATTCCGCGACGCCCTGGATCACGCCCAGGACGACGACCATGATGTACGACACAGTGCAGGTACCTCCGTTATGGTAGTTTTCAAAAATGGACGCTGTCATATATATTAGCACATCGCATCGGAGAATACCAGCATTTTTCGGAAATCTTAAAGAAGGTGCGCTAAGGCCGGCCGCCCCCCCCCTTTCCCCCGCGGCCCGGTATTCCCGGGGCGTACAGCGGTAGAAGCGCCGGAACTGCTTGGCGAAATTGCTGGGGCTGCCGAACCCGCAGGCCAGGGACAGCTCTGAGACGCTCCGCTCCGGATGGCGCAGCAGCAGCTCCGCCCCCCGCGTCACTCGGTATTTCAGCAGGTACTGGATCGGGGAGCACTGGATGGTCTTTTGAAAGCAACGCAGGCACTCCCGCTCCCCGATGTCGGCCGCCCGCGCGATGTCCGGCAGGGTGAGCTCCCTGGCGTAGTTCTGATGGATGTACTCCAGCATTCTCCGCATGCGCAGGTTGTCCAGGCTCTGCCCCGCCCCGGGGCGGTCCATTTGAGGCTGAAATGTCTGAATCAGCTGAAAGGCGAGGCGGGACAGGCAGTCCCGCACCAAAAACTCATAGCCGTCCGGCTCGCCCTCCACCGCCTCGAAGGCCCGGCGGAAGCTGTCCGCCGCCTCCCGCTCCCTCTCCTTTGGGAAGAGAAAGCCGGTGAAGGCGGGACAGCGGATCAGCGGGTCTATGTACCGCCGGGCAAATACGGAGTGCTCGCCGCCGGTGAGCAGGGACGGGTGGAACACCAGAGAGCGCAGCTCGCAGAAGTCCGGGGTCCTCCCGGCGTGGAGCATATTGGAGTTGACCGCAAAGAGATCGCCCGTCCGGAGCAGGACGGTCTCCGACGCCGTTCTCCACTCCAGCGCCCCCTCCTGTACATAGAGGAGCTCCAGCTCCTCGTGCCAGTGCCATGGAATCCCGTCCCTCTGCTGTCCGGTGTAGCGGGCGGAGTAACCCGCGCAGGGAAACTCCAGCGTCCCGTGGGGCTGAAGCTCCTTCAGCCCCCGGTCCAGATTCAGCCCGCACTCCTGAAGCGCCATGCGGCACACCCCCGGTCTTCGCCAAACTTGGCGGTTTTCTTATATTATAAGTCTAAAATTGAATTGATTCAAGGCCGCTTTGTCGGTATGATGTGAAAAGCAACATTGACAGGAGGCAATCCGATGTTTCATCTGCTTTTAGGAATCATCTATCTCGCGTTTGTCAGCCTGGGCCTGCCGGACTCCCTGCTGGGCGCGGCGTGGCCCAGCATATATCCGGAGTTCTCCGTCCCGGTCTCCTATATGGGAGGGATCTCCATGATCATTGCGGCGGGCACCATCGTCTCCAGCCTGCAGAGCAGCCGCCTGACCGCCCGCTTCGGTACGGGGCGGGTGACCGCCTTCAGCGTGCTGCTGACGGCGGCGGCCCTCTTCGGCTTCTCCATCAGCCGCTCCTACCTGGAGCTGTGTCTGTGGGCGGTCCCCTACGGCCTGGGGGCGGGCTGTGTGGACGCGTCTTTGAACAACTATGTGGCTCTCCACTACGCCAGCCGCCACATGAGCTGGCTCCACTGCATGTGGGGGGTGGGGGCCTCCCTCGGCCCAGCCATTCTGGGCCTGGCCCTCTCCGGCCGCCAGAGCTGGAGCATGGGGTACCGCTCCATTGCGGCCCTTCAGATCCTTCTGACGGCCGTTCTCTTCCTCAGCCTCCCCCTCTGGGGCCGCGCCCCCTCGGCCGGAGACCAGGACGGTCCCTCCCCTGCCCCGGCGGCCCGAGCCCTCTCTCTGTCCCAGATCGTCCGGATTCCCGGGGCAAAGGAGGTTATGCTCACCTTTTTCTGCTACTGCGCGCTGGAGCAGACCACGGGGCTCTGGGCCAGCAGCTACCTGGTGCTGCAGTGGGGGCTCTCCTCTGAGACCGCCGCCCATTTCGCCAGCCTGTTTTTCATCGGGATCACGGTGGGGCGGGCCCTCAGCGGGTTTTTGACCTTAAAGTGCTCAGACGCCCAGATGGTGCGCCTTGGGCAGGGCGTCGTCCTGGGCGGCCTCGTCCTGCTGCTTCTGCCTCTGGGGGAGCGGGCCGCACTGCCGGGCCTGATTCTCATTGGGCTGGGCTGCGCTCCCATCTACCCTTCCATCATCCACGCCACCCCCGAGCACTTCGGCCCGGCCTGTTCACAGGCCATGATCGGGGTTCAGATGGCCTCCGCCTACGTGGGCACCTGCCTGATGCCGCCGTTCTTCGGCCTGCTGGCCAATCACATCGGCGTGTCGCTGCTGCCGGGATATCTGCTGGTGATTCTGGCACTGATGACCGCCAGCCATGAGGGGCTGCTGCGGCGCACCGCAGGCCGGCCGGCCGAGTCCGCCGCCTGCTGATCCAATCAGAAACCCGCCGCCCGCGGTGAGAGGGGGCCTCCCAAATCGGAGCCCCTCCCCGCGGGCGGCGGGTCTGTATTTCTGTATTGTTGATGCTCAGTCAGACAACAGAATCCGGTCGTTGTCCAGGTCCTTCCCGGCCCCGGCCCGGAACCGCTCCAGAAGGTCGTTCACCGTCATGCCGGCGCGCTCCTCCCCCTGGACGTCCAGGACAATGTGCCCGGAGTCCATCATCAGGGTGCGGTTGCCCAGCTCCAGGGCGTTTTTCATGTTGTGGGTGACCATGAGGGTGGTGATGCTGTGCTGGGACACCACGTCCCGGGTGATCTTCAGCACCTTCTCCGCCGTGCCTGGGTCCAGCGCCGCCGTGTGCTCGTCCAGCAGCAGCAGCTTGGGGGGATTCATGGTTGCCATGAGCAGCGTCAGGGCCTGGCGCTGTCCGCCGGACAGGAGGCCCACCGGCTGGCGCATCCGGTCCTCCAGCCCCATGTCCAGCAGGGCCAGCCGGTCCTGAAACCGCTTCCGGTCCGCCTTCGTCATGGGGGAGAACCAACCGCCGCTGCCCGCGGCCAGCGCCAGATTCTCCTCAATGGTCATGTGGGGGGCGCTGCCGCGCATAGGATCCTGGAACAGACGGCCGATTTGGTGGGAGCGCTGATATTCCGGCAGGAAGGTGATATTTCTTCCGTCCAGATAAATGCTGCCGCTGTCGGGGAAAAAGCTGCCGCTGATGGCGTTAAGGAGGGTGGATTTGCCTGCGCCGTTGGAGCCGATGATGGTGACGAAATCTCCTGGGAGCAGGTGCAGGCTCAGGCCCTGCAGGGCTGCCTTTTCATTAATGGTGCCGGGGTTGAAGGTCTTGGATATTTTTTCAATCTTCAGCATGAAGGCGGGCCTCCTTTCGCGCAGCCATGCGGCGGCGCAGCATGGGCAGCTGCTTTCTGAAATAGGGGGCGGCGATGGCCAGCACCACGATCACCGAGGACACCAGCTTCAGCATGAAGGCGGGCATATCCAGCCGCAGGGCGATGGTATACACCAGACGGAAGGCAAAGGCGCCCACCACCATGCCGATGGCCCGCTTGAGAATGCTGCCCTTGCCCAGCAGCACCTGACCCATGAGCAGGGAGGCCAGGGCGATGGTCACCATGCCGGTGCCGATGTCGATGCTGACGGATTTTTGACTTTGGGCCAGCAGGCAGCCGGACAGCCCCGTGAAGGCATTGGCCACGCACAGGCCTACGATGGTGGTAAAGGTGGGATTGATAGAGGAGGAGCGGACCATGTCGGGATTGTCGCCGGTGGCGCGGATGGCCAGACCCAGGCGGGTGTGCAGAAACAGGGCCAAAAAAACGACCACGGCAATCACGGCGATGACCGCCACAAGCAGCTTATACTGCTCAGCCAGAAAGGTGTCCTGCAGCAGAGCCCGGGCCTTGGTGAACACGGTCTCGGTTTTGTTCATGTTCAGCAGGGAGGAGCCGCCCATGACGGCGATATTGACGGAGTAGAGTCCGGTGTTGACGATGATGCCCGCCAGGAGGCTGTCAATGCCCATTTTCGTTTGCAGCAGGGCGGTGATGAAGCCGGAGAGGACTCCGGCGCCCATGGCGGCCAGAATGGCCAGATAGGGATGCCCGGCAATGGCTACCATAGCACCCACAGCGGCGCCCAGAGTGAAGCAGCCGTCGGTGGAAAGGTCGGCAATATTCAGGATGGATATTATAATACAAAAACAGGTATTGAGACGCTTGTAAATGCTTGCTATGCAAGATTGCGATCGTTTTCGGCATCTACAACTAATTTGTTACAACTGACTGAACAAGGTACAGATATTTTTGAAGCGGGTGTGGATGGAGATGTGAATTTTGATACTTATAACATCTCTCTTACGGCTGGCCAAATCACAAAAATATGGGAAGAATGCTATATAGGTATTAATGCATGTAATAATGTAACCTATTTTATTAACTCTGTCTCAGATATGTCTGATTCAGATAAAAAGTTACGTGAAGCGGAAGCTCGCTTTTTGAGGGCTTATATGTATTATCATTTAATTATGCAGTTTGGAGATGTGCACTTGTCTCTTGAACCGACGGTTGGTGTACAGACGGAAGCTAATCGAACTGCGGTTGCACAAATATTGGATGAAGCTATTTATCCGGATCTGCGTTATGCGGTGGAGAATTTGCCTACACAACAAACTGATTATGGACGTATTGATGTGTATGGTGCCAAATTTTTTCTCTCTTATGTTTTGTTATCTGATGAAAGGAGCAGCAAAGTCGAGTTTGAAGAAGCTGCTCGATTAGCGTCTAGCGTTATTAATGAGTCACAATATACATTGCAAGAAACAAGAGATATGGTCTTTAATCAGGATAATGATATGAATAAAGAAATTATCTGGAGTTTACAGTTCTCGGAAGATGAATCGTTAAGGGAAAATGGAAATCAGACACATTTATATTTTGTTCCGAAATATGATGCTAATATTCCGGGAATGACTCGTACTGTGGAATATGGGCGTCCTTATGCTCGTTTTAAACCGACTCAGTTCATGTCGGACTTATACGACTCTTCTATTGATTCCCGCTATCAGGCTTATTGGCGTGATACATGGTATGCTACAACTGCGACTGATAAACTATCTGTGGGAGATACAGCTTTTTATCTTCCGAAAGATGCTTGGAGCAAAGCTCAAATCGATTCGAAAAACTATAAAGTTTTTAATCCGGAATTTAGTGAGAGTTTAGGAAATGATTATAGTACGGTAAGTAATCGTGTGTTTTTACATTTAAAGAAATTTGATGATGTAAAACGAGCTACCATGAATGAAGAAAAAGGCACTAGGGATTGGGTTTGTTTTAGAGTTGCCGAAGCTTATCTTTTGGCTGGTGAAGCCTATTATAGAGCTGGTGATGTGGATAATGCTTTGAAATATATCAATATGTTGCGTAGAAATTGTGCAATCAAAGGAAAAGAAAAAGAAATGGAAATTTCAGCATCCGACTTATCAGTTGATTTTATTTTGGATGAACGTGCCCGTGAGCTTTGTGGAGAGGGGAAACGCTGGTATGATTTGAAACGATTAGGCAAACTGATCGAAAGGACTGATTTGCATAATAAAAAAGCACATGGTAATATGAAATCATTCCATGAATTGCGCCCTATACCTCAGAGTCAGATTGATAGATGTACGAATGTATATCCACAAAATCCCCAATGGTGAGAAATAAAATGAAAGATATTATTAGACTCGTATTGGTGTTTTTCTTTGCGATTTCTATCCCCTGTAAAGGGGAGGATGTGCCGATAAAAGGATGGATCATATTATCCGATAATATGGATAATGCGATTACGACAATAAAAGCGGCGAAAGGTTATAAAATTAACCATCTTCAACTTTCTCATCAGATTATTCATAATCTGATGGAAGTAAAGAATGAATCAGTACGAAATCAGGTAAGGAACCTCACCCGATTGGCTCATCAGGAGGGAATTGGAGAGGTGCTTGTTTGGGATCATAGTTTTTATGCGCTGGATTATTATCCAGCGCAATTTAAGACGGGTCCTCATGGAACTCTTAATATGGATAATCCGGCTTTTTGGGAGTGGTTTAAGCAGGATTACCGAGGAATGCTTGATTTGATCCCAGAAATAGATGGATTGGTTCTGACTTTCATTGAAACAGGTGCATATGCAGAAAAGCAATACTCGAATTTGTTAAAAACAAATGAAGAAAAATTAGCTGCAGTAGTAGATGCTGTTGCTGATGTTGTCATTAATGAGCGCGGAAAGAAGTTATATATAAGAACTTTTGCCTATTCGAAAGAAGAGTATGCAAATACTGTTGGCTGTATCAATCATATTAAAAATGACAAAGTAATCTTAATGATGAAAGAAACTCCTCATGATTTCTTTTTGACTCATCCGAATGATCCTTTTATTGGTAAAATAAATAAACCAACGATCGTCGAATTTGATACGGGAAATGAATATAATGGTCAGGGAGTTATAGCCAATACGTGGCCTGAATATGTGACAAAACGTTGGACAGATTTTATTAAGCGACCGAATGTAATTGGATATGTAGCCCGGACAGACCGGTATGGAACAACAAAGTTGGTTGGTTCTGCCAATGAGATATTGTTATATGCTTTAAAGCGCTCAACTGAGAATCCAGAGATTTTGCCTGATCGGATATATGATGAATATATTTCAACCCGATATGGAGAAAAGGCATTAGAACCGATAAAGAAAGCTTTTGAAAAAGCATACGATATTGTTTTGTCTTCCATGTATATTTTAGGGACAAATGCGGCGAAACATTCATCTATGGATTATGATCCTTATAGTAGTAGCTATGATAGGCATGTTTCAGGGCGATGGCTGGAACCACCTGTTGTATTTGTGGAGCATGGAATCAATAAGGAATTTCATTATTGGAAAGATATTGTCAATCATATTGCTCCGGCACGGTTTAAAACAAAAGATTCCCGCTTGGGATTAGAGGCAAGATATGTGATTGAGCAGAATTGGGTTACGCCTGTAGAGCTAATGGATAGTCTTTACCTCAGCTATATTATTACGGAAAAACGGTATGGTGTAAGTTTGGCTAATGAGGCATTAGCTGATATAGAACGGGCTAAAGACCTTTTAACCCCTTCGGATTATGATGATTTATATCGGCTTTTTAAAAGAACGGCTTTGACTGCGCAGCTTTACGAAGCTGTATCCACTGCCTATTTCGGATTTAGGATATATGCCAAAGGGAAATCTTATCGATATGAAAATCTTGAAGAGCAGATTAGGTCTGCTTTGAATCGAATAGATCTCGTTACGGATGAAATGAAAGGTATGCAAGGAGAATATCCTTTAGGACAATGGGACTGGCTGAAGGATGCAGAAACTGCATTATCTTATAAAAATAAGATTCTTACGGGATGGAAAGAGTATAATAATGTCAAATTTACGCAATAGATTTAAATAATGAGGTGTGTTGTGAATTTCTTTGTGACTGTTTGTCTGTTTATGTCTATAGTACAATTAGCAAGTGCACAAAAAAACTATTTTAAAGATTTACCAGAAAATTGTTCTCCTGAGAAAGTTGGAGCTATCCTTAGCCGGAATTTTATTCCATCTAAACACATGTGGTACGGAAAAGGGAAATGGATCCATTATGCAGAAGTTTGTACGTGGTATGGAGCGCTGAGATATGCGGAAATTACCGGTGATAAACAATTAGCTGGACAATTAAAGGATCGTTTTGACTTACTTGTTACAATGGAAAAATCTCATTTGCCTATAATGGATCATGTAGATTTGAATGTGTTTGGTTGTATCCCGTTAGAATTGTATAAGATAACGAAGGATAAGAAATATTTGGAAATGGGTTTATCCTATGCTGATACACAATGGACTTTGCCGGCTAATGCAACCCCAGAGGAAAAAGCCTGGGCGGATAAAGGACTATCTTGGCAAACTCGTCTTTGGATTGATGATATGTTTATGATTACAATTCTTCAGGCCCAAGCATATCATACAACAGGGAAACGTGAATATATGGATCGTGCAGTGAAAGAAATGGTTGTCTATTTGGATGAATTACAGCGTCCCAACGGATTGTTCTATCATGCTCCTGATGTTCCGTATTTCTGGGCAAGAGGGAATGGGTGGATGGCTGTAGGCATGGCAGAATTATTATTGTCTACTCCGGAAGATAATCCGAATCATGCTCGTATTTTAGAGGGATACCGCTTGATGATGAAAAGTTTAAAAGATTATCAGGATAAAAGTGGTATGTGGAATCAGTTGATTGATAAGGCTGACTGTTGGCCTGAAACATCTGGTTCTGCTATGTTTACCTATGCAATGATTATGGGAGTGAAGATGGGATGGTTAGAAGCTGAAGAGTATGGACCTATAGCTAGAAAAGCATGGATTGCTTTAGTCCCTTATATTAATAAGGACGGAGATGTGGAAGAAGTTTGTGTCGGTACTGGAAAGAAGAATGATCTTCAGTATTATTATGACCGTCCTCGGATTATTGGCGACTATCATGGACAGGCTCCGATGCTGTGGTGTACTTATGCATTGTTGTGTAAATAATGATTGTCGGAAAATTATTACAATAGTGATATCTGGACAATATTAGTGATATCTTCCCAATAATTTCCGTACTTTTGTATTCCATTTTAATGCAAAAGTATGAATTATACAATAAAGTCTCCTGATTCACTGAAAGCTTCCGTTAAGCTGCCCGCATCCAAGAGTATCTGTAATCGTGCGTTGATACTTAATGCGTTGAGCTATAGCCCGTATGAGATTCGGAATTTGTCGGATTGCGATGATACGGAGGTGATGGTGAAGGCGTTGAATTCGAATGACCGTGACTTTGATATAAAAGCCGCGGGAACTGCGATGCGGTTCCTGACGGCTTTTTTGTCTAAAGTGGTGGGCGAGTGGACGATTACCGGAACGGAGCGGATGAAGAACCGGCCGATCAAGATACTGGTGGATGCGCTGAATGCGCTGGGAGCACGGGTGGAATATATGGAGAAGGAGGGATATCCTCCTCTCCGCATTTTCGGAAGTGCGTTGCAGGGAGGCGAGATTTCGCTTGCCGGTGGGGTCAGTTCACAGTATATTTCGGCGTTGCTGATGATTGCCCCCCTGATGGAGAACGGGCTGACCTTGCATCTTGAAGGGGTTGTCATTTCGAAACCCTATATCAACCTGACGTTACAGCTGATGGAACAATATGGGGTAAAGGCGGAATGGAACGGGCAGACCATTAAGGTAAGACCGCAGGATTATCATCCGATACCCTTTACCGTTGAATCCGACTGGAGTGCTGCTTCCTACTGGTATTCCATGATGGCGTTGTCTAAAAATGCTGAGATCGAATTGCTGGGGCTGTTTAAGAACAGTTTGCAGGGAGATGCCGCCGGAGCCAAATTGTTTGCACAGCTTGGTGTGGGTACGACTTACACGGATCGGGGCGTTGTTTTGAAGCACAACGGGAATAGGACCAAAAAACTGAATTATAACTTCGTAAACGAGCCGGACCTGGCTCAAACCTTTGTCGTGACCTGTGTGTTATTGAATATCCCTTTCCGTTTTACCGGTTTGCAAAGTCTGAAGATAAAAGAAACCGACCGCATCGAAGCGCTTAAGACGGAGCTTCGCAAATTAGGATATCTCCTGACAGACAGCAACAACAGTATTTTGGAATGGAACGGCGAACGTTGTGAACCGCAAGCGCATCCTGTGATCACGACCTACGAAGATCACCGTATGGCGATGGCATTTGCACCTGCCGCCCTCGTGTTGCCGGAAGGGATCGAGATAGCTGACCCGCAGGTGGTCAGCAAAAGTTATCCGCACTATTGGAGAGACTTGAGAACCGCAGGCTTTATTATAATTGACAATGAACAATAGGCAATTGACAATTAGTTGTCGGTGTCTGGAAGTCCATTGTCAATTGCTCATTGTTAATTGTCAATTATTATGTGGTATATTGTTATAGGTATTATCGTATTGGGTGTTGTTGCTGCCATTGCCGGTTATTTTCGGAACCGGAAATGGCAGAAGATGCTGGAACGTGGGGAGATTTCTGAAATCCCCGAGGCACAGGAACTTGTCACTGACGAATGTTGCGGACAGCATGAAACCTGTGAACGCGACAGTCTGTTGGCGGCAGTCAGCAAAAAAATCGAGTATTATGACGATGAAGAACTGGACCGTTTTCGGGGAGTCGAGGCCGATGCATACGATGAAGATGCCGTGAACGAGTTCCGTGATGTGCTTTATACCTTGCAGGAGATCGAAGTGGCTGGCTGGTTGCGTAGTCTGCAACTTCGTGCTATTAATTTACCGGATGAGCTGAAGGACGAAGCGTTCCTGATTGTCGGGGAGCGGCGCATACATTAAGTTTCATAACCATGAAACAAAAGTTCCCCTTGCATGGAACAACAGTTTCATAGGCATGGAACAGGAGTTCCCCTATAATGAAACAGAAGTTTCCTGCCGGGAAACCATAAAAAAGGATATAAGAGGATAGAAAATGGATTTACTTCAATATGGTTTTTTCCAGCATGCCCTTTTGGGTAGCCTGCTGACCGCGATCGCTTGTGGTATCGTCGGGACATATATCGTGTCGCGGCGGCTTGTCTTTATCAGTGGAGGTATCACTCATGCTTCTTTCGGTGGATTGGGGTTGGGGTTCTATCTCGGGATGAATCCGATCTTGATGGCAATGTTGTTTTCCGTGCTCTCCGCATTCGGGGTGGAGTGGGCGAGCAAGACACAGAATGTGCGTGAAGACTCTGCTATTGCCGGGATATGGTCGTTAGGAATGGCATTGGGCGTTATCTTTATTTTCCTGACACCCGGATATGCACCGAATCTATCCGCCTACCTTTTTGGAAATATTCTGACTGTTTCGACGGGAGATATTATCTGGATAGCCGCTTTGGCGTTGTTGCTGGTTATCCTTTTTTCGCTTTTCCTGCGGGAGATCGTTTATGTGGCCTTCGATAGGGATTTTGCACTGACGCAAGGAGTGCCCGTCAAGTGCATAGAATATGTAATGATGTGCTGCATCGCTGTGACGATCGTCCTTTCGATCCGTCTGGTCGGGATCATGCTTCTGATGAGTTTGCTGACGTTGCCTCAGATCACCGTAAACCTTTTTACATCAGACTTCAAGAAGATCATTTTCGGAAGTATTGCCATCGGTTTCTTGGGATGTGTGTTCGGGCTCGTCCTTTCTTATCTTCTGAATGTGCCTTCCGGGGCGTTTATTATTCTTGTCCTAGTCCTTTTCTTTTTGATAGTGAAAGCAATAAAAGCGGTTTTAAAGCGTTAAAAGGGGAAATGAAGAAAGGTTTCTACTATATAATCGCATTATTGATTGTCTCTTTGTTTTGG
>OGHL01001491.1_pt1 | contig 13561 bp, 14 predicted proteins | sample 1571391 | NCBI WGS metagenome assembly OGHL01 (sample SAMEA2581948, study PRJEB24529) | metagenome | biome: Human gut stool | place: China | collected 2011 | reverse complement strand
CTCTTTCCCTACACGACGCTCTTCCGATCTACCCTCAGCCTCCTGCTGGTGATCATGAGGATGATGATGAGCTCCCCGATGAAGACCCTCCAGATGAGGAGCTCCCAGACGAAGATCCTCCAGGTGAAGGCATCACACCTCCTCCGGAGTCTGAAGGCTCACCGCCCCCGTCCGTGGATGTTGATGACGATTCTATGAACAATTCTTGGTCATCCGCTCCACAACGCCCTGGCAGCGTCGGTCATGCAGATCCACCTGACTCAATTCCCGATGAATCATCTCCAATTATATTGCGCTGCGGTCTGGTTGAAATAGACATAGAGCATCTTGAAGAATTCTGCAATACCCTGCCCAAATACATTCCCGCTGACAAAATAATCACCCGCGAAGAGGTTGCTGGCTTTGTGTATGGTCTTGCTGGAAAACCGGCGTTAGGTCTACAGAGAGAGTCGTTTTCGGATATCAAGAGCAGCCCCTTCCGGGAAGCCATTGGTTTTCTCTCCAGCTCTGGAGTTGTATCCGGTTGCGGCGGCAGCAAGTTTAACCCGTCCTCCCCTCTGACAAAAGCACAGCTGCTGACCATACTTGCCCGATTCACAGAGCCTGTGGACATAGCACTCACCAATATTGATGTTTCCGGGCATTGGGCCGAAACTTCTGTGAAAACAGCTGTTGCCTCCGGCTGGATTGAAGATTCCCCAATTGACCTGCAGGCCCCCGTCACATTTGGTGGGTTTATTGAAATACTTGGCGCTATCATCCAGGTGTCCAAATGATCAGAGTTAATCTTTCTAAACTCCTTGGCGAAAGAAAGATGAAGCAAGCCGATCTCGCTAGAATAACTGGAATACGGCCAGCAACCATTAACGATCTCTACCATGAGCTCGCAGAGCGTATCAGTCTAGAACACTTAGACTTGATATGTGAAGCCTTGCAGTGTGACTTATCCGACCTTTTGGTAAGAGACTTGAGTAAGCGGCCATCTCTCAGAACGAAACGCCCCAAAAATCAGAAGCCTTAAGGCAAAATATGACGGGCCGTCTTCGACCGGAATTCCGGTGACTAGCAAGAGGATTTGTGCATACCTACATCGCATTTGGAAATGCCCCGCAGAGCCGCATACATGAGTTGCAACGGCGGTTTATGGCAAGGGGGTGGTAGACGCACGTCAACGCGGAAACCCTCCCCTACGCAGCTCTATTGCGCTCCCTCAGTTAAGAAGAAACTCCCTCTCAGGCATTGTGCCCAGGAGGGAGTTTTTTCTTGGTTGAGATTTATTTTTGCCGGCTTTGCTTCTAGGTTCTTGATCCGCCGCCTTGATGGCCAAATGGATTTTTGGGCTTCTGCCCACCAAACAGTATGGTTGCCTCAGTGAAGCCATGTCTCTTGCCCATGTTATATATCTGGCGAAGATGCTCCGCAAAGGCTTCTTCCTGAAGGTTTGTGCTTGCATATACTCCGTTTTTTTCTCCAATCAAGTATGCTAGCACAGCAAGGCGCTCCGGCCCAATTACTGAATATTCCTTCACGAATATTTTAAGTTTCTCCTGTGCAGCCTGCACTTCATTCGGCGTCAACATGGAGATAAGGTCCTGAATCTCCAATTTGCCAAGTACATATCCGTTTTCCATACTGTCACATCTTTTCCTTTCGCTCACTCAATGCCCTGGCGTCCGCCCGGCCCTTGGCCATGCGCTGCTCGGGGGTGAGTTCTCCGCCGGCGGGCTCGCCGCTGGTACTGGCCGCGCCGACGCCGTTGGTGCCGGAGTCCTCGGTGTCTCTCACCATAGAGGCCAGGTATCTCTTGCCAGTCTTGGCAGCCTTCTGCGCGGCGCGGTACGCCATCTCCTGGGCGGTGCAAGCGTCGGGGCCGTACTTGGCCGCCTGGATGGTCTCGGCGTCAAACTGGGATGCCAGGGCGTCGATGTCCTGAAGGCGCGTCCTCTCCGTCTGAACTGCATCATCCTCCGCGATTTGAGCTGCTTTCGGTCTGGTTTTTGCTGGGATAGCCGCAGGATATACCCAGCCCATGGCGGCAGTGGTCAATTTTGTCTCTGGGTTAGCCGTTGGAATATTGTCCGGGGCAAACATTCCCGGAGCGAGGTGGAGCGCCTGTCCACGAACGAACAGGCAGCGCCCATCGGCGCTGGCCGCAATGCCAAGGGGCTCCGCATCCTCCAGGACTTCATCGGCAAAGCCCTTGTCCACGGCCTCGCTGCCCGTCATGTAGGTGGTGTCGGACATCATGTGGGACAGGACGGTTTCGGTCAGGCCGGTCTTCCGCTTGTAGATAGCGATTTGTGCCTTGTCCCAGGCGTCATACTGTCCAGCCGCCTCGCGCAGTTCGTCTGCGTTGTAGCCGCCCCAGAAGAAACCCCAGCACTTGTGAATCATAATCAGGCTGGAGGGATTGACCTTCACCGTATCGCAGGCGCACATGATAAGCGAGCCGCCGGACATCGCCACGCCGTCCACGATGCAGGTGAGCTTCGCTCCGCCCCGCGCCAGCTCCCGGAGCCGGTTATGGATGGTGATGGATACGCCGGCGTCGCCGCCGTAGCTGTTCATGCGGATGGTGATATCCTTGCAGGAGGCGATCTGCTCCAAGTCCTCCATGAAGTCGGACAGAAGCACGAATTCTCCCTCCACGGGATTGCCGTACCAGTCTGTGGGGCGCTGCTCGTATATGTCGCCGTACATGGTGATCTCGGCGCTCTGCCCGTCAGTAGTCGCCATGGCGTAGACCGCCCGGCGGATGTCCACCGCCGCGGGCCGCGCTTTTCTCGGATCCTTCATTCGTTTCCTCCTTCTCCTTCGCCGCCTTGGGGTCGATGGGGACGGCGATACGCCCGCCTCCGGCCTCGGCCAGTCTCTGGTTTTCGATTGCCAGCTGCTCGATGTTACTCTCCCAGTCGCCGCCACCCATTTCCAGGGCGACCTGCTCTTGGGTCTTGAAGCCGTGCTCGGTGAGGATGACGGCCGCGTTGGCCTCCTTCAGCGGGCCAAGATGCCCCTGAACGTGGCCGATCCATCGCGCGCCGCACCAGGTAGCACACAATGCCGAAGAACTGGTATCAAGAGTAGCTTGCGCGTAGTGCATCCACTCGGTCCTCTTCAATCACGCTGCGAATCAGAGAGATCAGATCCTCGTTATATGCCTCAATACCAGACAAAATCTCCTCCGTATTGGAACCAGAAACATTGTAGGTAACTTGAACACTGATAGGCCTTTCAGACCCAGCGTATGCATTTCTGCCACTCTCCGCAGATATGGCGTCGTTACCTTGGTATGCTGCGAGGTAGGCCATAAGCTGCGGCACGATGCCGACGGCCTGGATCTCCTCGGCGGAGAAAGCCTCGACACCGGCGCCGGCCATGCCGGACATAGCCTCGGCCACGTCCGGCTGCAGGGCCTCTGTTTCCTTGATGTAGCCCGCCCAGGTCATGTCGGCCTTTTCCTCCATGACGCGGGAGGGGCTGTGGATTTCCAGCTTGGCGTCGATGGCGTCAATGGCTGCCTGGGCGATCCGCGAGTAGGCGGCCTGCACCTGGGGCAGCATCGCTTCCGCGCCGGACACGAAGCCCTGGATGGTGGCCTTGCCGCTCTCCGCGGCCTCCGCTCCGAGGTCCATTGCCTCGATGTCGGCAGCAAGCTCGGCTTGCAGCTCGTCCATGGTGGCGGTGAAGTCGGTCTTGAGGTCGGCCACGCTGCCGGCGGCCGCTTCCTGCTCGGTCTGCAAGGTCTGCCAGTTGGCGACCATCGTCGCCAGCTGCTCGTCGGTGGCCCCGGCCATGCCGGCGATCGCGTTCACGCTTTCCTCGGAGCCGTCGGCAAAGGAGGCGATCATCTCGCTCAGGCCCTCGATGTCGGCGCTGCGCTCGGTCAAGGTCTGCAAATTGGCGTTGTAGTCCTGCCAGTAGGTGATCTGGCTCTCCAGGGCCGAATTGATGGTGCCCGCGCTCGTTGCAACGACACCTGCGGCCTCGTCCCAGAGCTGGTACTGTCCCGATATGCTCTCCAGGGCGGCGTCGTATGCCTCGGTGTAGGCGGTCACAAGGGCGTTGATTTCCTCCTTCACGCCGGTGATGGCGGTCTGGAGCTCCTGTTCCTGGGCAGCCGCCTCGGTGGCGGCGTCTCCGCCATCCTGGGTGGCGGCGGTGAGGTTTTGCACCGCCTCCTCCGCCAGCGCGATTTCCGCCTCGGCGGCGGCGACCGCTTCCTGGTCCTCCTCGATGGCTTTCTGATAGTTCTTGGCGCTCTGCTCCGCCGCCCACATCTCGTCATTGATGTCATACAGGGAGTTTTGCAGGTCGTAATACTCCTGGGTCAAGAAGTTGGTGGCGTCGGTCATGGCGTAGTACTCTTGGTTGTACGCCTCGGCTTCCGCCGCCGCCTCATTCCACAGCTCGTTCATGCGAGCCACGGTGTCGTTGTACTTCTTGTTGGCCGCCTCTTGCTGATACTGCGCCTTGGTGAGCCCGATGCTGTTCTCCTCGGCCTCGATCAGCACGGCGGAGTACTGGCTATACAGGGCGGTCAGCTGCTCCTGGTAGGCCTGCTGCATGGCGTTCTGCTTCCATGCCTCGGTATTCGCCCGGAGCGCGGCGGTGCCGCCCTCGATGGTGTCTGTCTCAAGGTCGATGTAGTTGGCGAGGTCAGGCACCACCTGGCAGAGCAGGGCCAGGGTATTGTGATACTGCCGGTGCTCCTCCTCAGTACGGACACCGGCGGCCTCCATCTCCTCCAGCTTGGCGATGTAGGTATCTGCCACGCCGGCGGCCGCCAGCGTGGAGGAAACCGTATCGTCGTAGGTGGCGTTGGCCTCATCCATCGCTTCCCGCATACCCTGGGCCGCCTGGGTCAGCTCGTCCACGGAAGGGACGGCATCGTTGGCCGCGGCCGTGGCCAGGGCAACAATACCAGCAGTAACAGCGGCAACAGCGGCGGTTACTGCAAAAATGGGGCCAAGTGCCACATTCGATACAGTCGCAAATGCGGCAGTCGCAATATTGGCCAGCTTTACCGCAGCGGTATATGCTGCAAGCGCAAGGGTTACTGCCCCGATCACGCCAGCAAAGGCTGTGACAGCGTTCACCAACTCCGGGTTTTTCTTCACGAACTGGGTAACGCCATTTAAGACCTTTGTGCCAATAGAGTAAGCCTCCTGCAGCGCGGGGGTGTATGCGTCGCCGATGGCAACTTTCAGGTTGTTGTAGGCGTTCTGCATCATGGTCAGCTGGCTCTGGGTGGTGGCGTACCGCTTGGTGGCCTCGTTGACCAGGGCGGTGTTTTCATCCCAGGCGTTGCTACCGATCTGCAGGGCGTTGGTGAACACGTCGCTGGCACCAGCTGCGCGGAGCAATGCGTCACGCATACGGATGTCGGACAGGCCCATGTCGTCCAGAACGGCGATTGCGCTGCGTCCCTCGGATTCCATGTTGCCGAGGCCCTGGATAAACTGGATGATGGCCCCGGCCGCGTCCTCTTCAAAGGCTGCGGCAAATTCGGAGGCGGACATACCCGCCACGTCCGCGAACTGCTCCAGCCCGTCGCCGCCCTGCTGGACGGCAAGCGACATATTGGAGATCAGGGTGGAGAATGCGGAGCCGCCGGCCTCGGCCTCGATGCCGACAGAGGACAGGGCGCCGGAGAAGGACATGATCTCCGCCTCGGTCATGCCGACCTGTGCGCCGGCACCGGCGATGCGCATACTCATGTCCACGATCTCTTTTTCCGTCGTCGCCAGGTTGTTGCCCAGGTCAACGATGGTAGCGCCCAGCCGGTCAAAGTCCTCCTGGGACATCCCGGTGATGTTCGCCAGACGGGAGAGGCTGGTGGCCGCTTCGTCCGCGGTCATGTTGGTCGATGTGCCCAGCATGGCCATGATTTCCGTGAAGTCCAGCAGGGACTCCTTGTGGATGCCCAGCTGGCCGGCGGATTCGGCGATGGCCGCCAGCTCCTCTGTCGTTGCGGGGATCTCCGTGGACATCTCTTTGATGGCGTCCGACATGGCGGACAATTCATCGTCGGTAAGGTCGGTGGTCTTGGCAACGCCGGTCATCGCTGACTCGAAGTCCATAGACGCCTGAGCGCAGTCCGCGAAGTACTCATAGACTTCTTTCAAGGCGGTGGCGATGCCCGCCGCCACGATTGCCTCATGGACAGCACCGAACGCCTGGCTCGCCTTGTTCCCGAAGGTCTGCGCGCCCTCGGCGACCTCCTCCTGTTCCTTTTTCAGCGCGTCGATGCGGTTGGTGAGCTGGGCGGAGCTCTGGCCGAGGTCGTCCATGTCGACCCCGGCCTCTTTCAAAGCGTCGCCCATCTCGTCCAGCTTCTCGGTCTGCCGATTCAGGGAGGAGGTGGTCTTTTCGATCTGCTGCTGCTTGGCGAGCAGCTTATTTTGCAGGTCGGCGGAAAACTCCCCCGTCTGCTGGATCTCTTTCTGGATGTTGTCGTACTGCTGCTGAAGGAGCTCCAGGCGCTTCCGGGTGTTCTCCACCGCCGTCTGCTGCTTCTGGTAGGCGGTGATGTCCGACTGCGTTTTGGAGAGGGACTGTATCTCTTTCTGCATGGCCGCCAGCTCGTCCTGGGCGGCCTTGAACGTCTTGCTGTAACTGCTACCCATCTGGGCATTCAGTTGGAATAGCATCTCATATTCCTTGCGGCTCGCCATGATTTACCCTCCTTTTGCAACTGAATCAAAAGCTATCTTTTCCGCATTCGTACGCTCCTTTCTTTTGGGCGGTCGCCCCATTCGCGCTGGCCCCGCTCGTGCTATGTACCGATAGCACACAGACTTGACGCTGTTCTCCGTATTCCGCCCCCCTACTGCGGCGGCGACATCCTTCCAGGCCATGCCGTGGACATACCGAAGCCGGAAAATCATCCGGGTTTGGCTGTCCTCTATGGTGCCGATGTAGGCAGCCACCGTCTCCTCCGAGTGGGCGACAGCAGCCTGGCGCCGTGCCACGGTTTCCCGCATATCCGCTATCTCGGCCGCGAGGTTGCCCGTCGGGTCACTGACACCGTGGGCATGGGGCATCCCGTCCAGCCGCTGCGCCCTTGGGGCGGCCGCAGCCTCCAGGGAGGCCAGCAATTCCAGGTCAGCGGCCAGTTGCTGCCGCAGCTCCAGGTGGCGGTCTAAGTGTTGTTTCGTCATTGCCCCTAAGCCCCTTTCGTGGTAGAATTTAATTACCATATCCACCACAAGGGGGAGAGGGCCAGTGCCTATTGCCGGCCCTCTCCCCTTTTCGGAGCTAATTGCCGTTTCCCACGCTGAACTTCTCCCGCAGCTCCCTGGCATCTACCTTCCCGCGAGCTATCATGTATGCCTCTGGATTCTCCATCGCCTTCGCCAGCATCCCAGGGTAAAGAGCCAGTTCCGGGCATTTCTCCAGAAATTCCTTTTCGCTCATCATCTGTGCCTCACCTCCTTCCCGCAGATACAGCGGACTTACTTCTTCTGGAAATGTTCATACAGCTTCTCTGTGTATCTGACAGTGCCGCCTTGGTTCTTAGCCATACCACTGTACTTCGTACTGGACGCCGTATCGTCCTCGATTCGCTCCCACAGCTCCAGCTGCTCCCCTGCAAAATCGTGGATCGCCCCCACCGCCGCCCTGTACTGTTCGTTGGCCGCGCGCAGCTCCTTCAGCTTAGAATCGGCCGCCTGGAAAAGTTCCTTACTCCCCGGCACTTTAGCGTCTGACAGAAGTTCAATTTGCACCGTCAGCGCCGCTTTCTGAGCCTCTATATCCGCCATATCACCCTGGATTCTGCTTACCGTCTCTGTGTCCCCTTCGACAGTCGCCGCCACAAGAGCGGGGCGCATGGTGCGGATCTTCTCAGAGAGGACGTCCCGCTCCTGGCCCAGAGCCTCGACCCTCTGCCTGATTCTGGCCTCCCGCTGCCGGACATCGGCAAAATACGCATCATAAGCAGCTTGTGCTTCAGCGGTAATCGCCTGATTCTCCTGGCGTAGCTCCGCAAAGACGTCTCTCACCGCTTCCGCCCCGTGTTCCTTCGCCGCGTTCAAAATTTCTTGGATATTCATAGCAACCTCTCCTTCAAAATTTGAAACTTTTTCAACTAAACCTGTCCTTTTTTCGATGTACTAACTATGCGTTTTTTGGGGTCGGCGAGCCCGCACCCTTTGGGGAGAGGCCGTCACAGTACCTTGCGTCCCCTATACCGCTTCGCACAGGGTCTGCAATGGCGTTGCAACAGCCCACAATGCCTTTCTATATATCGCCACTTGTCTCCCTAGGGCCTAAAGTTGGTGCGGAATCCTGGCCTTAATCCGGCTCTTTCTGCCTGCTCACTTTCTTCCTGAGCCTTCAAGAGCTGGGCGTTGGCAACTCTCCGTAGCCGCTGGCTCTTGATTTCTGAGATGTCGCTGGTTACTCGCTTCCTCCATTTGGGGGATCTGTTCCAGTTGTTCATAATCCAGTTTACTAAGAGCAGCTCCCTCGTTTCTTCATCCCGGCACACAACTCCATGCTCCTTCTGAAGCCTGGACAGGGCGCGTTCTACCATGTATCCCTCCAGGCCGGTTTCGATGGCAATCGTTCTTGTGCTGATCTCGCAGCATCCGCACATGGAAAGGTGTTTGTTTGTGCACAGGAACAGATAAAGAAACTTCTCTTCCGCAGAGAACGAATCCGCCACAGCTGCGTTCGTCCAGAAGTCTGCGTCTATCGTGAAATGCTTACCCAATCCGATTACTCCCTCCTGCCGCTTGCCCTGGGGCCCTCGCTACTCCAGAAGAATCTGCTGGGCAAGCCGTTTCCTCCGCTCAGCATTTCCTTTCCTCCGGCTCTGGCCGACCATCTTAAGGGACATGGGGCACATATCCAGCACCCGGTCATAGATTCTGGCGTGCTGCATGGAGGTGGGGTGTTCCAGCTCCTCCAGTGTCAGGTTTGTGGTCACGATCACGGGCAGCCTGGAGCTGGCGCGGGCATCAATGATATTGAATATCTGCTCGGCTGCATAGGGGCTATCCCGCTCTACGCCCAAATCGTCAATGATAAGCAACTTGTAGATAGAAAGCCGATCAAGAAGCTTCTGCCTGTCCATCGTGCCCTGCAGCAGATTTAGCAGGCGGGGAAAGTTTGTGGCTGCAACTGGGACATGCTTCTCAAGCAGCGCATTCCCAATGCAGGAGGAATAAAAGCTCTTTCCGGTTCCCACGGTGCCATAGAACAAAATTCCAATGTTTTCGGCCCTCATCTCCTCCCAGCGATCCACATACCGCCGGCAGGCATCGGATATCCGCGATTGGGCTCGGTCATCCTCTGCAAAGGTGTAGCGCAGTCCATCCGGACATGAGATCCCATCCTCCCGGCGCCGAGCAATATCTTGCAGAAACCGCTCATGTTCGGCCCGCTCCCGCTCTGCCTCCCTGGCCTCTTTCTGGCACTTGCAGGCCGTATGTACCAGCGTCTGCTTCTTTCCTCCGGTAGATGGATCAAAGGACAGCCACATTTGCTTTGGTGTGTGGCACTTGCCGCAGTACAGCAGACCATCGCTTCCTACATAGTCGCCGGGCTTCTCCTCCGTGGCCATCAGCCGGCTAAGGTCAACATTCATCCAGTACACCCCTCTCTATCGTGCAAAGAAGTCATCGCCGCTTTCATAATCCGAAGCGGTCCTGACATCATTTCTGGTACTTGGCCTTTGCCATCGCTCCCACTTCTCAGCGTTTCGGCATGCTGCTTTCCAGTCGACCATTTTACTTTTGCCAACCATCCAGCCCTTGGCTGCGTAGAAGTCTATGAAACCCTGTGGGTCAACATTGCTTCCTCGCTCCTGGACATAGGCAGCTACTTCCTCCAATGTTGGAGGAGCAAAGCTTTGTCGTTTATTTTTCCCACAAGCGGGTGCAGCAATAGACTCCCTCTCCGTTTCCTTTTCCGTTTCCTTTTCCCTTTCCTTCTCCTTCTCCTTTTCCTTCTCTTGGTTTTCGCTGGGTTCTGCCTGGGTTTTTGCCGGGTTTTCACTGGGTTTTGGCTTGGGCGGTCGTCCTCCCTTTTTCCCGTTTTCAACCGACGCAGCATAGCGGCTGGATGAGCTGTCAATATTGGGCCTCAGCAGAACAAAGTAGCCGTTTAGAATCGGTGACAAATCCACAGGCTCTACCCCTTGAAACGCATAGTCCATGATGGCGTCATATAAAGCCAACCTTTGGTCGTCCGGGAGTGGTCGAATGGCCTCATAGTACGATGGCAACATCATAAATCCATACCCCATTCACCATCACCGCCTCCTGGCATTATCAAGATCCGGATGGGTTGGCGGCATACGGAGAAAGCGGCCGGAATTAATAATGGATTTTGCAAACATTCTGCGCTCGGCCATCTATTAACCACCCACCTTTCCCTCCGTCCTAAATTGACGGTCAAAATCTTCTGTGCTAGAATAGTCTTGGAAATGGAGGCCAGATTTTCCTGCCCGCCCCGGTTCCATCGCTCGCCCTAGCGTTGCGCCGCTGGGGCGGGCTTTATTTTTTCCTGCCGTCATGCGGTTACCTCCCCTGAGGTGCTCCGGCCTCGGTCTGAGGCGGTACCCCCAGCTGCTCCAGCAGAGCAGGGACGTTCACGTAGTACGTCGGGCCGCTCTTGATATGGGGGACGCTGCCATTCCGGCAGCCTTGACGAAGGAAGTAGCAACTTAATCCTGTCGCCGCGCAGGCATCCTTGATTTTCATGAAGGGCGCCGCCAGTTTCCCTGTCTCCATGTCACCGCCCGCCTTTCTGTACCGCAATCGCTTTGATTGCCGCCAAAAGATCCATCTGCTTCTCCTTGGGTAGCTCTTTGCGCAACTGCCGGCTGAGTGTAGAGTCAGCCATGCCGCAGTAGTCGGCAACTTCCCACAGTCGCACACCTGCCCGCTTTGCGGACACTCGTACCGCCTCATTTGCCATGAAATCTCCTCCGTTCTAAAAAAATTTCTTGACGCTCGGATTGTCGTCGCGCTATAATTGTACCGCAACAACAATAGCAATGTCAACAACCGGAGCAAAATTATTTTTAATAATACTAACCGAGCATTTGGAGGTGTGTTATGGAGGAGAAAGAGGGACGGTTGCCCGTAATGAAAGAGCGACTGAAAAAGCTTCAGGGGGGCGAATCGGTTACAGACTTTGCTAAAAGATTGGGTTTATCACGTCAAACAGCAGGATTTTATCTGAACGGGGATAGAATACCGGATTCCGAAACGCTGATGCAGATATGTCGAAGCTCCAGAGTATCTGCGGACTGGTTGCTTGGTTTGTCAGCGGATCCTCATCCGGTTCCGGCTGCAGCGGATGAACTTGGCTTATCGCCAAAAGCGGTGCAATATTTGAGAACTTTGCATAAATTGAGCAAGGAAACGCCATATGATGCCAGGATTTCGCTACTGACCTATCTGCTCGAAAATCCGCAATTTGATCTGCTTCTGGCTTTATGTGTGAAATATGTTGGCCTTATGGGTATAACCACAGATCCATCGTTTGAAGGGTCTAGCGATTATCTATCATGTGTCGACACGCTAAAGGAGCATGGCTTTGTCGTTTCTCTTCCTGATGATCAGGCTAATGCACTTTTTAGCGAGCGAATTATAAATCTGTTGCGGGCTATCCTTGATGCGAAAGCGGAGCATACAGGAGGTTAGGTATGCCGTCAACACGAAAGCTGAAAACGAAAGACGGTCGGGTGTTCTATGAGATCTCCGTCAGCCGTGGCCGGGGAAAGTCCCGCTTGACGCGACGCTGGTATCCTCCGGACGGTTGGAGCCGGAAAGCTATAGAGCGGGAGCTGTCCGCTGTGGCCGCAGAGTTTGAGCGCCAGAGCGACGCCGGGGAGATCATCAGCCGGTCGGAACAGCGGGAGCGGGAAGCCCAGGCAGCAACTGAGGCCGCCAAGATCCTCACCCTCCGCCAATACGGCGAGCGGGTTTTCATGCCGTCTAAGGCTGTCACCATGAGCGAGAACAGCCGCTCCAATTACCAGAGCTACTTGGATAAGAAGATTTACCCCGCCCTTGGTGACCTCAAGCTGCCGGAGATCACCCCGGCCCAGATCACCGCCTTGCTCCTGGACATCCAGGCTGAGGGAAAGGCCCATTCCACTGTCATCAAAGTCTACACGATTCTGCATAGCTTTTTCAAAATGGCCTACCTGGGCGACATGATTGACCGCAACCCCATGGACAAGGTGGAACGGCCAAAACCCAGGAAAAGCGAGGCAACGGCAGAGGGGCCTCAGGCGTACACGCCTGCCGAGGTTCAAAGGCTATTCCAGGCCCTAGAGGCGGAGCCGCTGAAATGGCGAGCCATGGTTCACCTGCTGATCGACACCGGCATACGCCGGGGAGAGTGCTGCGCCCTCCGCTGGCAAGACGTGGACTTCGCCAACGGCTCGATCACGGTATCAGGGAATCTCTGTTATACCGCGGCAAAAGGGGTATATCTGGATACGCCGAAAAACGGCCGCACCAGGACTGTCTACGCAGGCGCCGCCACTCTGGCTCTGCTGCGGCAGCTCCGAGGCCAGCAGGCCCGGAAGGCCATCAGTGCCTATATCTTCACCCAGGAGACAGGCCCTGAGCCCATGCACCCGCAGAGCCCAACCCGCTATCTGAAGAAGCTATCGGAGCGGTGCGGCGTCCCTGATCTGCACCCACACAAGCTCCGTCACACCTTCGCCAGCATTGCAATTACCAACGGGGCCGATGTGGCCAGCGTGTCCGAAGCCCTAGGCCACAGCGACAAAGCCGTCACCCTTCGAATGTACACTCATGCCAGCGAGGAGAGCATCAGCCAGGCCGCACAGATTGTCCGAGAGGCAATAGAAAAAGCCGGGCAGGGATAGGTCCCTGTCCGGCTCATTTTTGCTGTCGGTGTCGGTTTCTGTGTCGGTTTTCTCGAAAATTCGGTCTTCGGCAAAATGCCGGAAGTCAAAATAAAGTTATGAATACAAAACAAAAAGCACTCGAAACCGGCAGTTTCAAGTGCTTTTTGTTGGAGCTGCTATCCGGATTTGAACCGGAGACCTCATCCTTACCAAGGATGCGCTCTACCGACTGAGCTATAGCAGCGAATTCGTTCCCAAATGGGAACTATCTGGAACAGGCCAAGCCTGGAATTTTCCTGGCCCGGGGCGAAGCCCCGGTGGCTTATCCAAACAGCCAAGCGGCTGGAACATTTAAATGGCGACTCGGAAGGGACTTGAACCCTCGACCTCCGGCGTGACAGGCCGGCGTTCTAACCAACTGAACTACCGAGCCATTTAAAACAAATAACTATGAAAACAGATTGCTCTGTAATACTCTGGCAGGGGCAGAAGGAATCGAACCCTCGGCACGCGGTTTTGGAGACCGCTGCTCTACCAGCTGAGCTATACCCCTACATTGGTGGGCCTTCACGGGCTCGAACCGTGGACCGGCCGGTTATGAGCCGGCTGCTCTAACCAACTGAGCTAAAGGCCCATACCGTTCCACAGCGTTTAAAAAGTAGGCTTGCCGTCACAGCAACTGTGGCGGCAAGCCACATTCTGGCTCCCCCTGTTGGACTCGAA
>OGHL01001480.1_pt1 | contig 13631 bp, 15 predicted proteins | sample 1571391 | NCBI WGS metagenome assembly OGHL01 (sample SAMEA2581948, study PRJEB24529) | metagenome | biome: Human gut stool | place: China | collected 2011 | reverse complement strand
TTCAAAATGCACATAGGCCGGAATATAGTTTGTCTCACCGGCCTTGACCACGGCATCTTCTACCGTCAGGGTCAGGATCTTTTCCGACGTTGTCGTTGTCGGCTCTTCCGCTCCAACGACCGCCGCAAACGACAGCAGCATCGCCAGCACGAGCAGCAGCGATGTCCCGCGTTTGATGATGTTCTTCATGGCTGTTTTCCTCCTCTATGCCTGTTCCTATTTTCCAAGTGCGTACTTCGGATTTCCGTCGTTTGCCGCATACTGCAATATCCGCACAGCATCAACACCGCTAATTTCGCCGTTCAAATCGACGTCTCCAGCTGCCCAAGGCGCACTAAACTCATACTTTGGATTTCCAACATTTGCCGCATACTGCAAAATTCTCAGCGCATCGACGGCGTTTACTTCGCCTTCGCCAGTTACGTCGCCGAGGGTGTAGTTCAGCTTTACGGCGGCGATATTTTCGTCTGTCACCTTGTTGGTGGCCGCGTTCACGCTGATGATGCGGACGAGCGCGCTCGTGTGATTCTGCGGATAGATGTCGAAGGAGACCGAGCCGTTCGAAGCCGTGGCTTTTGCGACGCTCTGGTCAATGTATTTGATGTTCTCGGCGGTCGGCACGATGAGCGTCTGCGCCGCTTCTTCGGTCTTGACCTCCGTGATTTTGCCGTCTTTATCCTTCGTCTCCAGCAGGAAGACGATCACCATGTCGCCTTCTTTGAGGGAGCTGTTCGTGTAGGTGACCTTCAGCTTGTCGCCGTCAAATTTCAGTTTGCAGCCGTCCTTCACCAGCGATACGGCGCTGACACTCTTGGTTGCGTTCGTTTCGCCTTTTCCATAGTCGATTTCTGTCGCCATGGCCGCTGCGCTCAGCGCAAGGGTCAGCGTTAAGATGAGCGCGAGGAGCCTGATCGTTCGTTTCATCTCGTCCTCTCCTTTATGTTGATTTTTATTCTCGCCATTTTTATTTTCCCTCTATGGAGAGAGGGGCTTTCCGCTGCGGCGGGGGGCGGTGCGGAGCAGAATTGGGGGCCTTAATCCCCTCAGACCTCGCTTCGCTCGGCCAGCTCCCCTTGATGCAATCAAGGGGAGCCTTTGGATCGCCGCGGCTATTTTATTCCGTGGGGAATTTTTCGAGATAGCGGGTGATCATGACGGCGATCTGCGCGCGGGTGGCCGGGGCCTTGGGGGCGAGGGTCGTTCCGGCGGCGAGACTGTCCGTCCCGCACCAGATCTCATTATAAACCGCCCAATAGACCGCCGCGCGGGCATAGGACGGAACGTCGGCTGCGTCGGTAAATGTGCGGTCGTAGATGCCGGTGAGCATCTGCTCCGTGCCGCTCTCGCCGCCGGAGAGGCGGTAGAGAATCGTCGCAAGCTGGGCGCGCGTCACGGAGCCGCCGGGGTTGAATTTTCCATTGCCGACGCCGTTGACCACGCCGTTTTGCTCGGCCCAGGCGATGGCGTCGCGATAATACTGATGCGTCAGGTCGGTAAAGGTCGCGGCCTTCTCCACCTTGGGCGAACCCATCGCGCGATAGAGGATCGTGACACATTCGCCGCGCGTCATTGCGTCGGCCGGGCGGTATTTGCCCTCGTAGCCGAGGATCAGGCCGAGGTCTGCGGCCTCTTCGATTGCGTCTTCGGCAAAGCTGCCGTCGGTGTCGGTGAAGGTCTTATCGCCGGTCTCGCCGGATTTGTCCGGCTGCTGCGAAGTACTGCCGGAGGCGACCGTCACGTCGACTTCTTTTGCGTCTGAGCCGGCGAAGACCGTATCGGTCAGGCGGAAGGACGGCGTTCCATCCGAGAGCGCCGTGAATTTCAGCACGCCCAGCGCACCGTCTGCTTTGACGGGGCTGACGCTTGCGGCTGCAAGCACTGCGCCGTCTTCGCCGCTGGCATTTGTTGCGCTCAGCGTCCCGCTCAGGATGGAGCCGGTGCTGCATTTGTCGCAGCGGAGCGATTTCTGGTCGTAGCTGACCGTGAACTGGATCGCGCTCAGGCCGGGGTTGTTCTCGATCACGACGCGAACCTCAAACGTCTGGCCGGCTTTGACAGTCTCCGGTGTTTCGATGCGTACTGTGGGCGTGCCCGCCGCCCCCGCCGAAAGTGCAAGCGCCAGAACCAGCGCCAACGTCAGCAGGATCGACAAACCTCTGCGGATCATTTGTCGCATCCCTCCTTCAGGATAGAGTAAGCCTATTTTTATGATTTTAAGTATACGCAAGATCCGGCGGGAAGTCAATCCATCGGATGGAAATTTTACCGGACTGTAACATAGAAAGCCAGCACTCCCGCTTTTGGGAGTGCTGGCGAAATTCCGCGCGGCTGAGGGACATGTCAAAAAAGAGGTTGTTTATGATGGGAGGGTCTGTTTTGGGTAGGTGCCGCCGGAATGGAGAGGAAGCGGCAGCGGTTCTCGAGACAGCCGCCGTATTCATCGGTGCGCTTGTTGAACGCCGGGGAGAGGAACTCCGCGATCAGATAGCCGTGGCAGCCGTGGAACGTAATGGCGTCCATGCCGCACTGCTTGGCCAGCTTCGCGCTGTAGGCAAACTGGCGCTGGATCTCGTGGATGCGGTCGATGGAGAGGACTTCGCCGGGATCATCGGTATATTTGCTGGCGGCCGACGGGGACCCGCGCGGAGGGATGGACGCCTTGCTGCCGTAGTGGACCAGCTCGACGGAGACGCGCACGTCATCTTTTCTGACATTATAAGGATTGTGCCGCTTTATCTATAACCTTGTTGCCGTTCTTTATAACGATATTCTTCTGTTCAAAAATATGAAACGCCGGGGAGCCTTTTGGCCCTCCGGCGTTGATTTTGGTCTGTACTATAACAATTTTGCGCTAATCCTGCAACAATCTTGCACTCCCGGGCTGTTTCCGCGCCCCGGACGCGCCGCGGGCGGCAGGGTGCATTGGTATGGTATCATGATAAACAACAGGCGCAGCCCGCGCAATCACCATCTTCCCTGTTTTCATAACGATGTTCGCATCAGAAGGAGGTCATGTATGAACCGCAAAATTGTCATCGATAAGAAAGCGAGCCGATCACGCTCGACGAGATGGCCTCGGCCTGCCACACGAGCAAGAGCGAATTCTGTCGTCTGTTTAAGGCGGCCATGCACCAGACGCCGTTTGACTTCCTCCTGCATTACCGCATCCAGAAGAGTCTCCCGCTCCTTTGCAGCACCGATCAGTCCGTCACGGAGATCGCGGGCCGCGTCGGGTTCAGCGGCTCGAGCTATTATTCCGAGGTGTTCCGGAAGTTTATGCAGTGCTCCCCCACCGAATACCACAGAAATAACGCCGCGCAGCCGCAGGCTTGACGCAGCAAAACCCGAAAGGCAGCCATCATGGCTGCCTTTCGGGTTTTATATTCCCGCTGCGGCGGGGGGTTGCGTTCAAAGGCTGGCGAAGACCGGCTCGATTGTATCGAGGTCGTAGGGTGTCGCCTGATAGACGAAATAGTTCAGCCAGTTCTGATAGAGCAGATTGGCGTGGCTGCGCCAGGTGACGCGCGGCGGCTGCGTGTCGTCGTCATCCGGGAAGTAATTCTCCGGCACATGGATCGGCAGACCTGCGTTCTTGTCGCGCAGATATTCCTTCTGGAGCGTCCCGGCGTCGTATTCCGAGTGGCCGGTAATGAAGATCTGCCGCCCGCCCTCGGTCGAGAGCGCGTAGATGCCCGCCTGCGGCGAGGAGGCCAGGATCTTCAGCTTGCCGCACGATTCTACTTCTTCGCGGCGGATCGTGGTATGGCGCGAATGGGGCACCATGAACGTGTCGTCAAAGCCGCGCATGAGCATCGAGCTGCGCCGCTCGACCGTGTGCGGGAAGACGCCGAAGAGCTTCTCCGGCAGGTCGTATTTCCGGATGCCGTAGTGGTAATAAAGCCCGGCCTGTGCGCCCCAGCAGATGTGGAACGTGGAATAGACGTGCGTTTTGCTCCATTCCATGATCTCGCACAGCTCCGGCCAGTATTCCACATCCTCAAACGGCATCTGCTCCACCGGTGCGCCGGTGACGACCATGCCGTCGAAGTTGCGGTCTTTGACCTGGTCGAACACCTGATAGAATTTGAAAAGATGCTCTTTCGCCGTGTTCTTCGACTTGTGGGACGACGTGTGCAGGAACTCCAGCTCCACCTGCAGCGGCGTATTGCCGAGCAGACGTGAGAGCTGCGTTTCCGTCTCGATCTTCGTCGGCATCAGGTTCAGCACCAGAATTTGCAGCGGCCGGATGTCCTGTGTCACGGCGCGCGTCTCGTCCATGACGAAGATGTTCTCGCCCGCCAGCGTCTGGGCCGCAGGCAGGCCGTTCGGTATTTTGATCGGCATGGTGTCCTCCTCAGCCGCGCAGCGCCTGATCGAGGTCGGCGATCAGGTCGTCCGCATCTTCCAGCCCGCAGGAATAGCGCACCAGCTCTTCACTGACGCCCGCGGCGAGCAGCTCTTCCGCGTTCAGCTGACGGTGCGTCGTGGACGCGGGATGGAGGCAGCATGTGCGCGCATCGGCGACGTGCGTCTCGATGGCCGCGATCTTCAGGCGGCCCATGAAGTCCTCCGCCGCCGCGCGGCCGCCCTTCACGCCGAAGGACACGACGCCGCAGGAGCCGTTCGGCAGGTATTTCTGTCCGAGTTCATAGTATTTGTCGCCCGGCAGGCCGCAGTAGCGCACCCACACGACCTGGTCATTCTGCTGCAAAAACTCTGCCACCTTTTGTGCAGTCTCACAGTGGCGCTTCATGCGCACGTGCAGGCTCTCGAGGCCGAGCGCAAGATAATAGGCGCTCTGCGGCGACTGCGCGGGGCCCATGTCGCGCATGAGCTGCGCGGTGGCCTTTGTGATGTACGCACCCGCGAGGCCGAAGCGCTCGGTGTAGGTGATGCCGTGGTAGCTCTCGTCCGGGGTGCAGAGTCCGGGGAATTTTTCAGCATGCGCCGTCCAGTCGAACTTGCCAGAGTCAACGATGCATCCGCCGAGCGCACCCGCGTGGCCGTCCATATACTTCGTCGTCGAGTGCGTCACGATGTCCGCGCCCCACTCGAACGGGCGGCAATTGATCGGCGTGGCAAACGTGTTGTCCACGATCAGCGGCACGCCGTGTCGGTGCGCGGCGGCGGCAAATTTTTCGATGTCGAGCACGGTCAGCGCCGGGTTTGCGATCGTCTCGCCGAAGACGAGCTTCGTATTCGGGCGGAAGGCCGCGTCCAGCTCCTCCGGCGTGCTGTCCGGGTCGACAAACGTGACATCCACGCCCATGCGCTTCATCGTCACGGCGAAGAGGTTGTAGCTCCCGCCGTAGATGCTCGACGAGGAGACGATATGGTCGCCGCACGAGGCGATATTGAACACGGCAAAGAACGTCGCCGCCGAGCCGGAGGCCGTCAGCATGGCCGCCGTGCCGCCCTCGAGCGCGGCGATGCGCGCGGCAACATGGTCGTTCGTCGGGTTTTGCAGGCGGGAGTAGAAATAACCGTCGGCCTCGAGGTCGAAGAGCTTTCCCATCGCGCTGCTGGTATCATATTTGAATGTGGTGCTCTGAATGATGGGGATTTGCCGCGGCTCGCCGTTCCCCGGCGTATAGCCCGCCTGTACGCACCGTGTTCCAAGTCCTAGTTCTGCCATAACTTCTGCCTCCTGCCTGTGATCTATGGAATTCTGCGAGTTCGCCCCTGCGCGGGGCGTTTGGCCTATTTTACCGCAGATCTGCCGATCTGTCCAGTCCGGAACGCGGGATGACGTTTACAATCCGCGCGCCACATGATAAAATGTAGAAAAAACAGAAAACCACTCACAGGAGGAAGCATCATGCAGCACCGCTTTTTCGCCCTCATCTCCCGGATGCGCTACATCGGCCGCTGGGGTCTGATGCGCAACACGTTTGAAGAAAACATTCAGGAGCACAGCCACATGGTCGCCGTGCTGGCGCACGGGCTTGCGCTCATCCAGCGCGACATTCTGCACGAACCGGCAGACCCGGATCGCTGCGCGTCGGCGGCGCTGTTCCACGACGCATCGGAGATCCTGACCGGCGACCTGCCCACGCCCATCAAATATTACAACCCCGACATCAAGCACGCCTATAAGCAGATCGAGTCCGTGAGCTGCGAAAAGCTCCTCGGCCTGCTGCCCGAGGAGCTGCGCGAGAGCTATCGTCCGCTGCTGCACGAGTCCGATCCGGGTGTCGCGCGCATCGTTAAGGCGGCGGACAAGCTGTCCGCCTATATCAAGTGCGTGGAGGAGCTGAAGGCGGGCAACCGCGAATTTGAATCCGCCGCGCGGCAGACGCGCGAGGCCCTGACCGAGATGCACCTGCCGTGCCTTGACTATTTCATGGCGCATTTTCTGGATGCATTCCAACTCACGCTCGATGAGCTGGATTAGGAAGGAACGCGGGCGGGCAGGGCTGTCCTTCCCTACATTCATCGCCGGAAGTGCAATCGAAAACGTAGGGGGCGGGCATTGCCCGCCCGACAATCCCTCCGTCGGCTTCGCCGACACCTCCCTTTACACAAGGGAGGCTTTGGCCGCTGCGGCGGGTTTTGGGCAGACAGGGTCGTCCGCCCCTGCAAACAGAACCGGAACGATAAAAAAATCGCGGCTCCGAAGAGCCGCGATTTTTGATTGCACATCTTACTTGATGTTGTCCTGCACGTTGAGGGTGGTGTTGGTGACGGCAGGCACGGTCGTGGTGTCGTTGGAGACAGTGACTTCACCAGCGAACATCTTGGCGACCAGCGCCTTGTAGTCTTCCTGCGTGAAGCTGTCGGACCACTGCGTGGACTCCATCGGGATCTGGACGTAGTTGGCTTCGGGGTCGTCGCCGGAGACGAGGCCGAGGGTCTCGATCTTGCCAACGTAGTCAGCCCACTTGCCGTTGAGGATGATGTCGGTCAGAGCATCATAGGTGGCGGGGTACAGGCCCTTCATGGCGGAGGTGACGGTCAGTTCCTTGTACTCGTCGCCGCCAGCATAGTTGGCGATCACGCCAGCCTGATCGACGTCAACGCCGATGACCTTGGCGCCTTCGACCTTCTTGGCCGCGTCAACCGCAGAGGTGTAGATGCCGCCGCCGCAGGCGAAGACGACCTGCGTGCCGCCCTGGTACCAGACGTCCATAGCCGCAGTGATGTCGGGATCGCCGGAGAACATGTTGCCGTAGACATAGTTCAGCTCAACAGTCTTGTCAAGCTCCTTGGCCGCGGCGTCAACGCCCTGCACGAAGCCGTAGCCGTAACGGACGACAGCGGGGACCGCCATGCCGCCGAGGAAGCCGAGCTTCTCATAGCCCAGCTTGACAGCTGCGTAACCGGCCATGTAGCCGCAAAGCTCTTCCTGATAGATCGCGCAGTAGACATTGCTCATGTCAACGTAATCTTCGAGATTCCAGTTGTCGGGGTTGTAGTCGTAGGTCTCGCCAGCAGCGGCAACACCGGCCTCGAGCAGATCGCCCTTGCCGACGTCGAGCGCGACGAACTTGACATCCTTGTATTCCGGAGCAGCCTCGACGATGGCGCCGCCGAAGGCATAGCCCGGCATGACGATGACATTGTAGCCTTCGTCAACAGCCTTTTCGATCATGGCAACACGGTCAGCGGTGTTGTCGCCGGCGGGCTTGAAGTAGTTGAAGGTGATGCCGTTGGCCTCGCAGAACGCCTTGCAGGCTTCGTACGTGGTCTGGTTGAAGGACTGGTCGGTGATGTCACCATAGTCGGTGATCATAGCGACGGCGTATTCGCCATCGGTCTCGACAGGCTCTGCGTCCGTGGTGGTGTCGGCGGGCTCGTCGGTCTTTTCGGTATCTTCGGTGGTGGTGTCGGCCGGGGTAGTGTCAGCCGGGGTCGTGTCTGCGGGCGTATCATCGGTGGTCTTGGATGCACAGGCAACCATGCTCAGGACCATGAGGACTGCCAGCAGCAGCGCAATGATCTTTTTCATTTTTGTTCCTCCAATTATTTTTTGTATGTCCTTGGCGGACATTGCAGCCTTTTGGGCTGCATGACCATTATGACACAGTCATGCAAAGAAATCAACCGTTTCGCGCAATCTTTGGCATAAATTCACAAGATTTTTTTACTTGGCTGACATATATTTAGCCGCGTTGAAGCCGTAGGGCAGGAGCTGTTCCAGCGGGACGGCCTCATAGCTGTCGTCGCCGCGGCCCATGTAGATCATAAAATCGGGCGCGCAGAATTCCTGCATGACCTGGCGGCAGACGCCGCAGGGCGGGAAGATGTCGGTGACGACACCGTCCTTGCCGCCGACGACGGCGATGGACTCGAATTCCGTCTCTCCGGCGGCGATGGCCGTGAAGAACGCAGTGCGCTCGGCGCAGTTGCTGGGTCCAAAGGCCGCGTTTTCGATGTTGCAGCCGAGATAGACTTTTCCGCCCTTTGTCAGGAGCGCCGCGCCGACTTTATAGCCCGAATAGGGCACGTAGGCACGCTGCATAGCGGTCTTGGCCAGTCTGACCAGCTCGGTGGGTTTCATAAAACCGTCTCCTTTCTGCAAAACTCAAACGATCTCGTGGGCAAAGCTCCGGCCCGGCGTCTCATACGGGACGTCCAGCAGCTCGGCAACCGTCGCCGCGATGTCGCAGAAGCCGGGGCGTGTGCCGAGGTTGACGGGCCTGACCTGTTTTCCGAGGGCGATCATCGGGATATATTCGCGCGTGTGGTCGGTGTGCTTGAGATAGGTAGGGTCGCAGCCGTGGTCGGCGGTGATGATGACCATATCGTCCTCACCGAGCTTGGCGAGGAAGTCCGGCAGCCACGCATCAAATTCATGCAGGGCGCGCGCGTAGCCGTCCGGGTCACGCCGGTGGCCGTAGAGCATATCGAAGTCGACGAGGTTCACGAAGCAGAGGCCGGTAAACTCCTTGTCCGCGTAGGCCATCGTCTTGGCGAGGCCGTCGGTGTTGCCGGTCGTGTAGACGAACTCGGTCATGCCGTGCCCGGCGAAGATGTCGTGGATCTTGCCGACGGCGATCATGTCCTTCCCGGCGGCGACGATCGCGTCAAGGACGGTCTGCTGCGGCGGCTCGATGGAAAAATCGTGCCGTCTCGGTGTGCGGTGGAACGGCCACTCGCCCTCGAACGGGCGGGCGATGACGCGGCCGACGCCGTGCTCGCCGTTCAGGATCTTTCGGGCGATACGGCAGTAGTCATAGAGCTGTTCGTCGGGCACGATGGACTCGTGCGCGGCGATCTGGAAGACGGAGTCCGCCGAGGTATAGACGATGAGGTCGCCGGTCTTCAGGTGCTCTTCGCCGTAATCCTTGATGACCTCGGTGCCGGAATAGGGCTTGTTGCAGAGGACGCCGCGGCCCGTCTGTTCGCGGAACGGACGGAGCACATCCTCGGGGAAACCGTTCGGATACGTGGGCAGCGGCTTTTCCGAGACGATGCCCGCGATCTCCCAGTGGCCGATGGTGGTGTCCTTCCCGCGCGAACGCTCCTGCAAACGCGCAAGGGCCGCCTTCGGCTGCGCGGCCTTCGGCAGGTAGTCCACACCGTCGAGATCACCGAGTCCGTAGGAGATCAGGTTCCGCATGTCAAACTCCGGCGAGGCCGCGCAGGCGCGCAGCGTATTCGAGCCGACGTCGCCGAACTCCGCCGCGTCCGGCTCTTCACCGATGCCGCAGGAATCCAGAACAATGAGGAAAATTCGCTTCATACGATCACTTTCTCCTTACTTTTCGAGCTTGATGGCCGTTTCCAGCGCGAGCTGCATCATCTGGGTGAAGCCGGTCTGGCGCTCCTCCGAGGTGGTGAACTCCTGCCGGACGAGCTGGTCGGAGACGGTGCAGATCGCGAGGGCACGCTTGCCCGCGCGGGCGGCGTTCATATAGAGGGCCGCGGCCTCCATCTCGACCGCAAGAACGCCCATCTTCGCCCAAGCGTTGTTGGCCTTCCAGCCATCGGGCATGTCGCCGTCGTCGCCGTAGAAGCGGTCGGAGGAAAGAAGGTTGCCAACGTGGTAAGGCAGCCCCAACTGCTCCGCCGTCTCGACGCAGGTGCGCAGCATGGTATAGTCCGCGATCGGCGCGAATGTGCCGGGCAGGTGATACTGCGTGGCCCAGGCGGAATCGGTGCAGGCGCCCTGTCCGACGACGATGTCACGGATGTTGACCTGCGGCTGCAGGGCCCCGGTGGAGCCGATGCGCATGATGTTCTCCACGCCGAAGACCGTGAACAGCTCCCAGGAGTAGATGCCGATGGACGGCATGCCCATACCGGAGGCCATGACGGACACGCGCGTGCCCTTGTACGTGCCGGTATAACCCTGCACGCCGCGGACATTGTTCACAAGGATCGGGTTTTCTAAGAAATTCTCCGCGATGAACTGCGAACGCAGCGGATCGCCGGGCATGAGAACGGTCTGGCCAAAGTCACCGGGGACGGCCTTGATATGTGGGGTCGGATAATTTGCCATGAGGTCATTCTCCTTTATTTATATAATATGGTGGGCCAAAAGCGCGGCAGAAGTCTGCCGCGCTGATGCTGTTTATTTTTCTGCTTCGAGCTTTTTCACGATCTTGACGACGCGGCTCGTGCCGAGGCGGGACGCGCCCAGCTCGATGAACTTTTCCGCATCCTCCAGCGAGGAGATGCCGCCCGCGGCCTTGATCTTGACGCCGGGCTTGACGTGCTTGGCGAACAGCTCCACGTCGTGGAACGTGGCGCCCGCGGTCGAGAAGCCGGTGGACGTCTTGATATAGTCCGCGCCGGAATCGGAGACGATCTCGCACATCTTGATCTTCTCCTCGTCGGTCAGCAGGCAGGTCTCGATGATGACCTTCAGCAGCCTGCCTTCGCAATGCTGCTTGACGGCCTTGATCTCCTCGAGCAGGTCGTCCCAGCGCTGATCCTTGACCCAGCCGATGTTGATGACCATGTCGACCTCTTCCGCGCCGTTATGGACGGCGTCGGTCGCCTCGAAGCATTTGCTCGCGGTGGTCGAATAGCCGTTCGGGAAGCCGATGACCGTGCAGATGGTGAGCTTGCCATCCACATACTCCGCCGCCTGCTTGACGTAGGACGCCGGGATGCAGACCGACGCGGTATGATACTTCATGCCGTCGTCGCAGATCGCGCGAATTTCCTCCCACGTCGCAGTCTGTGCCAGCAGCGTATGGTCTACCTTACTCAGAATCTCGTTCAGTTCCATGGAGCAGTTCCACCTTTCTATGTTCTCGAATGTAATCTTGATAGCATTTATGACACATGGCGATATAGCTGTCGTTTCCGCCGAGGAAGACCTGGCTGCCCTCGGTGATGACGTAGCCGTCCGCGTCGATGCGGGCGTTGACGGTCGCCTTGCGGCCGCAGTCGCAGATCGTCTTGATCTCGGTGATGGAGTCCGCCAGCTCGAACAGGCGCAGGCTGCCGGGGAACAGGCGCGTGCGGAAGTCCGTCCGCAGGCCGAAGCAGAGCACGGGCAGATTTTCCCGGTCGACCAGCTCGCGCAGCTGATCGATCTGTTCGCCGGTCAAAAACTGGCACTCGTCCACGATGATGACGTCGACGTCTGGCCGCGCGGCATAGAGCGCGCGGATGTCTGTCGCCGGCGGGATGGCCTCGCACTCGCTGGTCAGGCCGATGCGGCTTTTGAGGATGAACTGTCCGTCGCGCTCGTCCGCCGAGGGCTTGATGAGCCAGACTTTCATGCCGCGTTCTTCGTAATTATATTTGGTGATCAGCGCGGTCGCCGTTTTGCTGGAGCCCATCGCGCCGTATTTGAAATAGAGCTTGGCCATGCGTCGCCTCTTTCTCTCCGCAAGGGATCGTTCTGTACTTTATATTATACAGACTTTTCCCGGAAAATAAAGCGTTTTTTCGGAAAGCGCAGAAAAAAGTCCACTTCTCAAAGACACGCGCCGGCCTTACTGATTCGGAAACTGGATCTGCTGCCGCACCGCTTCGGTCGCAAAAATGCGGCAGAGAGAATTCATTTCGATCTCGATCGTGCCCTCCCTCTCGCCGTATCGATATTTGTAGCCCGTACCGAAGTTCGATTGATCGTTTTCCGTGGGCTGCTCATAGCCCTGCACCGCGGATGTGATCTCCCGGTCATACGTGTCGCCGGTAACGTAGGTGCCATTGTATCCGGTGTCCAGATAGAGCACGCCGTCGACCATCACCATCGGGATCAGGTCATATTGGACAGGCTCTTCCTCCTGTTTGGCACAGCCAACGATGCTGAGCGCACAGATCAGTGCCAAAAGGATGGCCGCAACGGTTCTCGTGGTAAAGATCTTTTTCATTCATATCCCTCCTGAAATTCCATCCTGCGTTCAGCAGAACACCGTGTCCCAATTCTTCGTATAGAAAACCTCGCTGATCGCATCAGACGTGAAAACAGGCAGCATCTCCGAAAATCCATCGGCCAGTTCCTTCGATCGTTTCAGTTCTGAAAGCGGATACCAGAAAACGTCGCCCTCGGCAGACGCGCGCAGCTCCCCGGAAAATCGGCATGCTACATACAAAAAGACGATAAACCGTTTCCCGTCCTGCTCCTTGTGGAACTCCTTGATCCCACAGAGCTTCGGGTTTTCGATCATAAGGCCCGTTTCCTCACGGATCTCGCGAACCACGGACGGTGTGACAAATTCGCCCTGTTCCACGTGTCCGCCGGGAAAATTCCATCCATGCCATGTGCGATCACCTTTTTTGTTCTGCACGAGCACATATCCCTTCCCGTCGCAGACCATGCACATATTTGTAAGCTCGACTTCTTCCATTCTCGCCATCCGTGTAACCACCTATTTCTTTTCATGATTTTATCTTACTATATCATAAAAGGCGAAAAAAGAAAACAGCCCGCGATTGCAGGCTGCCGCGCGGCTCCGCCGCGCCGCCCAGCTTCGTAAGCGAAGCTGCTTGATCCAACGCGAAGGGGACTCTTTGTCCCCTTCACACTTCCCCAGCGGCTCAATAAGGCAAAAAGAAGGTAGCCCGCTTTTGCAGACTACCTTCAAGAATGTTGGCATTACCTATTTTCCCGGCCAGTCACCCGGTAAGTATTTTCGGCGGACATGAGCTTAACTTCTGTGTTCGGGATGGGAACAGGTGGACCCTCATGCCAATCAACACCAACTATGAACTTGGAAAAGGCAAAGACCTGCGAGATCGCAGGTCTTTGTGTTGGCACTATCTATTTTCCCGGCCAGTCACCCGGCAAGTATCGTCGACGAATACGAGCTTAACTTCTGTGTTCGGGATGGGAACAGGTGGACCCTCGTACCAATCAGCACCAACTATTTGGGATATACCCTGAAAACCGAACACCAATCAAACTCTGCGAATCATGGGAGGCAAATGAGCCTGCATTCTACCAATTTGTAGGTCAAGCCCTCGGCTTATTAGTATCAGTCAGCTACACGCCTTACAGCGCTTCCACCTCTGACCTATCAACGTCATAGTCTACGACGAGCCTTACTCCTTTTCAGGATGAGAGATCTTATCTTAGGGGGAGTTTCACGCTTAGATGCTTTCAGCGTTTATCTCGTCCAGACGTAGCTACCCAGCTGTGCCGTTGGCACGACAACTGGTGCACCAGAGGTCTGTCCATCCCGGTCCTCTCGTACTAAGGACAGCTCCCTTCAAATCTCTTACGCCCG
>OGHL01001466.1_pt1 | contig 13707 bp, 13 predicted proteins | sample 1571391 | NCBI WGS metagenome assembly OGHL01 (sample SAMEA2581948, study PRJEB24529) | metagenome | biome: Human gut stool | place: China | collected 2011 | reverse complement strand
GGTCACTTCGTCGCCCCACCAACTGCTGTCCGAAATATCGCCGTACAACAGCAGTTCCGCGCTGTCTGCTGCTTGGTTTCTAAACTGCCAAAACTTCTTAGGCATTGTCATTCCTCCTGTTGCCCGCCGGGCGGCTTTGCCTGCGGGTTTGTGATCTCGTCAACCTCCCGCTTGCGCTTGGCTTCAATCACGCGCTGGCGGATATTTCGGTTATAGTCGCCGCCGGTCATGGTGGCCGTTTCCTCCTGCGCCGTGCTGAATCCGGCGTCCACACGCTTCACAGCGGCGTCCACCTCCTGCACGGGGTTCAGGTTGGTGCGGGCCGGGCCGTTCCACGCACAGGCTGTGTATGCCTTGCGGATTGCCGGGTCAGCAAAAAAGCCCGGTGCCGCAATACGGCCCCGCGCCACTGCCTCGGCAAACCATTCCTCGTAGATCGGCTGGCAAAAATCATCGGTGAACCAATCGCGCTGCATAAACAACGGGCGCAGCTTTTCCAGCGGCGTTTCGTGACCGCACTCGCCGCACTTGTAGCCGTATGTTTCATGCTTGGCACAAAATGCCTTGATCGCGCCGCACTCCTCGCACTGCACCATCAAGAACCCCTTGTACGGCCCTTGGTCTGCGTCCGGGTTGGTCGGTGCCTGCCAAGTGTCCCGCTTGCCAAACATACGCTCCACTCTGCTACCGCGTTGTTCCTGCCGGTGCGCCGCAGGCTCCCGCTCCGCTTTGGCATGGCCGCTTTCGCCGTTCAGCGGCACCACCTGCCCGGTGGCGGTGTCCTCCAAGAATACCTTGCCGCCCTGCACATACGCCCGGAACGCGCCGCGCTGGCACATCCTGCGTACATCCGAAATACTGGTACTTTCCATTGTCTTGACCTCCTGTGTTTATGTTAGATGGAACAGGCTTGTTTGGCTGGTGTAGTCCAAAAAGCGCTGTTCCTCTGCAGCGTAATAGATCGGGTCGATCTCAAACCCGATAAAATCCACCCCGGCCTCGTAAGCGGCAATTCTGCTGCTCCCGCTCCCCAAGTGTGTGTCCAGCACCCGGCACCCCGGCGCGGCGTAGTTCTGAAAAATCCAGTCATACAGCGCCACCGGCTTTTGCGTCGGGTGGATTCTCTGCTCGTTCAGCTTTTTGTTTCCCTGCATGATATGCCCCTCGGCAACGCTCTTGCCTTGCAGCATACCGTTCCACATGAACCTGAACAGGCGCACGGTGTTGAATAGGTCAGTTGCGGCCAGCTCACAGTCTGAAAAGCTGGTGCCTTTCTTGCACTTGTCCCACACGATTCTGCCGGGCGCAAATTCATAGCTGAAATAGTTGCAGCCCCATACAATGTAATGCTTGGCTACCCTGCGTAACTCGTCAAAGTATGCCCGCCCCGGTATCTCCCACACAGGCGATACCGGGTAGTCGCGGTATACGCCGATCTTGCTAACCTTGCTGCCGTAATAGCCCCGGCGTTCCGGCCCGCTGAAATACGGCGGGTCAACCACCGCAAGATCAAAGAACCCATCCGGGAATTGTGCCATGCCTTTCATGCAATCCATGTTGTAGCACTGGTTTAGTTCAAGCATTGATGATCTCCGTTGTAGATAACGACCATCGACGGAAACGGTGCAGGCGGGAACCTGTTCCCGTCCTCGTCCTCAAAGTGCAGCCGTCCGCGCAAAAAGCGTATTTCTGCTTTCCCGTATATGTAGTCGTGGAAGTAGGCCGTGTCTGTCCTTGCTGGTATCAGCAGAACAACCGTTGTTCCAGCCTGCGCCTCCTCATAGGCTTTGCGCACCCACGCGCCCAGTGCCCGGCCATACGGCGGGTTGCAAAACGCGCTACCCCCCCCCGATATTCCACGGGGCGGTCAGGCCGTCGGTTTCCGGGGTGTAGAAGTTCTTGCATTTTGCGCTTTTTTCTGTGGCCGCCGCGTCTAAAGTGAAATGAAACTCCGCGTTCAAGGCGTCGAAAAAGCCCTGCGGTGTGCAGTAGTCCATTTTCTTGCTGCTCAAAAGTGCGCTGTTCATCTTCCGTTCCTTTCATGTCGCGGCATTTTCACCGGCACAGCGTCCGGCCCAACTGCCCAAACTTCCACATCGTCGATGATCTCCAACCAGTCACAGCCCCAATACTCCGCCGCGTTCAGCATGGCGGCATAGTTGGAGGTGTGCGGCACGATCACCTCACCAAATCGCGGGTGAACCACCCGTGCGCAGGTCTTAGCGTTCCAGCGGCTTTCCCGTGCCCGACGGGCGGCAAGGGTCATGTCATTATACGGATTCACGCAGCCACTCCGCCTTGTCGGCCTGCCCGTAAAACCCGTGGGCCAGCCACACGCCGAAAACGAACAGGAACAACCCGGCCAAGCCGTAACCGATGATCTGCCCGATCTCGCACATACCGCCAGCGCCCAGCAGCATAAGGAACCCCAGCATGGCAAGCGCGGCACCGACACGCTCCTGCAGGCGGGTCAGCTTGCGGGCGCGGGCGGCGGCATTTTTCCGCCGGGCCATTTCCTTTTTGTACTGCTCCGGGGTATAGGCTCTAATGATTTGCCCCGCCGGGCCGGTCTTGATCTCAATGTACCGCACTTCCACTTTTGACTTCCTCCTTTAATGCCGCTCCTGCAACTCCTGCCGCCGGGCGTAGATTTTACTTTGTGCCAGTTCGGCGCTGTAACCGCCGCGCCCGTTCTTGTCCATCTGCCCGGTGTCACCTCGCGCCCTCTCGTGGTAGACCGTCGCCAAACTAACACCCAGCTTTTCGGCAATGTCGTTCATGTGCCAGCCTTGGAGGTAGAGCTTCTCCATTTCTTGGCGGTCACTGTAACTCAAATGCTTATACTTCATGGTGTCGTCCTCCCTCCTTGCCGTTTTTGGGTAAAAAAAAAATAAGCGCGGAAGAAGTTTTTCAACTTCTTTCGCACTTATTCTAATATCTCGGCCTATTTTTTCAAAAAGTCATACGTTTACTGCTTTTCTACGGTGTCCGGCCAGTTTTTCAGCAGGTCATTCAGGTCTACTTTGTACTGTTTGCCGCAAAACTGGCAGTTGACCTCGGCAATGGGGTCTTCATCGCGCAGTTTTTCCACCTCTTTTTTGCCAAGGCTGCGGATGGTGCGCTCCACGCGGTCCAGGCTGCAATCACAGCAATAGTCAATGCGGGTGGAATCCAGCAGTTCGGGGTTAAAGCCGTCCAGCGCCATATTCAGGATATCGGGAATACTTTTACCCTGCTGCAGCAGGGTGGTAATGCCGGGCATTGCGCCGATATTCTTTTCCAGGCGGGTGATCTCATCCTCGGTTGCGCCGGGCATGAGCTGCACGATAAAACCGCCCGCGCACTGCACCGTCAGATCCGGGTTGACCAGAACGCCCAGCGCGCAGACCGTTGGTGTCTGCTCACTGATGGCAAAATAGTTGGTGATATCCTCGGCAATCTCACCGGAAACCAGCGGCACCTGGCCGATATAGGGTTCCCGCATACCAAGGTCGCGGATCACATCCAGCGTGCCATCCTTACCCACGGCAGCGCCGACGTTCAGGTGGCCGTCCGCGCGCGGGGGCAGCTCCACGATGGAGTTTTCGACATAGCCTTTTACATCGCCCGCGCCGTTGGAAACGGCCAGAATACGGCCCGCCGGGCCGCCGCCCTTGATCTGTACGGTGACAGAATCAGAATCCGATTTGAGCATCTGGCCCATCATGGCAACACCGGTCAGCAGGCGGCCCAGGGCTGCGGTGGTAACGGCGCTGGTTTTGTGCAGCTGCTCCATTCGGCGCACAATGGCGGTGGAATCAATGCCATAGAACAGGATGCCGCCGTTTTCCGAAATGCCGCGCAGCAGGTTGCTGCTGTTTTCATTTTTTGTTTCACACATAGAATCAATGACCTCCCGAAGCAGGGGTGCGGCGGCTAGGCCGGGGTGCCGTCTGCTTCCTGTGTATACTGCTTGACTGCCGTGATGATCCAGCGCTGGCTGTCCGGCCGGACAGGGCCAAAGCTTTCGCCATCGGCAATTTTGACCGGGTCAAAGCCGTATCTGGTTAGCAGCGCTTTGACGGTATCAAGCGGGTAGCTGTATTCCGAGAAAGATTCATGGAAGTCTTCCCCGGTATCTTTATAGTGGATATCAATGCTGAGGTCCACGCGACCTGTCTGTGGGTCATAGCGGTTGCTCCAGCGGCAGGCGGCGTCATCCTCATCAAAATCAAAAGTCTGGCCGGAAAGCACTTTTTCATGCTTATAGGGTGTGTTCAGGTCAAACACAAAAACGCCGTCTTTTTCCATAAAGAACGCGGCTTTTGCGATGGCCTTTTCAAAGTTTTCCAGCGGACCGATGTGGTTATAGGTATCGAAAGTGGAAACCGCGGCGCGGATGGTCCCGTACAGGTCCAGCTGCAAAAGGTCCTGGCACAGCAGCATGGGGTTGGTCAGCGGCAGGCCAAGGGCATCGGCTTTGTCCCGCAGGACGCTGAGCATCTCTTCCGAAACGTCAATGCCGATCATATCGTACCCAGCCTGGGCCAGCATCAAGGTCAGCTCGCCGGTGCCGCAGCCGAAATCCGCCACAATGCCATCCTGGATGCCGTGGGCTTTCAGCTCCCCGGTCACATAGGCGAACAGCGCATCATAATCGGCTGCGCCGTTGAACTCGTCATAAAAATAGGCAAATTCCTGATACGCCATGGTTTAGGCCTCCGGTGCCAGGCAGGCATCCAGATACTGGCGCAGTTCTTCGACCCCGGTCCCCTTTTCGGCGCTGGTCAAAAACACCTGCTTGCAGCCATAGGGGGCGCAGGTGATGCGGAACTCTTCCAGCTGGGCGGTCATCTCAGATTTTTTGAGCTTATCCGCCTTGGTCAGCGCCACAACAAAGGGAATCCGGTGGAAGTGCAGGTATTCCATCATCTGCACATCGTCCGCGCTGGGAGCATGGCGGCTGTCCAGCAGCTGCACCAGCACATTCAGCGCGCGGTCCGCTTCAAAATAGCTGTTGATCAGCTCGTCCCAGCGCTCACGGTCCGCATTGGACACCTTAGCGTAACCATAGCCGGGCAGGTCCACAAAATAGGCGGTATCCACACGGTAAAAGTTGATGGTTGCCGTTTTGCCCGGCGTTGCGCTGACGCGCGCCAGATTTTTGCGGTTGCACAGCCTGTTGATCAGGCTGGATTTGCCCACGTTGGAACGGCCGGAAAAGACAAATTCCGGGCGGTCGCTTTCCGGCAGCTGGCTGGAAAGGCCATAGGATGCCTGAAATTCACTGCGATTATAATTCATAAATACAACTCCCTTTTCCGGCTTTTCCGCGTTGCTCACATCACGGCAGCAGGTTCCTTGGCGGTGCTCTGCTCGGTTGCGATCAGCTGGGTAGCCTGCGGCATGGTGCGTTTGTGGGCAGCGGATGCTGCGGGCAGGATGAGTGCATGTTTGAGCACCTGAGAAAGGTCACTGACGGGGATGAACTTGACGGCCTTTTTGACCTCCTCATCCACCTCGTACAGGTCGGGCTTGTTGGCTTCGGGGATGAGCACGGTGGAAATGCCCTCGCGGAAGGCTGCCATGCTCTTTTCTTTCAGGCCGCCGATGGGCAGAACATTGCCGTGCAGGGTGATTTCGCCCGTCATGGCAAGGTCGTGGCGAACCGGAATCTCGGACAGCGCAGAAATCAGCGCGGTGGTCAGGGTGACACCGGCGGAGGGGCCGTCCTTGGGTACAGCGCCTTCGGGGGCATGGATATGGATATCGGTGTTCTTGAACTTATCCGGCGCAATGTGGTAGGTTTCGGCATGCACGCGGGCATAGGTCAATGCCAGGTGAGCGCTCTCTTTCATTACATCGCCCAGGCTGCCGGTGATCTCCACCTTGCCGGAGCCGCTGGGGATGATGGAAACTTCGATAGGAAGCATCTCTCCGCCCACACTGGTCCAGGCCAGGCCGTTGGCAATGCCAACAGCATCGGTGCGGGAAATAAAGGTCGGCTTGACCTTTTCGGGACCGAGCATTGCTTTGACCATGGCAGGGGTAACATTGATCTTATCTTTCTCCCCTGCGGCGATCTTTTGAGCGCACTTGCGCAGCACGGCGGTGATGGTGCGCTCCAGAGTACGCACGCCGGCTTCGCGGGTGTAGCCATCAATAATCTCATACAGCGCCGCCGGGGCCATGGTAACGCGGGATTCCAGGCCGTTATTTTTGAGCTGTTTGGGCAGCAGATGGCGGCGGGCGATGTTGAACTTTTCCACGCGGGTATAGCTGGGCAGTTCAATCACATCCATACGGTCATACAGCGGGCCGGGAATGTGGGAAGCATCGTTGGCGGTGGTGATGAACAGCACGTTGCTGAGGTCAAACGGGATATCAAGATAGTTATCCTTAAAAGTCTTGTTCTGTTCAGGGTCCAGCACTTCCAGCAGGGCGCTGGAAGGATCGCCGCGATAGTCCCCCGCCAGCTTGTCGATCTCATCCAGCAGGATGACCGGGTTGGAGGACTTGGCGGTATTGATGGCGCTGATGATGCGGCCGGGCATTGCGCCGATGTATGTACGGCGGTGACCGCGGATCTCGGCTTCGTCATGCACGCCGCCAAGGCTCATGCGGGCAAAGTTGCGGCCCATGCAGGCGGCAACGGAGCGCGCAATGGAGGTTTTGCCGACACCCGGAGGGCCGACCAGGCAGATGATCTGGCCCTTGACATCCGTATTGAGCTGGCGGACGGCCAGAATTTCCAGAATACGCTCCTTGACCTTTTCCAGACCGTAATGGTCATGGTCCAGCACCTTGCGGGCATGGGCCTGGTTCAGATCGTCCTTGGTAAAGGTGTGCCAGGGCAGGCCGATGACGGTATCCAGATAGCTGCGAATCACGCTGATTTCGGCCTGATTGCCGGCCATTTTGCCAAGGCGCTCGCATTCTTTCAGCAGCTTTTCCTCGCTGGCGGCATCCAGGTGCAGGTCCTGAATCTTCTGGGCATACTTTTCCGCTTCGGCGCGGGTATCCTCGGCATCGCCTAGTTCCTCACTGATGATGTGCATCTGTTCCCGCAGGTAGTAATCGCGCTGGTTTTTATCCATCTGGACGTTCACTTTATCGTCCAGTTCTTTCTCAATGGCCAGCACTTCACATTCCTGGCGCATCACAAGCAGGAGCTTTTCCAACCGGCTGGGGATGGAATTTTCCTGCAGAATGGTCTGCTTGTCCTCATATTTCAGCAGCAGGTTGGCCGGCATGTATTCGCTCAGGTAGAGCGGATTATCCGAGGAGACGATGTTATACACCACATCCTTGGAGATCTGCGGGCTGTAGGAGAGATACTCCTCAAAGCACTCTTTCAGGCTGCGAACCAACGCCTCGGTCTGGGTGCGCTTATCTGGTGCCACACCACGCACGGGAGCGGGGCGGACATCAGCCTGCAGGTATTTGCCACTGGCATCCAAGTCCAGCAATTTGGCACGGGATTTTCCCTCTACCAGTACCTTGACCAGATCTTCGGATACACGCAGCACCTGCTTAATTTCCGAAATGACGCCATAGGCATACAGATCCTGGGCCGTGGGCTCCTCTGTCTCCATATCCTTTTGCGCAATCAGGAAAATATTGCTGTTGGCGTGCATGGCGGCCTCGATGGCGGCAATGGACTTCTGGCGGCCCACCTCAAAGTGGACCACATTATTGGGGAACACCACCAGCCCGCGCAGTGCAACCACCGGCAGGTGCATGGCGTTATGGGCCACACGAACCCTTACTTTTGCTTCTGACATATCTTTCCCTCCCCGGGCCAGCTGGCCGCGGATTTTATTTCAAGTACGGCAATCAGCGCTTTGTTCTGGCGCGTTTGCCATGGTTTTATTTTGCTTTTGCCTGCATCGGGCATTCGTACAGCCCGCGGATGACCGCACTGCCGCAGGCAGGCTGCGGCAGCAGCACATTCAGTGCAGACGGCAGCACCTGGGCTTTCAGCTCCATGACCGGGGCGCACTCGCCGTCGATCGTGGCAATGATGGGGCGGTTGTCCAGCACCTGCATTTCCACGCTGCGGGCACGGTAAAAGGTCATAAAGCTGCGGAACTCCGGCACGATGGTATCGGCATCCTGCATGTGCCGCCCGGCTTTGTATTTGGCCAAAATTCCCGCAACCTGAATGCGGGAGATGGGTTTGACCAGCACAATATCGAGCAGGCCGTCATCCATGGCTGCATAGGGCGCAGCTTGATAACCGCCGCCGTAATAGCCGCCATTACAGATGGCCGCCATCATATAAGTACCGGTATACTCTTTGCCGTCGATCGCAACGCACAGCTTGTGGCCGAAGCGGCTGAGCATAGCCTGTAGAATCGAGAGCGTATAGGCTGCTGTTCCCCCGCATCCCGGCAGCCGCCGGAATTTTGGGATGCCATATGCCACCTGAGCGTCCAGCCCGGCGGCACAGATATCGATTCCGATACCAAGGGATGTTTGCAGCAGGTCCACCCGGCAGGGCTGTGCCTGCAGCTGGGCGGCAAAATCTAAAAAAGGCGCTTGGCCCGCCGCGCCGAAGTTGCGCACATAGTCGTTCCCGCTGCCGCAGGGCACACAGCCGACCGCTACATTCGCGCTGCCTGCCGCGCCCTGAACCAGCTCGTTCAGCGTGCCATCTCCACCGCAGGCATACAGCGCCACCGGGGTACCGGATGCCGCATACTGGCGGGCTGCTTCGCGGGCCTGACCGGCATACTGTGTGACAACAATTTGAGGCTGGGGCAGCTGGAGCTGGCGGGCCGCCGCCTGGATCCGGGGCACAAGCTCTGCGCTTGCATCCCGTTTTCCTGCAACGGGGTTGATGAAAAATACCTGTTCCACCGCGGTGCTCCTTCTGCCCAATGGGAACCGCTTTGCCCATCACGGGGGCAGCGGCTCTTATTTCTGGCTCCAAAAATACAGAATATATTGTATCTGGTTTGGCTGTAAATAGCAAGTGCTTACTACAAGATGTTACAATTTGTGCGGATAAAATTCACAAGATGTTCGATTTTGTCCGATTTGTCCGCTCCATTTTTGCCTGCTGTTATTCGCGCGGGCGGGCCAGGGCATCGCGGCGGAACGCCTGCATGGCGGCTTCGTCCTCAAAGCTGGCAATGTACAGCTGGTCCCCCATTTCGCGGGCCAGAACTTCCGGCAGGCGCGGAGCCGCGTTCAGGCAGGAGCGGTACTTTTTCAGCAGCTCCTCATGCGGCATGCGGTAGCGCAGTTCATCGTGGCGGCCCGCACAGCAGCAGTAGCGGTGGTAACGCGCCAGCGGATGGTGCGCAGCGCCGAATGCCACCATATCGGCCCAAATCTGGTACAGGTCCAGCCCGCCGGCATAGTTGAGCATATCCACCGTATAGCCGCCGGCCGGGCGCATGTTGACTTCCAGCCCCAGGATATCCCCCGCATTGCCCAGGCTGGGCTTGGCGGTTTTCAGGCGGAAAAATTCCAGGTGGAAAAAGCGGCTTTTGGCCCCAAAGGCTTTCAGGGCAGCTTCGCCCATTTTGCGCAGTTCGGGGCTGATTTCCGGTGCAACATAGTACCACATCGGCTTTTTGCCATGGGCAATCTCCATGATGCTGTCCGGCGTAACATGGCTGGCGGCATAGATCGGCTCGGCATTGGCATCGGCCACGCCGTCAAAGGTCACGATCTCACCATCCACAAATTCTTCCAGGATATAGTTGGCCGCATTGGGGCCCTCCTGCTGGAAAAATTTGTTCAACTCGGTTTTATTCTTGAACTTATGGGTGCCGTTTGCCCCCACGCCGTTATCCGGCTTGGCAATGACGGGCCAGCCGACAGTTTTGGCGAAAGCCTGGGCCTCCGTTACATCTGCCGTCACACACCAGCGGGCGGTGGGGATACCGGCTTTCTGGTAGTAGGTTTTCATCACGGATTTGCGCTTAAACTTTTCGATCTCAGCGGATTTAATACCGGTGGTGATATTAAAATCTGTCCGCAGGCGGGCATCCTGTTCCAGCCAATATTCATTGTTGCTTTCTACCCAGTCGATCTTGCCATACTTGAAAGTGAAAAAGCCCATGGCACGCAGCATTTCATCATAGTTTTCCATGTTGTCCACACGGTAATACTCGGTCAGTGCGCTTTTGAGCAGGGCAGGCAGCGTTTCGTAAGGGGCATTGCCAATGCCAAGCACATTTACGCCATTGGCACGCAGGCGGTCACAAAAATTCCAGTAATTTTCCGGGAAATGCGGTGAAATAAAAACAAAATTCATTTTTCCTGTACCCCTTTTCCGGCCGCCGCAACGGCATGAAACTTTATTATTTTGTATAATTTTACATTATATCCACTGTTGCGGCGGGATGCAAGGTGTTTTTCGCCCACGGTGGGTTGCTGCCATGCCCGGCATGGGGCAGATATGGCATGGTTTACGTTGATATTTTACTGCGTGTATATTATAATAAAGTTGTTTTATTGTTTGATATTTAGGGCAACACCGCACAATTCCCGCCTGACGGCTTAAGCGCCGCTCCGGCGGCTGCGGCACTTAGAATTATGCGGTATTGCCTTAGCTTATATCAGCTTTCAAATTTTATTTCTTTGCCCCAAAGGATGTGTTACTACTGGCAAAAAATTCAACTTTACCAAAACTTACCCGCAATGGGCGGTTGTTCCTCGGCGGTGCCCTGCTGGGGGCACTGGTGTTTGTGCTGGTGTTCGGGGTCAGCACACTGGATGTAACCAACGATGCCTTTTGCCGCGGTGGGTATATTGAAAAGGACATCCAGCAGCATTATGCCGGGTGGCTGTTTTACCGCCAAAGCTCCGCTGGCTGGCCGCTTTGCATTGCCCGCGGCATCAACTACCCGGATGGGCTGAGCGTTGCTTATACCGACTCTATCCCGCTGGTGGCTGCCCTGTTAAAGCCGGTTGCCAACCTTGTGGGCGGAACGTTCCAGTATATGGGGTGGTTCACGCTGGTCTGCTTTGCGTTGCAGGGCGGGTTTGGCGCGCTGCTGGCAGGGCTGTTCCTGCCGGGGTGCGCGGCACCGCTTGCGGCGGACCTGCTGTTTGTTACCAGCCCGGTTTTGTTTGAGCGTGTGTTCCGGCATACCTCGCTGGGGGCACAGTTTTTTGTGCTGGCTGCGCTCTATTTTTATTTTGCTGCACGGCGCAAAGGGCAGTATGCCTCCCGCGGGCTGTTTGTGCTGAACGTGCTGGCGGTAGGCATCCACCCCTATTTTCTGCCGATGACCTATGCCATCACGCTGGCGCTGCTGCTGGAATATGCACTGCACAACCGCAAGCTTGCGGGGCCCGGCCTGTACCTTGCCGCCAACTTTAGCGGCACGGCACTGCTGGGCTGGGCACTGGGGCTGCTGTACGGCAGTGCTTCCAGCGGCGGGCAGGCATTGTACGGCTATTTCTGCATGAACCTGAATGCACTGTGGAACCCCGTGGGGGTAAACGGCGTGCTGTACAGTCGGGTGCTGCCCGCACAGAACCAGGTTTACGGCAATTATGATGCCTTTGCCTACCTGGGGCTGGGCGTGCTGATTGCCCTGCCCATTACGGTGGTTTTGCTGCGGCGGCAACTGGGCGGCATGCTGCGCCGTCACTGGGCATTGGCCTGCTGCTGCGCGGTTTTAACGGTGTTTGCCATCAGCAATGTGATTACCGCAAACGGCGCAACGCTTGCCACGCTGCCGCTGCCCGCTTCGCTGATCAAACTGTTTTCCATCTTCCGTTCCAGTGGGCGGCTGTTCTGGCCAATCTATTACCTGCTGATGTTGCTAACCCTTGTGGGCCTTGCCCGGCTGAAAGGCCGCTGGCTGCTGGCGGGTGCTGCCCTGCTGGCTGTGGTACAGGTTTGGGATGTAAGCCCCGGCATGGTGCAGCGCAGTGCGGCAATGCAGCAGGCCATGCAGACCGATGCGTTCCCCACCGAGATGGAGAGTGATTTCTGGCAGGCAGCGCAGCAGTATACGGCAGTTGTCTCAATGGATGAAATTCAAGATGACGCGTTGCATCTGGCCCTGTTTGCCGCGGACAACGGCATGACAACCAACGACCCGTTTGCCGCCCGCTATGATGAAACGGCACTGGCCGCCCAACGGGAAACGCTGCTGGCGGAGCTTGCTGCCGGAACCGTGCGGGAGGATACGTTGTACCTGTTTGCCGAGGAAGGTGCCTTTTTGCAGGCCGTGGAACCGGTGAAGGACAATGCCTGGTGCGGCAGGGTAACGAGTACGGACGGCACATGCAGCTGGTATGTGATTGCGCCGGGGCTGCAGGGGCAGAACTTTGATGCGCTGTGCACCCCCTATGACGAAAATTATCCCCTGCGCCTTGCGGATTACACTGACGCCCTGTGGAACCGCGGTGTGCTGGACGAAACGAAACAGACGGTATGCTTTGCAGATTCCCCCTTTGTGCGCCACAAGCTGGAACATGCCAGTGTGCTGTGCGCCGATGGGAAAGAATACACAATTAAAACGATTGACGACCACGATGCAGGCTGGCTGATGGTGACACTGGATATCCCGGACGCGACCGTTTTGTGGGATAAAGAATTGGAGAGTAAATAATGCAGGAACTACATGTAAAAAGCCTTTTGCCCGTGCGGCTGGACAAATACCTGATGGAGCAGTTCCCTGCCCTGGGGCTGGGGCGGCTGAACAAGGCGCTGCGGGAAAACAAAATTAAGCTGAACGGCAAAAAGCAGCCCCTTGCCACCCGTGTGCAGAACGGCGATGTGATCCGCGTTTACCTGCTGGACGACCAGCTTGGACTGACCTCCCAGGAGGGGCCGGAGTTTTTGCAGGCACGCGCCCCGGCGGAATTTATTTATGAAAACGATGATTTGATCGTGGCCAACAAGCCCGCGGGTATCCCGGTGGATGGCGACGAAGCTGACACCCTGCTGAACCGCGTACTGCGCCGCCTGTATGAGGAAAAGCGGTGGGACGCCGCCCATGAGCCGCGCCTGTGCCACCGGCTGGACACCGGCACCAGCGGCCTTGTGTTGCTGGCAAAGACCGCGGCGGCGGAAGAATTTTTGGTAAACGCCATCAAAGAGCGGTTGATTCGCAAAACTTACCTGTGCGTAACCTTTGGCCGTCCGGTACCACCCGCTGCCACGCTGCACAGCTTTTTAACGAAAGATTCTGTGCATGGCATTGTGCGCATTCTGGACGAGCCGAAATCCGGTGCAAAAGAGATCATTACCGCATATGATACCATTGCCGTCAGCGGACGTTTGGCGCTATTACGGGTGGAGCTGGTAACGGGCCGCACCCACCAGATCCGCGCCCATCTGGCCAGCATTGGCTGCCCGATTTTGGGCGATTCCAAGTATGGCAACAATGCCGCCAACCGGGAGCTGAAGCTGAAATATCAGGCTCTGTGCGCCTGGGAGCTGGCGTTCCCCAAAAAGATCAGCGACCCACAGTTTGCCGCTTTGGCTGGCAAGGTGTTCCGCGCACCCAAGCCATGGTATTACCAGCAGGTACTGGATGGAACGCTGAAATAAGCGTTATGCGCCAGGGAATTGATTTTTCGCATCCTGCATGCTTTTACTGCTTTATGATTGCTGCCTTGCAAATTTAATCACAAGCTCTAACCACATTTTCCTATGGCAACACCGCACAATTCCCGCCTTGCGGCTTAAGCACCGTTCCGGCAGCTGCGGCACGGCATCTGCGTTGCCAAAATGCTCGATAAGACATCCAG
>OGHL01001462.1_pt1 | contig 13786 bp, 12 predicted proteins | sample 1571391 | NCBI WGS metagenome assembly OGHL01 (sample SAMEA2581948, study PRJEB24529) | metagenome | biome: Human gut stool | place: China | collected 2011 | reverse complement strand
ACTGCTGCCTCCCGTAGGAGTCTGGGCCGTGTCTCAGTCCCAATGTGGCCGTTCAACCTCTCAGTCCGGCTACCGATCGTCGCCTTGGTGGGCCGTTACCTCACCAACTAGCTAATCGGACGCGAGGCCATCTCAAAGCGGATTGCTCCTTTTCCCTCTGGTCGATGCCGACCCGTGGGCTTATGCGGTATTAGCAGTCGTTTCCAACTGTTGTCCCCCTCTTTGAGGCAGGTTCCTCACGCGTTACTCACCCGTTCGCCACTCGCTCGAGAAAGCAAGCTCTCTCTCGCTCGTTCGACTTGCATGTGTTAGGCGCGCCGCCAGCGTTCGTCCTGAGCCAGGATCAAACTCTTTATAAATGATATTTATCACTTAAAAGTGTTAAATCTTGTTCGCTCAGCACGCAATCGCTTGCGTCCTGTGTGAATTACTTTTGGAATTGTTTTTAGTGTTTTTCCAAACACTTAAAAGGTTCCTTACAAGTTTTTCGATATTGTTCAATTTTCAAGGTCCTGTAGCGCCTCAGCCTTGCGGCTGACGACCTGTTTATTTTACCACCGAAGTGGTTTTTTGTCAAGCCTTATTTTTTAGAAGCTTTTGAACTTTCTGAACTTGGACATCCAAGAAGTTTCTCAGAACAAACTGGAACTTTTCAGCGTCTATTGGTTCTTTTCAAGGGCTTCCTGCTGAGGCTTTGGAAGTCATTCTTTTGCCTCAGCGCTTGGCGCTCAAGTATAATACCACACCCCCGCCTCCTTGTCAACACTTTTTGACAGATTTTTTCCAATTTCTTTGCAGAGCAAAGATTCTCCCTGTTTTTCACCCGTTACAGGGCGTGCCTTTTTCTTGACAAGGCTGCAGACAGAACGTATTATGGAGTCATCCCCCAGCATCCTGTATAAGGTAGCTATACTTATTACATAAAGGAGAAGCGCCATGTCCTGTGTCAACATCCGCGGCTGCTGCATCGGCGAGGGCCGCCCTAAAGTTATTATTCCTATTGTAGAGCCCACGGAAACCGCCATTCTGAAAAAGGCCGCCGAATTTTCCACATTGCGCGCCGATTGTGTGGAATGGCGTATCGATTGCTTTGAAGGTGCAAAAGACCTTCCGGCCATCGTGCACTGCGCCGCAAAGCTCCGTGTTGCCTTGAAGGATCAGCTGCTTCTTTTCACCTTCCGCACAAAGACCGAGGGCGGCAAAGTCGCTCTGGCCCACGAAGAGTATCTTCATTTTATCCGCACCGTTCTTGCCACCGACTGCGCCGATCTGATCGACATTGAATTTTTCACTTCAGGCGCAGAGCTTCCCGCGCTGATCGAAGAAGCCCACACCGCCGGGGCTGCAGTGGTGTGTTCCAGCCACGACTTCCATAAAACGCCGCCGCGCGCCGAACTGGTGAGCCGCATGGTTGCCATGCAGCAGGCCGGGGCCGATCTGCCCAAACTGGCTGTGATGCCCCAGAGCCGTGCCGATGTGCTGGAGCTTCTGGCTGCCACCGCTGAAATGGCCGACCGGCATCCGGAGACTCCCATCATCACCATGAGCATGGGAGCTCTGGGCGCGGTGAGCCGCCTTTCCGGCGAAGCCATCGGTTCCGCCATGACCTTTGCCAATCCCGGGCAGGCCAGTGCACCGGGGCAGGTGTCGCTGGAGGTCGTAAACGAAGTATTGGATGCATTGCATTTGTAACCAACAAATCGGAAGTTGACAAAGGAGTTGAGCTGATATGAAAAAGAAAATCATCATATTGCTGTCTGTTGTGATAATTCTTTTGATGGGCATTGTTGTATGGTTTAATATTCCACTCGACTTGATGGACTTAGACCCTAATGAGGTCATGGAAATAGTTGTTTTCAATGGCAATAGCGGAAACGCAACACATATTACCGACAAAGAGCAGATTCAGCATATTGTCGAAAATTTGAATGGCGTCGAATTAAAGCGGTCAAAGCCGTCTTTGGGATATATGGGATATAGTTTCAAAGTTACTATTTATTTGTCTGATGGCAACGAGGCAGGCGATTGGAATAATTTTATTATCAATTCAGATGATACAATTAGAAAAGATCCATTTTTCTATTCTGTTACAAAGGGAAATATTGATTACAGCTATATTGAAGGTATCGTAGAATAACAAAAATTCCAGTTTGTCGCACATCCTGCCTAAAACACAAACCGGAACGATCTTCCCTTTTTCGGGTGGATCGTTCCGGTTTTTATGTTATATTGAAAATCGTTTTATGCCAGCTTGGCTTCCAGACGGGTGCGGATGGCCTTGATAAAGCCCTCGCTGTCCACAGCGGTGGGGGTGATGCCCTCAGCCAGACCGCACAGGTCTTTCGTCATGATGCCGTCGTTCAGGGTCTGCAGGCTGGCGGCTTCCAGTGCCTCGCCAAACCTCACCAGCTCCGGCAGGCCATCCAGTTCACCGCGCTTCTTGAACGCGCCAGACCACGCAAAGATGGTAGCCATGGGGTTAGTGGAGGTCTTTTCGCCCTTCAGATACTTATAATAGTGGCGGGTGACGGTGCCGTGGGCGGCCTCGAACTCGTACTTGCCGTCCGGACTGACCAGCACGCTGGTCATCATTGCCAAAGAGCCAAAGGCGGTGGAGACCATATCGCTCATTACGTCACCGTCGTAGTTCTTGCAGGCCCAGACAAAGCCGCCCTCGCTGCGAATGACGCGGGCAACGATATCGTCAATGAGGCTGTAGAAGTAGGTGATGCCTGCGGCCTCGAACTTTGCCTTATACTCGGTGTCGTACACCTCCTGGAAGATATCCTTGAAGGTGTGGTCGTACTTCTTGGAGATGGTATCCTTTGCGCCGAACCACAGATCCTGCTTCACATCCAGTGCGTAGTTGAAGCAGCTGCGGGCAAAGCTGCGGATGGAATCATCCTTGTTGTACTGGCCCTGCAGAACGCCAGCGTCCTCAAAGTCAAACACGGTGGCGCGCTGCTCAGAGCCATCGGCACCGGTGAACACCAGTTCAGCCTTGCCTGCACCCGGGATGCGGAACTCAGTGCACTTGTACACATCGCCGTAGGCGTGGCGGGCAATGGTGATGGGCTTTTTCCAGTTCTTGACCACCGGCTTGATGCTGTCGATCATGATGGGTGCGCGGAACACGGTGCCGTCCAGCACCGCGCGGATGGTGCCGTTGGGGCTTTTCCACATCTCATGCAGCTTATACTCGTCCATGCGCTGGGCATTGGGAGTGATGGTGGCGCACTTGACCGAAACGCCGTACTTCTTGTTGGCAAGGGCGGCATCCATGGTCACCTTGTCGGCGGTAGCGTCGCGGTTGGGCAGGCCCAGATCGTAATATTCGGTCTTGAGGTCCACAAACGGAAGGATCAGTTCGTCCTTGATCATCTTCCACAGAATGCGGGTCATTTCGTCGCCGTCCATCTCGACGAGGGGCGTGGTCATTTTGATCTTTTCCATAGCAGGGTTCCCTTTCCTCTCTTTGGATCGTTTCTCCAGCCGCGCTGCACTGCCAGATGCCGCGCGGGCAGTTCGGCAGAATGTTTATTTGCGGTAAGCGGCTGCCAGCTTTTCAAGGGCCGGCAGGCTGCGCTTGACCTTTTCGGTATCGATGCAGTAGGCAAGGCGCACATAGCCCTTGACACCGAAGCTGTCGCTGGGCACCAGCAGCAGGTCAAACTCCCGGGCCTTCATGCAGAAAGCGTTGGCATCCTCTTCCAGAGCCTTGGGGAAGATGTAGAAGGTACCGCCGGGGCGCTCCACCTCAAAACCCAGCGCGGTGAGCTTATCGTACAGCAGGTTCATGTTGGTCTCATACACACTCAGATCACTGGTCACATCCTGACAGCGGCTTACGGCCCGCTGGATGATGCTGGGCGGGCAGTTGTGGCCGGTGAAGCGGGAGATCTGGGCCATCATGTCCACCAGCACATCCTCACCCTCACAGCCCGGACGCACCGCCACATAGCCAAGGCGCTCGCCGGGCAGGCTCAGGCTCTTGGAATAGGAGAAGCAGGTGAGAGTGTGGGGGTAGAACGCCGCCGGGTAGGGCACCTTTTTGCCGTCGAATGCGATATCCCGGTAGGGCTCATCGCTGACGAGGAAGATGTTGTGGCCGAATGCCCGGCTCTTTTCGGTCAGGATCTCTGCCATGCGGGTGAGCGTCCCGGCAGAGTAGACCACGCCGGTGGGGTTATTGGGGGTGTTGATGAGCACACAGGTGGTCTTTTCGCCGATCATCTGCTCGAATGCGTCCAGATTGGGCTGGAAGGTGGGTGCCTGCGGCGGCACCACCTTGAGGACTGCCCCGGTGCCCGCCACATAGGGGCCGTACTCCGGGAAGTAGGGCGCAAAGGTGAGCACCTCGTCGCCGGGCTGCGTGACCGCACGGATGGCATGGGCAATGGCACCCGCCGCACCGGTGGTGGGGAAGATGTGCTTCTGCTCATAGGGCAGGCCAAAGGTCTTTGTCAGGTGCGCTGCCACATCGGTGCGGAAGCCCGGGTCGCCCTGACTGGGGCAGTAGCCGTGCAGGTTTACCGGCTCTTCGTTGGTCAGCAGATCCTGCATGGCAGCAGTGAACTCCTGCGGGCAGGGCACGCTGGGGTTGCCCAGCGAGTAATCGAACACGTTCTCATATCCGATCTCGGCAGCACGCTGCTTGCCGTACATGAAGGTCTCGCGGATGACGCTCTTATTGCCGAGCATCGCGCGATAAGTCTCGTTCAGCATAATACTTTCCCCCGAGAGTTTATTTGTGGGCAGCCGTATAGCTCTGCTCCACCTTGATGATGCAGCTGTAGGCTGTATCCTGTTCCTTGATGAACTGTTCCAGCTGTTCCAGCAGCTCTACCTTATCCCCTGCATAGCCTGCCGGCAGCACCAGATCGAACAGCACGTTGGTGTGGGTCCTGCCCGGCACGATGCGCAGATCGTGCAGCGAAAGGGCCGGGTCGAGCTGGCGCAGCTTTTCGGTCAGGCGGGCACGCAGCACGCCCACGGCAGCATCCGAGGTAACGATGGGGTCGTAGTGGATGGTAACCAAAAGCCGGTCATTCTTTAGAAAATCCCGTTCAATGTTGTCGATCAGGTCGTGTGCCTCCAGCGGGTCCTGCTCGGCAGGCAGTTCCACATGCAGGGAGGCGAACTGGTGTCCCGGGCCGTAGTCGTGCACCATTAAATCGTGCATTCCCAGCACGCCGGGATAGGAGAGCACCTTCTGCTCGATGTGGTCCACCAGATCCTCGCTGGGGCTTTCGCCCAGCAGCGGGCTGAGCGTATCCATCACAAGGCCCCAGCCGGAGATCAGGATGAACGCCGCCACGCCTACACCCATCAGGCCATCCAGCACATCCCAGCCGGTCACGCGGCACAGCACTGCGGCAATGAGCACCGCGCCGGTGCTCAGCACATCGTTGCGGCTGTCCGCAGCAGTGGCAATGAGGGTCTCGGAGCCGATGATGCGCCCGATGGTGCGGTTGAAGCCGCTCATCCACAGCTTGACGAGGATGGATGCGATCAGCACGGCCACCGTGAGCCAGCTGAACATCACCGGGGTGGGATGCAGCACCTTGACCACAGATTCCTTCAGCAGCGAAAAGCCGATGCCGAGAATGGTCACGCTGACTACCAGCCCCGCCAGATATTCATACCGGGCATGGCCGAAGGGATGCTCTGCGTCCGGGGCCTTGCCGGCCAGCTTGAAGCCCACCAGACTGACCACGTTGGACGAGGCATCCGACAGGTTGTTCAGGGCATCTGCCATGATGGCAATGGAGCCGAACAGAGTGCCTACGGTCAGCTTGCCCAGACACAGCAGCAGGTTGCATGCCACGCCCACCCAGCAGGCAAGGTTGCCGTAGGCGGCGCGCACCTTAGGGTCCTGCGCATGGTCGGGCTGGCGGATGAAAAGACGAATCAAAAACTGAGTCATAACGGTCCTCCATGGGCAGCGCTGGACACCTGCATACCCTGTCATCGCTTATAGTATAGCATTTCGCTTTATCGTTTTAAAGTATTTTCCGAAAACTTTTGCCCGGTATAGAAAGACCCCGGCAGAGCGGGATGCCCTGCCGGGGAGCTTTATGGGAACGGTAAACCGGGATTCTCGGATGAATTACTTCTCAGAAGGCTTGCTCAGGTCCACGCTGCGGATGATCTTGCGCACCGGCAGGATGCTCTTGGCATTCATGGACAGCTCGTCCACACCCATGCGCAGGAAGGTCTCGGTGAGGGCGGTGTCTGCGCCCAGCTCACCGCAGATGCCCACCCAGATGCCGTGGCGGTGGCCCGCCTCAATGGTCATCTTGATGGCGCGCAGCACAGCGGGATGGTGCGGGTTGAAGAACGGCTCCAGCTTTGCGTTCTGGCGGTCCAGCGCGCAGGTGTACTGGGTCAGGTCGTTGGTGCCGATGGAGAAGAAATCGCACTCCTGGGCCAGATCGTCCGCCACCAGAACCGCGGCGGGGGTCTCGATCATGGTGCCCACCTCGATCTTGTCGCTGAACTTCTTGCCCTCGGCGGTCAGCTCTGCCTTGCACTCCTCCAGCACGGCCTTGGCATCCTGCAGCTCCCGCAGACTGGTGATCATGGGGAACATAATGCTCATGTTGCCGTAGGCAGAAGCGCGCAACAGGGCCCGCAGCTGGGTCTTGAAGAAATCCCTGCGGGTCAGGCAGATGCGGATGGCGCGGTAGCCCAGCGCGGGGTTGTCCTCGTGGTCGAGCTTCATGTAGTCCACGGTCTTGTCCGCGCCGATATCACAGGTGCGCACGACCACCTTTTTGGGGGCCAGGCTCTCCAGCACCTGCTTGTAGGCCTCGAACTGGTATTCCTCGGTGGGGTAATCCGTGCAGTTCAGGTAAACGAATTCGGTGCGGAACAGGCCCACGCCGCCCGCGTCGTTCTGCTGGACCGCGCCCACATCGCTCATGCCGCCGATGTTGGCAAAGACCTGCACGGTCTTGCCGTCCAGCGTGGTGTTGGGTTTGCCCTTGAGCTCGGCCAGCAGGGCCAGCTTCTTCTGGTCCTCCTGCTGGCGCTTTTTCAGGCTCTCCAGCAGATCGGGGGTGGGGTCCACATACACGCAGGCGTTGTAGCCGTCCACCACAGCCATCTTGCCGTCCCAATCTTCCTGGATCTCCTTGCACTGGATCAGGGCGGGGATGTTCATGCTGCGGGCCAGAATGGCGGTGTGGCTGTTGGAGCTGCCCTCGCGGGTGATGAAGCCCAGCAGCAGGCTTTTATCCATGCGCACGGTCTCGGAGGGAGCCAGATCCTCGGCTACCAGAATGCTGGGCTCGGTGCCCTGCAGGGAAGCGTTGTCCACCCCCTGCAAAATGTCCAGCATGGCCTGCGCAATGTCCAGCACATCGGCGCTGCGGGCCTGCAGATACGGGTCGTCCATGGCGGCGAACACCGCAGCCTGATTGTTGCCTGCCGTCTTGACGGCGTACTCGGCACACTTTTTCTGGCTGTTGATGATCTCCTTGATGGCGTCCACAAAGTCGTCGTCATCCAGCATCATGGCGTGGATGTTGAACACCTCGGCGATGTCCTCGCCGGCTTCTGCCAGTGCCTTTTCGTACAGGGCGGTCTGCTGCTCAATGGCCTTCTGGCGGGCAGCTTCAAAACGCTCCAGTTCTGCGGCAGTATCTGCCACAGGGGCGGTGGAAATAGCAGTATCCTTTTTCTTGTAGATCTTGAGCTTGCCGATGGCGATGCCATTCAGGACGCTCTTACCGGTGCCTACCTGCATTGCACACTACTCCTTCTTCATCTGTGCCGGGGCCGCACTGCTCCGACAGTCCAAAAAAAGCCCCCGCAGCTCACCCGCGAGGGCCTTCCTCATCTTAACTGCGGAATCAGACGTTCTCGGTCAGGAACTTCTGGATGGCTGCTGCTGCAGCTTCCTCGTCGTCGCCCTCGACCTTGACGGTAACGGTCTCACCCTGCTTGACGCCCATGCCCATCAGAGCCATCAGCTTGCGCATATCGCAGCTCTTGCCGTCCTTTTCCAGGGTAGCGCTGCTGGCAAAGCCCTTGACGGTCTTGACGAGCAGGCCGGCGGGACGAGCGTGGATGCCGCATGCATCCTTAACGGTATACTGGAATTCCTTCATAATCATTTTCTCCTTACTTGATCCCGTGCGGCGCTTCTGCACTTGCACCAGACGCGGCCGAGCCGCGGCACGGTTGATACATCTATTATAAACCCTTGCCGGTAATTTTTCACCATTTCATATTGCTAATTTTTTATGCAAAATTTTGGTACAATTGAACATACAAATGTGACAAAAATGCACGCATTTCACTTTTTCTTCTGCTTGTGCGCAAATTTTAGGCAAATTGCGACCTGATTTTGCATCAAAACCCGAAGCTGTTCCCGGTCGTTTCCGGCTTTGGCAGGTCGTTCCGGTGCTTATTCCACCGGATATCCCTCGGCATCCAGCGGCAGTTCCGTATAAGGCACAGCCTGCGGCACGGCATCCGGCTCACCGGAGGTCTGCTGGGCGGTCAATTCCTCGTCATGGCGTTCGCCCCAATCGCCGCTGTAGTCCTCGCCGGAGGTCTGCTGTGCCGGTTCGCTGCCGGTCAGTTCTTCGTCGTGGCGCTCACCCCAGTCTCCCTCGTAGTCCTCGCCGGAAGTCTGCTTTGCCTCAGCTTCCGCCATGGCGGCCTGCATGTCTTTCAGGCCCACCACAACGCCGGAGGGCCGTTCCAGCAGGTAAGCTCCCACGGCCTTTTTGCGGTACACCAACAGCACGCCGTAGCGGCTGGTCTCGCCGCTGCTTGCCGCCGGGATCAGCGCCGTCCATTTTTCCACGGTCTTGCCCTTGTAGCGTGCAAGGTCCATACCGCTCTGCTGCACCACCCCGTTGAAGGCCGAAAAGCTGTCATCCCACTTGCGGGGGATCTTGACCTTGTCTGCCGTGATGGATGCGCCGTCCACATCCAGACCGTAGCCGGTGAACCATGTCTGGATGTCCTGTGCACTCTCAATTTTGTTCACCGCCGCCGAGACCGCAACGGTGCGGTTGCTGATGAACCGGCCCAGCAGGGCACTGCCCACCACCAGTGCGCAGCACATGGCACCCAGACCCAGTTTTTTCAGGCTCGTTTTGCTTAACGTGACTACAAACATATCCCCATGCCTCCCCAGCCTGTTTATTGCTCTGAGAACAATTTATTCAGCACAGCTGGGGTGTATGACAAAAGGGCAGGTAAAACCTGCCCTTTTGTCAATATCGATCAATGTGCTTTTGTAAAATCTTCCGAGCTTACTTCGCCGTTCTGGCGGAGCACCTGTTTCAGCACCTGCATCACGCCGTATTCCCGGTGGGACGGTGCCAGAAACGGCACCTGCGCCCGCAGCGGTCCGCTGCCGTTCTCCATCAAAAAGCCGTACTTCGCGGTGGTGAGCATCTCGGCATCGTTGTAGGTGTCACCAAAGGCCATCATGCTGTCGGCCGGAATGCCCAGCAGTGCACCCACCTTTGCCAGTGCTGCACCCTTGTGCACACCTGGGTTCATCACGTCCACCCAGTTTCTGCCTGCCACTGCCACCGAGAATGCACCGCCATTTCCGGTGTGGAATGCGCCGTAGATCCGGTCGAAGGCTTTCTGCGAGTCGTCGTTGGGCAGATAGACGGTAAACTTATCCGCCGCCGCTTCCACCGCAGTCAGGTCATCCACGTATTCCACCCGGGTATAAAAATTCTTGAAAACTTTATCGTATTTCTCGTCCTGCTTTTCCGCGTAGGCCGCCTGCAGTCCGCACAAAAGGCCCACGTCTCCGGCCTGCTTTGTGCTGCGGGCCAGCTGCCGCCAGCCCTCGGCAGGCATTTCGGACACAAACAGGTCTTTCCCCTTCCAGCGGGCAGCGCCGCCGTTGTCGCCAATGAGAATGATCTCCTCCAGCAGATCCGGGAACATCGTTTCCAGTGTGTACAGAGGCCGCCCGCTGGCTGCGGCAAACAAGATGCCCTGCCCGGCCAGTGCACGGATGGTCTCGGTAAACTTTGGCGGCAGCTGGCTGTACTCGTCCAGAAGGGTCGCGTCCATGTCCGATGCGATCAGGCGAATGCGGTCCATTGCAGTTTCCTCACTTATCCGATGTAGCTGATGTTCACGTCCATATCGCCCTTATAGCCGGGCAGGCGTGCCGTGCAGGTGCCCTGCCACAGGGCGCAGTCGATGGGGCTGCTGGCAACACCATAATGCGCGTTCCAGATGGTATATTTTTTCAGGCTGTTCAGATTGACACGCTTGCGGTACCACAGGGTAGAGGCATACACACCGGGTTTGTAGCCCTGTGCCTTGACCTCCTCACAGAAGGCGATGGCGCACTTGGTACGGTCCTCCATACCCAGACCGTCGGCACGGCCGGAACCATTGGAAGCGCCGGATGCTTCGGTGTCAAAGAAGATGGGGTAATCCAGCTTGCGTCCGTTCAGTACGTAGGCGCAGGCAAAGGCTTCCTCCTTGGCTTCCTCCTCGGTGGTGGCCTGACTGAAGAAATACACGCCCACCTTCAGGCCCGCATTCTTCACATTGGTGAAATGCTCCTCGAACATGGGGTCCAGCACCAGCGTGCCGGAAGCACCATAGCCGCGGTAGCCGATGCGGACGATCACAAAGCTCACGCCTGCCTTTTTGATCTGGTTCCAGTCGATGTTCTTCTGATACTTGGAAACATCCACACCGAAGGTCTTTCCATTTTCCAGCACACCGTCCGCATTGAAGTAATAGAGTTTATTGTCGATGCACTGGATGCCGGTCACCGGCTTGTTGGTGGTCTGGCTGTAGTAGTAGGTCTTGCCGCCGGAGGTGCGCCAGCCGGAATAGACCGGCTCCGTATCGCTCTTGCCCAGCCAGCCGAACAGGAAATTGAGCAGCCAGCTGAAAAATCCGTTCTCATCGCTCAGGTCGATGCACTGGGCTTCGGCGGCATCCATGGCACCGGCATCCAGCGCGGCACGGATCTCTTCCGGTGTCAGCACCACGCTGTTTTCCGGCGTGTGCTGGTTCGTGCTGTTCTCCTCCGCTTCGGTGGCCTGTACAGGCGGTGCTTCCGGGTCCTGTGCAGCAAGCTCCGGGGTCTCCGTCTGCAGGGTGGGCATTGCCGTTTCCTGCTGTGCAGAAACAGTCTCGGTCACTGCCGCGGTACTTTCTTCCGGCTGTGCAGCCAGTGCCAGCGGTGCGCCCATTGAAAAGGTCATTGCCAATGCCAGAACTGCCGCTGCGCACCGCGTTTTGCCGCGGGTGCCGCGGGCAGTCAGTTTATTCCAGAACGTTTTTTTCATGCTGTGCTCCATACCTCATGTATTTTTATCGGGATGCCGCCCTTCGCAAAAAGGGCAGCGTTTCATCTTCTCAATACTCTTTCAGTATACACCCGCGGGCAAGCCCCCGTCAATTGCTGCACACTGCAAAGCGCAGCTCCGAAAAGCTGCCGCCCCGGTATCAGAAAATGCTCCAAAACAGATACGTCTCAGCCCGCAAAAACATTGCACAAAGCCAAAAATTGCAGATATTTCCAGCAAAATCAGCATTTTGTCTTGTTGTCTTGACATGTGTATGGTATTATACTTGACATGCAGTTTTTGCATTGAATCCACCATCTTGAAACAGAAAGGCAGTTTCTCATGTCAAATGTGAAAGATTTCTTAAAACGCAAGGATATCGTCATCACCCCGCAGCGCTATCTCATTGAAGCGCTGGGTGCCATGGCGCAGGGCCTGTTTGCCAGCCTGCTGATCGGCACCATCATCAAGACGCTGGGCCAGCAGACCGGCCTTGACGTACTGGTAGACCTTGGCGGCTATGCCACGGCCATGAGCGGCCCGGCCATGGCCTGCGCCATTGGCTGGGCGCTGCACTGCCCGCCGCTGGTGCTGTTCAGCCTGATTACCGTAGGCTACTCGGCCAATGCTCTGGGCGGCGCAGGCGGCCCGCTGGCCGTGCTCATCATTGCCATCGTGGCTTCCGAACTGGGCAAGGCCGTGAGCAAGGAGACCCGCGTGGACATCCTCGTGACCCCGCTGGTGACCATTTTTTCCGGCGTGGGCCTTTCCATGCTGATCGCCGCACCCATTGGCGCTGCCGCAAGTCAGGTGGGCACCCTGATCATGTGGGCCACCGAACAGGCTCCGCTGGTCATGGGCATTCTGGTATCCGTCATTGTGGGCGTGGCGCTGACCCTGCCCATTTCCTCTGCCGCCATCTGCGCCGCGCTGGGTCTGACCGGCCTTGCCGGCGGTGCCGCCGTGGCAGGCTGCTGCGCCCAGATGATCGGCTTTGCCGTGATGAGCTACAAGGAGAACGGCGTGGGCGGTCTGGTCAGTCAGGGCCTTGGCACCAGCATGCTGCAGATGGGCAACATCGTCAAGAACCCCCGTATCTGGATCGCGCCTACACTGGCCAGTGCCATCACCGGTCCGCTGGCCACCTGCGTGTTCCACTTTGAGATGAACGGTGCCGCTGTCTCTTCCGGCATGGGCACCTGCGGTCTGGTGGGCCAGATCGGCGTGTACACCGGCTGGGTCAGCGACATTGCCGCCGGTACCAAAGCCGCCATCACCCCGATGGACTGGGCTGCCATGGTGCTGCTGTGCTTTGTTCTGCCCGCCGTGCTGAGTGTGATCTTCTGCGAGATCGAGCGCAAGCTGGGCTGGATCAAAGAGGGCGACCTGAAGCTGAACTGATTTTTAAGCGGAAAATTCTTTTTGCTTTTTGATAGAGCAAATCCCGGCAGGCTGCGGTCTGCCGGGATTTGTCTTTTCACGGTTAAACACGTGACGACGCTCTGCACAGGAAGCGCTCAAACGATCCGTTTCCCGTCCAGCACTGCCTGCGTGAGGGTGTCGCCTTCATACACCAGCTTGAGGGAGAAATAAGGCCGTTCCTCATTCAGCAGCCGGAAGAAGATTTTGTCGCCCTCCCAGATGGGCAGTTCAGCCGCCTTATCCTTCGGCACCCATTCCAGCACGCCTTCCCTGCAGGCATCGCCCTGCACCATCTCGCCCGTCCATTCATCAGCGGTGTACAGGTGGATGAACTCGGTCATGTTGCCCCAAATAAAGGTCAGCAGACCCCGGGCGCGGAAGCGCTTCAGCGTCAGGCCGGTCTCCTCCTTCACTTCCCGCAGCAGGCAGTCCTCCGGGCTTTCAAACCGCTCAAACTTTCCGCCTACACCGATCCATTTGTCGTGGTTGTAGTCGTCCTGCTTTTTGATACGGTGCAGCATCAGGTAGGCATCGTCCCGTTCCAGATAGCACAGCGTGGTGCTGAAAATGGGAAATTCGGGGTTCATGAAGGCTCCTAGATTCATTGCGTTCTCCTTTTGATTTTGTTTTTGTGGAAAATGCCGTTTTTCGCTGCGGCCCCTCCCGTGAAAAAACACCCCCGGCAAAGCCCGCAGGCTTTGCCGGGGTGCAAACCAAAAATAACTTTTTCCTCTGAATATGCCAGAGCAACGCGGCGGCAATTTAAAATCATTGCCCCTTCCGGCTTGCTCTTCCCTTGCCCGCATTGTTCAGCTTGCGCACAAGGTCGTTCTGATGCTTGCGCTGGCTGGGCGTGGGCTGCGGGTCTTTGGCCTCCTCAGCGCGGCGGCCGCTCTGGGCGGTGTCCGGATCGATGCGTTCCAGCGTCCACTCCTGATTGCCGCCTGCTACAAAGTTCCAGATCTGGGCCTGTGCGCCGTTGTAGGTGTTCATACCCACAAGGTCGATGTATTTATCCGCCAGCACATTGCGGATGCGGGTGCGCCCGCTGCGGGTGGGCTCCAGCG
>OGHL01001442.1_pt1 | contig 13912 bp, 9 predicted proteins | sample 1571391 | NCBI WGS metagenome assembly OGHL01 (sample SAMEA2581948, study PRJEB24529) | metagenome | biome: Human gut stool | place: China | collected 2011 | reverse complement strand
GTCTCCGCAAGGGCGGCGCGGTGACCGGTGAGCGCCGCAAAGGGCGCGAACTGCGCCGCGCGGTCGCGCATGGGCATCCGCGGATGCGTCTGCGGCTCGGGATGCGGCAGGTCGATGATATCGTCGTATTTTCCGCTCATGCCTTGTGTCCTCCGATCTGGCGGTTCCGCTCGCGTGCGGTCGCCCCGTCAAGGTAGCTGCCGCCGCTGAGGATGGCATTTTTGCCGTACTTCTTCTTGATGCCCAGCATGGCCTCCTGGATCCGGCGTTCCCGCTCCTGCTTGGCTTCCTCCTCCCGAAGCTGCCGCTCCCGCGCCGTGGGATCGTCAAAGAGGCTGAACTGTACCGGCTGCTCCGGCTCGCGCAGGATATCCTCCTCGCGCATGAGCCGGTTGGCGGTGACGGTCAGACGGCGGACCGTCAGCTTCGGGTCGGCCTTTTCGTCATAGATGCCGAGCACGGCGTCCACGATGCGGCGCACCGAGGATGTTTTCTGCCCCAGCGTCGCTGTGCCGTGCGCGTGCTTTGGAATTTTTCGGCCGTAAGGGTCGAGCACCGTCTCGCCGCGGTAGCTGCCGCTTGCCGTGATTTCAATGTCATATCCGACCGTCAGTGTGAGCTGGTCGGTCACGAGCTGTTTTTCCAGCAGCTCCAGCGCGACCGCCTCGGCCATCTCCCGCACGACGAGCCGCGCCTTGTCATAGGGATAGGGGCATTGCAGCACCTGACCGGAGCTGATGCTGTTCGTTTCCGGCCGGTAGGCCTTGATGTCCGCCATGCGGCACGGCTCCCAGCCCCAGGCGTGGTCGATGAGCAGCTCGGCATTGACGCCGAAGAGCTTGTAGAGAAGACCCTCGTTATAATACTCGTTCGGCTTCCCGATGGAGCAGCGCGCGACGTCGCCCATCGTATACAGCCCGTGCTCCTCCAGCTTTTTCGCGTAGCCGCGGCCCACGCGCCAGAAGTCCGTCAGCGGACGGTGCTCCCAAAGCAGCACGCGGTAGCTCCGCTCGTCAAGCTGCGCGATGCGCACGCCGTTCTCGTCCGGCGGAACGCGCTTGGCCATCATGTCCATGGCAACCTTGCAGAGATAGAGGTTGCTGCCGATGCCCGCCGTCGCCGTGATGCCCGTCGTGTGCAGCACGTCGAGGATCATGGCCCTCGCCAGCTCGCGGGCGGTCGTGCGGTAGGTCTCCAGATAGCCGGTAACGTCCATCAGCACCTCGTCGATGGAGTAGGTGTGGATATCCTCGGGCGAAATATACTTTAGGTAGATGCCGTAGATCTGCATACTGACCTCGATGTATTTCGCCATGCGCGGCGGCGCCACCAGATAGTCGACCGCGAGGGACGCGTCGGCCTTCAGCGTGAGGTCGTCCGCGCTCTTTCCGGTCAGCAGCCCGCCCGGCGCGCGGCGCTGCCGTTCGGCGTTGACCTGCCGCACGCGCTCGACTACCTCGAAGAGCCGCGCACGGCCCGGGATGCCATAGGCCTTCAGCGCCGGCGATACCGCGAGGCAGATGGTCTTTTCCGTGCGGCTCGGGTCTGCCACCACAAGGTTCGTCTGCATCGGGTCCAGGCCGCGCTCCATGCACTCTACGGACGCGTAATACGACTTGAGATCAATGGCGATATAGGCCCGCTCGTTTTGCGGCATGGCGCAGCCCTCCCCTCTGTCGGACAGTATACCACAACGCTCGAATTAGAACAAGAGTTTTATTTTATAATATTTTAGCGCCGGAAGTATCGTTCAGCGGGTGAGGGCGTCGAGCTCATCGACCAGCTCGCCGAACATGGCGAGCGCGGCGTCGACCGGCGCGGGGGTGCTCATATCCACGCCCGCGAGCTTCAGAAGTGAGATGGGATCGGTGCTGCTGCCGCCGGAAAGGAAGCGCTTGTAGTCCGCAACGGCAGGCTCGCCCTCGCGCAGGATGCGATCAGCCAGAGCGACCGCGGCGGAGAAGCCGGTGGCGTACTGGAACACATAGTAATTGTAATAGAAGTGCGGGATGCGCGCCCACTCGAGCGCGATCTGCGCGTCGCTGATCATGTCGGGGCCGAAGTAGAGGCGGTTGAGCGCGAGGTATTTTTCGCCCAGCGCGTCGGCGGTCAGCGTCTCGCCGCGCTCTGCCATGCGCCCCAGCTCGCGCTCGAACTCGGCAAACATCGTCTGACGGTAGACCGTGCCCTTGAACTGGTCAAGGAAATGATTGATGAGATAGGCCCGCTCGCGCCTGTCGGTGCTCTTGCGCAGCAGATGCCGCATGAGCAGCACCTCGTTGCAGGTCGAGGCGACCTCGGCGACGAAGATGACGTAGTCGCTCGTGCAGACGGGCTGATGCTTGCAGCTCAGATAGCTGTGCATGGCGTGGCCCATCTCGTGCGCGATGGTGAACTGGCTGTCGAGGTCGTCGGTCTGATTGAGCAGAACATAGGGGTGCGGGCGCGCGATGCCGGAGGAGTACGCGCCGCCGCGCTTGCCGACGTTGGGGTACACGTCGAGCCAGCGATGGTCGAAGCCCTCGCGCAGCATGGCGGTATAATCCTCGCCGAGCACGGCGAGCGCGTCGAGCACGGTGGCCTTCGCCTGCTCAAAGGGGATCTCCTCCGCCACGTCGGGGACGATGGGCGTATAGACGTCGTACATATGCAGCTCGTCCACGCCGAGCAGACGGCGGCGCAGGGCGACATAGCGGTACATCTTGTCGAGGTTCGCGTGGACGCTCTCGATGAGACTGTCGTAAACGCTCACCGGCACCTCGGTCGCGTCGAGCGCGGCGTCGAGTGTGGAGGGGTACCTGCGCGCGTTTGCAAAAAAGCGAAGCTGCTTGAACTGCGCGTCAAGCGTCGCGGCGAGCGTATTGCGATAGCCGCCGAGCGTGGCGTAGTAGGTCTCAAACGCATTGCGGCGCAGCGTGCGGTCGCCGCTCTGGAGCAGGGGAACAAAGGTCGCATCGGTCAGCGGCTGCTCCGCGCCCGCGCCGTCGGTCACGGCGGGAAAGCGGAGGTCGGCGTTGTGGAACACGCCGAAGATGGCGTCGGGGCTGTCGGCCATCTCGCCGGCATTCGCCAGCAGCGCCTCGCACTCCGGGGAGAGGATGTGCGCCCTGCGGCGGCGGACCCGCTCGATGGGACGGCGATAGGTCGCCAGCTCCGGCTGCTCGGCGTAGAAGCGCGTGAGCGTTTCATCGCTGAGTGCAAGCAGCTCGCTCGCGGCGAACGCGCCCGCGCCGGAGAGCGTGACGGAAAGGCTCAGCGCCTTGCCGCGCAGGTCCTGATAAAAGCCGTTCGAGGTATCCTCGTCCGCCTTGCAGTTGGCGTAGCCGTAGAGCCGGCCGACGCGGACGTTCAGCTCATCGTCGAGCCGGAAATAGGCCAGCAGCGTCTCCGCGCTCTCACCGAGGCGGCCCCGATAGGCGGCGACTGCTTCGGTATAGGGCTTGAGCGCCTCGTACTCGGCCCTCCACGTCTCGTCCGAGGGGAAGATGTCGGTGAGATCCCAGGTAAACTCGGCAGCGACCTCGCTGCGCTTGCGAATCGGCTTAGACATAAAATAACCTCCGTCGGGGAAAATTTCTTGTCCCTATTATGTGCAAAAAAGGCGCGGCACGCAAGCCTTTTTTGGCGCACGCCGCGGCAAATTTCGTTTTCGCTTACCGCAGCCCGGCGGTGAATCGGATCCCGTCGCCGCGATCCGGATGCGTTTTCCGGAAAACGCTTGACTTTTACGCATCAAAGCTTTAGAATAACAAAGTCCTGACCGCTGCGGGTCGGGGCTTTGCTATGATTACGGAAGGAAGCGGGCCGCCTTGCCGGGATGCGGACGGCCCAAGGGGAGAACACCATGAAGCACACGAAAAACACAAAGAGCTTTGCCAGCCGCTGGGGCTTTATTCTGGCCTCGGTCGGCTCGGCGGTCGGTATGGCAAACGTATGGGGCTTTCCCAACAAGATGGGCAGCAACGGCGGCGGGGCCTTTTTGCTGATCTACCTGCTGTTCGTGTTCATTTTCAGCTACGTCGGCCTGCCGGCGGAGTTTGCGATGGGCCGCCGCGCGGCGACCGGCACGCTGGGTGCCTATGAAAATGCCTGGGCCACGCGCGGCAGGAGCGCGGGCAAGGCCGGCGGACTGCTCGGCTGGCTGCCGCTGGCGGGCTCCATGTGCATCGCCATCGGCTACGCCGTCATTGTGACCTACATCCTCAAGGCGCTGGCGGACTCGCTCCTCGGCACGCTCATGACGGCGGACACCGCCGCGTGGTTCGGCGCCTTCTCCGGCACGCCCTACTCGGTCATTCCCTATCACATCGTCGTGGTCGTCGGCACGCTGCTGACGCTCTTCCTCGGCGCACACAGCATCGAAAAGACCAACAAGGTCATGATGCCGCTCTTTTTCCTCATCTTCCTCGTTCTGGCGGTGCGCGTGGCGCTGCTGCCGAACGCGGCAGAGGGATATCTTTTCATGTTCACCCCGCGCTGGGAGGCTCTGACCGACCCGATGATCTGGATCTGGGCGATGGGGCAGGCGTTCTTCTCGCTGTCCGTCACCGGCAGCGGTATGATCGTCTACGGCGCATACCTCTCCAAGGACGAGGACGTGGTGGACGTCGCGCAGCATACGGCGCTCTTTGACACCATTGCCGCCGTGGTCGCGGCACTGGTCATTATCCCCGCCTGCTTCTCCTACGGACTGGACGTCGGCGCGGGCCCGAGCCTGCTGTTCGTCACGCTGCCGACTATCCTGCAGGATATCCCGCTCGGCCGTCTGTTCGCCATCATTCTCTACGTTGCGATGATCTTCGCGGGCGTCAGCTCGCTGCAGAATATGTTCGAGGCCGTCGCGGAATCCCTGATGCACAAGTTCCCCAGGCTCAGCCGCACGGCGGTGCTGGTGATCCTGTGCGTGGTGTGCCTCGGCTTCGGCATCGGCATGGAGACCATCGACAAGTGGGGCCCGTGGATGGACCTCGTCTCCATTTACATCATTCCCATCGGCGCGACGCTCGGCGCGATCTCCTGGTTCTATGTGATGAAGAAGGACGAGCTGCTCGACGCCGTCAACACCGGCAGCGGCAAGCTGCGCGGAAACCTCTGGTACAGCGTGGGACGCTACGTCTATGTTCCGCTGGCTGTGATTCTCTGCTGCGTGGCGCTGTTCATGCACGTCGCGTTCTGAAAAGTGAAAAGGGGAGCTCCCATACGAAACGTATGGGAGCTCCCCTTTTGCCGGTATCGCGCCTTACTGTCCGCCGACCATCACGCCGACGTTGCCGTAGAGCAGGATGCGGACGAGGCCGCAGAGGAAGAGGTGCGCGGGATAGTAGAGATAGAAAAGATACTTCATGCCCCGGCCCGCGCCGCGCGTGCCGTTGTAGCGTTTGAGCAGCGGAATGGTCAGCCCGGCGAAGAGCTGAAGTATACCGTAGACGGGGTCGATGAAGAGCGCGTAGATCAGCGCGTACATCGCGACCCAGAGCATCATGCGCGTCATCTGGCGGCGGAAGTCGCCGCGGTTCTGCCCGATCTCCAGAATGGCAAGCACGGCGATGCTGCTCCAGTCGCCCGGGAAGGCGAGAAGCGTAAGGGCGACCACGGCAAGCGTCTTTTGCCATTGCCTGAGCTCGGACCGCTCCACCGTATAGAGCCCGACGACGCCGAGAAACAGCGGCCACATCACGCTGGTCTGGTTGAATACGCCGGTTTTGAGCGGGACAAAGGGGATGCCGAAGGCAAAATTGTAGGCGAAGTGCCCGATGACGGCAAAGAGCAGAAGCCGTCCGGCGTACTTTTTCAGATCGCGGGTGTAGTGGTAGCCCTCGGCCACCATGAACCAGAAGATCGGCGCGGCCATGCGGCCGATGATGTGCAGCAGCAATATCCACCAGTCCCGCGGATAATCCGGCCAGATCACGCTGGTGAAGTGGTCGACCGTCATGGCAAGCATGGCGAAGAGCTTGAGCTGATTGCCGCTCAACCCTTTATTGGTCTGTTCCATTTTCTCTCCTTCGCGGGCATTGCCGCATCCCAATAGGCTGCTTACAGTGTAGCAGAAGCCGCCGCTCTTTGCAAGAGCGCGCACAGCGTTGATTTGCCCCAAGATCATTTTTGAACACTTGACAAAAATGAGAAAGGGCTCTACAATATCGTTCTCTGCGGCGAAGGGAAGAACGCCGCGGAGCATTTGAACGATCCAAGCATCCAAAGGAGAGATGACATGATGAAATCCCAAAAACGATTTGTGCCGCTGCTGCTCGCACTGGTGCTGGCGCTCGGCACGCTGCCCGTGCAGGTGGCGGCGCTCACGCGCGGCGAGGCCGCGCAGGCGCTGCTCTCCGCCGCGCAGGACTATAACCCCGGCGTGCAGCGGTCCGACATTCTCAAGGGCTATCCCGACGGCAGCCTTGCGCTCGACGGCACGCTGACACGCGCACAGGCGCTGGTGATGCTCACGCGCGCCTTCGGCGGCTTTGCCGCCCCTGTGGGGGACAACGCGCGCATGGCCCTGCCCGCAGGCAGCCTGACGAACGTCCCCACATGGGCGGCGGAGGAGCTTTCCTCCGTCCTCGCCGCCGGCCTTGCGGACGGCGACGCGAACGAGGCTATGAGCGCCGAAGCGCTCTCGGCGCTGCTCCGCCGCGCCTACGCCGCCAAGGGCACGAACCTCAGGGACGACTACTACGCCGCCGTCAACAAAAGCTGGCTGGACGGCTCCGACATTCCCGCGGGCCTGTCCATCAACGGTCCGTTCTACGGCCTGAGCCTGACGGTCAACGAGCAGATCGCGGCGCTTATCCGCGAGATCGACGCGCATGAGCAGACTCCCGGCACCGCCGAGGCGAAGATCAAGGCGCTCTACGACTGCGTGATGGACGCCGAGGGCCGCGAGAAGGCCGGCGTCGCGCCCATTCAGAAGTACCTTGATGCCATCGAGAGCGCCAAAACGCTCGACGAGCTGGTGAGCGTCGATGCGCAGATGCAGAAGGAGCTGGGGCTGTCCATGCTCCTCGGCTTCGGCCTGACGACCGACCTCGCGGATTCGAGCCGTAGGATCGCCGCGTTTTCGCTCATCGGCGCGGGTATGGACAAGGACTTCTACGTCAACGGCGCCGACGCGCAAAGGAGCGCCTACACCACATATCTCACATCGCTGCTGACGCTCTCCGGCCTTGGCGCGGACGAGGCGGCGCAGCGCGTCGCGGCGTTCTATGACGCCGAGGCGGCGATCTCCGCGGCCTCGCTCGACCCGCAGGACTACAGCAACGTGGACAAGACCTACAACCTCTTCACGCTCGGCGAGCTCAAGGCGCTGCTGCCGAACGTGGACCTTAACGCCGTTCTTGCCGCCAGCGGCATTGAAAACGCGGAGCGGATCATGGTCAGCGACGTCGGCGCGCTGAAGGCAGCCGCGGCGCTCTACGACGACGCCCACCTTGCCCTGCTCAAGACCGCGGCGCGTCTGGCGCTGCTGCAAAGCGTGGCCACATCGCTCAATCAGGGATTTATGGACGCGTACTTCGACTTCGTGCTGGCCTACTACGGCGTAGATGCCCGCCAGAGCAATGAGCAGATCGCGGCGCAGCAGGTGCAGGCGCTTCTGGCGGATTACCTCAGCCGCGCCTATGTGGACGAATATTTCTCCGCCAAAGCCAAGGCCGATGTGGAGGAGATGATCGGCGAGTTCATCGCCATCTACAAGGAGCGCATTCTGGCGCAGGACTGGATGAGCGCTGAAACCAAGGCCAAGGCCGTAAAGAAGCTCGACACCATGGGCGTCAAGGTCGGCTATCCCGACAGCTGGGAAAGCTGTCTTGACCGCGCAGAGATCAAGTCCCCCGCCGAGGGCGGCTCCTTCTTCTCCAACGTCATCGCCATTCAGATGGCGATGAAGCAGGATGTCCTCGCCCACCAGAACGACGCGCCGGATAAGAGCGAATGGATCATGACGCCCTTTACGGTCAACGCCTGCTACAATCCCAGCGCCAACGACATCACCTTCCCCGCCGCCATTCTGCAATCGCCGCTTTACGACGTGAACGCCAGCCGGGAGGAGAATCTCGGCGGCATCGGCTACATCATCGCCCACGAGATCACCCACGCCTTCGACAACAACGGTGCGAAGTTCGACGAGAACGGCAGCGCCGCCGACTGGTGGACGGCGGAGGACTACGCCGCCTTCCGGCAGAAGTGTCAGGCTGTGGCCGAATGGTACGACGGGCAGGAGGCCTATCCCGGCATCGCGTGCAGCGGCGTGCTGACCATTTCCGAAAACGTGGCCGACCTCGGCGCGGCAAAGTGCATCGTCGCGGCGGCGAAGAAGCTCGACCACCCCGACCTCGACAAGCTCTTCCGCGCTGTCGCGAACACCTGGGCGTCCACGACCTCGCGGCAGATGCGCGAGTATCTGGCCGTGACCGACGTCCACGCGCCGGATAAGCTGCGCTGCAACCGCGTACTGCAGACGCTGCCGGAATTCTACACGACCTATGATATCCAGCCCGGCGACGGGATGTGGACCGCACCGGAGACGCGCGTGAGCGTGTGGTAACAAAACGTCCGAAAAGCAGCCCTTCTCTCGCGCCTGCATATTTTTCGGCAAAACGACAAAATATCTTTCTTGACAAAAGCACACCGCCTGTGTTACCTTAAAAAGGTAAGTGGATAAAGTGATCGGATGATGGGTCACGGGAGAGACCGCGGAATATCCGCCGCGGCGCCGAAGGGGAATGCAGAAGCTCTCAGGCAAAAGGACCGGACTCGGACGACGCTCCGAAAAGTGCGGCTTGCCGCACGCCGAAGGTGCAACCTGCAGGATGCGATATGCTGTGTCAGGGAAACTCTCAGGTCATAAAACGGAGGCACAAAGTTCCAAGGGGGACTTTGTGCCTTTTTTCTATGTCATATTTTAATCATTTTTATGCTATCGTTCAAAAATGATAATGGAGGAGGAAACAGCTTATGGAAAGGAAAACACCCCTGTATCAGACCCATGTGGACGCGGGCGGAAAGATCGTTGAGTTCGGCGGCTTTCTGATGCCCGTGCAGTACCCCACCGGCGTGCTCGCCGAGCACATGGCCGTGCGGCAGAAGGCGGGACTCTTTGACGTGTCGCACATGGGCGAGCTGCGGCTCAAGGGCCCCGACGCGGTCGCAAACGTGCAGAAGCTCATCACCGCGGACATCTCCGCCATGCAGGACGGCGACATCAAGTACGCCATGTTCTGCAACGACGCGGGCGGCATCCTTGACGATTTCATCGTTTACCGCTGTGCCGCCGACGACTACTGGCTGGTCGTCAACGCGGGCAACCGCGACAAGGACGCCGCGTGGGTCGAGAGCCATCTGTTCGGCGACGTGGACTACCGTGACGAGGGTGACGACTGGGGACAGGTCGCGCTGCAAGGACCAACGTCCGGCGACATTCTCAAAAAGCTCTGCGCGGAGCAGTACATTCCCGCGAAGTATTACACCTTTATCGACAACGTTCCGCTGAACCTCGGCAGCCGCACCATTCACGCTCTCGTCTCCCAGACGGGCTACACCGGCGAATACGGCTTTGAGCTCTACTGCAGGGCCGAGGACACCGTTGACCTCTGGCACGCCCTGCTCGCCGCGGGCGAGGAGTACGGCCTGATCCCCTGCGGACTCGGCGCGCGCGACACGCTGCGGCTCGAAGCCTCCATGCCGCTCTACGGCCACGAGATGAACGAGGAGATCACGCCGAAGATGGCGGGCCTTCCCTGCAAGCTGACCGGCAAGGACTTCATCGGCCGCGACGCGCTCGTCGCGCTCGGTGCGCCGAAGTTAAAGCGCATCGGCATGAAGGTCGTCGGACGCGGCATCGTGCGCGAGCACTGCGACCTCTATTCGATGGAGGGCGAGAAGCTCGGCTGGACGTCCTCCGGCACATTCGCGCCGTTTATCGGCTGCGGCGTCGCGATGGGCTACATCCCCGCCGGGCAGATCGAGATCGGCAAGCACTTGAACGCCGATGTGCGCGGGCGCATGGTCGAGCTGGAGATCGTGCCTATGCCGTTCTATAAGCTGGACAAGTAAGCATACATACTACCACAACGATTTCTGCAACAAAAATTTGAGGAGGACAACATAATGAATTTCCCTGCTGAGCTGAAGTATTCCAAGTCCCACGAGTGGGTCAGGATGGACGGCGAGATCGCCGTCGTCGGCATCTCCGATTTTGCACAGGACGCGCTGGGCGATGTGGTGTTTATCAACCTGCCCACCGAGGGCGACGCGGTCACCGCAGGCGAGAGCTTCGGCGATGTTGAATCCGTCAAGGCGGTCTCCGACATCATTTCCCCCGTCAGCGGCACCATCTGCGCGGTCAACGAGGCGCTGGCCGACGCGCCCGAAACGCTCAACTCCGATCCCTACGGCGCGTGGATCATCAAGGTCGAGGGCATCGGCGGCACCGAGGAGCTGCTCGACGCGGCGGCTTATGAGGCGCATTGCGCCGAGGAGGGCTGATGGGCTCTTATGTTCCGACCACCGCGGCGGAACGGGAGGAAATGCTTGCTGCCATCGGGGTCAAAAGCCTTGAGGACCTGTATCAGGCGGTCCCGCAGGAGATGCTGCTGAACGGGACGCTCAACATCCCCGAGGGCATGAGCGAGCTGGAGGTACGCGAGGCCGTCACCGCCATGGCGGAGAAGAACAAGGTCTACAAGACCGTTCTGCGCGGCGCGGGCGCCTACCGCCACTTCATTCCCGCCGTTGTGAAGTCCATCACCTCCCGCGAGGAGCTGGTCACCTGCTACACGCCCTATCAGGCGGAGATCAGTCAGGGCGTGCTGCAAGGCACGTTCGAGTTCCAGACTATGATCTGCGAGCTGACGGGCATGGACGTTGCCAACGCCTCCCACTACGACGGCGCGACCGCCGCCGCCGAGACCATCCCCATGTGCCGCGACCGCAAGCGTACAAAGGCGTATGTTTCCGCCTGCGTGAACCCGCAGGTCATCGAGGTCATGCAGACCTACTGCTTTGCCTCGAACACCGAGCTGACCGTCGTTCCCGCAAAGGACGGCAGGACCGATCTCGACGCGCTCAAGGCCGCGCTCGGCGAGGATGCCGCGTGCTTCTATCTCCAGCAGCCGAACTACTTCGGGCAGATCGAAGACGCAAGAGCCATCGGCGAGCTTGTCCATGCTGCGGGCGCGAAGTTCGTCATGGGCGTGAACCCCATCGCCTGTGCTCTTTTGCCAACTCCACGTGAGATGGGCGCTGACATCGCCGTGGGCGACGGTCAGCCCCTCGGGCTCGACACCGCCTTCGGCGGCCCCTACCTCGGCTTTATGGCGACGACCGCCGCCATGACGCGCAAGCTTCCCGGCCGCATCGTCGGTCAGACGAAGGACGTGGACGGCAAGACCGGCTATGTGCTCACGCTCTCCGCGCGGGAGCAGCACATCCGCCGCGAGAAGGCCAGCTCCAACATCTGCTCGAATCAGGCGCTGTGCGCCTTCACCGCGGGCGTTTACATGGCGGCGATGGGCGAAGCGGGCATGAAGCAGTGCGCACGGCTCTGCACTTCAAAGGCGCACTACTTTGCCGCCGAGCTTGTCAAGGCCGGCTGCAAGCTCAAGTATCAGGGCGAATTCTTCCACGAGTTCGTGACCGAGGTTGAGTGCCCCAACTGCCGCAAAAAGATCCTTGACGCGCTCGACGCGGCGGACATCCTCGGCGGCGCGGAGGTGGACGGCGGCATCCTCTGGTGCGTGACCGAGCTTGTGAGCAAGACGCAGCTTGACAAAGCCGTTTCCATCGTGAAGGAGGTGCTGAAATGAAGCTGATCTTTGAGCTTGGCACGGAGGGCCGCGGTCTGAGCCTGATGCCTGCGTGCGATGTGCCGGAATACACGCTCCCAGAGGAGCGCACAGCGCCCCTGCGCCTACCCCATGTGAGTGAAAATGAGCTGACGCGCCACTACACGGCGCTTTGCAAGCGCATCCACGGCGTGAACGACGGCTTCTATCCCCTCGGCTCCTGCACGATGAAGTACAACCCCAAAATCGACGAGGACATGGCGGCGCTGCCTGGCTTCACGCAGCTCCACCCGCTTCAGCCGGTCGAAACGGCGCAGGGCGCGCTCGAGGCGCTGCATGTTCTGGGCAGCGAGCTGGGCGAGATCTTCGGCATGGACGCGGTCACGTTCCAGCCTGCCGCGGGCGCACACGGCGAATTCACCGGCGTGCTGCTCATCAAGGCATACCATACCGACCGCGGCGACACCGCGCGCACGAAGATCATCGTGCCCGACTCCGCCCACGGCACCAACCCCGCCACCGCCGCCATGTGCGGCTATCAGGTGGTGAACATCCCCTCCGGCGCGGATGGCTGCGTCGATCTCGACGCGCTGCGTGCCGCCGTCGGCCCCGACACGGCGGGACTGATGCTCACGAACCCGAACACGGTCGGCATCTTCGATAAGAACATTCTGGAGATCACGAAGATCGTCCACGACGCGGGCGGATTGTGCTACTACGACGGCGCGAACCTCAACGCCGTCATGGGCGTCGTCCGCCCGGGCGACATGGGCTTCGACTGCATCCACTCGAACCTGCACAAGACCTTCGCCACGCCGCATGGCGGCGGTGGCCCCGGTGCGGGCGCGGTCGGCTGCAAGGACTTTCTGCGCAAGTATATGCCCGGCCCGCTGGTGGTGGAGAAGGACGGCAGGCTTGCCCTCGACTATCCCGAGAAGTCCATCGGCCGCGTAAAACTGTTCTACGGCAACTTCGACGTCTGCATCAAGGCGCTGACCTATGTGCTCACGCTCGGAAGGGCCGGCATCCCCGAGGCTGCGATGAACGCCGTGCTCAACGCCAACTATATGCGCGTAAAGCTCGCGGAGAAATTCACCATGGCCTACGACGAAATTTGTATGCACGAGTTCGTCATGTCGCTGGTCGATCTGCACAAGGAGACGGGCGTTTCCGCACTCGACCTTGCCAAGGGAATGCTCGATTACGGTCTGCACCCGCCCACGATGTACTTCCCGCTCATCGTCCACGAGGCGCTCATGGTCGAGCCCTGCGAGACCGAGAGCAAGGAGACGATGGACGAGGTCTGCGACATCTACGGCAGGCTCTTTGACCTTGCCTATTCCGACCCCGATGCGCTCCATACCGCGCCGCATGATACGCCCGTCCGCCGTCTCGACGAGGTCGGCGCGGCACGCAATATGATCCTGCGCTATTCGTTCGCGCAATAAAAAAACACGCAATGCCGCCGCGAAAACGGCGGCATTGCCCTCAAAAGGAAAGAAACACTATGGCTGATTATCAACTCATCGTCATCGGCGCCGGCCATGCGGGCATCGAAGCCGCCCATGCAGCTGCTGTGCTGGGTGCAAAAACGGCTGTCTTTACCATGAGTCTGGACGCCATCGGCAATATGCCCTGCAACCCCAGCATCGGCGGCACTGCCAAGGGCACGCTGGTGCGGGAGGTGGACGCGCTGGGCGGCGTGATGGGGCTGGCGGCAGATGCCACCTATCTGCAAAGCCGGATGCTGAACAAGGGCAAAGGCCCCGCCGTGCACGCACTGCGGGTGCAGACTGACCGCCGCCGCTACAACGAATACATGAAGCACGCGCTGGAACAGACCCCGGGGCTTGCCATCCATCAGGCTGAGGTGGTGGCGCTGGAAGTCGAGGAAGGTCATGTGAAGGGCGTTATCACCCAGCTGCACGGCGAATACACCGCCAAGTGCGTGGTGCTGGCCACCGGCACGAACCTCGGCGGCAAAATTTTTGTGGGCGATGCGTGGTATGCGTCCGGCCCGGACGGCATGCACGCCGCCAACGCCCTGACCGACAGCCTGAAAGCCGCCGGTCTGCCGCTGCGCCGGTTCAAGACCGGCACCCCTGCCCGGGTGCACCGCCGCAGCATCG
>OGHL01001430.1_pt1 | contig 13991 bp, 9 predicted proteins | sample 1571391 | NCBI WGS metagenome assembly OGHL01 (sample SAMEA2581948, study PRJEB24529) | metagenome | biome: Human gut stool | place: China | collected 2011 | reverse complement strand
CTGTTCCGCAGCATTACCTATACTCTCCCTTCGATATGTATGGCATTACCCCGTTCAATTACGGCTATACCACCTGGGAGTTGCATAAAGGATTCAATGCCTCCATCGGCATGAATGTCACGTTCAGTCCGAGCAAATATGCTCCTTCCGGAGTGGGTTTCGGTCAGGACGCCGCTTTCTTGTACGCCGTACCGCTGAACAAGCGCTTCAGCGTAGCAGGCGGATTGTATGCCAGCAATTTCAACTGGGGTGGCATTAACTACCGTAATGTAGGAATTACCGGCATTGCTGCGTTTAAAGTCAACGAACGTATCAGTCTGTATGCCTATGGCAACAAATCGCTCATGCCGAAACGTTCACCCTATTACTATCCCATGCCAAATTTCGCTCCCGACCGGATTGGGGGAATGATTAATTTCAAGTTTAATGAAAGCAGTTCCATCAGCATCGGAGTAGAAGGAATCAAGTACCCACAAGGGGCTTACTGGTAAATGAAATCGTAAAAAGATAGGTTATCCTGATAAAAATGATGATATTTGCAGCTGTTTTTAAAAAGCAGAAATCATGAATTATCAGGAAACACTTACCTACTTATATAATAGTGCCCCTCTGTTTCAGCAGGTGGGCAAAGATGCTTACAAAGAAGGATTAGACAACACGTATGCCCTGGATGATTACTTCCATCACCCTCACCGCAAATTCCATACGATTCACGTGGCAGGAACCAACGGAAAAGGTTCTTGTTCGCATACATTGGCTGCCATTCTACAGGCTGCAGGCTATAAAACCGGACTTTATACTTCTCCTCACTTAGTGGATTTCCGTGAGCGTATCCGCGTAAACGGCACTCCGGTAAGTCAGGAATTTGTCATCGACTTTGTAGAAAAGCACCGTGCTTTCTTCGAACCGCTCCACCCTTCTTTCTTTGAACTTACCACTGCCATGGCATTCACCTATTTCGCTGAACAGCAGGTGGATGTAGCCGTCATAGAGGTCGGTCTTGGAGGAAGACTGGACTGCACCAATATCATTCAGCCCGACTTGTGTGTCATTACCAACATCAGTTTTGATCATGTACAGTTTTTAGGCAATACCCTGGAAAAAATTGCTTCAGAAAAGGCGGGCATCATTAAAGAAGGTACTCCGGTCGTAATCGGTGAAACCACTCCAGAAACCCGACCTGTCTTCCAGGCTAAGGCTACTGCCGTAGGGGCTCCCATTGTATTTGCCGAAGACGAGCACCTGCTCATCCATGCGACCCGCAACGAAGCGATGCATTACGTTTACCAAACAGCTGACTATCCTCAACTGGAGGGCGAACTGGGAGGCTTATGCCAGCTAAAGAATACCAATACCCTACTCTCGGCAATCCGACAGCTTCGTCATGCAGGATATAATCTGTCAGAAGAGAATGTACGTGAAGGCTTCCTCCATGTCTGCGAGCTGACCGGTCTGATGGGACGCTGGCAGAAATTAGGTGAAAAACCGACCATCATCTGCGATACCGGACACAATACGGGAGGCATGCAATACATTAACGAGCAGCTCAGACATCAGACTTATAAAACCTTACATATTGTCATCGGCATGGTGAACGATAAGGATGTGAGCGGGGTATTGTCTATGTTGCCTAAAGATGCACGATATTATTTCACACAAGCCAGCGTGAAAAGAGCTCTTCCTTACCAGCAAATGAAAGCACTGGCCGAAACCTTCAATTTGCACGGAGAAGCCTACCCCCATGTGAAAGAAGCCTTCGAAGCAGCCAAGGAACAGGCCCAGCCGGATGATTTTATTTTTGTGGGAGGAAGCAGTTTTATTGTGGCCGATTTACTTTCTTTAAACAATTAAAGAACGTTCTTTCTTCGAAAATGTTTGGGTATATTGAAGAAAATCTTTTTATTTGCACAACAAAATAATGTGTGAACTAAAAGATTTTAATAATATGAACAACACATTTTACAAAGAAAATAATTTAAGCGGCTTAAAAAGAGCAGATTTTCAAAAAATTGTAGACGGCAAAGAGACAGATTTGTTTATTCTTTCGAACCAGCAAGGTGCCGAAGTAGCAATTACAAACTATGGGGGAGCAATTTTAACTGTGATGGTACCGGACAAAAACGGTAAACTGGCCAATGTGGTGCAGGGACATGACAGTATCGACAACGTAATCAACAGTCACGAACCTTTCCTGAGTACATTAATCGGACGCTATGGCAACCGTATTGCGAAAGGCAGTTTCCTGATGGACGGACAAGAACATAATTTGACCATCAATAACGGTCCTAACTCCCTGCATGGAGGTCCGACTGGTTTCCATGCCCGCGTATGGGATGCCAAACAGGAAGATGAACATAGCGTAACGCTGCACTATCTCTCTAAAGATGGGGAAGAAGGTTTCCCAGGCAATCTGGATGTCACAGTTACTTATACGCTGACAGGACAGAACGAACTGGTCATCACTTACGTAGCCAACTGCGACAAAAAAACCATCATCAACCTGACAAACCACGCATTTTTCAGTCTGGCAGGTTTGAATAATCCAACTCCAACCGTAGACAATAACATTGTCACAATCAACGCAGATTTTTATATTCCAATAGACGAAGTATCTATCCCTACAGGAGAAGTATTGAAAGTAGAAGGTACTCCGATGGACTTCCGTACACCGCACACAGTGGGAAGCCGTATCAATGAACCGTTCCAGCAGCTCATCAACGGAGCCGGATACGACCATTGCTACGTGCTGAACAAACGCGAAACGGAAGCTCTGGTATTTGCGGCTAAATGCGTAGAACCAGAAAGCGGACGCTCGCTGGAAGTTTATACCACAGAGCCGGGTGTACAAGTATACACAGCCAACTGGCACAATGGTTTCACTGGATACCACGGTGCTACATTCCCGGCAAGAAGTGCCATCTGCTTTGAAGCACAGCACTTCCCCGACTCACCCAACAAAGGACACTTCCCATCAGTCGTACTGAAACCGGAAGATACCTACCATCAGGTAACTATCTATAAGTTCGGAGTTGAAAAATAAAGACCTAATTCTTTAATTAACCTATAACAAACTAACACCTTTAAACAACATGTCACAACAACAAAAAAGCTATTTGTTACCCATAGTAATGATGTTCGCATTGTTTGCTATGATTTCTTTCGTAACCGGTTTGCCGGCTCCATTCGGAGTTATCGTACAGAGTGAATTTGGAGCTACCAACCTGGAAGCTACACTCGGATTCGCTGCGAACTTCATTGCATACGCATTTATGGGTATTCCTTCGGGACTTCTTTTACAGAAAATCGGATACAAGAAAACAGCATTGATTGCTATTGCAGTAGGATTCATTGGTGTAGGTATTCAGGCATTGGCCTCTAAAGGCGGATTCTCTGTATATTTGGCTGGAGCCTTCATCTCTGGTTTCTCTATGTGTATGCTGAACACAGTAGTTAACCCGATGTTGAACACTCTGGGTGGTGGCGGCAAGAAAGGTAACCAGCTTATCCAGACTGGCGGTTCACTGAACTCTTTGTCAGCTACTATCGTTCCGGTATTGGTAGGTTACCTGATGGGTGCCAACGTAGAAGAACGTACTATCGCTAAGGCTTTGCCGGCATTGTACATCGCCATGGCTATCTTCGCCATCGCGTTTCTGGTACTTTTCTTCATGGCTATCCCTGAACCAAGCTTGTCTAAGGCAAACAAGAGCAAAGGCGAACACAGCCCGTTGTCTTTCCGTCACTTCAAGCTGGGAACCATCGCCATCTTCGTTTACGTAGGTATTGAAGTAGGTGTTCCTCACTTTGCAAACCTGTTTATGACTGCACAAGTAAATGAAGGCGGTCTGGGTATCGATCCGGCTATTGCAGGTTCTATCGTAGGTACTTACTGGTTCCTGATGCTTATCGGTCGTCTGATTGGTGCTTCACTCGGTGCTCAGTTCAGCAGTAAGGCCATGTTGACCGTAGCTTCTATTCTCGGATTGGTTTTGATCGGTATTGCCTTCGTAACTCCGTTGAGCAGCGTAGTCAATATGCCGGTATTCAAAAGCGGAGCTAGTCTGTCATTCGGATTGGAAGCAGTTCCTGTCAGCGTAATGTGTATGGCACTCTGCGGACTCTGTACTTCAATCATGTGGGGTGGTATCTTCAACCTGGCTGTAGAAGGACTGGGTAAATACACAGAAGCAGCTTCTGGAATCTTCATGGTAATGGTTTGCGGTGGTGGATTGCTTCCGCTGTTACAAGGTGGAGTAGCCGACTCAGCAGGTTACCTGAACAGCTTTATCGTAATTGCAGCCGCATTGGCATACTTGTTGTTCTATGCGTTGATCGGATGCAAGAATGTAAACAAAGACATTCCGACTGAATAATAAAACACAAGGATGAAGGATGGACTCATTCTTCATCCTTTCTTGTTTATATACCAGAATTTATTAACCTTTAATTTTTATCATTATGGACATAGAATTTGTAAGAAGCCGCTTTATCAAGCATTTCGACGGTACAACAGGCTCAGTATATACTTCTCCGGGACGAATCAACCTGATTGGTGAGCACACTGACTACAACGGAGGTTTTGTATTCCCGGGAGCTGTAGACAAAGGTATGGTGGCTGAAATCAAACCGAACGGAAAAGATAAAGTTTGCGCTTATTCTATCGACTTGAAAGACTACGTAGAATTCGGATTGAATGAAGAAGATGCTCCGAAAGCAAGCTGGGCACGTTATATCTTTGGTGTTTGCCGTGAAATGATCAAACGCGGAGTTGACGTAAAAGGCTTTAATACTGCATTTGCAGGTGATGTACCTCTGGGTGCAGGTATGTCTTCTTCTGCTGCATTGGAATCTACATACGCATACGCATTGAACGATTTGTTCGGCGACAACAAAATTGATAAATTCGAACTGGCTAAAGTAGGTCAGGCTACAGAACACAACTACTGCGGAGTTAATTGCGGTATCATGGACCAGTTTGCTTCTGTATTCGGTAAAGAAGGTCACCTGATTCGTCTGGACTGCCGTTCACTGGAATACCAGTACTTCCCGTTCAGACCGGACGGATACCGTTTGGTATTGGTTGACTCTGTAGTAAAACATGAACTGGCATCTTCTGCATACAACAAACGCCGTCAGAGCTGCGAAGCTGTTGTAGCTGCTATCAAGAAGAACCACCCGACTGTAGAATTCCTGAGAGACTGCACAATGGATATGCTGAACGAAGTAAAAGCTGAAGTTTCTGAAGAAGACTACATGCGTGCTGAATACGTAATCGAAGAAATCCAGCGTGTGCTTGACGTATGCGACGCATTGGAAAAAGGCGACTACGAAACAGTGGGACAGAAAATGTATGAAACTCACCATGGTATGAGCAAGCTGTATGAAGTAAGCTGCGAAGAGCTCGACTTCTTGAACGATATTGCTTTTGATTGTGGAGTTACAGGTTCACGCGTAATGGGTGGTGGATTTGGTGGATGTACCATCAACCTGGTTAAAAATGAATTGTACGAAACATTCATTTCTACTGCAAAAGAACGCTTCAAAGAAAAATTCGGTCGTAGCCCAAAAGTATACGATGTAGTTATCAGCGACGGTTCACACAAGGTTTGCTAATCTATATCCATCATAACATAAAAAAGCACGAATTTCGGTTCGTGCTTTTTTTATGATATATACTCGACAAAATCAATCGCCCCGATAATAATACAGTAATGAATGCCGTGCAATAAAGTCTGCATTCAGTTTCACCAGCATCTTCTCTCCTACTTCAGGCAATTCTGCATCTGGCAGCAAGTTTTTCTCAATGCAATAATGCAACAAGTCCGGCGGACAAAGCATCTCTTCCGTCAACATCCGGAATGCATTTTGCGATGCCTCTTCCTGATCATAATAAGGATTTTCCGTGTCGGCGATGTATTCACACACATCCTTCGCCAGCAAAAGCCCTTTCTGCTCATCCACCATCAATACAAAGTTCCGGCAACTCTTCATCTGCGGCAAGGTATGATTCTCATCATCCGGCCACTGCAGAATCTCTACCAGGAAGCGCTTCAGTGAATCATAACCGTTGAGATAAATAATCTTCCGTCCGCCAGTCCACAAGGTAAAGAGACGATAAATCTCCGCATTCTTCTGCAAAACAGTTTCCGGCATTTCCTTTTCCTCCTGATACAGACGAGGAACCGATTTCCAGCACTTTGCCTGCTTACCAGCCAACAACTCAATCCATTCGTGAAGGAACAACGCCAAAGGACCCGTAGGGATAATAAAACGGTCATCCGGTGCCACCCGTTCAATGTAGGGCAGCATAGAAGGTTCCGTAAGGTAAGTGTGCCCGAAAAGCCATGACAATTTCCGGTCAGCCTCTTTTTCATCTGCATAGCCGGCAAAATAATCCTTCAGCAACTCATTCTCCGGAGCCACCTCATAAGCTTCCTCCAGTAAAGGCTGAAAATCCTGTGCCTGCTTTAAGATTGAGGTATCCAACGGATTCACATACCCGTGTGAGAAAGGAGCCTTCTGCCATGTATTCCAAATGATAAAGCGTATATTCTCCAAGTTTACCTCTCCCTTTATATAATCTTTTCCCGTGGGATAGAATGGAAGACACCTGCCATACAAACGGGTATGAGCAGTGGTAAATCCCTGCCACAATCCCAGACCGGAAATGATGTCTTCCAGATAAGCCGCCACATACAAACTTAAATTCTTGCGAAACGTCTCAGGCAATTCCTCCAACTGACAAGCCGCATAAAGTTTATTGGCCAACTCCACAAAAAACGTATCTGAAGAACAAACTGTCGTATACGGATGAATAGCCAGCCAGTCGTTCAAATAAATCACATTCTTTTTCATATATATTCGTTCATTTGAATAATCAGTTTCGAGTAAAAAGCGTCACAAGCAGTGAAATCAGTGTCAGACCGATTCCTACACAGACCACTCCGGTCCAGCCCCAAGCGTGCCAGAATGTACCGGCCAGAAAGGTTCCCAGTGAACCACCCACAAAATAAGTCGTCATAAAGATGGTATTCACCCGGTTGGTCGCCGTGGGAGCCTGCGACAATGCACAGGTTTGATTACCTATCTGCACACATTGCATACCGATATCTATCACGATAATTCCCACGATAAAGCCTAAATAAGAATTCTGGAATATAAACATGATGATCCAGGCTGCAATGATGAGCGAACAACCAACAAAAGTGAAAAACCGCACTCCAAACTTATGTACTAGACTCCCGACAAAAGAAGCTGTCAGTGCACCAGCCACCCCACACAATCCCAGCATACCGATGATATTGTTTCCTGCATAAAACGGTTCCCCACTCAACTTAAAGGCCAAACATGCCCATAACGCCAGAAAGCTACCAAAACAGAGTCCGGCCCGTGCAGATACCAGACGAATGGTAGAATTGTCCCTGTATAGCGTAAAAAGCGATTTCATCAGTCCTTTATACGTACCTTTGAAATTTAGTGGCATATCCGGCAACACCCGAACTACCACAAAAATACAAAGCAGCATAATAACGGCTGCAATATAATACATCGTACGCCATCCCCAGTATTCGCCTACAAAACCACTGATTACCCGTGAACCCAAAATACCGGTCAGCAGACCGCTGACCATCATCCCCACATTACGTGCTTTATTCTGAGGCAGCGAAAACTGTGCAGCAATCGGAATAAAAATCTGCGGCATGACCGAACAAATCCCTGTCACCAACGAGGCCAACAAGATGTAAAACACATTCACCGACATGGCAATACTGCAAGTCGCCACCGACAACAAGAGAAAATTAATGACAATGATATTCTTCCGCTTGTACAAATCCCCCAAAGGGATAATAAATAACAATCCCAGCGCATACCCAATCTGTGTGGTCATAGGTATCAGGTTAGCTGTAAACTCCGAGATACCCAAATCCTCACTGATACGGTTCAGCAACGGTTGATTATAATACAGATTCGCCACAGAAAGTCCTGATATAATGGCCAGTATCCACAGTAACGAAGCCGGAATTCCTTTATTCTCTTCCAATTTTTGTTTCATATTGATAAACTCTTACTTTCATTTTGCAAAAATAGACAAAAAAACAAATGTCCATAATAAAGTCAACCACAAAGCAAAATGAAAATAAATTCAGGATTCATACAATAACCTTGTCAGATTCTTCTTTCATCAGTTCTCAAATTACAAACTTATTACATATTACCTGAATTATATAACTCACACAAAATCAAGAAAAAAGAAGTCTGTCGTTCTATATTCCCTATCCGACAGGAAAATAAAAAAGTTAATTATCGACTGCCTAATTTGTTAAATCGTCCACTCTCTAATTATTCGTTGAAAAGATTTTTTAACTTTGCAACAGAAAAAACAAGTAATACAAAAAGATTCAACGAACTTAACTACAAAGTATTAAGCGAATTAAAACGCGAAAATAGATTTACAATTTAATTAAAATTTTATGGTACATCATTCCAAATTCCTGTTTTCCGCATTAGTCGTTTCAGCCATGGCTGTTGGCGCAAATGCTCAGGTAACAACTTCTGCTATCAGCGGAAAAGTTTTAGATGAAACCAAAGCCCCGGTTATCGGTGCTACAGTGGTAGCTATCCACGAACCGTCAGGAACTCTCTACGGGGCAGTAACAAACGTAGACGGACGTTACACCATCCAAGGTATGCGTACCGGTGGTCCCTACAAAATTGAAATCTCATACGTAGGTTACAACAAAACTGCATTTACAGGTATTTCACTCGAACTGGGTAACACACTCAGCCTGAATGCCGAAATGAAACCAAGTTCAGAACTGTTGGACGAAGTAGTAGTCGTAGCCGATGCAAAAGCGAATGCCGGAGCTGCACACAACTTCTCTACACAGAAAATCGAAAACACTCCGACAGTCGACCGTAACGTGTACGACATCGTGAAGAACATGCCGATGGCCATGACTTCAAAGAACGGAGGTATCACATTCGCCGGTTCAAACAACCGTTACAACAGCTTCCAGATTGACGGTACAGTAAGTAACGACGTATTTGGTTTGTCAGCATCCGGAACTAACGGTGGCCAGACAGGTGCCAACCCGATTTCTATGGATGCTATCCAGGAAATTCAGGTAGTCGTTGCTCCTTTCGATGTACGTCAGAGCGGATTTACTGGAGGTGGTATCAATGCCATCACCAAGCAGGGTACTAACACCACTCACGGTTCGGCTTACACTTACTTCAACAACCAGAACATGTATGGTAAATACAGTGCCGTACGCGGTTATGAGAAGTCTCCACTCACCCAGCAGTACACTCGTACTTACGGTGGAACATTGGGCGGTGCCATCGTAAAAGACAAATTGTTCTATTTTGTAAGTGCAGAAGCGAAGAAAGAATCTTATCCTTCAAGTATTTACCCGGGATATACTGACAGCTATATCACCAATGATGTAGCCAAACAGATTGCTGACCAATATGCTAAACTAACAGGTATTCAGGAAAACTATGGACAGCGCGATATTGAAAGTAAATCATTTGGGCTGTTAGCTCGTATTGACTGGAACATCAACCAGAACCACAAATTAGCTCTGCGTTACCAACACAACAACTCATACGATGACAACTACGGAGTGGGATCCACTTCATACACTTTCGTAAACAGTGGCTACCGTATGAACAATAAAACAAATTCTATCGTAGCAGAGTTGAACTCTCACTTGGGACAGAATTTGTACAATGAATTCCGTGCTTCAGCCAGCTTCATTCGTGACCACCGTGACGTAGCTTACCAAGGTCCTACAGTCCAGATTGAAGACATTTTAGGTGGTGACCAAAAAACAGCCATTACCGCTAACATCGGTACAGAGTATTCTTCTGGTGCCAACTACTTGGATCAAGACATTTATACATTCGAAGATAACCTTTCTTGGTATTTAGGTAACCATACACTGACATTCGGTACACACAACGAAATATACCGCATGAAGAATCTGTTTATCCAAGCTGTAAATGGTTCTTGGTATTATGCTGACTTACAACGATTCCTGGATGATCAGCCTTATAAATTCTCTTACAAATACACGGACCCAGAATTAACGGGAGGCGACACACAATGGGCTCCTGCCATGAAATCTGGCCAGTTTGGTTTCTATGCACAAGATAAATGGGATGTCAGCAACAACTTCAACCTGACGTATGGTTTGCGTATTGATATTCCGGTAGTATTTAATAATCCGACTGAGAACCCTACATTTAATGAATATGCTGCACAAAAAGGTTTTGGCGTTCGTGTAGGAGAAAACCCAAGTGCAAAAGTCCTGTTCTCACCGCGCGTAGGATTCCGTTGGTATACCAATGACTCACATAAGACTTTATTGCGTGGTGGTATAGGTATCTTTACAGGTCGCGTACCATTTGTATGGTTGTCAAATGCATTCAACAATACAGGTATGGAAAGCAAAGGTACCACTATCGAACCCAAAGATGGTAAAAATCATACCCACACAGCTCCTTCTTTAGGACAGTATGCCAACAATCCTATGGCTGGAGCAAATTCTGGAAGCGGTTATTTCAGCCCGGATATCGTAACTGTATCTAAAGACTTCAAATATCCGCAAGTATTCCGCGCTAACCTTGCCTTGGAACAGAGACTGCCGGGTGATATCAAAATGACATTGGAAGGTATCTATTCAAAAACCATGAATAACGTATTCTTTGAGAACTTGGCACTGACAAATAACGGTGAAAAAGTATATGCAATCCCTGGAGTGGAGGCATCAGTCGCTCCATATTATACTAAAGGACAAAGCGATTATTATAGCATCATCAACCTGAGAAATACTAATAAAGGATATACATATGCTTTATCGGCATTGCTGGAAAAACATTTCAACTTTGGTTTGGACATGTCTGCATCTTACACCTTTGGACATGCAAAATCAGTAAACGATGGAACAAGTTCAGTAGCTTACTCTAACTGGAAATACAACTACTCTGTAGATACCAATTCTCAGAATGAGCTTGGCTTCTCTAAATTCGATATTCCTCATCGTGTAATGGTTCAGGCATCTTATAATAGTCCTAAATACTGGAATGGATGGACAAGCACCACAATTGCTGTTATTTATAATGGATTCTCAGGAAGCCGCTACAGCCTGACAATGAACGAAAAACAGGACTTTAACGGTGACGGCCAAAAGGGTAACTCTTTGCTTTACATACCAACTGATGAAGAGTTAAACAAAATGACCTTCATTGATAATATTGATGAAGAAACAGGCAAGGTTATCATGACTGCTGCACAGAGCCGTGAATCTTTCAAGCAATGGATTGAAAACGACAGTTATGCAAAGAACCACAGAGGTCAGTATGCAGAACGTAATTCAAACCTGAGCAAATGGGAACATGAAATTGATTTACACTTGGCTCAGACTATCTACAATATTCAGGGTATGGGCAAACTGGAATTTACATTCGACATCATCAACTTTGCCAATATGCTGAACAAGAAATGGGGTGCAAGCTATGAATCTGCTTACAACCTTTCTCCACTGACTCTTAAGGAATTTGCTGCTGATAAAACGACTCCATTGTATTACTACAACAATGCCGAAATCAAGAAGAGCGACATCAGCTCACGCTGGCACTGCCAGGTGGGTGTAAGACTGACTTTCTAATGAAAGACTAACCCTTTACATAAAAGGTGTATTGCCCACAAAAGAACGGCAATACACCTTTCTTTTTATCATCCTCTAACAATAACCAGACTTATGAAAAAACTTATCTCGCTGTGTATGATGTGGTGCATCTGCCTCTCTATCTGGGCCGGAAAGCACTACACCGTCATTGTATCCCTCGACGGGTTCCGCTGGGATTATCCGCAAATGTACGACACACCGTTCTTCGACCGGATGGCTCGTGAAGGTGTAAAGGCCACCATGATTCCATCATTCCCTTCGAAGACCTTCCCCAACCATTACACCATTGCTACGGGATTGGTACCCGACCACCACGGCATTGTGGCTAACACATTCTGGGACCCACAGCGCCAGGAGCTTTACAAAATGAGCAACCTGAAAACCCGCAACGATGCGTCTTATTATGGCGGAGAACCCATCTGGATTACCGCACAGAAGCAGGGCATCAAGACGGGAAACATCTACTGGGTAGGCTCTGACATTGCCGTAAAAGGACAGCACCCTACCTACTATCACGTGTACGACCAGAAACCCCGGCTCACCCAGACGGAGCGTGTGGCAGAGGCACTGAGAATGCTGAAACTGCCGGAAGAAGAACGCCCCCAGCTGGTTATGATTTATTTCGAGGATTCTGATACCTACGGACACACTTATAGCCCGCACAGCAAGGAAACACGCCGCTGCGTGGAAGAGCTGGATGCCCTCATGAAATATTTATGGGAAGGACTTCAAAGCTTACCTTTCGGAAATGACATCAACCTGATTGTAACGTCCGACCACGGAATGGCGACTGTCAGTGCAGACCGTTTTGTGCCTATTAAGCACCTGTTGAACGAAAAATGGTATACTTTGATTGACGGAAACCTGCCGGCACAGATTTATACGAAACCGGAATACCGCGACTCCGTGTATCAGGCACTACAGGGACTGAATCACGTACGGGTATGGAAAAAAGAAGATATTCCTGCTTATTTGAACTATGGAAGCAATCCGCGTGTGGGCGACATCATCGTACTGCCTGATTTAGGCTGGCTAGTGGAGGAAGGCAACAAGACGCTGCCAGGTGCCCATGGATTTGACCCGACCTACGACGATATGCAGGTAATGTTCCGGGCATGCGGACCGGATTTCAAGAAGGGATACGAGGCTCCGAAATTCCGTAATGTATCGATTTATTCCCTGCTGGCTCGCCTGCTACATATCACTCCAGAAAAGACAGACGGATGCCTGGAAGAGGTTGAGAATATGCTGATTCAGTGATATTTTCCACATCTTTTGGAAAGAAAAAAGAATTGATTGCATTCATCTTACTAAGCTAGTTTACATTTTCACAACTTTCATCAAAGGGTTTCACACTTCAAAAATTTAATCACCCTAAAATGTTAAAAAAGCATTTTCCCAATAAACCACAAGAGGGATTCATTGTCTTAAAGCCGTAAGTGCACTGAAAATGATTATTCACTTTTAAATTTTGACTACAATGAAAACAACTCATTTATTATCTACATTGATTCTTACCGTATGTTTAGGTTTTGGAAGCGTGATGGCACAAAATGCTGCACCTCAGGTTTGTCCGGAAAAAGCCGAAAAGCCTTGCAAGGTAAAACTCACTCCGGAACAACGTATGGAAGCACAGGCTCAGCGTATGGGAAAACAACTGATGCTGGACGATGCCCAATTAGCCCAGTTTACTTCTCTCTACAAGGAATACCTGACTGCCTTGAAAGAATGCCGTCCGGCCGCAAAAGAAAATAAAGTAAAACCGTGCGAACGTACAGACGCACAGATTCAGCAGGACATCGAACAACGCTTTGAAGTTCGTCAGAAAGTGCTCGATACCCAGAAGAAGTACTATGCTTCATTCAAGAAGATTCTGAATGCCCGCCAGCTGGAAAAGGTATTCAGCATGGAGCGCCCGGGCAGATTTCACAAAGGACATTTCCCGATGAGACACGCCGGAACAGTCCATCCGGGACACATGCCCGCCCCATGCTGCCCGAATGCATGTCCGGCACATCCACTGGCTCCTCAAGACAAATAACTTACTATAATTATCACTAAAAGCGAAGCGCGAAGCCCTCACGGTGTCGGGAGACACTGAAGGGTTTCGCGCTTCTTTATCATGAATGACATGACCGCCAAAGAAAGCGGCATCAGTTTTTCTGAATCATTATATGACGGGCATAGAACCACACCACCACGTAGCCGGCAAAAGGCACGATGAATGCCCAGTGCATGTCGGCACAATCTCCTACCAGTCCCATAAGCACGGGGCCTACGGCACCGCCCACCGGCGAC
>OGHL01001427.1_pt1 | contig 14006 bp, 10 predicted proteins | sample 1571391 | NCBI WGS metagenome assembly OGHL01 (sample SAMEA2581948, study PRJEB24529) | metagenome | biome: Human gut stool | place: China | collected 2011 | reverse complement strand
GAAACTGCCGTTTCTTCGGTGTCTCTCCTATATTGCTAACGCAGCACCTCATAATGTTACGGGAAACGGCAGGGGAGAAGGAGGAACGCAATTCATCGCATTCGCCAAAATTCATGCCTATCCCCGTTGTTTTTTATAGAACCGTGTTAATGCGAAAATAAGCTATACTTCGGCATTTCCAAATAAATTTGTTTCTGCTCTTGGTTTACACTATCTTTGCACAAAAAATAAATAATATGCGCCAACCTTCCGATAAACGGCCTTTACACCGGTTTTCCGAAAAAGATATCAAGCGTTTCAAAGTAGAGCACGACGATACATTGTTGAATTATCTATTGACTTTGTTTGGGGACAAAAGCCGCACGACGGTCAAATCTTATCTGTCTCACCGGCAAGTCGCTGTCAATGATATGCCGGTTACCCAATTCGACACGATGTTGCATGTTGGGGACGAATTGAAAATTAATTTTAAGCGAGGTTTCAGTGTGTTTAAACACAATCGTTTGAAGATGGTTTATGAAGATGAGTATATCATTGTCATAGATAAGGGGTATGGATTGCTTTCGATGTCGACAGAACGTATAAAGACCGGAACAGCATATAGTATACTCAGCGATTATGTGAAATCCCAGAACCCGGAGAACAAGCTGTTCATCGTGCATCGTCTCGACAGGGATACGTCGGGTTTGATGATGTTTGCCAAAAGCAAAGGAATACAGGAACAGTTGCAGCATAATTGGCACAATATCGTATTGGAACGTAAATATGTAGCAGTAGTAGAGGGCGTGATGGAGCAACCCGAGGGAATGGTTCGTTCCTATTTGACCGAAAATGCGGCTTTCCAAGTTTATTCGACTGATAATCCCGATGAGGGGCAGTTGGCGATTACTCGTTATAAGGTATTGGGAGGCAACAGCCGTTTTTCGTTGGTAGAACTCGATTTGGAGACGGGACGTAAAAATCAGATACGGGTTCACATGCACGATCTCGGTCATAGTATTATCGGAGATCGCAAATACGGTGCGCATGGCAGTCCTTTGGGACGTGTGGCTCTACATGCGGTTAAATTACGCTTTGCTCACCCGGTAACACGGCGTGAGATGAATTTCGAGACTCCCATACCGGCTCGATTCTTGTCGATAACATCGGGGACAAATAGAATAAATACTGCTGAGAAATAGCTTTTAGAGCCTTTTAAATTAGTCGATAGCTTGGCTTTTTAAACAGTTTCTTATTAACTTTGGCAAAATTTTCGGAAGAGCTTTTTCAAGGCTTTTTCGGCGTTTTTTAGAAAGAAGATAAAATTAGTTCGTTATGAATATTTCGTATAATTGGTTGAAAGATTACGTGAATTTTGACCTTTCTCCCGAGGAACTTTCGGCAGCTCTCACCTCTATCGGTTTGGAGACCGGTGGAATTGAAGAGGTGCAAACCATCAAGGGCGGCCTTAATGGGCTGGTTATCGGTAAGGTTCTCACTTGTGAGGATCACCCCAACTCAGATCATTTGCACATTACTACCGTGGATTTGGGGGAATCCGAGCCTGTTCAAATCGTGTGTGGAGCTGCGAATGTCGCGGCGGGACAATACGTGGTAGTGGCTACGTTGGGTACTGTTTTGTATAGTGGTGAAGAAAGTTTTACGATAAAAAAATCGAAGATTCGCGGAGTAGAATCTTTCGGTATGATTTGTGCCGAAGACGAAATAGGTATAGGAACTTCGCACGATGGCATTATCGTGTTGCCGGGAGAGGTAAAACCCGGTACACTGGCCAAAGACTATTATAACATAAAGAGCGATTATGTCCTCGAAGTGGATATTACCCCGAATCGTATCGATGCAGCTTCGCATTATGGCGTTGCCCGTGATTTGGCCGCTTATTTGACACAAAGGGGTAAAGATGCCGGATTGCACAGGCCGTCGGTAAACGATTTCGCTATCGATAGAAAAGAGGGCGGTATCGATGTCGATGTAGCGAACCATGAAGCATGTATCCGGTACAGCGGAGTGACGATGCGGAATGTGAAAGTGGCAGAAAGTCCCGATTGGTTGAAGCAACGTTTGTCCGCTATCGGATTGCGTCCGATCAATAATGTGGTGGATATTACCAATTATATACTCCATGCTACCGGACAACCGCTGCATTGTTTTGATTTGAATCGAATTGCCGGAGGGAAAGTCATCGTGAAACCTGCCGTAGAGGGTGAGAAATTCGTCACACTCGATGAGGTAGAGCGTACGTTGACTTCCAACGACTTAATGATATGTAATGAGAAGGAATCGATGTGTATCGCCGGTGTGTTCGGCGGTTTGAAATCGGGTGTAACCAACGATACGACCGATATTTTCTTGGAGTCGGCTTGCTTTAATCCCACATGGGTGCGTAAGACAGCTCGCCGTCAAGGATTGAATACCGATTCGTCTTTCCGCTTCGAGCGTGGTGTCGATCCTAATGATACTCTATATGCTTTGAAACGGGCGGCTCTATTGGTGAAAGAATTGGCCGGAGGTGAGATTTGCGGTGAAGTTGTGGATATATATCCCAATCCGGTAGCTCCGTTCCCTGTAACCCTTACGTATGAAAAAATCGATACTCTCATCGGGAAACATATTCCGGCCGATACGGTCAAGAGCATATTGGACAGCCTTGAAATAAAGATCGTTTCTGAAACAGAAAAGGAACTTTCGTTGCAAGTTCCTACATATAGGGTCGATGTGCAGCGAGATGTCGATGTGATAGAAGATTTACTTCGTATCTATGGATATAATCATGTCGAAATATCCGATCGGGTACATTCCAGCCTTTCTTATAAGACTGTTACCGACCAAAGTCACCAGTTCCAAAATTTAGTTTCGGAACAGCTCACGGGGTGCGGGTTTAATGAAATCATGAACAACTCATTAACCTGTGGCGCTTATTACGACGATTTGCAAGTTTGGCCTCGTGCGCATTGCGTGGCTTTGCTTAATCCGTTGAGCAATGACTTGAATGTAATGCGCCAAACCCTTTTATTCGGTGGATTGGAAAGTATTTCACACAATATAAACCGTCGTCGGGCCAACTTGCGTTTTTACGAATGTGGTAATTGTTATTACTTTGACCCGGAGGCTCATAATGAAGAGAAAGTTTTGTCGGGTTATTCCGAAGAAAAACATTTCGCTTTGTGGCAGACCGGTAATCGAGTGGAAGGAAGCTGGGCGCATGCCGATGAGAAATCTTCGGTTTACGAAATGAAGGCTTATGTGGAGAATATTTTTGCCCGTCTTGGAATCGCCGGTGATATTATCGCGACACAGACAAGCGACGAGATTTATTCGGTAGCTTTGACTTATAGCAACCGGGGAGGAAAGATACTAGGAAAGATGGGGCTTGTCTCGCATAAGGTACTCAAACGTTTCGATATCGATGTCGAGGTTTCTTTTGCCGAGTTGAATTGGGATTCGCTAATGAAAATGGCTGCGAAACATGCGGTATTGTACAGCGAATTGCCTAAATTTCAAGCGGTGAAACGGGATTTGGCTTTGTTGGTCGATCAGGCGGTTTCTTTTGCCGATATCGAGAAAGTGGCTCGGGAAAGCGAGCGTAAATTGCTCAAAGAGGTCTATCTCTTCGATGTTTATGAAGGGAAGAACCTCCCCGAAGGTAAGAAGTCCTATGCCGTTTCGTTTATTCTTCAAGACGAGAATAAGACGCTTAACGATAAGCAGATAGATGCTATCATGAATAAAATTATAGCCAATCTTCAACAGAAATTGGAGGCACAGCTAAGATAATTCGATTTAATAAAATATAAGTAAAAGATATCCTATGGGAAGAGCTTTTGAATATCGTAAAGCCAGAAAATTGAAACGGTGGGGCAATATGGCCCGTACATTTACGAAAATTGGGAAAGAAATTTCTATTGCCGTTAAAGCCGGTGGCCCCGATCCCGATGCCAATCCGCGTCTGCGTGTATTGATGCAGAATGCCAAAGCGGCGAATATGCCGAAAGAAAATGTAGAACGGGCTATTAAAAAAGCTTCGTCGAAAGATGCCGGCGATTATAAGGAAGTGGTTTATGAAGGATACGGTCCTTTCGGTATCGCTATCGTCGTAGAAACAGCTACCGATAACACGACCCGTACTGTCGCCAATGTGCGCAGTTATTTCAATAAAGCCGGAGGATCGTTGGGTACGACCGGTAGTCTTTCTTTTTTGTTCGATCACAAATGTGTGTTTCATATCAAACCCAAAGAGGGAGTCTCGGTGGAGGATCTCGAACTTGAAATGATTGATTATGGAGTCGATGAAGTGGAGGCCGATGAGGAAGAAATCGTACTTTATGGCGAGTTCTCGGAGAATAATAATATCCAACACCATCTCGAAGAGGCCGGTTATGAAATCGTCAGTGCCGAATTCGAACGTATTCCTAACGATGTGAAAGATGTAACTCCCGAACAACGCGCTTCTATCGAAAAGTTGATCGAACGTTTTGAGGAAGACGAAGATGTACAAAATGTTTTCCACAATATGAAAGAAGAGGAAGACGAAGAATAAGAATAGAGTACAACTGTCTTGTGAAATAAATAAAAAGAGATGTTTTACCGACATCTCTTTTTATTTATAGTGCCATTTCTCCTTTATAGCTTCTCAGTAGGAAATCAGAGGGGATTGTACTTTTATATAATCTAACGATACAGAAGGTATTGCCCTCCTCCCCTGTGTTTTGTTGTCAAACAAAATATAAGGGAGGTTTTCAAAGGACGGAGGGGTTAATTCTTACAGCCCAAAAATTCTTGAAATCTTTTCAACCCCTCTCCTCAGAAACTACCGTTTCTTCGGTGTCTCTCCTATATTGCTGACGCAACACCCCGTAAGGTTACGGGACACGGCAGGGGAGAAGGAGAATGCAATCCATCACATTCGCTAAAATTCATGTTTACCTCCACCGATTTTTACTGAGCCTATTTGATTATAATATTATTTTTACGGTTCTTCCGGCATATTTGATTAGATAAATACCGCTGGGGAAGGGTATTTCGCAGTCTCCGTCCACTGCAAATGTTTTTATACATTTCCCGGTTGTGTCGTAGATACTTATATCTGTATCCGGTTCGATATTTCGAAATGCAATGCTATTCTTATTTCCGAAAATTTTTGCTTTGTCCGGTGAGGGGCGTTCTATTCCTGTGAAATCATTCTCCACGATGTTTTTGAAATTTTTCCATACTTCTGCATTTTTGTAGGCTTGTAAACTACCGGCAGGTACGTGCAGAGTGCATTGAATGAAAAAGGAGTTAAATGAATCAAATGCTCCGGTATGTGCTGCGGGAGGAATTGGATTCATAGAATAAATGGTTTTTAGTCGGTCGTTAATACGAAACGCAGCTACTTCAATAGAGTCTACACTATTGCCCAATATGACCGTGTCTAAATCTGTGCATGAGGCGAATGCGAAAAGTTCGATAGTTTTCACACTGTTGGGTATATGAATGTATGTTATTGGATAACAGGCGAAAAAAGAATGTGTCCCTATTTTCGTGATTCCATCGGGTATGATATAACGCTTCCCTTTTCCTGCGGGATATGCAACGATTGTAGTTCTGTTTTTGTCTGTTAATACTCCGTCTAATGAAGAAAAATAAGGGTTTGCCTCATCTACGTTGATTTCGGTTAATTGGGTACATGCAGAGAAAGGAGAGAGGCCGATTTGAGATACATTACGGGTGATGGTAATAGATGTTAATCCTGAGCTTCTAAAAATATCGTTGCCCATGTAGGTGATTCCCTCTCCGAGCGAGACTTGTGTGAGTAGGGGACACCCACAAAAGGCATAATCTCCGATAGAATCTATACTATTCGATATGTGTACAGAAGTTAGTTGTTCTTTCCCTTCGAAAGCACGATCATCGATAGTCGTGACTTGATAAGTCTTCCCATTATGCGTAGCTTGATTGGGTATGGAAATATCGCCCTTATAAAAATCTCCGTGGTCATGGGTGACACTTACTGTCGAATCGGAGGTAATGTCGTAATAGAATCCGTCATATTCAAAGTCATAAGCGTGGATACTGGGATAAATGCAAAGAGCGACGAAGATAACGACTGTTCGAAGTAATGTATTTTTCATGGCTTTATCGTTTAGGATTTTACAAGAATATAAATAGTGTATGTTCTGTTGGTTGATGGAGCAGATTGTTTTTTTTTTAATGCAAGTATAATGAAAAAAATTATAAATTAAAATCTTGATTTGATAAAAATACGTTTTTTAGTATTATAATTCCTGTTCATTATAATTGATTCGAATAAAGAACAGTAGGCGTCATTCTATATAAATGGTAAATTCATTCCAATAGAGGGCTGTACTATAACTTTTCTTCGCTCGTTTCGACGGGACGAATATTTTACAGCCGATGCGGTTTACGTCTCGAAATGTATTTTCTCCGATTAAAGGCGGGTTGCTGTTTTTACAATGTATTTCAGTAAGGCTTTTGCATCCGGCAAAAGCATAGTTGTTGATAGCGGTGAGCTTGCTGTGTAGTGTAAGAGTAGTGAGACTGGTACAGCCTGAGAATGTGTAGTAATTGATTTCGGTAAGAGTAGTTGGCAAGGATATATCCTTTAATTCGGTACAATTTTCAAAGGCTCCGATACCTACTGTTTTGACAGTCGAGGGGATGCTAATTTCTCGGAGTCCGCTGCAACCCGAAAAAGATTTATATCCTATTTCCCGAATATTTCCCGGTATTTTTATTTCGGTAAGGCTGATGCATTTGGAAAAAGTATAGTCGGATATACGTTGTAATTTCGATGGTATTTTCAGGGTATATAAACTTTTACAACCGGAAAAGGCATATTTTTCGAGATGTAGCAAAGAGTTGGGTAATTCTATATCATACAGATTGATACAGCCGGCGAATGCATACGCTCCGATGGATTTAAGTTTTTTGGGCAGGCGGACGGCTTGCAACCTTTCGCACCATCGAAATGCCGATGCCCCGATAGAATCGAGCGATACAGGGAGAATCACGGCCTCTAATTTTTCATGGCTGGAAATGGCATTATCCGGGAAGTAGTTGTTGGGCAGTACGACGCTTCCTACATCTAAGTAAAGTAATTCCGGCATTTGGCGGATATAGGAAATATCGCTATAATTTAGAGATCCTTTTACGGCTAATTTAGTAATACTGCCTCGTTGGCTCGGTACGATGATTTCAGATAGGGAGCCCGGTTCATTGACAGAGATAGTAGTAATATCTTCCGGTTCGTCTTCTCCATGTGAACATGCCATTTGAGCCGAAAACAGAATGAATATGCCTATATGTAAGAATGCTTTTTTCATTGTGCGAATGGACGTTCAGTGCTGTATCGCTTTCATTCATCGAGGTCTTCATCGTCATTATCCTGATCTTGAAGCTCGCACATTTCCCGATATTCGTTCCATTCGGGGTCTTTCTCGGTATAGATGGTGAGAGGTAACGTTTCGAACGGAGCGAGAGTTTCGTTGAGCATACGTCCGAATGCAGGTATATTGCGGGTATAAAATACCCATGTGCGTTCGCCGTCTCCGGTATAGATTCCTGTGAAAATGGCCAGTTTATCTTTTTCCATAGCCTGTTTCAATACGGTCTGCACTTCTTCCATCAGTTTTCCGGTAGTCTCATTGGGCATGCCTTTACTATCGGCCTCGTATTTCCATGTGATTTCAACACGTTCTTTGAACTTGCCCGATTGAATGAACGGTTCTATCTCGGTACGTCCCGAAACGACAATCATGCGGTCACTGTTTTCGGCTTCGGCAATGGCCGAGAACCATACATCTCCTAATTTCATGCGTTGGAATTTTGTCGGTTACTTGTACAAAAGTAATTATAAAAGTGTGAATAGTGAAATTTATCGTCTGTTTGTAGAGGTGTGATGCAGAATATTTATGCGGGAATGATTTTTTCGTTTGCCTCTGTTCGTGTTATTTAATATCTTTGTTGTCACATTGTTCAAATACAATTGTTTGTATAGGCTTATGAAATATTTCTCTTCTTACTTATGCCTTATCATCTTGTCGATAACGATGGCCTCGTGCGACAAATTTTTTGGAGAGGAACTAACCGACTTGATTTTCGATCATGGAAAATTTGAAATGCCTGATAAGGCTCTGTTTATTGGGAATTCTTTGCTATTGGGTAATGGCGCTTTCGGAATGAATGCAACCGACTCGACGAGCGATTATCATGCCGTTATCCAAAGAAAGTTTTTAAAAGCCAATCCAGCCTATACCGATACGAAATTATCGGGAGTCGATTTTGAGACTTGTGAAAACCGGGCTCAACAGATGGATTGGTTGGATAATAGATTGTGCCCCGTGTTGAGCGAAGATTTGGATTTGGTCGTTATACAGATTGGCGATAATGTAAATACATCGAGTAAAAGAGAAGCCTTCGAGCAAGGGGCAAAAGAGCTGATAGCAACCATAAAAGCCTATGCGCCTCGGGCTCGTATCGTGTGGATTTATGGCTGGTATGTATCGAATAGTGTCATCAAGTCTGTAAAAAATGCGTGTAAACAATATGCCGTGACCCTCGTAGCGATAGACGGCATTAACAAAGCCGGTAATCGCAGTTCGATAGGAACGGTTATCACCCGTGTGGAACCGACCTCTCAGTCCTTGAATTATACTCGTTATACCGTGTTGTCGGATAATCGGTTACAAGTAGATTTTAACGTCGGTGGAAAGAAATACAAAGCCATTGTGCAAACGGAAAGTTATAGCGATAATACCGAGGCTAAAACATTGACTTGGCAAGGATATGAAACGATAACTACCGATAAGGATATCGCTTCTCATCCGGGTAATAACGGGTTCGAGCAGATTGCACAACGATTTTTTGAGGTGTTGAATATAGATTAGATCATTATGATAGCAGTAGGGGTTGGTATATTGGTGGCTTTGGTTGCTACCGTGGTATTTTTTGTCGTGTATAATTCGAGTCGTAAAGGGTGGCAGCAGTCGCTGGCGGTACGCGAAAGCGAGGCGGCTGACTTGAAGGTACGCAACGGTGTGTTGGAGGCGCAGGTGAAAAGCTGTACGGCGCGGTTGGCCGAGGTACAGGCACAACTCGATTTTGCTAATCGGGAGCGAGAGAAACTCAATCGTGAGAAAGGCGATTTACAAGCTCGTAATCAAATGCTTTCCGAAAATATGGAAGTTCAAAAGCAGGAAGTCCAACGTATCCGGCAAGAGATGAACAACGAGTTCAAGGTACTGGCTAACGAGATATTGCAGGAGAAATCGAAGAGTTTTTCCGAGATGAACCACGAACGTCTCGCCGAAATACTCAATCCCTTGAAAGAGCGTTTGGAGGGATTTAAAAAGACCGTGGAAGAAACTTATAATAATGAGGCTCGCGAACGGTTTTCGTTGAAAGAACAGATTAAAGAACTGGTAGAGAGAAGCGAATCCATAGGTGAGGAGGCAAAACAGCTGACTCATGCTCTGCGTGGAGATTCCAAAATACAGGGTGACTGGGGGGAGATGATATTGGAAAGTATTCTCGAAAAATCGGGACTTGAAAAAGATCGGGAATATTTCAGACAGGAAACTTTGCGAGACGAAGAGGGACATACCATACAGGGCTCCGATGGGCGGAAGATGCGTCCTGATGTCATTATCCGTTATCCCGGTGGAGAAAATCATCAAATGGTGATCGACTCGAAAGTATCTCTCACGGCTTATGTCAATTACGTCAATGCGGAAGATGCCGACGAAGCTCGATTGGCATTGAAGCAGCATTTGGTATCGGTGAGGAAACATATAGACGAGCTGGCCGGGAAGAGCTATCAAGATTATGTCGGGAAAGGCGATCATGTAATGATGTTTATTCCCAACGAGGCTGCCTATCTGGCTGCAATGCAGGCCGATCACGCTTTGTGGCAATATGCCTATGAAAAGAAGGTGCTTTTGTTGAGTCCGACAAATTTGATTGCCGCACTGAAACTCGTAGCCGATTTATGGCAACGGGACAAGCAGACCCGCAATGCAATCGATATAGCCGAGGAGGGCGGAAAATTGTACGATAAGTTCGCCGGTTTTGTCGATGATATGGAGAAGATAGGTAAATCGTTGAATACGACGGCTATGGCTTATACCGATGCCATGAAGAAACTGAAAACCGGCAACGGAAATCTGATAGGACGTGTAGAGAAACTTAAAGTCATGGGGGTGAAAGCGAAAAAGAATCTTCCGGCGGTGAATGAGGCGGAAGAGGAAAATTAGCTTTTTATGTTTGAATTTGGAATAGTTTTGAGGTCGTTCGACCGGAAAAGATTCGATTTGAAAAAATGAAAACAGTTTCTAAGAGCCTTTCATTGTCTGCTTTTCTTTCAAGTAAAGTTGATAGCTATTGATGCTGTTCTGCCAGATGATATATGATGCCGGGCCTATCGATGTGATAGGCGACAAATAAGTGAGTGCCAGCCAAATGGCAAGCACGGTGTTTTTCTGTCCCAATCCTTGCGCTCCTGAAATTTTATCGCCGTATCGTCCACCTAATTTTCGCCCTATATAGAATTGCCCTATACAAACGATCAAAGAGAGGAGGGCGATGGCGATTTCGAGAGGTATAGCTTCCCTCCCTTGTCCGATGATGAATGTGACCGCTTTGCCTACTACAAGAAAAAGCGAAACTGCCCACATGTAAAACGATAGAGATTGTCGCTTATTCAATACCGTGTGGATTTTGGGTAGGCATTGTCGTAAGAGGATTGCCACTCCTAAGGGTAGGATAAGCAGTGGTAACACTTTACTGCATATAGTCAGGAAAGAGTCGAAGAAAGAGATGTCGGCATGTATTCCCATGAACGAAAAAATAATCGGCGATAAAATGGCCACAGCCATATTGCTGATTAGACTGTATGAAATTAGTGTCGGGACATTTCCTCCGAGCATTCCGGTAATGACGGGAGCGGCTGTCGCTGTGGGACAGAAAAGGCAGATGAAAGTTCCTTCCGCTATGATAGGATCCCAAAAATAAAGCGCACCGAATATGGTTAATCCACCGATAATCTGAACAGCGAGAAGCCAGCCGTGTAGAGGTTTTATATGTAGATCGTTCGGGGAAATTTTACAGTAGGTAACCAACAGCATAGCAAAAATAAGGATAGGGGCCAGAAGTGTAGCCCATCGGGCTGTAAGGTCGGGGAGTAAATATCCCGCCAAACTTCCGGTAGCCATTGCGACGGGTAGCATATAAGTTTTCGCTTTCTGAGTCATGGGGCAATCCCTTTTGAAAATTCGATGCAAAGATAGTGCAAATGAGGGCAAAAGCAAGCTCGCTTGACTTTGCCGAATGTAGCCTATTTTCGCATCCTGCGCAAAGATGGTGCAAATGAGAGCAGAAACCAATTTATTTGGTTGCGTAGGGTTACAGTCTATTTTCATGTTTTTGTAGAAATCGCAATCTCGGTAAAAAGATTGAATAAAAATAGATTCATTCAATGATATATATTATTTTTACAAATAAATTATTTCATTACCTTAAAGAAAAAGTGATAATTATGAGAAAAATTACGTTGTTAGTTCTTTTGTTCGCTGTGGTCGGGAATATAAAAGCTGCGCATTATGAATATATCCCTTTGGTGCGAGACGGTGTCGAGTGGGGATATTCCCAGCAATTATTTGGAAAGAGTTATTATCGAAATCTGATACAAGCCGATACCATTGTCAATAACATTGCGTATAAAAAGTTTTACACTTTTAAGTCTTGTTCGGAGACGGCCGATGAAAATTTGGCTTTTATCCGAGAATCCGGGAAACAGGTTTATATAACTTTTAATAAACTCCTTATGCCTGTCGAGAGTTTGTGTGATAGGGAATATCTTATTTATGATTTCGGAGTAAAGGAGGGTGAGACCATCACTCATTTCGATTGGATTACTCAGAAATCCGTATCTTCGACAATTAGTAAAATCGATACGGTAGAGATCGCCAATACACTTCGGCAGCGATTTTGGACGGGAGATAAGGTCTTGTGGATAGAAGGGATAGGAGTAGAAGACGGTGATTTGCTGCGCCCGGGTTGTTCTACCGATGTGAGTGGGTTGGATACTCAGGATAAATTGGTTTATGTCAAAGGTCCTGACGGTAACATCGAATATGAAACGTCGGATGCGGTGAATGATCCTTGTTATAGCGGAATTGAAGAGGTGGATAGAGATGATGATATAGTTATCATTCGAAATGGCAGAAATTTAGAGATTGCTGTGAATGATACAAAATTTCGAATGATCGAATTAGTCGATATTTCTGGTCGTATGGTTTGGTGTGAATACTTAGATGGTTGGGGGAAGATTGTTTTGTCGACAGCCGATTATCCCAGAGGAATTTATGTTATCGTATTGTCATCGAATGAAGATAGGATAACTCGTCGTGTTATATTTTAATTCCGGAGAAAATGAAAAGAGGGGTGATAGAACAATATCACCCCTCTTTTTGTGTTTCGAGCTTTATTTATTTTATCTCTTTGGCTAAATAGATGAGAGTGGGGAAGTGGTCGCTGTAACCATTTAGATAAACTCCCGCAGCATGGGTTCGCAAAGGATAACCCTTGTACTTGCCTTCTTTTTGTTTTAGAAAATCCCGGTTGAATACTTCCGACCGGATATATTTCAAGGTGGAGCGATCTTTACCTAACAGGTTCCCCGAAATAATAATTTGGTCGAATAAGTTCCAAGAGCCGTTATAAGCCAACGTGCCTATGCCTTTGTCGAACATTTCCCACATGGTATTGAAATATCCGCCAGCCTGAACTTCTTGTTGTTTCTTTTTGGCCCCTAATACGGTTTTGCAACTGCGGTTCGACGGGTCGTCGTTGAGGTCGCCCATAATGATGACTTTCGAGTCGGGGTCGGTCGCTAAAAGAGAGTCAGCCAAATGTTTGGTCAGTGCGGCTGCGGCTTCCCGTTTTGGGCTCGATTGTTTTTCCCCTCCGAGTCTTGAAGGCCAGTGGTTGACAATAAAGTGTACCCGTTCGCCGGCCAATATTCCCGAAACGACTAATTGGTCGCGAGTACGTAGGTTGGGGAATTGAGGCGCGTGAAGTCGTGCGCTGCGGCTCGATTCGAGTGTAAATTGGTCTTTGTCATATATAAGACCCACATCGATTCCTCTAAAATCGGGAGAGTCGTAATGTACGATTCCATAGTTCCGTTTGGATAATTCGCCGGTATGAATCAAATCTTCCAATACTTGTTTGTTTTCTATTTCCGATACGCCGATAACGGCAGGTCCGTTTTTTAATTTGAACGGGCTGCTGTTGTCTGTGGCAAAATTGCTAATCGCATAAGCAAGGTTGTTGAGTTTATTCCGATATTTTAATCCGCCCCAACGGTACGACCCCGAAGGAGTAAATTCTTCGTCGTTCGTATTCGGCTGATTAATCGTGTCGAACAGGTTTTCAAGATTGTAGAATGCTACCGCATATATAGCGTATTGTTTCTTTTGTGCTTGTGTAACAGTCACTCCTGTCAAGAATACGGCTAATAGCAAGAATCCTATTTTTTTCATAGTTTGTGTGGAATTTTGTTTTTGAAATTTTCGACTTAAATTAAAATGTGGCGCAAGATAACTCTAATTTGACAAATAAGCGAAATTTTTTTAGGAATAAATCTCTATCGGCAGGAATAAATGCGTTTAAAGACATCTTTCCGTGTGCGACGTTCGTAAGAATCATATATCATCATTAGCTCTAATGTTTATGATGGAGATAATGTATTAGGACGATGGGTGAGATATGATTTAGCAGTTGTCGTTTAGAAAGGTATTTTTAACATAGTGATAGGTTTAATAACTTGAAAGTTAGCTTATTTCCCAAAATTTCTTGCATTTTGTCCGATAATTAACAATTTATACAGGGTTACAATTTAACACGATTGTAATAAATATTCCCAACGTAGAAGTTTGTTTAATGGAAAATAATCTTTTAACCTGAATAATTCATAGTCTCCACAAAAAAGAGAACGCCCTTCTTGTATA
>OGHL01001425.1_pt1 | contig 14027 bp, 16 predicted proteins | sample 1571391 | NCBI WGS metagenome assembly OGHL01 (sample SAMEA2581948, study PRJEB24529) | metagenome | biome: Human gut stool | place: China | collected 2011 | reverse complement strand
CAAAATTCTCTACCATATGAAGGAGTACGCCATCTGCGTGGTGAAGCTGGTATGGGAGAAAGCGGATGAAGATTGATCTTTCCAAGCTCTTAAAGGGACTGGAGGCGCTGCCGCATATGCCGGTACCCGAACCGGAGAACATTTCGCCGTATGTGCTGACAAATATTCTGGCTCCACTGAAAAATGATGATTGCATCCATTTTGCTGATCTTGATTTCGAGGCATTTACCGAAGAAGATATTGACAGCTTGTACAGCGCATTGTCTGAAGCAGAGGACCGGGAACACCGTTTGAATCACCTACGCAGCACTTTTGACCATTCCAACCCGAAAGCCGCTGCGCAGCGGAAATTTTGTTAAGGAGGCGCAGTTATGGACTATGAATCTATATGCTGTTCACTTCAAACAGTCAGAGCGGCTCGTATGTTCTACGAATACGGGAAACTGGATCGGCTGTTGGAGTGTGATATCATGACATCGAGCGATGACCTGTATGAGGTCTATTATGAGCTTCTGATCGCCGCCACGGATTATATGGATCAGAAATTCAATGAGGACTATGAATACGATCACTGGTATTTCAGCTTTCGCAGCATGATGCAGTATTACCGGCTGATCCGGGAATACGGGAGCCTTCACAGCATGAAGCTCTCGGAAAATCCATACGTCAAAAAAGCCGAGGAAATGCTCTCTGCTACGCTTTATTCCTGCTGTCTGAACGGCGGTATGGGCTGGAGCTATCAGAAAAAGATCAGCTCAGAATGGTCGAGCGGCCTTATTGTAGAAACAGACGGTTATTTTCACTATGAACTTGACCTGCTGGAAGCGCTGCTTTCCATTGACGCATGGTACACGGAAGAAGTGCAGAAGCTGGAAAACCTGCTTAGAAAGGAACGTGCGCTTGCGAAGCACTACGTTCCGGAATTGGAGGCGGCATGAACAAAGACGAACTGCGGATCCGGATCATTCCGGAGGACGGACAGATTCTCATCGAGACGTACACGGATGGTATCGTGAAGTGCAAAGAGGTGCAGGAAAACGCGTTTCTGGACTGTATCAAAAGCAGTATCCGGCGCAACTATGTCAGCAGCGGTCTTCTGCCGCCGAACTGCCTCCACATTGGGATCGATTCAGACGGAAACAAGGCCTACTGCCTGTGGTATCCGCGTTTATACGCGGATACCAGCTACCATGAGACGGCTTATCTGAACTTCCCACTGCCAAGATTGGTCTTTGCGTTCCATGTTGATACGGAAGGCAAGATCGGAGAATGCAGGATGGGCGTTGTCGCAGACGAAAAGCCGACGATGGAGACCGTACTGTACTGCTATCCGTTTTCCAATGTCAGCGGCACACGGGGAGCCATCTGCATTGGTGCAAACGCACTCCCAAAGTACAAGACGCCGCACGCGCTTGCAAGCTTGCCGGCACTCCTGCTGTCCATCCCAAATGGAGATCACAGCTTCAATGCGCTGAACAACAAGCTGGGGCTGCAATACCGCGATCTTCTGGAGCATTTGAAAGACAAAGACCCGTCGTACTACTATTCCGACGTGCTGATCCCCAACGGAAAGACCTTAAAAGACTTTATTGGAGGGTAACGTATGGCAAAAGACGCAAAAACCATCCGGGAAGAGCTGGCGCGGCCATTTGCGCCGGAGGATCTGGAATGGCGCATCCAAGTGACGACGAAAGACAAGACCAGCGGCCTTGCCATTCCGTATGTCACGAACCGTGCCATTCAGGATCGTCTGGATGAGGTCGTGGGGCCGGAGAACTGGTACAACGACTACAAGCCGTGGCACGGAAACGGAAAGAAGGACGCGCAGATCTGCGGCATTTCCATCTACTTTGAGGGCAAAGGCTTCATTACAAAATGGGACGGCGCGGAGGATTCCGACATTGAACCCATCAAGGGCGGTTTGTCGGATTCCATGAAGCGTTCCGCTGTGCAGTGGGGCATTGGACGTGTTCTCTACAAGATGACGAAACCGCTTTGGGTCAGTGTGGAGCAGAAAGGAAATTCCTGCGTCATTCGTGACAGCGAGCGTCCGAAGCTGAATGCCGCGTACTTGGAACTGCTGGACAAGCTGCATCTGATCCCCGCCCCTCCGGGCGCGGCACAGGCGCAGCTCAGCTACAAGCGCGACGGACAGGCTGGACAGCAGGCGCAGAATACAGCGCCGACGGCAATGCCACAGACGCAGCAGCAAATGCCGCAGCAGCAAGCACAGCAGTCTCAGCCGCTTCCGTTTACGACGCGACAGGTCTGCCAGTACGTTGTGGCATCGGTAAGCAATCAACAGGATATGTCCGGTCAGCCATTGGTCTGCGCCGTTCTGCAAAACGCAGAGGGCAAGCAGGCAAAGGTTTACGCGCAGGGCAGTCATCCCATGCTCATGCCCGGCGCGCAGCTCTATGACGCGCAGATCACGATGCGGAAACAGGGAAATGTCGCATTTTATACGCTGGACGGCTATCAGGTCGTGCAGCAGGCAGCGTAAGGAGGGCGAATGGAAAAAATCAAAGGATTTCAGATCAGCAGCATGACCGTCTCCGGCTTCAAATGCTATGAAGCGCCTATGGAGATCACGTTCGGTAATCCCACCATCGTCACCGGCGGCAACGGTCGCGGCAAATCCAGTCTGGCGGACGCGATCGCATTTGCCATCACAGGGCTTCCCTTTTTCGGGGAGCGCGGCATTGACCGGCTGCACAACGAGACGAACCCGGACCTGCAGATCACGATGCGCTTTACGGATGAAACCGGAAAAGCACATGAACTGACCCGCAGCCGGCAGAAGGATCGCATGAGCATCACCTACGACGGCTATGCCATTCGGCAGACGGATCTCAATGAGATGTTCGGTGAACGGGACGTGTTTCTCTCCATTTTCAATCCCCTGTACTTCATTGAAGAACTGGGCGAAGATGGGAAAAAGCTGTTGGAGCGGTATCTGCCACCTGTTCAGCAAGCTGACGTGTTATCCTTGCTCAATGAGCAGACGCAGCAGCGGTTATCCGGTGTGCAGCTTCCGTCTCCTGAGACGTTTCTCAAGAATCGCCGGGAGGAGATCCGGGAGCTGGAACAGGACGCAGTCTACCTGAGCGGCAAGCTGGATCTGGCGCAGAAGCAGCGGCAGAGCAGCAAAGAACTCTCCAGCAGACTGACCGCGCAGATTCAGGAATTGCAGCAGGAGATCGCGTCGCTGGAGGCGCGGCGGTTTGAAAACGTCAATTTAGAGGATTTGCAGGAGCAGCTTGTGCAGGCCAGTGAGCAGTACGAGGAGCTTTCCGGTGAAGCGCCGGAAACGCCGGATACGGCAGAGCTGGACGCGAAGCTGCAAGAATTTCACGCGAAGCTGGGCGCTCGGTCGTCCGAGGTCTACCAGCCAAAATACACAGGGCCGCTGGCGGAGGATACGGCAAAGGTGCAGGCGTTTGGGAAGAAGTATCAGCAGAACGCTGCGCTTTTGAAGCGGTTTCAGCCGGGTACAAGCTGCCCGGTCTGCCGCCGTGTCCTCTCGCAGCAGGAATATCCGGCGTTCCGTCAGGCTTTACAGGCGGAAACGGAGAGGATCGCTGCCGACGGCACGCAGCTCAAAAGCCAGATCACGGAGCTTCAGGAGCTGGAGCAGAAAAGTCAAAGTACATTCGAGCAGTTCAAAGCGGATGATCTGGTCAGATATCAGTCCGAGATCGACGCGCTGAATCAGAAACGGGAGCAGCTTCAGGCCGCTGCCGCACAGCAGAATACGCAGCGCCAGCAGGCCTTGGAGCAGCTGCGAACACGCATCCAGAACCTGACCGCAAGCATTGAATGTGGTACGCTGAGTCCCGCGGACAGTGAACGCCTTGCCGAGTGCAAAGCATCGCTGGAGGACTGCCGGGTACAGCTTGCCGCCGCGCGGCAGGTTCTGAGCGCCGCGCCGGAGGATTTTGATACGCGCATCAAAGCCATTGAGGAGGAGATCACGGAAAAGAAAATCGTTATGAAAGACGTGATCCTCTACATGAGCAAGCGCGCGGAGATGACATTCTCCAAACTCGCGCTGAACCGCGTGAAGATCTCGCTCTACGATGTGGTCAAGACGACCGGAGAATTAAAGGACGTGTTCCGCTTTACCTACAACGGCCGCCGCTACGACCGGCTCTCGCTCTCTGAGAAGATCCGGGCTGGCGCGGAAGTGTCGGAGCTTGTGAAGCGGCTCACAGGCCGTAATTACCCTGTATTCTTCGACAACATGGAATCTGTGGACGATCTCAGCAACATCCGTCCGACCAGTCAGATGATCCTCGCCAAATGCGTCCGTAATGCGGAGCTTTCCGTGCGGGCCGGCAGCCAGACGATGCCGAAGGCGGCGTAACCTTACTTTTCAGAAAGGGGGCGCGCCATCTGGCCTATCAGAAGCTGCCGATCCTGGAAGCCGCCAGACGGTGCGGGCTTGTCCTCAATGACCGAACGCTTCACAGTGAGGAAGTTGAGGCAAGCTGCCCCTTCTGCGGTGACCACGGAACCGGCAAACATCATCTGAGTCTGAACACACGGACGGATCAGTACCGCTGCAATCTCTGCGGCGCGAGCGGCAACAGCGTGACGCTGTATGCGCGGCTGAACGGTCTATCCAACAAAGAAGCCTATCTGGAGCTGGCTGCAAAGAGCAACGTGTATAAGCTGCCCTTGCAGCCCAGCTCCCCAAACACAACGAGCCGGGAACCGTATGCGCTGGAGCAGCGCCATGCGGCCTATTCGGAGATGCTGTCCCTTTTGACGCTCTCCGACCGGCACAGAGAAAACCTCCATGAACGAGGACTCCCGGATGAAATCATTGCCCGCAACGGCTATAAGTCCATGCCGGAAACAGAAGCCGAACGGCGCTTGTTGGCGTCGCTGCTTGCGTGCGATCATGAATTGCACGGATTACCCGGTTTTTACACAAAGGACGGGACATGGACGCTGGCAGGCGCAAACGGATTTCTCATTCCTGTACGGAACAAGGACGGCCTGATTCAGGGCATGAAGATTCGGCTGGACGGCGATGCGGCGCGAAAATACCGCTGGCTGTCCAGCCGGCCGAGCCGCATGGAAAACGGTGCACGCAGCTATTCGTGGATCCACGTCACCGGCGACACCACGCAGAAGCGCGCCTATCTCACCGAGGGGCCGCTCAAGGGCGATATTGCAAGCTACTTTGCAAACGATGCGCTCTTTGTGTGTCTCGGCGGCGTAAATGCCCACAAGGGGCTGCGGGAAACGCTCTTGTCGCTCGGCGTCACGGAGGTCATGGAGGCGATGGACATGGATCAGTTTACAAATCCGCAGGTTCGGCAGGCGATCGGCACCCTGCGCCGCGAGGTGCAGGCGATCCCGGGCATCCGGCATTATCAATGTACCTGGAACCCGCGATTTAAGGGCGTGGACGATTACCTACTGGACTGGACGAAACGAAAGACGGCTTAGAAAGGAAATGCACATGACAAATATTACGAATTTTCAGGACATCCTTGGCGCAGCCAACGGCGATAAGGCCTCCGTGCTGGGCAAATTCCTCTATTTCTCGCTTGCCAATATTCTGGTGGAGAAGGAGGCGCTGGCGCAGCTCTGTGAGGATCTGAACATCCCGTATTCCGGCAGCAAGCGAATTTCCGTGTCGGATGCGTTTCGCTCCGCGACGGGCGATATCAAAGACCGGATCACGGTAAAGAATCCCGGTGCGCATCATATCTACGCGGTCTACTGCCGCGACAACGCGCACACCGAGGACGTCTATTCCCGTGAGCTGGTCAAGGAAACGCTCAACCAGCGGACGAATCAGTATGAAAAGCTGGCAAATATCTTTTACGATCGGCGCGACAATCGGTTTGGGTATGACAACATCGGCTTTGACGCCGACATTGATCCCCTGAACTATTGCCGCCGGGCGGAGGAACTGTTTGAGCTTTATCAGGTCTGTGCGAACCGCAGGCAGATTGAGACGATCTGCCTGAGCTATCTGCGGATGCTGGAGGCCACCAAGGTCAGCTCGACCGGGCACCTCTATTTCATCCCGCGGCAGCATATGGACAAAGTGGACACGTTTGAAACGTTCATTGAGCAGCTCAGCGCGATGAACCAGAATGACAATACGCTCAGCGTCAACAGCTTTTATATCATTGACGATGCCAAGCAGCGCGACAAAATGACGGAGGAGTTTTATTCTGCCGTCAAGAAGGAAATTGCGCTGTATCAGGAGAAGGCCGACTATCTCATCCAGAGCGGTAGCCGCAGCCCCGCGATTATGGAGCGGTGGGTCAACAAAATTGCCACGCTGGAGCAGAAAAAGCAGCACTATGAAGAAATTCTCCGCCGGGAGCTCGACGGCCTCGACGATGAATTTGAAACGCTGCGCCTTCTGTCGCAGGAGCTGTCCGTGAGGGCAAACGGCCTGCGATTTCGGAAAGCGGCTTAACATGGATTTTTGATAGACGAATGGCAAGCAGGCCCGGCTCGGAATATTCCGAGTCGGGTCTGTTTTACTCATTTCCTTTTTTTACTATAAGATAACCTTCTAATGCATGTACATATCTGGATTACATTTCAGTTGTGTGACTGCCGACATACACGCACTGTCATATGATCACATTCGTACCTTAATTTGATGACTCGCATGACATTTTATCCGTTGAAAAACTAAAACTACTTTTATGTATAATGCTTCTGATCCCTCTATTCTCAATCTTCAAATTACTCGCATTATTATAAATAGGGCAAATCCCCGGCTGAAACCGGGGATTTGCTTTGCTCACGCACTTCCATGGAACATTTACATACCAACATTGCAAGTCAACCTGTTCTCGAAATCGATGGAGTCCCATAAATTCGAGATAACCAATCAAAAAAAGTGCTGGTATGCCCTTTTGCGATGGAATACCATACATATGCTGGCCGGGGATCATTCCTAATAAATTGATAGTAAATATCCCTAATGTTATCATAGAGGAAAATTGCACGGGCAGCACCATTGAGTGGATATACCAATGTCACCGACTGTCCTATAATCGTTTCATAAGATAGATTAATCACCGGGGACGGACTTGTGTGTAAGACAACCTCTTTGATTTTCTGGCATTCTGGCAAATATATTGCTCTTTGATTGAAATCGTAAATATAGTCCACGTTGCTCCCATCGGCCTTTTGGGGATTTGTACAATGCGCAAATATATCCATTCCTGTTTCGACTTTCTCCGGCAAAAAAGTCTCCAACCATGCCTGTGTGTCCGGAGACATATTTGTAATTCGTGAAATATGAAACAGCCGTGCAAGTGCATTAAAGAAGTTCGTCGTCCCAAAGACAAACGGCAAATTGAACAGTAGCAGAATTGCAAGGCCAACACCGATTAGAATTTGTTTCTTGCGCATATGTTAACCTCTGGGCACAATTTGTTTTGTATTAGCTAATCTGTTAATTAAAATGTGTTTATTCCGGCATATACTCAGTGCAGTATCCATCATCAGAAACTGCAACCGTATAGTTATACATAGCTTTACTTGCATATTCTGTTGCCGGCGTATTTAATGCTGCTGGCTGGCGGCTAATTACCCAAGTAAACATCCCGTCTTTATCATATCCGCCAGTGAATCTACCTTCACTGACTGCTTCATATACAAATACAAATTGTTTATAATTTGTTGTATCCCATACATACGCATGTCTGCCTGCAATAAACGTATATTCTGCATCACGCAGCAACGAAACATTCTCCAGTATTTGATATACGTCATTAACCATCGCGTATGCGACTCCAAGTAAATCCATAATTTTTTTGACTAAACTTTTGGGCTTTGATAAAAATTCCGCAATGGCTTCAAAGGTGTCCATAGGTAGAAACTCATACCAACTTGCTGTCTTGCGAACATATGTGTTTCTAGATTCTTTAACCAGAACAGGAACACTCATTCCCAAATAACCGCAGTTCAATGAGGTTGAATAAATATTCTCCTTGTTTTTTTCCGGGAAATCATTCTTCAAACTAGTCAATGGATCTTGTGTTCCTTTTCTCGCCGCTAGAATTTGAATTCCAGATTCAATTTGCAACTCTTCGCATGGAGTGGCCGTTGCAACCACACAATTTACCAGTTCAGGAATTGTCTCTTCAATACACCTATTTCCATTTTCATCAACTGTAACAGAGATACCCTCCATTTGGGAAATAGCATTCCAATCATTTGCAACGATTAACTCATTTAGCGTTTTTTCCAGTGTCTCAGACATGGTGTATGTATTTCCACGTTTCAAATGCGGATAAACGCAGCTCTCATTCTCGGAAATATAATAACCCCTATCTGAAACAGGATCATATACAAAGGCCGAAACAACAGACATGCCCGATAAATTAAGCATGGCGGTACAACCATCTGCGGTTTGATAGGTTACTTTGGAGGTATCTTTTTCCGTCTGAATATTTAGTACCTTCTGGCAACTATATAGTGTATTCTGTGGATTATCCATGCTCACATTTGAGCTTGTGTATTTTTCAATACGCTTAGCCTCTTCTGTTGTCATTTCTCTTGGTCTCGTTACACGAACTTGAGAACCATATTCCGTATAACGAATTTCTTCATCAGTAGCATTCGTGGTATTTCCCGCCAAAATAGTGCCACTACACGAAAAGCAAATCAACAGTGAAAGGATCAATGCAATACCACGGCTTATTGTTTTCTTCATGTGTTAAACCTCTCTTTCAGAAAGCTTATCCTTATCCTAGAATCTAAAACTCGAAATCTGCATATTTCTGGTGGCGCGAATAATAACTGTTGAACCTGAAGGTGCTTTTTACTTATCAACTTTCGGAGCCGCTTTTAAATACTGAATTACCAACCTCCTCGTTATTTTCTAATTTTGAATGAACTTGCAAAAGATCTTGCTATAAATTTAAACAACGCTCTCCTTTTTTTGCAACAGAGTTTTCTTATTTTTTGCAAAAACAACTTGTCCAGCGATAAATCTTGGTCAAGCGTAATTACAAGCAAGAGAGAAATTATTTATAATATAAGGCAATTAAACCATACAATTTACAGCAATAACAGCGCCGAGCCGTTAACTACAAGTTAGCGGCTCGGCGGGAATTTACTTCGTCAAGATTTGATATGCGTTCTGCCTTGCTCGGGTCAAAGCCATCCGGACACTGGCCGGTTTGATTGACAGCTCCTCCGCTAAAGCCTCATCGCTTTTTCCGAGTATGTATTTCCCTTCTAACAAATGTTTACTTCGCTCATCAAGCTGTGACCAGCGGCGAACCATTTCTTCAATTTCTTCCTTCGCAATCATACCGGATTCTATCTGCCTGTCTGCGCTCGCCGAATTTTCCTGCCCGCTATATTCTTCGAATGAGACCTGCGCAGATTTCTTTTGGGCACGCAGAAAATTGTATGTATTGTTTCGCGCAGCCACAACCATATAGCTCACGAGCTTCGCCTCTTCCTTTTTGCGAAGCTCAGAAATTTTATCGATCAATTTTACAAGTGTAGCCTGCAAAACATCTTCCGTATTCCACGGATTCTTTAGAATTTCATATATTTCATTATAAAGAAGCCGTTGATAACGCAGAAACAATTCTGCCATGAATTCACGGTCGTCGTCATTTTCAATGGCAAGGATGCAAAAGGGAATCAAGAATGTTCCTTCTTTCTTGAGATGTGAACAATCGATGCTACCTCCATATCCATTACAGTCATACAAATCGCTCGCCTTTTCGCCAAAGGAAGTTTTTGTAACGACTGCACCAAGTCTCCCACGGTAGTCTCATCCGTGATAATTTGTTCGAAGACATCGGTTGAAAGTTTTGAAGTGGTTCGCCCCAATAAATAATCAGTAGTGACGTTGAAGTAATCTGCAAGTAAGAGCAGCTTTTCAACATCAGGAAAATGCACACCTTTTTCATAGTTGGAGATCGTGCCGCCAGATACAAAAATAGCTCGGCCCAATTCTGCCTGAGAGATGTGCCTCTTCTGACGAAGCTGTGCCAATACTTCTCCGAATTCCGCCAAAATTGCGCCACCTTTCACATTTTTGAACATTATACTTTTCCTAAAAATAAAATGTGAATTATTTTAGCTATTCAATATTATTTGCTTGAAATTAAATAAAAATTATAGTAAAACTAATGAACAATAATGTGTAATCTAAAATCCAATGATACAAGCAAATTAAATGTTGTTGCAAAACGACGCTTCTGGTGTCTTAACAGTATGAAGGTTCAGGAGAAGACAGCCATGACACAGCAAGAAAAAGAAAAGCCGCAGCACTTTATGGCAGAGATGTACCTCAAACATGAACGCTTGATGTACTATATTGCCAGTAAATATACGAAAGATACATTTCAACGAGAGGACGTCGTGCAGGCCGCACTGATTGCGCTCATGCGAAATGAAGCAACGCTACAAAAATTATCAGAGCCAGCCCAGTTGAGCTACATAGCCGCTGCCGTTCGGAATACTGCAATCAATGCATTGAAGCGAGAGCAGCGTGAATCGGTACGGTGCATATCAATCGAAGATGTTCCAGATGACCTGCCACGGACACAGACGCTTGGGGCAGAAATTAAATATGTTGAGAAAGAGCGCCGTCAAGAACTGTTCGCAAAATTTCAAGAACTGCATGAAACGGATCAACAGCTCCTATTCGGACGCTATTTGATGGATATGACCGATGCAGATTTAGCGAAGCTGCTCGGCTGCAAGCCATCCAGTGTGCGAATGAAACTAACGCGGGCGCGCCGGGCGCTTTTAGAAAAACTCAGGGAAGGAGGATTTGACAATGAGTGAACAAGAACGTCTTTTTGCCCAATATGAAGATGCTTTTTTTGCGCTGCTCATGAACGAAGTCGCAGAAGCAGAGGGGCAGGAACTTCTGAAAAAGAATGAGCAGCTGCTCGCAGACCCTAACGCTGCCGTGCCAGATATCGTCAGCAAACGTTGTCTGCGCACAATTGAAAAGAGCTGCCGAAAGGCGCGGTTCCAACGTACTACGCGGACAGTGCTGCGAAACCTTAACCGCGTTGCGCTCTGGATTCTTGTTCCGCTGTTTCTGTTTGCCGGTGCCTTTGCAGCATCCGAGACTGTCCGCGTAAAAACGTTGAATTATCTCGTTGAGGAATTTGATGTTGGAACTGCGTTTCACTTCCAAAACGCTCCCAACACCGATTCGTCGCAAGAAATTCCTTCCACAAATTTTGCTGAGATCGTTCAGAAATGTATACCTGATGGATACTCGCTTGTCTTTAAAAACACGGATGAAATATCATGCAATTTGTATTACGCGGATAATTCTGGTGAGGAAATTATAGTTACGGAGTATTACTTAGAGAGTATCGACGCAACTGTTATTTTGGATACAGAAAATTCAGAGAAGCAGACTGTCGTACTCAATGGGCAAGAAGTAATGGTCATTTCTAAAGATAACTCCTATCAGGTCGCATGGATCAATAACGGCGCGCAAACGATGTGTGCAATTAGCGGCTCAAAAGAAACGAAAGATGTCATCGATAATCTTGCGGAAAAAGTACTTTCTGCAAGCTAAAAAACACTACACAAGAAAGGAAAACTAAATGAAAAAGAAGATTACAAAATTAGGAGTCATGCTACTTGCGGTAATCATGCTTCTGTCTACTATCCCCGTTTCTGCCGCAAACCCGGAAATTTCCCCGCTTCGTTACGACAATATATCCAGCATGCTTGTATCTTTGGTCATCTCTGACAAGGGTCTAGCAAGCTGTGATGGGCAAATTACTCTGCGTGGTGGGGCAAGCGTAGATATGAGTCTGACTCTGCAAAAAAGTAAAAATCAGATAACCTGGAGCGATGAAAAAACATGGACTGCCAGTGGCTCGTATGTAGTTACCATTGACAAAGATTATTTTGTGGTTTCCGGTTACTATTACAGAGTCAAGTTGAGCGGAACGGTTTATGACAGCAGCGGTGCATACGTCGAGTCCCCACTGACGTACTCTTCCGTAAAATATTATTAAGACAAAGGCTGTCGAGAAAGTACACTTCAAACAAACGATGTCGCACTTCTGTCGCACTCATTTCATGAAAAATACGCCATAAGGACACTTGAAATGTCGCACATCTCTGTGCTACCCTTATCATAGAAAAAAACAGATGTTGCAGCGCATTGCTGCAGCATCTGTTTCTATATTCAGCCGCCGTTGTGGCCCGGTGCTCTCTTAGATTTGGGAGGGATGAAAAATGGACAATAAGCCCATCAATCAAGTTCTGAATCAATTAGAAAAATATCAGGAAACAACACGTCGGCTGGAACTACTGAGATATGAAATTCAACACCTTGACCGCGTCAGACCGTCAGAGGTCATTGAGATGATGACATTTCAACAAGGAGCAGCTGACGACAGCCATGGTGTGCTTTATCCGAAAGCTGTTCCGGAAATCGCCTTATCCTATCGGCAAGTCGCAGAACGCCTAAATACTGAGGCCGCCGATGAACTATTATCTGTGTACGCCGATCTGTGCCAAACGCACGATCGGCTTTTGCATTATATCGGGCTTCTTGATTCACGTCAGCAAAGTGTGATTCGGAAATATTATTTTGAATCCTGTACGTGGAGTGAAATTGCTGACGCACTGAAAATCACAACGCGGACAGCCCAGCGGATCCGACAGCAGGCCGTTGAGGAGCTGGCCAACATGTATTCATTTGCCGATAATGTATTCCGCCGCTGATAAAAAGAGAAACATCTTTCAAAATAATGCCGCCGCGATACCCGCGGCGGCATTGCATTACCCGCAGAGCTGTCGTACAATAACTATACGAGTCAGCTTCTGCACCTTGAAAAGTTCATATTTTACTTCGTATGAGGAGGATTCCACTATGGAAAAGAGAGAAAATGAAACCTTGACTGTACAGGATATCAAACAGATTCTGAACATCAGCATCAACGCTGCGTACAATCTGATCCACAGCAAATCATTTCCGGTCATTCGTATCGGCAATTCTTTTCGCGTTCCAAAAGAACCGTTTTATGAGTGGATGAAGTCCTCGCATACGATTATGAATTAACGTCAAATCTCCAAATATTATAAAGAAATTGGAGGTTGATAGCATGGCACGTCGTTCCAACGGAGAAGGCAGCTTCTATCAGCAAAAGGATAAATCATGGGTCTATCAGGTTACATACGGCCGAAAAGAGGATGGAAGTCCATACCGCAAAGCGTTCAAGGGCCGTACCAAGACGATCTGCAAAGAGCGCCGCGCACAATGGGAAGAAGAACAGGCGCGTATCAAGGCGGAGGAGGAAGCACAGGCGGCGGAATCCGCCCGTCTCGAAGAACTCCGGGCCAAGCTCGGTCACCCCATTGAGGCAGAGATACTGTTCTCAGAAGCCTTTCTTAAATGGCTTGAACTTTACAAATCGCCGCCTGCCAGAAAGCCGTCCACCTATGCAAGCTATCTGGATACTTACCGAATCCACTTTGCCGAAGCCTTTGGAAACCTGCCGCTCTATCAAATCACGCAGGACACTGTACAGGACTATTATCAAAGGAAGCAGAAAAGTGGCGGTCGTTTGGATGGACGCAAAGGCGGGTTATCCGCAAAGACCATTCAAAATCATCACATGTTGCTGAAAGACTTTTTTGAGTATGCTATGCGGAAATATCATTTACCGTGTAATCCAACGATTGACACGACAAGGCCGGTCGTCATTACACCGGAAATGCGCGTCTTGAGTCCATCAGAAATGCAGGTCTTTATCGAGGAGGTCATGCGTGAAACACAGCGTGTCGCGATTCTGACGACCCTATTCGTCGGATTCCGCGTCGGCGAGGTGTTGGCGCTGAAAATTTCCGATCTGGATTTGGAGAAGCAAACGCTTTCGGTCACTAAAAATCTGATCCGTGTTCCAACAGCGGCAGTTTCTCCAGAGAATCCAAACATTGAGATTTTGAATTACGATCCGAAGAAGAAAACACACCTCATCGTCCAGAATACACCGAAGACAAGCACGTCGAACCGCGAGATCGCGATCTCT
>OGHL01001417.1_pt1 | contig 14116 bp, 14 predicted proteins | sample 1571391 | NCBI WGS metagenome assembly OGHL01 (sample SAMEA2581948, study PRJEB24529) | metagenome | biome: Human gut stool | place: China | collected 2011 | reverse complement strand
GGTGGATGGCGGGGATATCCCCCAGATTGGAGAGACCGGGACAGATTTTCAGTAGCCGCTCCCCGGCGCTGCCGGTAAGGACCACCGGACAACCGCAGACCCCGCTGTCCCACTGGAGAAGCTCCCCCAGCAGCCGGCGGGCCGCCGGGATCGCGCTGCCCCGGTGGTCGGCGATTTTGGACCAAAGCAGTTCTCCCGTCGGGGAGAGAAGTACCAGTTTGACGGTGGTGTTCCCGCAGTCCAGACCGATTCCGTTCATAGAGATCCTCCATTCCCGCTCCTTGACAGTTTAGCGCGAGAGCGGTATAATATAGGTTAGTTATTGCTAACTATAACAAATCCATTCTACTTTGTCGGTTGCCACAGCAACAGGAGGCAGATCATGCAGTCGGTTTTCGCGGCGATGGGCCGCTGTCCGTTATTTGAAGGGATCCCAAAAGAGAAGTATCCCAACGTCCTGACCTGCCTGCAGGGGGAGGCCAGGGCAGTTTCAAAAGACCAGGTACTCCTGCGGATGGGAGAACGGCAAAGCCGGCCAGGCGTGGTAATGTGGGGGACCTTGCGAATCTCCCTATACAGCGAAGACGGAAACCTGCTGACCATAGAGCGATTGGATGCCGGAATGGTATTTGGAGAGTCACTCGTCTGTTCTATGGCGGAAGACAGCCCCATTCAGATCGACGCCATCACCGATGGGGAGGTCCTCTACCTGGACTTCGACCCTCTCCTGCTCCAACAGGAGAACGCATGCCCCTTCCGGACCCGGGTGACAGCCAACCTGCTCCGGGAGATGGGGCGGGAAGCCCTGTTTCTCAACCGGAAAATGCGGATTCTGGCCCAGAACCGCCTGCGTAACCGTATTAAGCTCTATTTACAGAGCCTTCCCGCCACTTCGGACGGCGTGATCCGGCTGGAGATGGGACGAGGGGAGCTGGCGGAATACCTGTGCGTGGACCGCAGCGCCCTCTCCCGGGAGCTGGGCCGGATGCAGAAGGATGGGATCCTCACCTATCAGGGGCAAACCGTCCGGATCTTGGATCAGGACTTTCTCACCGCGTAACGAGGAAAATGGCCTGTCCGTTGCCATGGCAACGGACAGGCCATCGTGCTATATAGTATCATTTCTTGCGGTTAGTTAATGCTAACCAAAAGAAATGATAGGAGGACATACCATGAAACGAGCCTTTGCTTCCATCCTGGCTTCGGCCATGATGCTTTTCGCACTGGCCGGCTGTTCCGGCGGAGGGGAAACCACTACAAATGAGACGCAGGATCCCGCACCGGAGGGATCCAGTCAAGCCACGGAGCCGGTGACCATCTCGGTGGGGGTTCCCACCGCGCCGCCCGCTCTGCCGGTGCTGCACATGATGGACGCCCAGCTGCTGGGGGAGAATGTCACCATCGACCTGAACGTGTGGAATGCCCCGGAGGAGCTGCTTGCCATGGTGCAGGGCGGGGAGCATGACATGTACGCATTCCCGCTTACGGTCATCTCCACCCTGTATAACAAGGGCCTGGATGTGCGGCTGATGAATGTGAATACCTGGGGCGTCACCTACTTCATGACGACCGATCCGGATTTCACCACCTGGAGCGATCTGGCGGGCAAGACGGTATATATCCCGCTCCAGTCCTCCCCTCCGGACGCCCTGACCCAGTACTTCCTGAATGAGGCCGGCCTGACCGTGGGCGAGGATGTGGAGGTGGTCTACGCCAGCACCGCCGAGGTAGCAAGCCTCCTGGCCTCCGGTCAGGCGGAGTACGCCACCCTGATCGAGCCCCAGGTCACCTCCGCCATGAAGCAGAACAGCGAGGTGCGCCGGGCCCTGAGCTTCGAGGAGGAGTGGCAGCGGGTCACCGGCACCGACACCATGATCCCCAACGCCGGGTTTGGCACCACACAGACTTTTATTGACGGGAATCCGGAGCTGACGGCCCAGTTCCAGGAGGCCTATGCCGAGAGCGCCCAGTGGGTGCTGGAGAACCCGGCGGAAGCTGCCGCCCTGGCGGAGGAGTACCTGGACATGAACGCCGCTGTGGTGGAGGCCGCCATTCCGAATATGGGCCTCACCTTCAAGAGCGCCCAGGATGCCCGAGAGGAGCTGGACACCTTCTACCAGCTGCTCAACGACTTTGACCCCTCCATGATCGGCGGGGCGCTGCCGGACGACGGACTGTACTATGCGGGCTGAGGCGGGACTCTGGCTCCGCCGCACCCTGGGGGTGGGCCTGCTGCTGGGACTCTGGCAGCTGGCCGCCCTTTTCTTCCCGCCCCTGGTGGTGCCGCCCATTCCGCAAGTGGCGGCGACCCTGGCGGAGCTGATCCGGGAGCCGGATTTCTGGCCGACGGTGGGGACTACGCTCCTGCGGCTGGTGACCGGCCTGGGGATCGGGATCGCCGCCGGGGCGGTGCTGGGGCTGCTGTTCGGTCTGTACCCCAAGCTGGAGGATGTGGGGACGCCGCTGATCCATGTGCTCCAGTCGGTGCCCCCGGTCTGCTGGGTGGTGCTGGCTCTGGTCTGGTTCGGCTTCAACGGACGGCCCTGCATCTTCATCGTGGCAACAGCCACGGTTCCCACGGTGGTCATCAACCTGAGCCACGGGGTGCGGGGCGTGGACCGGCAGCTGCTGGAGATGGCGCGCCTGTACCGCTTTTCCAGGTGGAAGACCCTGCGCCATGTGACGCTCCCCTCCATCCGCCCCTACTTCAACTCCGCCCTGGAGATCGTCATCGGCGGCGGGTGGAAGCTGGCGGTGATGGGCGAGGTGCTCACCACCAACAGCGGTATCGGCGGGGCCATCACCTCCGCCCGGCTCAATGTGCAGCCGGACTCCATCATCGCCTGGGCGTTCCTGCTGGTGGCCGGCTGTTTTCTCACCCAGAAGCTGCTGCGCCTGCTGTGCTGCAGGAAGGGGGGAGTGATATGCTGAAACTCACCGGGATCCAGAAGTCCTTTGACGGCCTTCCGGTCCTCTCTAACCTGTCCCTCACCCTGTCCCAGGGGGAGATCGTGGCTCTCATCGGGCCCTCGGGCTGCGGAAAGACCACGTTGCTGAACATCATCTCCGGACTGACCGCCCCCGATGCCGGCACGGTGGAGGGGGCGGAGGTCAAACTCAGTTACATGTTTCAGAACGCCCGGCTGCTGCCCTGGCGGACTGTGGAGGAGAACATCCGCCTGGTGCGGGAGGACGCCCCGGGGGAGGAGGTGCGCGCCCTGATCGCCGCCGTGGGGCTGGAGGCCTTTGAACACTATTATCCCAGTCAGCTCTCCGGGGGCATGGCCCGCCGGTGCGCCCTGGCCCGGGCCTTCCACTTCGGAGGATCCCTCTTCCTGATGGACGAGCCCTTCCAGGGGCTGGACTACGGCATCCGCATGGAGATGGTGGAGATGCTCCTGACCATGTGGCGTCGGGAAAAACCGGGGGTGCTCTTTGTCACTCACGAGATTGACGAGGCCCTCACTGTGGCAACCCGTATTGCCGTGCTCACCCCCAGACCCACCACCATTCAAACCTGGTACACCCTCCCGGTGGCGGAGGGACGGGAGGCATCCGCACCGGAACTGCTGGATCTCCGCCGGGAGATCATTCGGCAAATCACGGGATAGCCCTGGTTTCCGTTGCACAGGCCGTCAAACCGGGGTATACTGAACATAGGACGTTACAAAGGAGGCAAGCCCATGGAATTTCTCCGCAATCTGCCCACGGACGACCCCGCAGCCTTGGCGGTGCTTATTGACATTCGCCCGGCCCGGGTGGTGAGCATGGCCCTCACCCGCAGTGAACACTGCCAGATGACCCTGCTGGCCTTTGGCGATGGAGAGAGCGTCAGCGAGGAACGCTATTTCGGCGATACCCTCTACTATGTGCTGGAAGGGAGCATGCCCCTGCGCATGGAGAGTGAGGAGAGGACCCTGGCCGCAGGCCAGTGCCTGGCGGTGCCCGCCGGGGTGCCCCACGCCGTCGGCGGCGGAGGATCCTTTAAGCTGCTGCAGATCACCCTGCAGTAGGAACATGAACAGGAGGAAATCACGATGGAAGAATTGATCAAAAACCTGCCCCACGCCCAGCCCTTTGCCCTGAAAGAGCAGGTCCAGTATGAGGACGGGAAAGTGGTGAGCCTGACCATGGCCCAGAAGCCCGGCGTGGGCATGACCTTGTTCGCCTTTGACGCCGGGGAGGCCATCAGCACCCATGCCGCTCCTGGCGACGCCATGGCCACCATTTTGGAGGGCACCGCCCAGATCACCATTGACGGCGTTCCCCACACCCTGAGTGAGGGCGAGGCCGTCATCATGCCCGCCGGCATCCCCCATGCCGTCAAGGCCGTTACCCGGTTCAAGATGTACCTGGTGGTAGTCAAGGCGTGACAACAGCAGGCAAGATACATGGTCAGCGGTCTTAGACCACGGGACTGAGATATATGAGGCAGTACGAAGAGGGCCTGCAGTAAGTCATAGCTTGCTGCGGGCCCCTGCTTTACATGGCGCCCCCACGTCCGGCGCGGTGGAAGTGATGCCGGTGAGTCCCAAGGTTTTGGTCATTAAAATAGATTATGAGAATGCATTTGAGTTTTTCGTCCGCGTTCAGCGCATATTGGCCGCCATGAAGTACTCGGTGTAGGCCTGCTGGAGTAGCCGGATGCCGATGGATGGATATACCAACCGGTAGATTGGGGAGTATTTTGGCGTGCTGGTAAACCATATGATGGCGTGGATTTCCAGAGCACATGGGAGCATCATTAAGACAGGAAGATAGAGCCCTTAACGACTTGTCTCCAGCGAATGCTAAAACTTCATAATTTTTAGCTGGTGACGCCTTTGACGATGGATGGTTCAAGCGGGTCCGGACCGACGTACCGGATGCGCCGCTCCTGGTCACCGCCAGTGGCCTTTTCCACTACTTCCAGGAAGATCAGGTTCTCAGCCTGCTGCGGATGTTGAGCCAGTACGGAAACATCGAGGTCGTCTTTGATGCCGTCAGCAAAAAAGGCCTGTCCATGATGCGGAAAAAATACATGAAGAAAATGGGACACGGCGAGGTTCAGATGTCCTTTTCAGTGGACAGCGCGGCACAACTGGTGGAACAGATCGGCCCTCATGCGATTGCTTTGGCAGAAGAACCTTATTATCGCAAGATTGACAACTCCGGGTTGAAGTTCTTCACCAAAATCAGCATGCTCGTTTCCGACCATTTCAATATGGTAAAGATGGTCCGTCTGGAATTGGAATGAGCATGAAGTGCCGAACGAAGAATTCCCAATTATGCGTTCCGTATCCTGCCGGTTTTTGAGTATTCTAAATGACAGATTTTGTTTTTTGAACTGCACAGTTATTATTTGAAACCTCTTGACAAGTATATCTGCCAGATGTATTATAACACTGTGATATAACTTTGTTATATGGAGGCCGCTATGGAGGAAAAGACCAGTTCCACGCTTGAAAATATCCAACGGGCCGCCATGGTGGAGTTTCTGGACAAGGGTTTTCTGGGGGCCTCCCTGCGGCAGATCGTGAAGAACGCCGGGGTAACTACTGGAGCCTTCTACGGCTACTTCTCCAGCAAGGAGGCTCTATTTGCCTCTATTGTAGAACCCCACGCCAAGGCGTTGATGGGCCGGTTTATGGAGGCCCAGACCACCTTTGCTGCGCTATCTGAGGAAGAGCAAGTTGCCCATATGGGGGAGGAGTCCGGCGCCTATGTACGATGGATGGTGGACTACATCTGTCAGCACCGAGAGCCGGTGAAGTTGCTCCTATGTCGGGCGGAGGGCACTGGCTATGAGCACTTCGTCCACAACATGGTGGAAGTGGAAGTGGAATCCACGCTCTGCTATATCGAGGTGCTGCGGCGTTTGGGGCGGGATGTGCCTGAGTTGAGCCAGTCCCTGTGCCACATCATCGCCAGCGGAATGTTTGGTGGCCTCTTTGAGATTGTGGTCCACGATATGCCCCGGGAGCAGGCGTTGCGGGATGTGGAACAGTTCCGCAGTTTTTATACCGGCGGATGGCTGAAATTGATGGGGGGTTGACCCCTGTCTTTTTTGAATATTAGTTAGCTATAGCTAACTATAAAAGGAGGTTTTCCCATGGCAAAAGGAAAGAAGAGTGACGTGGCAGTCCTGTTGGACTATGCTGGCAGCCACAAGAGGCTGACCTTTCTGGGCCTCAGCTTATCGGCAGTGTCCATGCTATTAAGCATGGTGCCCTATCTCTGTATCTGGCTGGCAGCCCGGGACCTGATCGCCGTGGCCCCTGATTGGACGCAGGCCCAAAGTGTCGCCCGATACGGGTGGCTGGCCTTCGGAACTGCGTTCGGAGGAATCGTGCTGTACTTCGGCGGACTCATGTGTACCCACCTGGCGGCATTCCGCACGGCGGCCAATATCCGCAAGCGGGGAGTGGCTCATGTGATGAACGCCCCTCTGGGCTGGTTCGACGCCAACGCCTCCGGCCTGATCCGGGGACGTCTGGATGCTGCGGCGGCAGATACCGAGACCCTGCTGGCCCACAACCTGGCAGATATCGTGGGTACCATCGTCCTGTTCGTGGCCATACTGGTGCTGATGTTCGTCTTCGACTGGCGAATGGGCTGTGCCTGTTTGCTGGCAGCAATGATCTCCATCCTCACTATGTTCGCTATGATGGGAGGCAAGAACGCTCAGATCATGGCGGAATATCAGGCGGCCCAGGATCGCATGACCAAGGCCGGCACGGAATATGTCCGGGGCATCCCAGTGGTGAAGATCTTCCAGCAGACGGTGTATTCCTTCAAAGCGTTCCAGCAGGCCATTGAGGAGTACAGCGCCAAGGCTGAGCACTATCAGGCGGACGTGTGCCGGGTGCCACAGTCCATCAACCTGACCGTCACCGAGGGTGCCTTTGTGTTCCTGGTACCGGTGGCCCTGTTCTTGGCACCTGGCGCCCTGGCAGCCGGTAATTTTACCGGATTCGTGGCGGACTTTGCATTTTATGCAGTGTTCTCTGCCATCATCTCCACGGCGCTGGCGCGGATCATGTTTGCCTCGTCCGGTATCATGCTGGCCGGCACCGCCCTGGGGCGCATCCGCATGGTCATGGATGCCCCGGAGTTGAAGATGCCGGAGCTTCCCAAAGCGCCACAGAACAGCCGAGTGGAGTTCAAGGATGTGAGTTTTACCTACGACGGGGCGGAGACACCGGCCCTGTCCCATGTGTCCTTCACGGCGGAGCCGGGACAGACGGTGGCACTGGTGGGTCCCTCCGGAGGCGGTAAGACCACCGCCGCCAGCCTGATCCCACGGTTCTGGGATGTGACCTCCGGCGCCGTGCAGGTGGGTGGCGTGGATGTTCGGGACATGGATCCCCATGTGCTCATGGATCAGATCGCCTTTGTGTTCCAGAACAGCCGGCTGTTCAAGGCGTCTATTTTGGAAAATGTCCGGGCAGCCCGGCCGGAGGCCACACGGGAGCAGGTATTTGCTGCTCTCATGGCTGCCCAGTGCGGCGACATTCTGGAAAAACTGCCAAAGGGCATGGACACCATGATCGGCACGGAGGGCACCTACCTCTCCGGAGGAGAGCAGCAGCGCGTCGCCCTGGCCAGGGCTATTTTGAAGGACGCCCCCATCGTGGTACTGGATGAGGCCACCGCTTTTGCCGACCCGGAGAACGAGGCCCTGATCCAAAAAGCCTTCGTCCAATTGACAAAGGGGCGCACCGTCATCATGATCGCCCACCGTCTGTCCACCGTGGTGGGGGCAGATAAGATCCTGGTCCTGGACCAGGGGCGCTTGGTAGAGCAGGGGACCCACAAGCAACTGACCGCTGACGGCGGGCTGTACGCAAGAATGTGGGCGGACTACAACCGGGCGATCCAGTGGAAGATCACCAGCGAACGGTGAGAAAGGGGCGAGCGAGATGTTCAGCAAAAAATTTCAGCGCAAATATGCCCTGACCGACCAGGGACTGAAGAATACCAAGACAGGCGCATTTTGGACCGTCATCACTAACTTGGTAGTCATGGGCGGCATGGGTATCCTGTACCTGCTGATGGGGGCCTTTATGGACACCCTGACCGGCAGTGCGCCTCTGCCGGGGGCGGTGCTGCCGGCAGTCCTGACCGTGGGGTTCATCCTGCTGTCCTTTTTGACCCACCTGCAGCAGTACCGGGCCACCTACGGCTTGGTGTACGGAGAGGTCAAGACGACCCGTCTGCGCTTAGCGGAGCGGCTACGGAAACTCCCCTTGGGCTACTTCGGCAAACGGGATCTGGCGGACCTCACTGAAACCCTCATGGGGGATGTGAACCGGATGGAGCATGTGTGGAGCCACGTGCTGGGGTACCTGTATGGGGCCTACATTTCCACCGCCATCATCGCCGTGTGCCTGCTCTTCTATGATTGGCGGTTAATGGTCGCCTGTCTGTGGGGGGTGCCGGTGGCATTCGGATTGCTGTTCGGCAGCCGGAAGATTGCCGAGCGCAACTCAGAGGCGACAAAGAAGGCTGCCCTCCGGGTATCTGACGGCATCCAGGAGGCATTGGAAAATGTCCGGGAGATCCGGGCTTCCAACCAGGAGGAGCGGTATCTGGCTGGTCTCTATGAGAAGATCGACCAGCACGAGAAGGTCACCATCCGTGGAGAGTTGACCACCGGTTTGTTCGTCAACGCAGCCAGCGTGATTATGCGCCTGGGCGTAGCGACTACCATCCTGACGGGGGCCAGCCTGATCTTGTCCGGGCAGATCGACTTCATGGTGTTGTTCCTTTTCCTGCTGGTCATCACTCGCGTGTACGCCCCCTTCGACCAGAGCCTGGCCCTCATCGCGGAGATGTTTGTCTCCCAAGTGTCTGCCAACCGCATCAATGAGATCTATGAGACCCCCATTGCCAAGGGAGCGGAGTCCTTCCGGCAATGGGGCCACGACATCGTTTTCGACCATGTGGGCTTTGCCTATGACAAAAAGCAGGTGCTCCGGGACGTGAGTTTCACCGCCAAAGAGGGAGAAGTCACGGCCCTGGTGGGACCCTCCGGCTCCGGAAAGAGCACCTGCGCCCGACTCGCGGCACGGCTGTGGGATGCCACCGAGGGAACTATCCGGGTGGGTGGTGTGGACATCGCCTCTGTGGACCCGGAGGTGCTGCTCACCGACTACTCCATGGTGTTTCAAGATGTGGTGCTCTTTGACGACACAGTGATGGAGAACATACGCCTGGGTAAGCGGGGAGCGACGGACGAGGAAGTCCGTACCGCCGCACGGGCCGCCAACTGCGACGAGTTCGTCAGCCACCTGCCTCAGGGCTATGACACCTCCATCGGGGAGAATGGGACGAAACTCTCCGGCGGAGAGCGGCAGCGCATCTCCATCGCCCGGGCCCTGCTGAAGGACGCGCCCATCGTGCTCCTGGACGAGGCCACAGCCAGCCTGGACGTGGAGAACGAGACGAAAGTGCAAGAGGCCCTGTCCCGGCTGCTCATGGGCAAGACGGTGCTGGTCATCGCCCACCGGATGCGCACCGTGGCGGGAGCCGACCACATTGTGGTGCTGGAGGACGGCCATGTGGCGCAGCAAGGCAGCCCGGCGGAACTGATAGAACAGGGCGGCCTCTATCGCCGGATGGTGGAGCTGCAGAACAAGAGTGCACAGTGGAAACTGGAGTAGAGCAAGAATTGCGACCGGATCGAACAAGATAAAGAAGAAACCTCCCGGCCACTCACGGCCGGGAGGTTTCTGTTGCAGTTGCCAGAATATCCACATAAGGGTATGCGTTCATGATTCTATGCCGATCCTTCGATCTTTGCCTTGGATGCTCCCAGTGATAATGCTGCCAGTATCCCTCCGAAATCCACCGCGGAAGGCAGTTTGGCGCAATAGAGTTGGTAGAAGTCCTCACGGGAAAGCTGCCCAAGCCATTCAGCGGACGGGCAGAGGGCATGCGCTTTCTCCTGTCTGCTGTGCAGTTCGGTGCAGGCGGGGTAGACGATTAAATCCCCATTGGCTGCATAGAAATCACAAAGCTCACGGGAGAGAATACTCTCCGCCACCCGGCGGGCCGCCCACTCCGGTACAGATGTGCGGGCACAAAAATAGGAGGGGATCAGTACCGGCCCCTCCCGGGGGACGCGGAGAAAGGTCTCACGGCCGTCCGCCCGGAGGGCATAGAGAGAGGGAACCAGAGCGGTATTAGCCTGTCCCTGCCGCACTGCCTGGAAGGCGCCGATGGGCATGTCAGTCACCAGACTCGTCTCCAGAAGCTGGGCGGCAGCTGTCTGGCCCCATTGCTCCCACACGGCCTTGACCACCGTTTTTACCGCGGAATTGTTGATTCCCCCGAAGGATAGTCCATGCCAATCCGGAAGAGCAGTTTTGGCACAGGCCTCCGGCTCCCGGGTGTAGTACACCAGCGGAATAGAAACAAAGGGGAGGAGACAGTGGCCTCGCTGTACTGCGTTCAGCATGGGGCTCTGCCGCAGGGGTACCCAGTCCGCCGAAGGATAGAGCTCCGGTTGGAGTTTGGAGAAGATGAGAGGGTCCTCAAATACCTCCAGATCGGCGGAGACAATGAGGTCCGGGAGAACTGCGTCCGGCCGGGCAAGGTACTCCGACATATGCTCCGGATAGCCCAGGCCGAAATAGCGCACCTCCAGTTGGATATCGTCCTTTCGCAGCCGTTGGGCCAGGCCCTCCAGAAAGGCCTTCTCCTGTCGATGAAGAACACAGATATGATTCCAATAGAGCAAAATAGATGTCATGCCAAACAGGCTCCTTTTCGCAGTTGGGTCTGATAGTGCCGCTGTTCCCGATAGGCTCTGCCCAGCGACTCATAGAGGGCGGCCTCTCCGGCGGTGCGCTCTACCACAGCGGCCACTGCGCCGCCGGACAGGACGATGCGCCGCTGGGCCATCAGGGCGGTGTGGGGATCGTGGGTGACAACAAGCACCAGTTTGTCTTTCTTCTGCAGCAGGCTCAAGGCTCGCTCCTTGTCGATGCCCGCATTTTCAATCTCGTCGATGAGGACTATGGGACTGTCACAGATCAGGGCAATGTCCGCGATCATCAGTGCCCTTGACTGGCCACCGCTGAGCTGGTTCAGTCCCTGCCGGAGTGTCACCGGTTCCGGAGTGATCTCATTGGTAAGAGCCAGAACTTCCGTCGGGTCTATCGCCCGGGCCCGGCATCTGGCGTGGAGCTGAAGGAACTCCTCCACACTGGCATCCAGTACAAAACGCATATTCTGTCCCAGATGGGCCACCAGATGAGCAGATACATTCTGCCGCTCCGCCGGCGGGACCGACGCGTCGTCAAGCAGGATCCGGCGGCCGGTGACCGAATCCCCACAGGCCAGCTGCTCGATATCCTTGATGAACCGGGATTTCCCGGAGCCGGTGTTGCCCACAATGGTGTATAGCGCCCCGCGCTCCAGGGATATGGAGCTAAAAGGCTCCGGGCGGCCGTCTTTTCCATGGCCGGGCAGGATGGTCACAGTCTTCATACCGGCGCCTCCTCAAAGGAAATCTTGCCAACCACGCCCTGCTGAAAAGCACTGCCGACCCGCTGCTCACCCACGCAGTAGGAGCAGACGCCGCTGGGCATGGTGTGGCGGAGAGTGTCCCCCTCAAAACTGCCGCACTCCGGCCGGGCCAGCAGCCACTGGGCCAGAAGATCCGTGCCGTAACCGGCCAGGCCGTCCACCGGGAACAGCGCTGCGGACGGGTTGAGAGCGCGGATCTGCCAGGAGATGATCTCCAGTTCCGCCTGGGACACCATGTCGATCTTAGTCAGAACCACAAAATCCGCCTGGGTAAGCATGGGGCCCAGCTGCCCCGGCGCCCTGCAGCTGGCGGTGCAGTCCAGCACGCAGCCAGCCACCATGTGCTCTGTGGCCGGGGAGCAGCGGTGGCACAGTCCTGCCGTCTCGATGACCAGCGCATCCCGCCCTAAACGGTCCGCCCACGCCCAAAGTTCTGGCAGGTTGGAGACCAGAAAATGATCCGGGCAGATGTCCTCACTCAATCCGGTGACGCAGGGCAGGTCAAGCCCTTGAAAGACCTCTGCGTCTCCGGTCTTGAGACAGTCGATCTTGCATATGCAGGGCGCCATACCGCCACGAACCAGCAGAGGAAGTAGGCTTTTCAAAACAGAAGTTTTCCCCACAGCGGAAGCGCCGGAGAATAGGATAACTTGTTGAGGCATTTGAATCCTCCAAACTTGAAAAAGTATTAGTTAGCAATAACTTACCACGAAGAATGCGAGATTGTCAGTATCAAGTGAGACTGGCAGATAACCTTTTTCCCTTGACTTGCAGCTTAGATTTAGAGTACAATATGACAAGAGGTTAGCCAACGCTAACCAAAGGAGGGATGTGATCTGGATCGAATTATCGTACAGGAAAAACTGATGTTGTCGTCCCTTTTGGCAGGTACGTCTCTGCCGTTGGAACGGGTGACTGCGCAGAAGTTTCGTGCAGGTCAGATCATCAGCGACAGGCCGAGCGGGGTTCTCTCAGTGGGTCTGATCGTGTCTGGACGGGTGGAGGTCTACTCTGTGGCCCTGGATGGGAAGGATGTCCAGCTCAACACCCTGACTGTGGGGGAGTGTTTCGGCGTCTGCAATCTGCTGGCCGACACTGAGATGGAGACGGTTCTGCGGTGCGGGGAGGAGACAGAAGTCCTGTATATCCCAAAGACGGTCCTACTCTCCTGTATGGAGCAGGACGCCGGACTTGCCATGCGCTATGCGGCCCTGTGCAACCGGAAGATCCAGTTTCTGCTCCGGCGCATTGAGCTGCTTACGATGCAGTCCTGCCGCGGCCGGCTCATCGCCCATCTTCTGGAGCAGCAGGACGAGGTGGGCGTGGTGAAGATTACCGGATCCCGGGAGGATCTGGCCCGCCGTCTGGGGGTCAGCCGGGCCGCCCTCTTCCGAGAACTGTCTGCACTCCAATCTATGGGAACGGTTTCAGTGGATGGGAACTCCATCACAGTTGAGGATCGTCCTTTGCTGGAAGAACTGCTCTATCATCCCTCAAACACAAAATAAGAAACAAATTGAAAGGAACAAAGGTATGAAAAAATTGCTCTCTCTGCTCTGCGTCCTGTCCCTGTCCGCTGCGTTGCTGGCAGGCTGCTCCACTGCCGGGAATGACGGCACCTCGGAAACGCCTGATTCGAGCAGCACGCCATCCGACGTGACAGAGACGGCCGATCCGATTGACGTCAATGTCATGGCCCTGAAAGGCCCCACCGCCATGGGTATGGTTCAGCTCATGAACGAGGCGGACAGCGGAAACATCACAGACAACAACTATCACTTCACGATCACCGCCGCCACCGATGAGGTGTCTGCGGCCCTGGCCCAGGGGACCACGGATATCGCCGCCGTCCCCGCCAACCTGGCCTCTGTCCTCTACAACAACACTGAGGGAGGCGTACAGGTGCTGGCTATCAATACCCTGGGTGTACTTTACATTGTGGAGAGCGGAGACACGGTGAACTCGGTAGAAGATCTCCGGGGCAAGACCATCTATGCCAGCGGAAAGGGCAGCACGCCGGAGTATGCCCTCAATTACGTGCTGACCCAGAACGGCATTGATCCCTCCGCGGATGTGACTATTGAGTGGAAAAGCGAGCAGGCTGAGTGCCTCTCCGCCCTGATGGCGGAAGAGAACGCCATCGCCATGCTGCCCCAGCCTTTCGTCACCAATGCCCAGGCCCAGAGCGAGAACCTGCGGGTGGCGCTGGATCTGACGGAGGAGTGGGACGCCCTGCAGGCCGACAGTGACACGCCCTCCACGCTGGTAACCGGTGTGGTGGTGGCCAGGACGGAGTTTGTGGAGGAGCATCCCGAGGCGATCTCCAGCTTCCTGGACTACTACCAGCAGTCCGTGGAGTATGTCAACGCCAATGTGGAGGATGCAGCACAGCTGGTGGGCCAGTATGACATCGTCACCGCCGAGGTGGCACAGAAAGCCATCCCGGAGTGCAACATCGTCTTTATCGAGGGGGCCGAGATGAAGGAGAAACTGTCCGGCTACCTGTCGGTACTGTTTGAACAGAACGCCCAGTCCGTAGGCGGTGCCCTGCCCGACGACGCCTTCTATTTCAGCCAGATCGGAAGAGCGTCGTGTAGGGAAA